>Ga0137362_10001748_pt1 | contig 13721 bp, 12 predicted proteins | sample MadtaG_2_FD_104801 | JGI IMG/M metagenome (GOLD analysis project Ga0137362, IMG submission 104801) | Vadose zone soil microbial communities from Angelo Coast Range Reserve, California, USA - Mad1_100_16 metaG | ecosystem: Environmental > Terrestrial > Soil > Vadose zone | place: USA: California... | reverse complement strand
TTTCTCCATGACCAAATGTCCTTTCGGCGGCAAAGTGGCCGCAAGTTCGGAGGTTAATTAGGCGGGTCGGGACACACGTCTCCCGTGGAGTCGGGTGCCGACCCGATTGGATACACGAATTCACTTGAACAGAACTACGGCGGGGGATGGGCCACGCGCAGAGGGATGGAGCGTGCGACGGAAAGCAAACAGAGATGGGCGGGTTGCACCCAAGGAGCGAACCCGATACTTTCTATTCCAGCCATTGTTGCCTCTAATCCAGGCGACTTTGGTTAGGGGCGCGTTTGGTGCTAGTAACACCGGCGCGTCCCGTTCACTCACTTCTTCCTACGTGTTCACTTCGCCTTCTTCTTGTACCGCGTCTTCCTGCCGTTCGCTATCTTCGGCAGAATCTTTCGAACCTTCTCGATGTCAGTCTCGCTCCATGCGTACACCTGAGTGTGACCGAGGTAGACAACGGTTGTCGGTGCAGGCACTTTTTTTAACGCAAGATACCTAGCCAATGTGGCGTGATGCAATCCCAACCTCTTGGCGGCCTGACGTGTCGAGAATCCTTTCATTCACCGACAACTGTCGCAGATAGCTTTAACTCTGTCAAGTGCTTCCTTTTTTGATGATGGGTCACTTTGAATTAGAGTTGCCTATGGCTAGGCTTATGATTGTGGACGCCAAATCGCCGATTGACCTTGCGGTGCATCGGCCGTTGCCGGCTCTTTCGAGGTTCGACTCGCAGTTCTGCATCTCGTTCAAAACATTAGAGACGCAACTTATCGGCTTTTGCCAGACAGTTTCTGCGCCAGACGGATGGCTGCAGACGCCGCACGAGAGCCGTAGAGCGCCTTCAAAGCCCCGACCGCTATTCGCTTGGTGCTGATCCTGATGCCTATCTTTGACCACTGATAATCGTAACGAGCAAATCCACTGCCGCCGGTTGCCCTGGGTCGACTAAACCGCCTCATGTTCTCACCTTCTCCTTTCCTGTTCTCTTAAGAAAGTCGAGCGCCTTTTCGCCTGTTGCATCGCCCGCAGAGGAGCTCCACATTATCGGCGGTTCCCGATCCGCCCAAACTGCGCGGGATGATGTGATCAAACTGCAGATCAGCAGTTGATCCACAGCGTCGACATTGTCCGCCGTCTCTGGCCCAGACAAACAGCCTGGTGTCTGCCGAGATAGGCGCTGAGGGCTCTCCAATCTTCTCCCGGCGCTGCGGCGGGCTAGCGGACCGCCGCAGCTTGAGCAACAGTCGCTTCGGTTTGAGTAATCGAGCCATGCGCATCAGAGTTTCACCGCTGCCAGAGTCGCCAAATCCTCGATGGCGCGGTATAAGTTCCGCAGCAGAATTATTTTCTGAGCATTGCCCGCTTTGAGATCCTGGATATCACTCGCCGGAGCGCCCTTGAGCTTTTCCGTTGCGTTCTTGATTGCCCAAAACACGTCGCTTTCGAGCGAAGGGTCATCGCGCATCAGAACCTTGGCCGCAGCCTCGTACCCGTTTTGGTCAAGTTCCTTTTCAGCTTCCTTGTTGGCTAGGATGGCTTCCAGGGAACGGACCTGCTTGGAATCCGTCAGCTTGTCGTCCACGAGCCACTTGTGAAACTTCTGCTTAAACTGCTGGTCGATGTCAAAGCGGTCGCGCAATTCCTTCTTTTTCATAAGCTCCGCAAAGAATGAGTATTTGCGTATGTTTATCGGCGCAGGAAACAAATGCAGGAATTCCGAGGTGGCTTGGTAGGCACCGAGCAATTCCTTGATTTTTCCCTTGCTCAGCCGCAGATGGTTGCTCAACCAGTCGTATGTCTTGCCATAGATGTGAAACAGATCGTAGACGTGCTTTGCCTGCTCGTATGCGTCCCACCGAATTTTCCCGGCTACGTGCATGTCCGCAAGCAGCACCGCCAAATCCTCTTCCGTGAGATTCACATCGAACACCATGGCAGGGACGGTCATGAACCGCGAGTCATTCGGATACTGCGTGCCTAGATGCCGACTCGCCACGGTTCGTGAGTTGCCCTCGCGGACGCGCATCCTTTGACCGTTCTTCTGAACGATAAGAGGTTCGTACACGCCGCCATTCTGGTAAATCGACTGCGCCAAGGCCTTGACGGCGTCTTTTGCCCAGAGCAGTTCGTCGAGTTCCGTTTCGTTCACCATGCCGGCTTTCTGACCGACCAGAAACTGAATCCGAGGATTCTTAGGATCGAGCTCAAGCTGCTCGACCCCGATCATTGTTCGGCTATAGGGAATCTGCCTCCCCTGTACAACGATGAAATCGCTATTGGTCGCAGGCGCGGTAGCCATTTGTCGACTCTCCTTTTCAGTCCTGCCAAGTACCGCAAGGACGAAACAATAATCCTATACGTCGCTGGTTCTGTCAAGTACTTTAGTTGCGTTAGTACTGTACGGTACTAACTAAAACTACATAGACTATCGCAGAGGAAGGTTGAATTCCCATTACGCTAATAGAATCAATTACTTACGCCAGGATCGATGATGCAAAGATAATGAGGAGGGCAGTTTGCCGATGCGGATATGCTCCCCGCCAACCAAAACCAACCTGCACGGGACGATGCAAGACTTTCCCTTTGCTCTCGCTACCAGGAATCACCCGGTAGTCTTAGAGGGCAGGCCGACGCCGCAACGCCCGCGTCAAGCGCGCCAAGACTCGCACACGTCCATGTGGAGACTTTAGTGCTTGTTCCCATATGCGCAGGACCCGCCACTTAAGCGAGCGCAATTGACCACTGCTGCGCTGATCGCGCGGGTGCGGGCGGGCCGGGCGCGAAGGTCATCATCGAAAATGGCGAGCGGCCTGTGGCGGTCCTTCACGCCGCCGAACCGATGCGCCGCAGCATCTCGGAGTGCATCGCATTAGCCAAAGCGCACGAAAAAGAAACCGGCAAGGTGTCGATTCTCGACCCAGACTTCGGAGAAGACATAGAAGAAATTCTCAGACACCGCAAGCCGTGGAACCCCCCAGCGTGGGAATAATCCCGGTCTTTCCGTTATCCAACCCTTAATGATTGACAATCCCTCCGCTCTCGCCGCCGTCAAGGGGCAGGCCCGCTGACGCGGCTTCCGATGGTCGCCCTTGACTGCTGCTTCGCTGCGGGAGTATTCGCGCTATGCGAGGCATAAGCCTCTTTTCGTGTGAACCCCACACAAGTCTGAATCACACAAGGACAGACGGCACAAAGCTACCTTTCGGGCTTTACTCGGTTCTTCGCAAGTGTCACCCACCCTTTGACAATGGTTGGGAGCCTTTCGAGAACTTCCGAACCGAACAACACCTCGTCCACATATCCCATATGGAGCATGTCCACTATCCGGCAGAGGTAGGAGCGGCCCATGTTCCACCACGTGTCGTACGCGTCCACCATCAGGTAGTGTTTGACATCGATATGCTCATGTTCTCGCAGCTCTTCAAGCTCCATTCCATCAAGAAGACTTTCATAGACCCCATCTGCGATCCGGCTGCCAAAGGTTGTGGTGTAGTAGTATTCCTTGATTTCCCACACAGCTATCGGATTAACTGTACTTGGGAAGGCACCATCCACCCATCGCGCAAGAGTGCGAAGAGGTGCCCCATCGACAGTGACGGACGTGAGTTTCATCGGGCTGTAGTCACACGGCAAACCCTCCGAGTTTGATTCAATCAGCATGTTAACGATGCCAGTGAAGTAAGCCTCAGCTCTCTTAGCTCCCTTTTGCTTATTCAGTGGCACATGCCATTTCGGCTTGAGTTTCTTCTTGAGCTTGCGGAACGTCTCTCGGGCCTTCTTGGCATCCATCAGGTGCGGACGCGCCACATCGTAAAGTACGTTCGCGCGATGCTCAAAATACGCGAGGAGATTCTCCCCTAGCTCTGTGGCTCTCTGATCGTCCCCAACGACGTGGGAACTCTTTAGGCCGAGGTCTTTCAGGGCATCCGATACGGCGTCGAGCGAGGGAACCTTGATTCGTCCCGTTCCTCGTTCCGTATAACCTAGATGCTGGCTAACGCTTCGGACGTTTGCCCAAAAATGTTTTGGCTGCTTTAGAAATCTCTTGTCCGGCTTCATGCGCAGAACCTTCAAACCTTCGAACAAATTTGGTCAATGACAACCCAACCGCGCGACATATTTGCTGCAGCTCTAAAAGGTCCAACCTTCGTTCACCGCTTTCATATTTGCTGACAAACGATTGCGATTGCCCCAGTTTGTCCGCCAAGTCGTCTTGCCTTAGACCTGCTTCCATGCGAATCTGCCGGAGTAGCTGTCGCAGGCGGCGTTGTTCCGAACTGCCTGTGTATCGGGACATTGTTAGAGAGCAAGTTAAGCGCTCTTGACTCGTATTCCAAAATAGAATATGGTTACTTTCGAGTTTTTCACGGATTTATGAGGCCCAACCAACAACTTGAACTCCTGCCGGACGCACCACCTCGCACGTCTTCGCCCGAGACCGGGCAACTGCTCAAATGGATTGGAAACAAGCACCGTTTCGCGCGTGAAATTGCTTCTTATTTTCCGAGAGATTTCAGAACTTACCGAGAGCCGTTCCTTGGGAGCGGTGCTGTTCTTGGTGCTGTAGCACCCGAAAAAGGAATTGGGTCGGACAGCTTCGCCCCTCTAATCGAAATCTGGAACACCTTGCGCGAAGATCCCGAACAGCTAAAGAAACACTACGCAGAGCGGTGGCAAGCAGTCGAGTGCGGTGACAAGGTGCCAGAATATGAGCGAATCAAAGCTAGTTACAATGCCAGACCCAACGGCCCTGACCTTCTGTTCCTGAGCCGTGCCTGTTATGGAGGAGTTGTTAGGTTTCGGAAGGCTGACGGGTACATGTCCACACCTTGCGGCATCCACGATCCGATTTCTCCCGCTGCGTTCGCTAGAAGAGTCGATGAGTGGCACGAGCGAACGCTTGGAACCGTCTTCCAATTGCAAGGGTATGAAGAATCGATGGAGGCTGCATCAAAGGGAGATTTGATCTATTGCGACCCGCCATACACGTTCACCCAATCCATTCTCTATGGCGCTCAGTCTTTCAATCTTGCTGATCTATTTCGAGCAATACATCAATGTAAGAGGCGCGGGGCGTACGTCGCCCTTAGCATCGATGGCACGAAACGCTCCGGCGAAATGGTATGCAACGTCCCTCTGCCGAAAGGACTCTTCGAACGGGAAATCATGATTCACTGCGGGCGTTCCATGCTGAAGCGATTCCAAATGAACGGAAAGACGCTTGAGAGCGAAGTGGTTCACGACAGGTTGCTTCTAACATATTGATCTGCCGCGCTACTATCCAAGCGAGGCATGAAGGTAATTTATGGCGACATTAGTGATGGCAAAAAAGGTGGGTCTCGAAGCAGACGAGAAAACTTCGTCGATCTGCTACAAGAAACTGATTGCGCACGTGAACCGAAAAGATTGGTGGCACGTTCCGCCGCGCGATCCAAGTGCCTACAGCAAACGTGGGAAATTCTTGGCTTCGAGCTTCAGAGAAGCAGAGTTTTGGGGCCGACCTTTGGATGAACCTCAGAGAGTTACGATTGCAAGGCCACTGATCGGCGACGAGGAAACAATCGAGAAATCGTTGCTCGGGCGACGCGTGTCCGGCGAAGATATGGCCATGGAAGAGCGCTGGGCACTCGACGCGAAGATAAAGAAGGCGGCCCTAGCAAAGGGTTACGACTCTATCGTTCTCATGAGCCACAAAGCTTTTTCTGAGTTCAACAAAACTGGCGTCCTGCCCCGCAGCATCGAACTTAACGTTCTGAACATCGCTTCGCCGTCCGCGCATTGATCGCGTGGCGTTACTCTTTTGCAAACGTCACTGAGAAAAACAAGTCAACACGTTGACACCTCGGTCTGACCTGAATAGAGTTGTCTGCAATTCTGAACTTATGTCTACGCCAAGTGAGCAGGAACAATGTTTGCCATTTTTGAAGTGGGCAGGAGGCAAGCGATGGTTCGTGAACCGCTACCTCGGCCTTCTCCCGACCGACTTTGGCCGCTACATTGAACCGTTCCTCGGAAGCGGAGCGCTTTTCTTCGCCTTGCAGCCGCGAGAGGCCATTCTCTCTGATCTCAATGCCGATCTCATCGACACGTTTACAGCTATCAAGAAAAACTGGAATGCAGTAGTCTCGGCTCTTCGCGGATACCAGCGGTTGCATTCATCTGCATTCTACTATCGGATCAGAAGCTCTCAACCCCGGTCAGAGGTGACCCGTGCCGCGCGGTTCATCTACCTGAATCGGACCTGTTGGAATGGCTTGTACCGAGTGAATACTCGCGGCCAATTTAATGTGCCGCTGGGTACGAAAGATAGTGTGCTCCTCGACACCGACGATTTTTGCCGGGCGAGCGGTCTTCTCAAGCATGCGTCGCTTATTTCGGCTGATTTTGAATCAGTCATCTCTAGAGCACGCAGAGGTGATTTGATCTTTGCAGATCCGCCGTATGTTACTGCGCACTCACAGAATGGCTTCCTGAAGTACAACGAAAAGCTTTTCAGTTGGGACGATCAGGTCAGGTTAATGGAGTGTCTCTGGAAAGCCAAGAAAAACGGCGTACGGATCCTGGCCACGAATGCTGACACTCCTTCGATTCGTAAGCTGTACGACAAATCGTTCACGGTTCGTGCTGCAACTCGATCCAGCATAATCGCTGCCAGTTCTGGGCGGCGGGGCACCGTCAGTGAACTAGTGATATCGAGCTGGTGATTGGATGGGCTTTATGGAAAAGGAAGTCGTTCTGAATATGTTGAGGGAAGTTCCTATATTCGGAGGCTTAGTCGATTGTGACCTTCGCGATCACTGGGAGTCCCTGGGACAAACAACTGTCCTATTCGTTCTGTCGGTCATGCCGATTTGGTTGGGCACGTTGATCGTATATGCGACTGGACAGACATCTGGATGTTTAGGACTTCGCTTGGCATTTGTTAGCACGATCAGTAAAGGCGAGCTATTCATGTATTCGACGGCATTTCTTGCGCCGATTTTTTGGATAGCATTGACAGACCGACCAAACATGCGCGTGTTTCCGGGGAAGGTGTCTCACATCGTGCTAATGGTGATCATCTCGGTAATCGCGGCTGTCTTCTTCGGACTCTTGACTGCCGGGGATCGGCTAAATCAGAACTTCACGTTCTGGCTGTCTGTTGTGATGTTTTTCACTTCGCTTGTCCTACTGTACCTTGGGATTCTGTACCATGAGAGTCGAATTGAAGACGCGCCCACAGTGATGAAAAAGGACGAAGGAAGCTTTTCTGCAGAATTCCGAGAACACAGAAATGAGTCTTAAAGAAGATCCAATCTCGTTCACCATGGCTGCGCTCAGAATACAGCAACCCATTGGTGAGTTTTTCGTTGGTGTGTTGGATTCGAAGCGCCTATGCGAAATCACTCATTTCGATGTCAGACGCATACTTCGCGAAAGGGATTTTGAGAGTTACCTTGGAATTCAACGACCGCTGAATCAGAAACGGGTCAAGGAGATCCAACAGTACGTGCAAACGGTAGACGCCTGTTTCCCTACGGCTGTAATACTTTCTGTAAGCGCAAACTGCGCACAATATGACGCGGAGAGTCGAGTCTTGACGCTCGGGAACTACGAAGATCCTGAAGACCCGGAGAGAACTATTTTTTACCGCCAAATCGCAAAAGTTATCGACGGTCAGCACCGAATCGAAGGCCTAAAAGACTATTCTGGCCCGACTTTTGACGTGAACGTTTCCATATTCGTCGAGATTGATGTTGCCGAAGAAGCGTATATTTTCTCGACGGTCAACCTCGCGCAAACGAAGGTCAACAAGAGCTTAGCCTACGACCTTTTTGATCTTGCACGGTCTCGCAGTCCACAAAAATTGTGCCACAACATTGCTGTCGCATTGGACCAGGACGAGAAAAGCCCTTTCTACCATCGGATCAAGCGCCTGGGGGTTGCTACGGAGGGGCGTTTCAATGAAACACTGACGCAGGCTACCTTCGTGGAAGCGTTGATTGGTTACATTTCGCTTAACCCTGTGCACGACAGAGACCAATACATTCGCGGAAAAGTACCGGCCAAGGCCGGGGCTCAAGAATCACGGCTTCTGATTTTTCGGAATATGATGATTGATAAACGGGACTTACAAATTGCGGATGTGCTGTGGAACTACTTTGACGCGGTGCGCTCGAAATGGCCAACGGCTTGGAGTGCAACCGGTTCAGGTTTGATCCTAAACAAGACTAACGGCTTCCGTGGTTTGATGAGATTTCTTCGAGTTGCCTACCTGCATTTGGTTGGGCCGGGGGAGGTTCCAACCTCTGCAAAATTCGCGACGGTATTCAACCGCGTACAAATGGCTGACGCTGATTTCAACACTGACAATTTTAAGCCCGGCACGAGTGGTGAAGTCGCCCTTTATAACGCGTTGAAGGCTGCCAGCGGAATCTAGAGTCATTGTGTTTTTCGGGACCCGGGCGGAACTGTCTGGAGCGAGCAAAGAGCTTACATGACACCGTCAAATACTTCCTTTGGTTGTACTCAACTGGAGGACAAGCTTGAACGCCAATCCGGTTCTAAAAAGCGAATTCCTCCAAGTCGCGTACCAGCTCTTTCAAAGACTTCGCCAACCCATGACGCCCATAGAACTTGTAGATCGCGGAATCCAAGAGGGCCTTTTCTCCGACAAGAGGGCTGGCAAGACACCTCACCAAACCATGAAGTCGAAGTTAAGCGTCCACATTCGACGGAATGGAAACGCATCGATTTTTGTAAGAACCGCTCCAGGAAGGTACTACCTACGAGAGCTGCGCTCCGCTCAAAAGAAGTTGCCACTTTTTGATGTAATTGACTCGGCCTCCACGACAATTTACAACGCAGAGCCCCTTCATGTGCCGCCGTCACATGAGAGTGTCCTCGTCTTCCCCGCCAAGGTGCTCGATGGTCTGGGACGATTCCAAGGGATTCGTCGATCCGGTGACAATTTGAGCAAAAAATTGTTACGTCCAACAGTTTGTCGTCACATCCCCCGCCTTGTCGCTGAGGACGACGAATCGTACAAGCAGGTCCTTACATACATTATTGTCACCAGAAGAGAAGAGATTCTCGCATTCAGACGCGGTGTCTTCAACCGCGTCGAAGATTATCTACGCGGATCGATGTGCATCGGATTTGGGGGGCATGTATCTGAAACGGACCTTTCTCTTTTCAATGCCGACCGGGACCTGGGATTGATTGATAGTGCGATCAGAGAACTTAGTGAGGAACTATCGATTCCCGACAAAGATTTGCAAAGGCTGAAGGCTCTGCGTGGAATTAAGATTGTTGGCGCGCTAAACGACGATTCGTCACCTGTGGGAAGACGGCATTTTGCGTTTGTTCTTCGTTACGAAGTCAGCGACGACCCGGGATGGGACCATCCGACACGAGGAGAAAAATCCGTTACACAACTTCGATGGTTAGATTTGGGATCGCCGACATTCAAATTCAGAGAATTCGAATACTGGTCACAACTCTGCCTGAGAGAGTTCTTTCGGAGTTCAGAGAGTACTCAGCCTTCGTATCTCATAAGACGGAGAAAACCCCTGCAACCTCCCCATGTTCTTTGCATGCTCGGGGAAGTTGGAAGTGGCAAAACGGAAGCCACGCGAGTGCTCGCACGGGAATTCGGGTATCGCGTAATTAACAGTGGCCGCATCGTCGCGAAAATACTCAAATTGCCGCCTGTTACCGAGAAAACGAGACCGATGTTCCAGCAGCAAGCTTTGACTTTCATTCAACAGCCGGACGGTCCGTCTCGCCTGGCTCATGCAATTTGGCAAGAGTTTCGTTCGAAGCCCAGAAGCCGTATTCTGGTAGACGGCATCCGCCATCGGTCTACTCTGGATCACCTGAGACAGCTAGTCGTCGGAAAGCGATTCGGTCTTCTTTTCGTTTACACTCCTCCTGATGTTGCCTTTAATTTTTTCAAGCTGCGTGCAGGCAAACGGTCCTCTGTCTTCGATTTTTTGAAAACCAGGGACGCCAACGTCGAAGCGGAAGTCCGCAAAATGATCGAGATATCAGACGCCGTGTTGTATAACTGGACCGGTCGCGTCTACTTTCGACGGGTTTTGCGACGATTCTTGAAGGAGCTCGCCATTTCAAAGTCTCGTGGAGGCAAAGAGTGAGTGGGGGGTACGATGCTGGTTATAAAGCATGTCCCTGTTTCTGGGGAAAGAACCCGGGCAGCCTCGTTGCAGCTTTAGTGGAGAAGATCGGAAATCTCGATAATTTGACGGTGCTTGATGTTGGATGTGGCGAAGGAAAGAACGCGGCACACTTGGCGAAGCTGGGTTGCCGTGTTCGAGCCGTCGATGTTTCTGAGCTTGCGTTAAAAAATGCAAAGAATGCATGGGACGGTGAGTATGGTGTTTCATGGGAAACCGCCGACGTTCGGGAAGTATGTCTAGCACCGAGCGAATATGACATAGTCATCGCTTACGGTTTGCTCCATTGCTTGCGGAACGTCAGCGAAATAGATGCCACAGTCAAAAAGTTACAGCTGGCAACACGACCTGGTGGTTACAATATTTTGTGTGCCCTCAACCTTCGATATCAGGAATTGGAAGCGCATCCCGGGCTGAATCCTTGCCTGGTTCGACACGAACACTATGTTGAGCTTTATTCGTCGTGGCAACTGATTCTTGCCACTGACTCCGATCTGATAGAATCGCATCCACACAATCTGATCGAACATCGCCACTCGTTGACAAGAATTCTCGCCAGGAAAATATGAGTGCAACCGCCTGTCCCAGTGAACTGAGGGACCACTACTTATCCGAACGCGTTGTGCCTTTCGTTGGTGCCGGTGTCTCCATGTCAGTAGTCTGGACGCAAGCGGGGGCATCGAAGAGAGGGCCGTCTTGGGCAGAATTAGTTGATCAGGCAGCTCTAAAGCTAAATTTCAAGGACCCTGAACTTCTCCGTGTTCGCGGTACAGACCTTCAGATACTCGAATACTTCAAAATCAAAAACTCAGGCCAGTTTGCCAGTTTGACGAATTGGCTCTACAGCGAAATTTGCCCGCCAGACGCCGACCTTTTGAAATCGCCGATACACCGCGAACTCGCCAACCTAGCCAAATGCCGGATCTTCTATACGACAAATTACGACGACTTTCTTGAGAGAAGCTTTAGCCTCCATAAAAGGCCCGTCCGCACCATAGCTGTTGAGGCCGACATCGCTGAACCATCGAGCGTTTCCGGTGCGTGCGAGATCGTGAAGTTCCATGGCGATCTGAACCATCCCGACAAAATGGTGCTTTCCGAATCGCATTATGAAAAGAGGCTGAGACTTGGCTCTGAAATGGATTATCGGTTGAGGTCGGACATGCTTGGCCGCGTTTTGCTCTTCCTTGGATACAGTTTCCGCGACTGGAATGTGTCTTACATTTTCCGGCTCATTAACGACATCTTTCGTGAGCTCCCTTCATCTATTACGGGGCGACGAGCCTTCATTACGGTTCCAGATCCGTCCGATTTCGAATTTCAGCTCTTCCGAGCCAGAAATATCGAGGTAATCCCTGTTGATGGGAAGGATCAAACTGCTTCGATCTCCTCTCTACTCTCGGACATGCGGAGATAACCGCCATGACATCCTCTAAAACAAAAGTTGTCTACGTAACGTCGAGCAAATTCAAGGCGCAAGAAAATGAAGTACTCGCTCAAAACTGCTCTCTCAAGGATGGATCGCTGGTAGGGGATCTTTTCGAATTCGACATTCGACCTGTCCAAGTAAAGGAAGTACTCGAAATCGATATCAAGGCAATGGTGATGGCGGAAGTCACTAAGGCATACAGCCAAATCAAAGTCCCATGCATAGTGGAACACGCCGGACTGATCTTTGACGGCTACGACCTTTATCCTGGTGGGCTAACGAAGCCGATGTGGGACTTTCTCAGGGAGAAGTTTGTAGAAGAGACCCACTCTGCGGGCCGACGGGCAACAGCCCGAGCGATCGTTGCCTATTGCGATGGTAGGAGTGTGCTCACCTTCGTTGGCGAGACTCCCGGAGTGATTGCTGAGAAACCTCGCGGTAATCGCGAATTTTATTGGGATACGATTTTTGTTCCTGATGACCCAACCGGTCGCGCAAAAGGAAAAACTTACGCAGAGATATTCGACGATCCCGGGCTTGGCCTGAAATACAAAATGACAGCGCTCTCACAGTCTGCGCGCGCGATATTGGCATTTCTGGAGTTTCGTCGTTCGAATCAACCAGATCTTTGGCCTCGCGCTTAGCTTTGACCCGCACCAAATCAAGAGCCGGCAGGATTCATTGACCGCGGAGATCGAAAAAGCGTGGAAGCTGTGACGGTAAATTGGACGATTGTATTCAATCGGTTGTTCAAGATCATGGACCGGAAGGGCGAGCCCTGCTACTACTCCGGGCCGCGGTACGTTCAGGCGGTCCAGGAGATCAAAGAAGATTTTCCGAACTATACTGACTACATCAACCAGCGTTCCATCCATGATGTCAGTACGACACGCCGGGATTATTTCAAAGATATCTTGTTGTTCTCGCTTGATGAAGCAGGTCGATATGGATTGGTTCGGAAGATCCTCGCAGAGGTTGATTATTTCGATCAAGAAGCATGTGCCGGAATAAGAGTGCTGCTTGGCGGGGGAACGCTCGCACCTTCGGCCGTGGTCCCGGTGGAAGCGTGGAACTCGGATCGGTTGAACGAGTATCTGAAAGACACTTCGCCGCTCGCGAAAAATGGACCACCTTCGCTCCGCAGAATTGACCCACCAGAACGCAGGCTGACAGAGGATCGCGCACGGAGTTGAATAAGGATGGCGACAATAGGTCGCCATGGGAAACCTTGCGAAGAGACCTTGCCGTATTTGTCGACATTGGTTCCGACCTGACCCGCGGGTAGGTGCTCGTCAGCGGGCTTGTCGTAATTCCTCCTGCCAGAAGGCCCGTCACCAACAAGCCCAAGCCAAGTGGTGCGCACGGAATCCCGACTATTTCATTGCTCGGCGGATCCAGGCTCGGAGTCTGCCAGAACAGCCATCGGAACCATTAAGGTTACGGCCACCGCTGTCGCGACTTCCCTGGGACCTCGCGCAAGACGAGTTCGGGATCAAAGGTGCTGATTTCATTGGAGTTATGGGCACACTACTCCACCATGCCGCGCAAGACGAGAGATGAGGCTATTTTCTTGAATCTACTGGGGATAGAGGAGCACTTGGAGGGTACCTCGCGCAAGACGAGATGCGCGTTGTGTTCTGATTCTGTCGAAGGCGGAAGGCATGGAGCTGGAATTTCATCAATTAGAACTGCGTTACGACCGGCTGCGGATCATGCACCCGGATCACGAGCGACGACTATTGAGCTCGCTCGCCGAAGTCGGCCAACAGGTTCCGATCGTGGTGGTGAAGCAGGATGGTGATGAACACTTTGTAGTGATCGATGGCTACAAGCGGGTGCGTTCCCTGTGCCGTCTCAGCCGCGACACCGTGAGTAGCTTCTGCTGGGAGTGCAGCGAGGCGGAAGCCCTGGTGGTGAGTCGGCTGTGGCATACGGGGGAATCGGAAACGGCGTTGGAGCAGAGCTGGCTGCTCGTGGAACTCCACAGGCGATTTCAACTGTCCCAGGAAGAGTTGGCCCGTCGGTTCACTCGCTCGGTCAGTTGGGTCAGCCGGCGCCTGGCCCTGGTGCGCGAACTGCCGGAATCGATTCAGGAACGCGTGCGTCGAGGCGAAATC
>Ga0137362_10001746_pt1 | contig 13724 bp, 10 predicted proteins | sample MadtaG_2_FD_104801 | JGI IMG/M metagenome (GOLD analysis project Ga0137362, IMG submission 104801) | Vadose zone soil microbial communities from Angelo Coast Range Reserve, California, USA - Mad1_100_16 metaG | ecosystem: Environmental > Terrestrial > Soil > Vadose zone | place: USA: California... | reverse complement strand
GCGTCCGCGTTCGTTCAGGTAATAAGTTCCTGATTCCGCTCCGATGACTGCCGTGCAGCCGTTCAAGAAGACGCCCCACGCCTCGCGCGAAACCCGTTGCCGGCGAATATCGCAGCGCAACCCCCGGTCCGTCCCGTGGTGTTCAAACCATTCGATCAAGTCGGTCCGCTCGCGATCCCCGACGAAAGGCCAGTAGATGTCCCCGATAAAGCCTATGTCGACCTGCCGAGGAATATCCGTGGCCGGGAAGTATTTGTCCGGATTGAGCGCGTGGGGCATCTCGAGGACGCGGCTGCCATCGCATTCTCGATAAAGATAGCTCGCAGCCGCGATTGGCAGTTGGCTGCAGATGAACTCGCATTCGACATTGCGGATAAAACCGATCTTCTCGTCCAGCAGATCGTATTCGTTGCCGATGAACATAACGATTGGGGCACGTCGGTGGTGAAACCAGCCGGCAGACCGCTTCAGTACAGTCATATCGTCTCCGGCGGCGGTGTGCGAAACGATTATCAAATCGTATTTGCGCAGCCGGAGCAGGCACCGCCCAAGATGCAATAGATTGTTGATGTTGCAAACCTCGACGGCCAGATCGGGTGAAGCTACGAATGCGTCGCGCCAATCACCGACATAGGAAAGTTGCGCGTGCACATCGCGCAGCTCGCCGAACAGCGCATTCACCCGGGCATTATTTCGCAGTATCGGCGGCGGCCGATCACCATCCTTGTAGCCCAAAATGCCGCGCAACAACGTGTCGGTGGGGACCATCAGCGATGCAATACCGCTGCAATCCAGATAGAGCGTGCGCAAGCGGTCCTTCATTCGAGAACGGGGTTAGCCGGGTGATAGACTCTCCAACTCGGCCGGCCGTATCCGGCATCCCGCTCGGCGTGATACTTAGCCGACAAACTCGTCAGGATTCGACCGACCCAGCTCTATTGAGTGTTCGAAGCACGCTCGCCCCGCCCCTCTTGCATAATCGATATATCTTAACCCCCCAATAGCTCTCGATGACCTGGCGCAACCTATCGAGTTCTGTATGGAGCTTGCCGATTTCTGCCTTGTAGACTTCATGGAGCCGGTTAATTTCGGCCTGCGATTTGGCAATTTCGGCCGGATAGACTTCATGGAGCCGATTAATCTCGGCCTGAAATTGGGAAATTTCCGCCGGATATACTTCATTCAATCGAGCAATTTCTGCTGGAAAATACTCGTTCAAGCGGATGATCTCCGCGGCGTATGAATTGAGAACACGTGCGGTCTGCAATTCCGCTTGGACCGGGTGGTCCTCATACAACCGAACAATTTCAGCAGCATACGACTTGAGAAGGCGTGCAGTCTCAGATTCTGCGGGCGCCCGGTTGCGCATTGCATTATGATCATCGACCCAAGCGAGATCGATACGTCCGCTAGCCTCCGGCCGGCGTTGCGAAGGGGTCGCCTCGAAGATCCGCTGACGAACGGGCTCGAAGCTGGGCAAGACTTCGAATTCCCGCCCATATTCCGCCGCCAGCAGCGGTGCCGATTGGGAAGAGGCCGTGACGGCAAGATCTGCTTTCGCAACGAGCTCGCGGTTGAAGCTAGCCCAGAACTCGCTTTGCCAGTGCCGAACCCCAGGCGCCCTATCAGGAAAGCATTCGCCCAAGTTGATAAGCAGCAGCGCTCCGGTCTCTTCTCGCAACGCAACCCCGGCAGGCAGGCTACCGACATCCGTCACCAAGACGAGGTCGAACTGCCCGGTGCGTTGCGCCGCCTCGAAGAGCGCCGAGCTGAAGTTGAGCACCAAGCGGGCCTGTTCGCGAAAGCGCGCAACATCATCGGGGAGCGCGTCGAGCGCGCCGATCGATGATCGCAGCTGAGGCTCGGAGGCTTCGATCAGGACCGCTAGGTAGAGAAGCTTCTGGAGACCCAGTGAGAGCGCGTGGCCGGTTGTATTCGGTCGGGGTATCCACCAAGATTCATGCCGGGTTGGCTCGACTCGGAGGCGCAGATGCCTCTCGGAAAGCCGCTCCAATCTAGGTCCGCCGCCGTCTACACCAGATCCGTAAGTCCCGATCTCGTACACCTCATGTTCGAGCGCAAGGGCGGCCGTGATCCGGCCAAGTCGCGGATCTTCTGCTGGATCTGCTGTAGTCAGGATCAGGCACCGAGGCGGATCACCGGCAGGGGCGGTCGACAAGCGCCGCGCGCCTCGTTTGCGGTTCAGTGCGGATTCGAGTGCGGCGTCGACTTTGGCCACGAACGCCTCGTAACCGTAGCTTGGGTTGTGAATAATCTCGGCAAAGCAGCGCTCCGTGATCTCTCGGCATTTCCGCTCGTCATTGAGCGTCTCCACAATTTCTGGCAGATTAGACAGATCCCGCGCCAGTGGTAGAAAATGTGCACCCGGCACAAAGATGTCGGAATATCGCCCGTCATAGAGAACCTGCAGAGACCGGGCGGCGCCGGCCTCGAAATGGCGCGGCGAAACCTGCGCGTAGTCGACATTCCCCTCGAGCTTCCAGAGATACTCCGCGTGGGCCAGGTTATAAAGTTCTTCAGAGAGTGGATTCATTTCGAGGTGTGAGGCCTCAAACCCGTGGCACCATTCTTCGACCGCGCCATCAAAATCAAACAGATTCGACCCGGATTCGACTCCCAAAGTCGCCTTTGAGGCCGATATGAAATCCATCCAGGCGGACCCGTTGAAACGATCCTGTGGGCGGCTGGAAATGTCGCTCCGTATCGCGTCTCGGCCCGAAAGAGCGGCCAGGACATCGTAACCGATCTTGCGCTTCTCGAAACCCAGGCGACCAAAGCAGAGGGGCTGGATCGACCCGCGATAACCGATATCAATCGGGCGCGACCGGCTCCACGGGTTGGACATCTCCCGCATAGCCTGGCTGACATAACCGGTCAGGACATTTACGAATGCAAGGTCGCCTACCTTGTCACGCGGATAAACTCGGAATAATTCAAGCTCCGGTACGCAAGTCAACAGCACATCGAATTGCTTGCGCCCGAGGTATTCGGCAAAGAGCGACGTCGCCCGTTGCTCATCCTGCTTCATCAGGACCTTGACGCCATCATAATGCTCGAACGGCCGGCCGAGCTGCGAGTCCAGCGCGTTCAAGTTCTCGAAGCTATAGGAGAGCGCTGCGTGTATGATCACCCCGTCAAATTCCGAGAGGTCGATCGTCGGCGGTAAAACCAGCGGATGGCCGCGGGTTGGCCAGAGGTTCAGTATCTCGAGCTCGAATTCGCTGAGACGCTGCCACATTGCGATGTTTTCATAGACCGTGGTGATGCCGTGCGGCTCGTACCAGCACATCACCAGAAAGCGAGCCGCGCCGGGTCGTCCCCAACGGCGCCCGAGGAGGGGCTTGGTGTCGGCCGCCGTCCGCACAGAATCGATGCTCTCTGAGTGCACTGCTATCTCGCGCAGCGGTTGGCACTGCTGTCGACCAATAGCAGCGCAAACAGTGATGAGCCACTGCCCGATACCGCCTCTTGCTTCAATTTCCTCGATAACTGATCACATTTCTCTTGGCCGTACTCGCCGCTACCACATTTGCCCAGTTGATCAGCCGCTCGTCTCCCCCAATCCCCTTTGAACACCAACTCGGTAAGATCGTCATTGGCGCCAAGAGATCTGCCAGCCTCCACAGGCGCCAGATATCCATTTGATCCGCGCCGTGCATCCATCTCGCGAAGACGGCTCGCGCCCAGCTGTGCGAGGTCTTCATAGCGGCTGACGCCGAGACGATGCTCGAGGCCGGCTGCCGTGGCGAGCGGCGGACCCGGCAGATCGAGCTTGGCAACACAACTCGTCTTCCCGAGCGTCACGTACAGCGCGTAGGGTGCACTCGGTGAGCTCAAAATCGCGCCGTTACCGACGACATTCGCCTCGATGAAATACATCAGGCTTCCAAACAGCGCCAAGGTGTCGGGATTCAAAGAAAATACACGTTCTACTTTTAGCGGTCCGCCGGTCGTCACGCCTTCGAGCGTGCCATAGGACGGCACCATGTCGATTCCGCTGATGTTGAGTCGGGCAGATGCGAAATGGACGTACCCATTCCAGCCCACCCCCAACGGCGGAGGCATCGCGGCATCGCGCTCCCCTGTCCCCTGATAGGATTGCTGCACAATAAGTTTCTTGACCTCCGGTGCCTCGGTGCCGCGTTCCGGGCCGGCGATGACGATCTTTGGCGAGAAGGTCGACAACACGGCAAGATCCCCGCCGATGCCTGTGACTCCATACGGCATCTGTAAGCCCATCGCGCCTGGCGCCGTGCCGCCGACTACGTCGCGTGGTCTGACCACCTCGCCATCGAAAGCGACTCGGTACACCGCTCCCGTATGGGCGTCGGCAATGACGATCATTTCCTCGCCCGCCGCATAGATGCCGGTAGGCCACAGGAAATTGAGACAAAGAGCGTTCCAACCCGGCTCCCCAAACGAGCCCACCACATCCCCTGTTGCCAATCTCAATATAAAGATCTTTCGCAATTCCAGAGATGAGACGAAGACATTCTCACCAAGAATGGCGACGCCGTGCGCGAGCGGCACCCTGGTTGCCCATTTTTGTGTGAACTGGCCATTCTCAAAAGCAAAGCCGGTCGCGCTATTGCCATCAAAATTGGCCGTTGTAAGCCACGATTCATCTGCCGATATCGCGATATTCTCGGGAGATGTTAGGCCATCGCCGACAATTTTCCGATCGAATGACACCGTGTTTGTCCCGATGCGCCCAACCAGAATGTTATTGGCTAGGTAATTCGCGAGGTAAACCTTCCCGGATTTCGGGCCCACAGCGATTCCGGTCGGGATAAACCGCCGGTCGTCCAGCTGGTCTAGATCAGCCTTCAATGCGACGACGGTGCCGGTGCGGATATCGAGGGCCGAAATGTCCTTATAGTCCGCGATCAGCAGGGTGCCGGGATCGATCGGGGCGGCAGCTACCAGCGGCCCGGCAAGGCCGGGCGCCACGACGATCTGCATATCAGTTCGGCCGCGGAGACTCCTCGGCATCAAGCGCGCATCGCCCAGCCGGTCGACGAATGCGCTCTCAGCCGAGGTTTCGCTTTGCTCAGCAGGGCAATCCGCGGGAAGAACAACGCGAATATTTGCCCCCGACGATTCCGGCCGCCATAACAATAACGCGAGCGATAGAGCAGCAAGCGTATAAAAATTGAATGACGCTTGACGTGATAGAGGCCGCATTCCCCGATCAGCTCGAGCGGCGGAACTGGAAGCAGCCGTCTATTCCGGCTCGATGCCGGCCATGGAGCGGGTAGCCTTCGGCGTCGATCCGCAAACCCATCAGGAAGGCCCGACTTTCATCCGGCAGGGCAGGCTGGAGGCAGGCCAAATGCCGCTGCGGCAAAAGGTGGAGCTCCCAAAGTGACATCGCCGCCCCCAAGAATACGGCTTCGAAACCGGTGTCTCGACCAAGTGCGATCACTTCCTCGGGTCGCCACACGGCATTTACTGGACAATCTTCACCGTCGGTCGTCCGCGTGAACGCGACGCACGTCGGCAAGCCCGAATAGAGCCCGTTCTCGATCTGCACTACATAGGCAACGTAAAGATGCAGCCAGAGCGAGTCGTAATTGTAGACCATCAGCCGCAGCTCGCCTCCCGGCTTTAGCAAACGGGCGAATTCCCGCAGCAGGCGGGGCGGATCTTCGATACACATCAGCACGCCCGAGCAGTGGATGTAATCGAACGACGCGGTTTGGAATGGCAGCTCGTAAGTCCCGTACTCGACGTGCACGACCTCAGCCGGCGCACGGTGAAGCCGCAGTCGCTGCTCGGCTTCCGCCAGCGATGTCTTCGAGATATCCACGCCCACCAGTCGCGTCGGCCGCGAGTAGTGCGCGAACCCCACCAGATCGTGACCGGGCCCGCAGCCGAAGTCGAGAACTGTCATCCCATCCTTGCCGCCTACCGGCAGCAGATCGATGTAGCCGGGGTATTGCCGATTGCGAAACTCGAATTGCCGCAACGAATCCTCTACCGACGTGAAACGATGGTGGGAGGTGACATTGTGTCGGCTCCAATATTCGCCCGGGCCCGGATGATCTTGGCGCTCGTAATAGTCGCCGCGAAGTTCGCCGCTTAGGCCACGAAGTCGCGTCACCGCATAGTCCAACCGAGCCGCTAGATAGTTGACCCGGTCGTCCAAGACAGCGTTCTGCCCTTGGATCAGTGCGATTTCTTCGCGCAACCCGCCGACCTCAGCACGCAGCGCCTCCACTTCGCGCCGCATCTCTCCGACGCCGTGCTGACGGCTCTCGCCGGAGATAAAGGGGAGATGGCTAACCCGATTGCGCATGTAACTCAGGACCGACTGCCGTTTATGGAGAAACGGGGTCACGACAAGAACCGTCCGTCATTGGAAATGAAATCCGATGCCGCTCCACGGGCGCCAGGCTCTGAACTTTGCGAGCCGCCGCAATCACGACCGTTGGCCGCAAGAAAACCTGGCGCAGACCATGCGGGAGTAATGTCGTGTCGGCAGGATTTCGACCGCTCCGACGCAGACTGTCCTCGAACCGACGATACACTCCCCGTCTGAGGCGCCCGCGCTGCCAGATAGGCTTTGCGGCACCCGGGGTATACCCGTCAAACCAGAGACGTTCCACCGAGAACCCGGCTTCCTCCAGGGCCTGCCGAAGCAATGGCCGGTCGAAGGTGCGGAGATGCACGAATCTGTAGGGACATCCAAAGTGCGGCGAATAGGACAGCAGGTTCTCGCGGTACGGAACCCGCACATAAAGACAACCGCCGGAGCGAAGCGCCCGATTTGCGCAATAGAGGAACGATCCGACGTTGAGTACGTGCTCGAGAATGTCGGTCGCGACGATGACGTCGAAATGCTCGACGAAGGGCAGGGCCTCGGCATTGGCTACAACTGGCGAGATCCCCGGCTTTCCGATCATGCGCTCGAGATAGGGGAACGAGATGTCTACAGCGGTTACCGCAGCGACGCCCCGGGTCAAGATCTTTCGCGCGAGATAGCCTTTACCTGACCCGATGTCACAGACTTCGGCTCCAGCCGTGAGCTCGATGGTTTGGCAGAAATTGGCTGCGAGATTTTCGATATAACGCTCGTCCATGACCTTCGCGTCGAGATCATCCCGCGCGATCTCGTCATAATTCTCGGTGTAACAGAGAGCGATTTGATCGCTTGGCTCACTTGTCGGCAACAGCACCGGCACTCCGTCTCGATAATACCCGCGCCAACCACAATCGCCGCAGGTGAGCGGCGGCGACAAGGGAGTAGAACAGGTGGGGCAAACGAGCATGTAGGAGTTCGGTTTCAGCGCGGCAAGCGCCGCAGAGGCCTGCGGTCGGAGCGCCTTCCGCGGGCTAGACCAACCGGCTTTCAGATGTCATTTCAAGCGCCGGCTCCCCGTCTCCCGATGCGAGTGGCCGCAAGCTCCACGTTGCGGGGTGGTGAAACATTGTGGCATCCGCCGGATCCTGATCTCGCACCTGAATGCGGTAGCTCCGAGCGAGGATTTCGTAGAACTCCGCAGTCGACAGATCGTTCAGATCGAGGACCTTGTAGGTCGCCACCGACAGCAGGTAACCGCCGTTACCCAGCATCAGCTGATCATATCGCAGTGTCACCTGATATCGCCGTTGGTGAATGAAATCGAGTTGGTGCTCGACGCTTAGGTGTCGGGTCAGCCACTTGCCGTCAAGCGTGTAGCTCACAATGCAAAACGTGCAGGGATAGACACCCGGCGCTTCTGCTTCCAGCTCGAAGACGAAGCTGATCGCATCACCAGTACTCAAGTTGGCGGTCGGCTCGCCGTCGGCTCCCAAGACCTCGAACCCCAGGATGCGTGGGCCAGGGGCACCTTCCCATTGCGATACGCCCCCAGCGATTTCGTGTTCTCCGGTAACCTGGGCCTTGGCGAGTTGCACTTCTTCGACCAGCTGCTTCAGCATCTTTTCCGTCAGCCAGTTGCGTTCCGGCGCAGCCGGAGTGGCCGACGTTACCTTCTTCCGCCGCTCCAGCTCACTGATGAATTTTTCATAGGCATTGATCACAGTGAGCGCCCGGTCGCGCAGCATGATCCTGCCGTTCTCGATCCAGATCGCCTCTTCACAGAACTGCAGAATTTGCGTCATCGAGTGCGAGACCAAAAGCAACGTTGCTCCGGAAGAGGTCAGTCGTCTCATGCGCTCGGCGGACTTCGCCGAGAAATAGGCGTCACCGGCGCCTAGAACTTCGTCGATGATCAGGATGTCGGGCCGGACCGCCGTTGCCGTGGCGAAATACAACCGCGACTGCATGCCTTGCGAATAGGTCTTGAGCGGCTGGTGCAGGTATTCGTCGAGCTCGACGAAATCCACGATATCGGCAATCGCGGCGTCGAGTTCGGCCTCTGCCAAGCCGTTATAGACCAAAGAGGCGCGGATGTTGTCATAACCCGTGAACTCCGGATGAAAACCGAGACCGATGTTGATCAAGGCCTGCACGCTGCCATTCACGACAACAGTGCCACGGGTAGGGGTAAAATTGCCGGTAATCAGTTTGAGCAGTGTCGTCTTGCCCGCGCCGTTACGGCCGATGATGCCAACGCGCTCGCCACGCCGAACCACCAGAGATACGTCATCGAGAGCGGCTCGGTCGTGGTATTTGGGTTTTCGCCAAAACCGGAGGCGGGACAGCCCAAAGACGTCGAGCGCCTGTTCGGACGGGCTGTCATACAGGCGGTAGATCTTGGCAACGCCGTCGAGCACGACGGCAGGCGCCGCTTCAAGCGCCGATTCAAGCATAGTCCCAGAACGCAAGTTTGCCTTTTTGAAAGAGGCGAAAGCCGAGAAAAAAAGCGCCAAGCGAAAGCGCCGTCATCACCAGGACGATGTTTAGCGGGGGAAGATTGCCGGTCACCATCAGACTCTGGGAAGTCATCACAAAATATGACACCGGATTGAGATAGACGAGCAGCTTTAGCGGCCCCGGGGCCGAGTCCGGTGAATAGGCAATCGGGCTCACTATCATCAACGCGGTACAGAGGAAGGTGAGCATCTGCTGGACGTCGCGTAATACAAGGTTAGCGAGCGACAGCGGCCACGCTACTCCACAGGTGAACATGATCTGGAGCACTAAGACGAAGGGCAGCAACAATAATCCGCGGAGCGGATGGCCGGTCGCCAGAGCGAGGCCCGCCACCAACACCAAACCGAGCACTGCTACCGCGTGGCCCGAGAGGACTGAGCGCAGCGTCACGAGCTCCGCCGGATACACCGTATTCAGGAGCACCGCTCGATTGCTCAAAACCGCCCCGGATCCGTTCAACAGCGCATCGCTGAATGCGAGAAACGGCAGCAGTCCGGCAAACAACTGGACGAGGTAGGTCGTCGTCTCCATCCCCTCGGGGACGGTCTTGTAAATATAGATGAATACACAGGCGTAGAGCGCCAGCAACAGGCCGGGAGCGAGCGCTACCCAAAAGAGCCCCATCGCCGAGCCGGCGTAGCGCTGCCGCACCTCGCTGACTGTAGTGCGCCACAATGGCGTGCGGTAAGCGAGGATCATGATCAATGGATTGTGCCGGCGCGCGGTAGGATCGGCAATGCCCGAAATCACGTCGTCTCACCGATGCTCGCGAATACCATCTGCCGCTCAAACCCGTAGCGCCGATCGCAGCGCCGCAACGATGTAGTCCTGGCTTGCCTCATCGAGATAGGGGTGCATCGGCAGGCTCAGCACCTCCGACGCGAGGCGATCCGAAACCGGCAGGCCATTGCCGGAGGCCGGATAATCGCAATAGGCCGATTGACGGTGCAGCGGCTTTGCATAATAGATGGCAGTCGGCACTCCAGCCGCCTTCAATTGCGCCGCCACCCCGTCGCGATCTTGGCCGCCAGATAGTCGCACCGTATATTGTGCCCAGACGCTGGTGAGCCCCGCCGGGATACTGGGCACGCTCACCAACTCCTCCAGCAGCGCACTGTATCGCGCCGCCACCCGATTGCGCGCCTCGATCTCGTCGCCAAAGACCGTCAGCTTCTCGCTCAGGATTGCCGCCTGGATCGTATCCAGGCGAGCATTCATGCCAATGCGCACATTGTCGTATTTGTCGCTGCCTTGGCCGTGCACCCGCAGGCTCTTCAACACGACGGCCACATCGACGTCGTCAACAAGGACGGCACCGCCATCGCCATAGCAACCGAGCGGCTTCGCGGGGAAAAAGCTCGTCGTGGTCAAGTCGCCGATGGTGCCGACCTTGCGGCCTTTGTAGACAGCGCCAAAGCTCTGTGCCGCGTCGCAGATGACCCACAGCCCGTGCACCGCCGCAATCGGCAGGATCTCGTCATATTCGGCAGGCAATCCAAAGAGGTCGACCGGGATGATGCCGACCGGCGCGAGCCCGAGCCGCTTGGCGGTGGCGATGCCGGCTTCGAGGCTCGCGGGTTCCATATTGAAACTGTCCTCGCGGACATCGACAAAGACCGGCACCGCGTCAAACCACGCGACTACTTCGGCGGTGGCAGCGAAGGTGAAGGACGGCACCAGGACGGCTTGACCAGGCTTGAGTTCCTTGGCCATCAGCGCCAGCCCCAGCGCATCGGTGCCGTTGGCGCAGCTCAGGACGTGTTTAGCGCCGCAGAAGGCGGCGAGATCGTTCTCAAAGGCGGCAACCTCGGGCCCCATGATGTATTTGCCATGGTCGACAACCCGCAGGATCGCCTCGTCTAGGCGCCGGCCGAGGCGCCGGCGCTGCGCGCCCAAATCGATGAACTCGATCGGCCGGTCGGCAGGCCGCAGGGTGGCGGCATCGGGCATCAGACGATCTCCTCGATCCGATCGCGGCCAGCGTCGCGGTAGCGGCGCCCTGACCGGGGGCAGACGAGATCCGGTCCGAGCCGCTCGCCGTCATGGCTCATCCAGCCGATGCGACGTGCCGGCACGCCGGCCATCAGCGCAAAAGCCGGCACGTCGGACGTCACCACCGCCCCCGCGGCGATAAAGGCGTGCTCGCCGATGGTGTGGCCGCAGACGACCGTCGCATTGGCGCCAATGCTCGCTCCTCGCTTGACCAGTGTTGCGCGGAACTCGTCTTTGCGTTCGATGCCGGCACGCGGATTGTTGACGTTGGTGAACACGCAGGAGGGGCCGCAGAATACCTCGTCCTCTAGAGTGACACCCTGATAAATCGAGACATTGTTCTGGATCTTGCACCCGTCGCCGATGATCACATCGGGACCCGCCATGACATTCTGTCCGAGCGAGCAATTTCGCCCGATTCGGGTACGCGGCAGGATATGGACGAAGTGCCAGACGCGAGTCCCGGAGCCGATTTCGCTAGGCTGGTCGACATAAGCCGATTCATGGATTTGGACGTCGCGAGCCTGCGCCTTGACCGGCGCCGCCGTCGCGGCGGTCCCCCTTAACGCTTCGCTCGCTCGCGCCAGCACCCGCAGTACCCGCAAGCCTTCACGTCCATCGGTGCGCGGTCGGCTGCCGGTCGCAATACAATCGAGAAAATGGCGGCACTCCAGGTTCAGCGGCTCTCCCTCGTCGAGGGCAACCGGATCGGCCTCGGCCTTCCGCGGAACCGGCATGGTCTCGCGCCAGTCGATCCGGTGCGGATAGAGCAGCAGCTTGCGGCTCCAGGGCTGCCCGTCGTCAAAGACCCCCATCGCCCGGTCGCCGATGACCACAAGCTTTTGCTCCTTGAACGGGTGCAGCCAAGACACGAAGACATGGCCCTGCTCGCCGCCCGGAAACGCGAGAAGGGTGGTCGTGACATCAGCAATCGTCTTGTGCAGGTAATAGCCGCCTTGCGCAGTGACCTCGGTCGGTTCCTGCCCGACGAGCGAGAGGATCATCGACAAATCATGGGGCGCGAAAGACCACAGGATGTCCTCCTCGCGCCGTATCTTTCCGAGGTTCAAGCGGGTCGAGGAGATGTAGTCCAGGCGCCCGAGCGCGCCCTCGCGCACCAGCTCGCGCAGCTTGACGAAGGCGGGATGGTATTGCAGCAGATGGCCGACCATCAGCCGGCGATCCAGGCGCTCTGCCAAAGCGCATAGCTCCTCGGCCTCGGCGACGGTCAATGCCAGCGGCTTCTCGACAAACACATGCTTGCCGGCCTCGATGGCGCGGCATGTGACATCGGCATGCAGTGCCGCAGGCGCGGCGATCGCCACACCGGCGATGCTGTCGTCGCGCAGCACGGCGTCGAATTCTGCGACCCGAGTGTGGTACCGATCGGCGTACTGAAGCGCGGCGTCGTGATCCGGATCGCAGATCGCAGCCAGGGCGCCGAGCTCGGCAAAGTTGCGGACCAGGTTTTTGCCCCAATAGCCGCAACCGATCGCTGCCACCTGCACCGGGCAGTCCCGGTCTCGGCCGACCGTCACAACGTCGTGTGCCAATTTATATCCCCCATGCTACCGCAGTCCGGGTGACAGCGCCGTCACCGGAGCGGACTGCAAGAAGGCCGGTGCCGCGGTATCCCGCGGCCCATGGATCAGGCGGCTTCCACCACCTCTGCGCGGAGCTGAGCCGGCACCGCGCGCCCCAACAATTCGAGCAGCACGACGACCCGCTCCTGATCGCGCAGTTCGACCAATCTGCCGACCATGTCCTCGAACGCGCCTGTCGTCACCCGAACCAGTCCGCCGAGCTTCAGCGATTGCCGCGGATCGAGCTGGTCAAACGCTCCAACATGCTCGCGCTCGCGAATCGCCGTGACCACATCGGCCGGCACTGGCGCCGGCTCGTCACCAGTGCGGACAATGTCGGTGACCCCGAAAGTCGACAGGATCGGTCGCCACGGCATCGCGGAGCGATCAATCCCGGCAAACAGGTATCGCGGGAACAGCGGTCGCAGCACGATCAGCCGGCGGCGCGCATGGCTTACCCGCGTGCGGTAGCGCGGCAGATAGGCTGAATAGCCTTGGCGCAACAGGTGCCCGAGCGCCTTTGTCTCGGCATTCGGCTGGGTATAGACGGCGTACCAACGGATCACGATGCCGCCTCGTCGAGGATCGCCGCCGCTGCCGGCGAGATATGCAGCAAGCTCGGCGCCACGATCGAGTTACGCGGGAGGTCGCTCAGCTGGGCCATCGACATCAGCATATCGAAACTCGCTTGCGGCGAATGCATGTCGGTCAGGATGATGCCGTCGAGGCCGCGGGCGTCGCCGCGCCCCAATGCGGCAGAGAGATCCGCCACCACCGGAAGGCCGCCGCAGCGTCCCTGACGCTGCTCCGAATCGATGACGCAGAGCACCTCGACCGTGGTCTCGCCGGCGCTCAGAATGGCGATCTCGGCGAGGTCCCCGGCACCGTAAAGCGCCACTCTCTGCCAGCCGAGCGCCTCGCACTGCCGAAATAGGGCGACGCAGTCGCTGCGGGCACGACGAAAAAAATCCAGCGACACCGCCAGGTACTCCGCGGTCAGGCGGCTCTTCTCGGCAAACCCCTGCGGTGTCAGGTAATACGCGTACCGATTGATCGGGACCTGGCGCATCTTGACCAGGCCCTTGCGTACGCAACGGCGCAGATACGCATTGGCGAGGCCGAGCGCGATGCCCAGCTCACGGGCGAGCTTGCGCTGGGTGATCGCGCTGTCGCGCTCGATCGATGTGAGCACGCTCAGCACGATACCCGGATTGCCCGTCTCTTGAAGCTGGCTCTCGTCCCCCACGGCCGCAGCCTTCCCCGATGTCCGGCAGCGACAGTACCGCGTTCACCTGGTGAACGTCAAG
>Ga0137362_10001734_pt1 | contig 13760 bp, 20 predicted proteins | sample MadtaG_2_FD_104801 | JGI IMG/M metagenome (GOLD analysis project Ga0137362, IMG submission 104801) | Vadose zone soil microbial communities from Angelo Coast Range Reserve, California, USA - Mad1_100_16 metaG | ecosystem: Environmental > Terrestrial > Soil > Vadose zone | place: USA: California... | reverse complement strand
TTTCCGATCAATCGTGTTTCCGCTTTGCTCCTTCTGTAAGCTCTTTGTTCTTAACACTTATACGCCAACTTCGTGTTTCAGCGGGTTTTAGCCGAAATTGTCGCCTTCTAACCCCTGTATAATCAGCTGGTGCTGGTCACGCTATTTTGGAGTTGGGGTCACGATATCTTGTAGTCGGGTCACGATATTTTGGAGTGCCTCATTCGCTTCCTGTTCGCTTCTGGCCCCAAACACGGATTCCCGTGCTGAAGATAGGCAGCCAAAGATTCGGCTTCGATCTTCCACCAGCCCCGCGGCGAAGTCCGCCGCGCGGCGATGGCGCCCTCCTCGATCCACCGCAGCACCGTGTCCGGCGAACAGCGCGCGAGGCGTGCCGCCGTACTCACTGAAATCTCCTCGCCGATTTGCGCCATGCTTCCCCTCCAGTCGGGGGACGGGATTCCGCAAAGTCTACAGAGGGCCTCTCCCTACGCTCTGGAGGGCATGACCAACACCAACGAACTCATCGTCTTGCGCCGCCGCTGCCGAGAGCGCTAATCCGATTACCTCGTAGTTCTCGCCTGCCGTCGCGCCGATCGGCGCAAGCTTCCCCGTAGGTCCGCCGACCATGACGAGATCGCAGCGGTTGACTGGCGCGTCAGCGATTGCCACAACTTCGCCGAATTCCGTGACCGCGATGGCCTCACCTTCCTGGTGAACAGCGAGAGCTGTAATACCAAGCGCGCGAACATTTCCGCCGTCCGGCATTTTCACCTGGTCCCATTCAGTTCCCGCCACGACCGCGAGGCCAGCGCCGATTGCTGCGCCTTCGGCTCGATAGGATCGAACCATTCGATTTGCGCTAGAAGCTCCCATTTTCGGAGCTGGCCACTTTTCCAATTGAGCCATCGCGAATGCTCCCCTTCTTCCGTACGAACCGCCGTTTAATTCAGCCAGGCGCTGAAGCGCCCGCGTCCGACAGGTCCGCATTCGGCGGCCTCGGAGCACCCCCGTCCGAGCGCAGGCTTCGGATCGTTCGCGGTAGTATCCGCGAGCGCGCCGTGAACACGAACGCGCCACGTTGCGATCGACCCTCGGAACAGGCCATGCACTTCAGTGACGAAGATGCGGGCGGCGAAGGACACGGCGCACCACAGGTAAATAAGCATTCCGATGAGCACTGTGGCCGCAAACTCGAATGACGCGAAAAGCCGCTTAATAATCACCAGTGGCCTTCCAACGCGCCCCTCCGGAACATCCTCGCGAATGAGTCCATCGTGCGGTGCTGTCGAAGGAATTCCTCGAAGCTTTTCGCGTCGATCGCGTTGATGTTGAAAGTGAAGTGATTGCCGGCGCCGCCGCCGGCGTTCATGCGATCCAGGCTATCGCGTCCCACGCGGCTGACCGCCGATTGATTCATCACGAACTCGCCGCTGTGCAAAATCGCCGGCACCTCGCCGCCCGTCGCGAACGCCAGGGCGTTTGAGCGGAAGTAAGAAGGCATCCCGCTCGCGAGTGAAGGATGCACGAAGCCGCCCTCACGGAATTGCGGCGGCCCGAAAGCGATCTGTCCGCGCCGCGCGCGCTCCGCTTCCGTCGTCTTCAGGTACGCTTCGGCAGTGTCGACGAGCTTGTTCGTGCCCGCGGTGTTGCCGCTGACCTGGCGGCCGCCAATTTTCCTCAGCCCAGTAATCGCGTCGCTGCGCAGCTTTTCCAGCTCGCCGATTCCCGTGTTGTAGTCCGTCTGGAAAACGTCGTATGAATCCCTCACGACCTTGATCTGAGCGATCAGCGGCTCCATGATCTCTCTGCGCGCCTTATCTCCTTTGTGCTCGCCGCCGAAAAGGAAGCTGAGAATTAACCCGATCGGACCGCCAAGCATGACCGCACCAACGTGCTTCGCGATGGAGTTGCCGCTGGTCAACAAAGCCAGCGGCAGCATGAAGGCGAGCGCCGCCGGATTCCCGGAGCCTCCAAGCAGCTTCGACAAAAATCCCCCGATCCCTCCGAGAGCACTGGCAGGTCCGGACCCAGACGGCAGCACAACGCCAGGGACTCCGGCGCCCTGCCCCGCTGATATGCCGAGGCCGAGCATCGATCCAGAGGCGAAGTCCGCGCCGGCACCGCCGGAGAATAGCGGGAGATTATCGAGCCCCATGAGCCCACCGCCGCCCATCGCGCCGGCGCCTGCTCCTCCGCTGCCGCCGAAATTGATTCCGAAGGATCGAAACAATGTGTCGAGCACGCTGCCGCTGCCGCCGCCCATCGCGCCGGCGGCTGCCGATCGCATCCCCCGCATTCCGAGAATCCACGTCGCGACCATCTGGAATACCATCTTCTTGAACATATCCAGAAAGGCCTTCCCGATGTTGCCGCTGGTGATGTCGTTGAAGAGCGTCTCCATCTGGTTCGCCATGTTGTCGCGCGTCTGCGCGAATGCGACGTTCCACGCTGCCGTCGCCTGGCGCGCGGCGTACGGCTCGTAGACATCGCCCTCCGTTTTGAGCATCTCGCGGATTTTATCCATGCGCTCCTGGTAGCTGGCGAGGATTGAAACGTTCGCACGCTCCCACGGCGGAGCGGCGGCGATCGCCGCGGAGCGCTCAATGCTGAGCACCTCGTCCTCCATGCGGCGACTCTTCTCCAAGAGCTCGTGGGCGTCTCTATCCTGCTGCTGCTTAGAGTCATCCTCGGCTTTGAATCTCTTGTCGACCTCGGCTTCGAGGATTTTTATCCGCTGCGCGCTTGCGGACTTTGTAATGGCGATGATTGTCCGCTCTGCCTCCCCGACGACGATAGGCTCTTTCTGATGGAGCCTTATGATCTCCAGCAGCGCATCCCTCTTAATTACCAGCTCCGCGTCTACGGCTCCTTCGGGTGTCGCGCCCGCTTTTGCGGCTTCGCTCCTCATAGCCTGCATTGTCTTCAGCGCGGACTCGGCCTCCTGGCGCAGCTTCGTGAGGGCCTCGACGCCCTTCTTGTCTACGGCTACATCAAACTCCTTGCCTACATTGCGCGTTTCGACGCCGAGTCCCCTGAGGAGATATTGCGCTCTGCCGAGGGCAGTAATTACGCCCACAAGATCCTGCTGTGCCTTCGCAGCCGCCGCCGTCGATTCGGCTGATACTTTTCCTCCGGTGCCCGGCTGGCCGGGGATGTCGGCCGTCGTCACCGTTCGCATCTCCTTCGATAGCGCTTGCAGTCTCCTCATTTCGGCGGTCAGGTCGGCTACCTTCTTTTTCGCGGCGTCCAGTTCTTCATTCGAGATTTTCTGTTGCTCGGCGAATTTGGCGACGCCTTCGAGGCCGATCAGCCGATAGGCTTTATCGAGCTTCTTGATGTTGTCGATGCTGTCGACAATCTCCTTGTTGAGAGCGCTCTGCGCATCCATCGTGGATTTGGCAAACTCGCTCCACCCCGCGAGCTCGTCGACGAACTTCGCGACCGCTTCACCCGCGTTTTTGGCGATATCTATAAACCCGATCAGCGCAAGGCCGCTGAACGCGGCACTCAGGGCCGGCCCGATGGCTGTGCTCTCGGCCAGGACTCCGCGAAGAGCGCGTGGCACATGAACGCCAAATTCTTCTCCCATCAGCGCCGCGGCTTCGCGTGCGCGCAACGCTCCGCCTTCGATATTGTTGAATGTTTGCTCCGAAATTCTCTGGATGGGTTGGAATGTCGGCCCGAGTTTGCCGGCCTCGGCGTTGACGCGCCTGAAGGCCTGCGTGGCGCCCGCCTCGTCGATTTCAATGGTGATGGTAGCTGTGTTCAACGTCTACCCTTCCGACCGCTTCGACTTAAAGCCTTGCGCCTTCATGCAATCGCCACAGGTCTTGTCCCACGCATTTCGCAGCGGAGCTCCGCATCCGTTGCACGGCGGATGCTTGCGCTGGAACTCCGCGCGCGCTTGGCGGAGAATGTGCAACGTCTGGATTTCGTCGGCGTCCAGCTCCGACGCGCTGATGCTGATGCCGTCCTCCATCGGCTCCCAAATGGTTTCGATCACGTACACGAGCCACAAATAATAGCCGGGAGTGAGCGTGCGCGTGGATGGCGCCGCGCGCAGCACGAGCTCCGGGTCGCTCGACATCGCCGCGACCCGTTCGTTCTTTTCGCGCTGCCCGGCGTCCAGGGATTCTTCAAACATCTCGGCCGCCGCTATTCGGAGCCCTCCAACATCCGAGCTGATTTCGATGTACTGCGCGAGCGGATCATCGAGGATGTCCGCCACCTCGCGAAGCGCCAATTCCCTCTCTTGTGGAAGCTCGCTCATTCGCTTGTCGCGCCGTCCGGGTCTACCCCGCCGGTGGTCTGGAAAGGCCGCGAAACGCCGACGCTTTTATGGAATCCGTCCATTTCGCGAATTATCTCGTCCCTTCCATCCAGCGGGCGGCCGCTCACCGAGTAGCCTTCCACGCCCTCGATCAATTCGTCATAGAGCTTCACAAGAGACGGATACGCGGAAGGAATTATCGTCGTCGAATTGCGGCTGCCGCCGGCGATGAAAGAGCGATTCTTGGCCTTCAGGAACTTCTGGCGGTGCCCCGCCTTCGGAGTGGCGAATTTGTGAACGAGGCCCAAATACTCCGTCATGCGGCCAGGTTCGCCCTCACTCCACATGGCGTCGAACCGCACGCGTTTGCTGCCAGTTTCAAGCGTGAAGCGATTCTGCACTTCACTTTGGTTGAGTCTCATCAAAAATTCGACTGCGGGAAGGCGATGCTCCTGCGGAATGCACTCCGGCCAGTCCGGGAGCTTGTTCGGTTCGGAACCGTCCGGCGTGTCGTAGCCTTCGACCCGCAAGATCGCGCGATTGTAGACGACCAACTTCGCGAAATCCGTGTCGACGACCTGCGCGAATCCATTTTTTTCTTCTCGGAACTCCGCGACGATATGCGCGAAGAACGTTTCCCAGTCGGAAGCCGTGATGCGACGGAAGATGTGGCGGCAAATTCTGCCACCGGAGCGAAACACGATTACGCGTTCGCGTGCGTCGAGCGGCAGCAGCTCCGGACTGCTTTCCTGTCGGGGAATTTCCTGCGGATTAGAAACGCTATTTACGTCTTCCACGACATACCTCTCTCTTTTCGTTTTCGAGATGTCTCAGGCGACGGAGCGCCGCGAGAATTGCGGCGGCCCACTTGGTTCAAGTACCGAAGCCCTGAGTTGTTAGCCCGGCCAGCTTGTTTCCCCTGGAGAAGGGGCCGTTCCGGGATACTTCAAAGCAATTTATCTGACATCAGGGAAGATCGGGTTCCGCCCTTACTTGCTCGTCGAGATGCGCGCGTCGACTTCGGGCGGAAGAATTTCGACGGTGACCGCCGTGTTTTGCTCATCATTCAGAGCGCGTGGGGTAAAGAGCTTGCGGAGGGCCGGATCGTCGTGCCTCGGAACTCCTGTGGCCTTACTTTTATCCGATTCGTTCTGATTCATCGCTCCTCCTCTGCTCGATTCGACTCGATTCGACCTATCAGATCGGCCATCTGGATTTCTTCTCGGCTCTTCATAGGAAGCGGCCACCCGCTCCACCTTCGGCAACCAGATCGATTCCGATCAATTGTTTTAGAGACGTAGCGACGGGCGCCAACTCGTTATTAATCGTGCGTCGTTGCCAGAAGAAATCCGCCTCGATCGAAACACTGAACAGGTCGAGCTTTCGGTGCTCGCGAAGCATCAAGAGGGTCGCGCGCAGGTTCTCCTCGCGCTTCAATAAGTTCACATTTGCGTAGACGGCGCCACGTTCTACGCGCGCATTCGAAACCCAGCCCGCGACAACAGCGAAATTGCTATCGCCTGGCAAAGGATGGCGCCTGCGGAATTGTATGCCCTCAACAGCGCGCGCGATCTCGGGCATTATCTCGGGCGGCAAATAATGTTTCCACTCGCTCCGTCCTATCAGTGTTCCAAGAGCCCAGCCAGATTCCACGACCATGATGGGCCAGTGCCATCCGTCTGTTTTTGAGGAATACCGGCCTTCTCGCGCGCGAAGCGCTCCCGAGGCGATATAGCATTCGCGAAGTGCCTCCCGGACGAGGACCAACTTGCTTTCTTGGCCGAGGCATTGCTCGGCACAATCCTCGACGAGCGTAGCTTTTAAGACGCGGCTGGCGGTCGCCAGCAGCTCCGCCTCAGCGAATCCCCGCTTTATTTCAGCCGCGGTCGTCAACAAATCTTCTTGGGTTCGCATAGTTCAGTTTTCCGTTAGGAAACGGCCGCCAGCTCCAGGCTCCGCACACATGTCGAGCCCGACAAACCTTCCTAGGCTGGTAGCGACCAGCGCAGGACGCCCTTCCGCCTGCGATTTCTTGAAGCCGAAATACGCCATGATCGATACGCTGAAAAGGTCAAGTTTATTCGCTTCCTGCGCTGCCAACAGCGTTGAGCGGATGCCCTCCTCGCTCTTGAGCAGATTCACTGTTGCGAGCACCGCCGAGTCCTGCATGCGAGTGTCGGAGATGAATCCGGCGGTCAATTCAGGCGAATCGTTACCGTCGCCGATCGGTGGATGTTTCCTGCGAAAGCGTGCCCCATTTGCCGCTTCCGCGACTTGCGCTGCGATCTCCACAGGGTAGTAATGCGGCATCGCCTTGCCCTCGGGGGCTTCGATGGTTCCGTGCGCCCAGCCGGCCTGCATCACTTGCACCGGCCAGGTCCAGCCGTCGCCCGAATCTGAAGCTTCTCTCGCCAAAAAATTCGCGCGGGATTGTTTCACCGCGCACAGCATCGCTCCTCGCGTCAGACCCTCCGCTAGTTCCGCCATTTGCGTTAACGTCTCAAGCACCAGCCGCCTTCCGTCTGCAGAATGGCTCCGCAAGGCCCACTTCATCCGTGTCTCAGCGCGAAGCACCTTCCCTGCATAATCGATCCTCCTGCTGCTGTCTGACGCGGGCGTCCCGTAGAAGAGCTGGTATGCGACGCGCAGCTCCATCTCGGCCGTCAAGACTTCGACTTGTGTATCGAAGCTCACGCTCTATCTCATCGTTCCCGTTCTGCGCCCCTGATGATCCGGGAAAGTGTCGACCACGGAAAGCCGCCCGCGTCCTCCCAGTAGTGTTGTCGCCAAAAGCATCCAGGAGGGCCTGGTCGATGATTTTCCGCGAGTCGTCAGGCACCGTGTCACCAGCGCTCATTTGCACCACGCGGTCTGCTGCTCGCGTTGCGAAACGATGCCGAGCAACGCCGTCGAGGCGCTCCGACCGTTCGCGCCGGAGTCGCTCGATTCGCATCATCGCCGTTTGCGTTGAAGTATTCGATCAGCGAGTCATAGCTGACGACGAGCTGACGAGAAGGGCGCAGCCGATGCGCTCGCACTTGATGGTGCCGTACGAGGTTTAGGAGCGTCTGAGGCGCGATTCCCAAAATCCGCGCCGACTCCTCGACGGAAAGTTCTTTAGAGGAGCCGTTTTTTCTGTTGTGACCATGCCTCATCACTCTTCGCCTCATCTGGGGACGCGAGAGCCTCGCCCCTAGACCAGAACTATCATTGGCCTTCCCATTTTCGCGTGATAGGCTGCGCCCGCAGGAGGCATCCCCATGCCCGACAAAACGGACGACCGGCAGATCGCGGCGCAGATCGTCGCGGCACTCGTAGCGCGAGCGAATATCGACCAACTCCTAAAAGCTGACGGCGCGATGCCGATAGAAAAGCTCTGGGAACGCATCCTCAAGATGGTCTCCCAGAAGTAGAATCCAGACGGTCCGCTCCGACGAGCTCCAGCGCCGCGCGAAGAATTGCACCCTGCTCGCCGTAAGAGGCCCCGCGAACGGCGTCCAATACGCGCCGGAGTCTGCTCACGCGCTCAGCGGTGGGCGGCGTGGCAGCTCGGGTGACGCGCTTCGTGCGTCGTTCTCTTTTTGTCATCGGTATGCAGCCATCCGCGCTAAAACCTCATCCGCGTAATTAGGATTTCCTCCGCCATTCCAGAGCTGCAAAGCCCGATCGGCTAAGCCGTTCGCCTTCTCCAGCTTTTTCGCCAAATGGGAGCAGCCAAACTCCAACGCGCGTTCGGGGTTGCAGAGCTCCGTCAGGAAAGCGAAGTCGGCGCCTGTCTCGCGCACGACCTGTCCCATCGTTTGCATCAGACCAAAGGAGCAGGACCGCGCCACAATCTCGGTATCCATCGAAGCACCGAAGGTCTTTAGTCGACCTGCGTGCTTGAGCGCTACAACATATTTTTCTTGAAATTCCGGTTCGTATCGGACCGCCCAGGGATTCCAGCGGGATTCCTGTTCGATCACTGCGCAAACGAGTTCTGGCGCCAGCCCGAATTGCGCGGCGCGAATCTTGGCGAGCTGAATGAGGCTTTCTTTATTCATCAACAACTGTCCCGACAATAAAGCTTACAAAGGGAAACCGCCAGGGGCTTCACTTCCCTCTCACTCGATTCTTAGACGGTGGCCGCAAAGCGCTTTCCCGCTGCGCAACGAGCTCGCGCGCAAGGTCGATGATGGAGTCGTAGCTGATCCAGTAGTGTGCGGTGCTGCCAGCGCGTCGAGCGATCAATTTTCCGGACGCTATAAACCGGAGAACAGCATCTGGCGAAATGCGGAGTATCCGTGCAGTGCTACTGATGGGGATTTCGGTCGGCACGCCTAGCTCTGGAACGCAAGCTATTTGCTGAGCCGTTGGCGGCACATCGTTCTCTCGGAGCAGATTACCAGCAGCCGATAAAATAAGTTTCCGGTCAAGTCCCGCTCGCTCCAAAAACCAGAGCACATCATTACGGTTTGCTAGCTTCCCCATTCTTATATACGTCTCGGGCGAAGGCTCGTAGAGCCCTCTCTCCCAAGCTGAAACCGCAGCCTTGCTCACTTCGAGCGCCTGCGCGAATGCCTTCTGATTGAAGCCGAGACTGCTTCTTAGGGCCTTAATCTCGGCTGGGGCCTCGTCAGAACGTTTCGCCATTTAGGGCTTGACTCCCATCTACCAAGTCGTAGTAGACTTGATTTTAGTAAAGTTAGATATGCCAAGCTTGCCAGAAAAAACTGGAACTCCCCGCCAGGGGCCGCACGACGCGGATGGCGAGCTGCGCCGATTAGTGACCGACATGATCCGACGCTGTCCCAAGAAACGGGCTCAGATCGCTGAAGAGCTAAGCGCAAAGCTAGGCCACCGCGTAACCGAACACATGCTGAATGATTTTACGTCCGAGGGCAAGAAGCCAGCACGTTTCCCCGCGTATTTCATCGCGCCGTTGTGCGAAATTGTCGGCAACGACGAGCTGCAAAGATTCGTCATGTCCGAGCGACTCCGCAAGCTCGTCGACTTTGCCGAAAGGGAAGTGGCTGCGCAGCGCGAACAGCGTGACCGCGACGCCCTGCGGGATGAGCTGCTCGGCACGCGCCTGCGGAAGGGGCGCACCGCACCATGAGCACTGTGACCACCTGCGCCCTAAAGGAATGCTCCAAGAGCTTCCGCCGGAAACGTTCGTGGCAGAAATTCTGCTCACCGGGCCACAAAGACCGTTTTCGTTGGCTTAGGCGTCGCTCCAGAAAGGCCAACAAACGCGCGCAGGGCGTCTCCAATGCGCGGACCGCGCATTTCAAGAGGGTGACCTCCAAGCGATACGTGGAACCCGGCTCAATCCGAAAAATGCTAGAGGCGGTTGCCCGGCATAGCCCGGCGTTTTTTCTGCGGCTGGCGGACAGCCTACGAGAGACCCAAAAGGCCGAGGCGGCGGACTGAAATGGCCACCATCACCATCACCGGAAAGCGAGCGACGAAATGGACGGCTGCCGCGCGGCTTGGCGCAGTCACTCGGGTGCGGGAGCTCGGACCGCGCACCGAAGAGTCCATCCGGAAGGTTGCGGCCGAGTTCGGATACTCTGGCCGGCAACTATATCGCTGGCTGCGCCGATTTGACGATTTGGGGCCTGCCGGCCTGGTGGATTCGCGGCGCAGGGATCGAGGCAAACCCAAAATCCTCCGGTTCCCAGAGGCCGCGCTCTTTGTGCTGCTCAAGCACGCTGAAGGTTTGAACGCCCGCGCGATCCACAAAAGCCTGAAGCGGGAATGGCCGCAAATGTATCCGGGCTTCCGCCGGCCTTCTTACTGGATGGTTCGCGGTCTCATCAAGACCGTCGAAAAAGCAAAATCAGAAACGGTGCGGCCATGAACGGGAAGCGCGCACGCCGGAAAAGCGAAACGCGACTTGCGGCGCTGGTGTATCTCTCTAGCACTCTCGATGACCTGAGCCTTCCAATTCAATTGGCTGAAGACTGGGTTCGCCCGGCCGATTTGCTTGAGTTTCTCGAAGAGGTCGAAAAACAAGTCCGCGCTCTGAAGGGCTTCATCGATAGCTGCCTGGAACATTCCAAGGCTTCGGGGCAGAGAGTCGATCCCGAAATTGCGTACGTTCTAAGAATTCAACTCGCCGGCGCGCAAAAAAGTCTCTACCTCATAGATCGGATCGGCAAGGCCGGAACGGAGACGGACGACAAATCCAATTCGGTGATCGTACGAGAACAAATCAGGAGGGCCATCGTCGGCCGTGGTAGTGCAACCGACTTCTCGGCCGAGGCGGAAGAGCTGCGCCGGCTGCGCAGCGGAGAACTGAAAATCAAGACGCCCTCGAAGGGATCACGGCCATGACGCGGCTCTCCCTCAAACAAGCGCTCTCCGTCAGGGAAATCTCTGAGCTGACGGGTTGGACTGAGCGTCATGCGCGCCGCATCGCCGATCGCGACAAGTGGCAGACGCAAATCTCCGAATCGCGCGGGCGCAACGGGAAGCCCGAGCGCGAATATCTGCTGACTTCGCTGCCAGCCGACGCGCAGGCGCGTTACCTACAAAAGAGCAAAACCAGCGGCGCCGCCGAAACGGCCATCACGAAACAACCGGGAACGCTGCCGCTTTTCCCTCCATCGCAGCAAATCCAGCAAAGCCCGCGGATCGCACTCGACGCAGATGAGCTGAGAGAAGCGGAGCAGCGCTACACGGAGATCATTGCCCCTCTCGTCGAGTGGAAGAATGGCGTCCGCCGCGTAATTGCGCTGGCTGACGGGAAGAAAGTCTCGACCTTTGACGAGCTGCTGCGGTGGGTCGGCGCGCAGCACATCGCTCCGAATGGGAAGCGTTCATCAAAAGGGACGGTTCGGTTTTGGTTCAAGCGCTATAAAGAACAGGGTCTCTATGGACTCGTCCGAAAGCTGCGCAAAGATGCGGGGGCATCTCATTTTTTCGACGTGCATCCCGCTCAGGGCCTATTTCTCCAGAACAAATTCTGCGTTGAAAGGCTGAACCGGCTGCACGCTTGGGAAACATTGTGCAGCGAAGCTCCGACGCTATTCCCCAAAGAAGACCTACCGAGTTATGCCACAGCACGACGCTATCTCGGAGCGCTCCCCGCCGGCGTCACTACGCTCGGCCGCGAAGGGGCCGAGGTTTACGCCAATCTCATTTCGCCCCGCATCATTCGCGGCCCGGTTCCGGTAATGCAATGGTGGATTTCTGATCACCGTCAGCATGACGTTTTTGTTAGCAACACGCTCTATTCCCACCTGAAGCGGGATGAGATGTACCGGCCCTGGCTGACGACGATCTACGACTGGGGCTCGCATAAACTCATTGGCTTCAGGTGGTCGCCGAATCCGACCGCGGACACGATCAAATCCGCAATTCGTGAACCAGCCCTTGAGTTCGGCTTCCCGGGGCATTTTTACTGGGATAATGGCCGGGACTACAAAAAAGTAAAGCGCCAGTTCGCCGAAATCGAGATCCCCGTGCAAGTCGGTGACGTGCTGCGCATGGGAGCCGCGCAGGTCACGTCCGCACTTCCGAAGCATCCCCGCTCGAAACCGGTCGAAGCGTATTTCGTGCGCTGGTCGCTGCGATTCGATCGCATCTGGGGCGTGGCGTACGCTGGCAACAAACCGGAAAACTGCCGCCCCGAATGCCGTGAGGCGCAAAAGCAGCACGCGGAATATCTATGCGGCAAGCGGCGCAGCTCGCCGTTGCCTTCCGATGCGGAATTCATCCGCGCTGCGGTGCAGTGGGTCGAAGAATACAATTCGACACCGCTTGAGTGCCTAAACGGCAAAACGCCGAACGAAGTCTTTGACGAGCAGTTTCCACAAGAGCGGCGCCGCCCTGTCAACCCACTGGAAGTGAACAAGCTTCTTTCCGACAGCGTCGAGCGAACGATCCTCGCCGGCGGCTGTGTGGAAATCGAACGGTTGCGCTACGAGCCCGACGAGCAGAGCTTCGGCCCGCTCATCGCGCAGGTTGGGCGCCGCCTGAAGATTCTCCGCGATCCATACAATCTCGGCGTGGCCGCCGCCGTCGATGAGCATGGTCACCACGTTGGTTCCTTCCAGCTCCAGCAGTTTGTCAGCCAAGACCGGCCGATCCGTTAACGCGTGAACAGATCAAGGCCGCGATCCGGCGCGAACGCGCGGCGAAGCGAGCCTTTTCCGCGTATCTCCAAGCGGTCGCCGCGATCGCAGCTTCATCCGGGTGGAAGTCAGAGCGCGAGGCTCTTGCGGAGCGCGCCGAGCAGCAGCTCGACACCGGCACCGATGGCCGCCCTGCTCTCGCGTCAGTCGCACCAGGCGCAAGACGGATGCTGCCGTCGTCCGCGCCAAAACAACTTCCCTCGTCCCTATTCGTCAGCGATGCCGCGCGCAATTTGCGGGCGTTTTTTAAGGACAAGGAGAAGTGACATGGCCGTTACCCGCCAAGAGAAGATCAGGCTCGCAGCAATTTCCGCGCCCGACAGCGAGACGGTGAAGTCCGCCCTTCGCAAATATCTGGCGCTCACCAACCTCTCGATTCCGCAATTCGCGACGGAAGTTGGCCGCGGTCATTCAACGATTCAGATTTGGATTGCCGGTCACCAGAGGGGCAGCGATGAATTCTTGCGTCGGAAGGTCTGGGACTACATCGAGCGGCATCCAGTCGACCAGGCCGATGAGTTGCGAGGCGGACAGAGCGGACAGCTCTTTGAAACCGAGAATTTTAGGATCATCCGCCGCTATGTCGAGGCCGCGTGCGAGCTGGGGGAAATCTGTTTGATTTACGGACCACCAGGCACGCAAAAAACGTTTGTTCTTTCGCATCTCGTCAGAGAGCGAAATCGGACATTGAAAAATGACGCGGTCTACGTCTACGCGTCGCAAGAGATGCGTCCCATCGCGCTGCTGAAGCGTATCGCTCAGGGGCTTGGGGTATTTTCCGCTGTTAAGACCATCGAAGGGCTCCTCGGCGCTATTATTCGCGAGCTCCGGCGCAGAGCGCGGCCGCCAGCCGTCATCGTCGATGAGGGGCAGCATTTGAGCGTCACCGTTTTGGAGATTCTCCGCGAGCTCCATGACCGGACGGGCTCTGGGCTCGTGCTCGCGGGAAGTCACACGCTTTTCGAGAACCTCTTGCGCGGCCGCCAGCACCTTGAGCAGTGGCTTAGCCGAATCGACCACAAAGACCCGCTGCCTGGACTGCTGGAGAAGGAAGTGCGTGAAATCGCGGCTCGCGAACTGGGCAACGGTCGTCCCGCGCAGCTCAGCGAGAAGCAGTTGAAGGCGATTCTCGATTCCTGCTCCGTGGATGACATTTTTTCGCGCGGTGAAGATGGCCGGATCACTCCGCGCAAATATCTCTCGGTTCGCCGCCTCGTGAAACTTCTTGCCCAGTTGAAGCAGGGCATGGAGGGGCGAGCCGTTTGAAGATTCGCTGGTAGCGGGGGGGGGAAGGGAAATGAAGATTTCGCCACAGCAGTTGAAACGATTGCAAACCCTCTGGGGGCTTTTCTGTCCTCAGTCGCAGCTCGACCCGAAAGATCGCGAGG
>Ga0137362_10001726_pt1 | contig 13780 bp, 12 predicted proteins | sample MadtaG_2_FD_104801 | JGI IMG/M metagenome (GOLD analysis project Ga0137362, IMG submission 104801) | Vadose zone soil microbial communities from Angelo Coast Range Reserve, California, USA - Mad1_100_16 metaG | ecosystem: Environmental > Terrestrial > Soil > Vadose zone | place: USA: California... | reverse complement strand
CGAACCGGCGGGCAATCGAAGAGTGGGCGGGGCGGCAGCTCCGCGGAGTGGCGCGCCACGGTTTTCCGCTATGGGTGGTGCTTGCGGACCTGGATTTGTTCAAGGAGATCAACGACACGCACGGGCACGAAGCGGGTGATGCAGTACTGAAGGAATTCGCGGAAATCCTGAAAACGCAGACGAGAGCTTCGGATCTGTGCGGCCGGCTGGGAGGGGATGAATTTGTGCTGGTGATTACTCACGTCGAAGCGAAAGACGTTCGCAGGGTAGTAGACCGTTTTCGCGAACAGTTTGCGGCCGCGAGCTTATCGTTTGGCGAAGTGGAGGTTAGGATGACCGGAAGCTTCGGCGTGGCAGGCGTAATGGGGAAGCAGTCGGCAGAATTCAACGCTCTGATGCGCGAGGCCGACGAGGCCCTGTACGAAGCGAAGCGAGCGGGGGGCAATCAAGTGAAGGTCAAGGAGCCGAAGGCAAGCCTCATCTGAGCGAATAATCCTGACAATCCTCAAAGAGAAAAAGCGATCTGGCCGCGCAAAACGAAGTGTGATATGAGTGGCGGAAGGCGGATTTCCGAAGGTGGATGATCGCTCATCGAAAATGGCGTTGATCGGGGCGGGGCCGGTGGGCCTGGGGATGGCCAAGGCGCTGCTCGAGCACAGTATTGCGTACGAAGAGCTCGAGGCGGACAACGACCTGGGAGGGAACTGGAAGCACGGGGTCTACGAGACGGTGCACATTATTTCGTCGCGGAAGACGACGGAGTACGCCGACTACCCGATGCCGGAGAGCTATCCGGATTTTCCGAGCCGCCAGCAGATGCTGGATTACCTGAGCGCCTACGCAGAAAAATTCGGGCTGCGGAAAAATATCCAGTTCAACACAAAAGTGGTGATGGCGCTGCCGCTGGCGGATGGCCGGTGGGAGCTGGAACTCGCGACGGGCGAGAAGCGAATCTACAAGGGATTGATCGCTTGCAACGGGCATCACTGGCACAGGCGATTTCCGAACTATCCGGGGAAATTCGAAGGCGAATTCATTCATTCGAAAGATTACCGCGCGCCGGAGCAACTGGAGGGAAAGCGCGTGCTGGTGATCGGCGGCGGGAATTCCGCGTGCGATATCGCGTCGGAAGCGGCGCGCGTGGGAAAAAGAGCGGGGTTGAGCATCCGCCGCGGCTACTGGTTCCTGCCAAAAACATTTTTTGGGATTCCGTCAGCGGAGCTGATGCAGCCGTGGTTTCCGGTGTGGGCGCAGCGGTTTTTCCTGAAGACGCTGATGCGCATTTCCGTTGGAAAATTCAGCCACTACGGTTTGCCCGAGCCAGATCACCGGATTTTTGAAGCGCACCCGACGATCAACAGCGAGCTGCTCTACTACGTGAAGCAGGGGCTGATCCAACCGTGGCCGGACATCCAGCGGTTTGAAGGCAAGACTGTATGCTTTGTCGATAGACGCGCGGAGGAGTTCGACACGGTGGTTTGCGCGACGGGATATCACGTCAGCTTTCCGTTCTTGCCGCCGGGGCTGGTGCCGGTAAAAGGGAGCGTGGCGCAGGTTTATGGCGGTTGCGTGCTGGCAGAGTACAAGAATCTTTACGTGATTGGAACGTCGCAGCTGCGCTACGGATTTGGGCCGCTGGTGACGCCGGGGATGGAGCTGATCGCGCGAATGATGCTGGCGCAAGACCAGATGGAACTGCCGATTGGGTTGGTGATGAAGGAATCGGGCCTGAAGCTGCCGACGACGCATTTGGTTGACCCGCACGCAGCGCTGCGGGGGATTCGGCGCGGAAAGCGAATGCTGCCGGTTCTGTTATGGAAGGAAAAGCGGCTGCGGAAGAAATTTGCGGCGGGCGCGCCTGCGCCGCCGGTCGTGCCCAGAGTCTCGCAGGTGAACGCGCACGTCGAGGTGTTCTAGTGGCGTTCTTGCGCGGCGGGGTTGCCGCAGTCACGGGAGCGGGGAGCGGCATCGGCTGCGCGCTGGCGCAGCAGCTTTCTGCGGCGGGCTCGGCGCTGGCAATTGCGGACATTGATGAGAAGGGACTGGCGGACACGGCGGCGTCGCTCAAGGGAAAGGACGCAGCCGTTTCGACGCACATGCTCGATGTGTCTGATGAGGCGGCGGTAAAAGCGTTTGCGGAAGATGTGGCGGCGCGTCACGGGCGCGTGACGCTGCTCATCAATAATGCGGGCGTCGCGCTGCTGGGAACGTTTGAAGAACTATCGCTCGACGATTGGCGCTGGATGATGGGGATCAACTTTTGGGGGGTGGTGTATGGCGTGAAATATTTTCTGCCGATCCTGAAGAAGCAGCCGCGGGCGCAGATCGTGAACATCTCGAGCATTTTCGGAATTGTCGCTCCGGTAGGACAGAGTGCGTACTGCGCGAGCAAGTTTGCGGTGCGAGGATTCACGGAAGTGCTGCGGCATGAGCTGGAAGGCACGCCGGTGTTTGTGTCCTGTGTGCATCCCGGCGGGATTCGCACGCCGATCGCAAAGCGCGCGCGGCTGGGCGCGATGACGTCACCGGGAGCGCGTGAAGAGGCAGTGGCACGATTCGAACGGCTGACTCCAACTTCACCGGAGGAGGCGGCCAAGCGGATTATGGATGGAGTGGAGAAACGCGAGCCTCGAATTCTCATTGGCCGCGACGCGCGGCAGATCGATATGCTGCAGCGGCTGCGCCCGGCGACGTACTGGAAAACGCTGTCGAAGAGAGTGCTGGAACCTTCGCGCGGCAAGTGAGGCCGCGCACGGCGGCTTTGACGCCGTTTGGGGTGGACGATATACTCCGCGCTGCGCCGGCGGTCACAAACTGGCCGTCGATCAAGAGGTGAAGAGATGCCGTTTGTTCGAGCTGCGAAGACCAGCGAAGTTGCACCGGGCGCGATTCAAGAGATCCAAATCGGCGGGACTACCATCGCCCTGGCCAATGTGGGGGGAAAGTTCTACGCCGTCAACAATACCTGCTTTCATCGCGGGGGACCCCTGGGGCAGGGGGTGCTGGACGGAAACACGGTGACATGCCCCTGGAACGGGTGGCAGTATGACGTAACGACCGGAAAGGTCGCCGAGAACGCCGAAGTGGGTGTGGATTCCTACCGGACGGAGGTTAGAGGGGACGAGGTTTTCGTGGATCTTGGGTGAGTGCTTTCTATCTCGTTAAAACTAATAGAGTTATCAGAGAATTTGACGGGTTTGCAGGTTTCTCGATATATGCGGATCATTCTGAGATAAATTGGCTAAACCCCACATTTTGTTTCGCTTTTTCGTCTGCCGCGTGTATATTGCTGCCGACTCGAAGCCTCAATGGCGATTCCGACTGCGCAACGACACTATTGGATTTTCAGCGCCGACCCGCACCACTACCACTGGGATACGCTGTTCGTAAAGGGCAAGGAAATGTGGCACGGGGCAGGGGCGAAGCCCGACGCGATACGTGCGCTCAAACAGGTGCGTAAAGGCGACCGCGTGCTGTGCTACCACTCAGCGCCGGAACGCTCGCTCTACTCGATCGCGGAAGTCACACGGGACTCATACCCCGATCCGCACAATCACGAAGGGAAAAACCTGGTTGCGGACCTGCGGGCCTTCGACCGGCTGCCGAGGCAAGTTACGCTGGCCGAGATGCGGGCCAACCCGGCGTTAAAGAAAATGAAGCTGGTGAAAAATGTGCGACTGCTGATTTCGCAGATCACGGACGCCGAGTACCAGGAGATTCTGCGGATGGCCGGGATCGTGGCGTCGCCGGGGATTCCGCTGCCTTGATTGGCATGCGGCGGCCGCTGCGGGTTTGGAAGAGTTTGCGGAAAAGAGTTTACTGGGGTGAGTGATGGGTGTCTCCGGCCGCCGAGGTATTCTCGCCGTCTGCCTGATTGGATTCATGACACTAATTCCGAAGAATCAACGCCAGAACGATTTGCTGGAGGGCATCCCATCGGGGAAAACCCGGGTGCTCGACCTCAGCTACGCGATCAACGAAAAACTGGTGCCGTGGCCCGGGGATACACGCTGGTTTGAAGCCAAGATCAACGCTAGCGTGGAGAAGGACGGCTACTTCACACGCAGCTTCTGGATGCTGGAGCACTACGGGACGCACCTGGACGCGCCGATCCATTTTCCCCCGGGGAAGACGCCTGTCGATCAAATTCCGGTGAAACAGCTTTTCGGGCCGGCCGTGGTGATGGATGTCCGCGCGGAAGGCGCAAGGGACGCTGACTACCAAATTCCCGCGGGGCGAATCGAAGAATGGGAAAAGCGGCACGGGCGAGTTCCAGAAGGAGCGATCGTGCTTCTACGAACGGGCTGGGCGTCCCGCTGGCCGGATGCGCAGCGTTACCGCAACCAGGACCAGCATGGACGCATGCATTTCCCGGGGTTTTCTGCTGAGGCGGCGAAGCTGCTCATCGAGCGCAAGGTCAGCGGGCTCGGATGCGACACGATGAGCGTGGATTACGGAGCCTCGGAGGATTTCGCGGTGCATCATCTGGCGCTGGGTGCGGGGTTGTACCATCTTGAGAACCTTGCAGACTTGAGCGCACTGCCGGAGAGCGGCGCGTTTCTTGTGGTGGCGCCAATCAAACTGGAAGGCGGCTCAGGCGGGCCAGTGAGGGTGTTCGCGGTGCTAGAGGAAGAAAAGAAGTGATGAAGTAGTGAAGCAAAGATGAGAAAGAGATTTTGGAGAAGTTTTGAAGTCCTGAACGTCTTAAAGGGTGGATTCCGCGCAAGGGTGGGGTAATGAAAACAAACTGTTTCCGCAATGCCGCAGTGCTGTTGTTGTGCGCGATGGGATTTGCCGGTGGGGCGTCGCAGGCGCAGTCCCAACAGTTTCCGGTAGCGACGCGAACGCTGAAGAATGGAATGAAGGTGTTGGTGCAGCCGGACCACAGTATTCCCAATGTGGCGCTGTACATTTTTTACCGCATCGGCGCGCGGAACGAGCACCCCGGCACAACCGGGCTCTCGCACTTTTTCGAGCACATGATGTTCAATGGCGCGAAAAAGTACGGACCAGGAGAACTCGATAAAGTCATGGAAGCGAACGGCGGGTCGAACAATGCGTACACCACGCGCGACGTGACGGTCTACCAGGACTGGTTCCCGCGGTCGGCGCTGCAGTTGATTTACGACATTGAAGCGGACCGCATTCGCGATTTGAATTTCGATCCACAAAAGATTCAGTCGGAGCGCGGAGTGGTGGCCTCCGAGCGGCGGCTGCGCACGGACAACGACAATGGCGGACTGCTGGACGAGCAGCTCTGGGCCACGGCGTTTATCGCGCACCCATATCAGTGGCCGGTGGTCGGCTGGATGAGCGACATCGAGAATTGGACGATGGACGATCTGAAGCATCATTTCGAAATGGGCTACTCGCCGAGCAACGCGACGATGGTGGTGGTGGGAGATGTTACGGCGGAGGAGATTTTCAAACTTTGCGAACAATATATTGAGCCGATCCCCTCGCACGCGCCTCCTCCTCCGGTAACAACTGTCGAGACGGAGCAACTGGGGGAACGCCGGCTGGTAGTGCACAAACCAGCGGAATTGCCGCTTTTGATGGTCGGCTATCATTTTCCAAAAACGAACAGTCCGGACTTTTACGCGTTGAATATTCTCCGCACCGTGCTTTTCCAGGGAGAGAGCTCGAGGATGTATCAGCGGCTGGTGGACAAGGATCAGATTGCGCTTTCCGTGGACGATGGCGCGGAGCCGGCGTTTGATCCAACGTTAGACGAAGTTGTGGTGCAGCCAAAGCAGGGCGTGGACCCAGTGGCTTGCGAGAAGGCATTGTATGAAGAATTCGAGCGCGCGAAAGCCGGATTGATCGCAGACCAGGAACTGGAGAAGGCCAAGAACATCCGGCTGGTCGAGTTTTACCGGCAAATGCGAACGATCAGCGGCCGCGCGAATACGATTGGAACGTATGAAGTGTTCTTCGGCGATTACAACAAACTGTTCGACGCGGCAAAGAACTACGCGGCGGTTACGAAAGAGGATGTGCAGCGCGTGGCAAAGGCTTATTTCGGGGCAAACAATCGCACCGTGGCGACACTGATTCCGGAGAACCAGGAGAAGGCAAAGCAATGAGAATTCCAAGGGTATTTGCAGGCCTTCCCGGCATTGCGGTTTTCGCGCTTTCTTGCGTCATTCCCGCTTCGGCACAATCGCTGCGTTTGCCGGCGCATGAAAAAACTGTTCTGAAGAACGGCCTGACTGTGCTGTTGATGGAAAAGCGCGGCGTGCCGATAGTGAGCTTCGCTGCAATCGTGAAAACCGGGGCGGCAGCCGATCCGGCGGGGCAGGAGGGGCTGGCTTCAGCGACGGCTGGCTTGCTTCGCAAAGGCACAAAGGCTCGGACGGCGCAGCAGTTTGCCGCAGACCTGGATTTTATCGGCGGCACTTTCGATGCGGAAGCAAACGCGGATTTTACGAGCATTTCCGCGGAATTCCTCACCAAGGACTTGGCGCGGGGACTGGATCTTCTCACGGATGCGCTCCTCCACCCTGCCTTTGCGCAGACCGAGGTGGACAAGCTCCTGGCACAGAGCATCGATGGCGTAAAAGGAGCAAAAGACGACGCGCAAAACGTCATTCTCCTTTATTACTACGGATATCTTTACGGCGCTCGCCCTTATGGACGGCCGGATGGAGGAGATGAGGATTCGCTAAAGCACATTCAACGCGAAGGCATCTTGAAGTTCTACGACACCCACTATGCGCCGGGGAACACCCTGCTAGCGGTCGTGGGCGATTTCAACGCAGCGGAGATGAAGAAGAAGCTGGAGGAAGCGCTGGGAGCTTGGCCGGCGAAGACGGCGCCTGCTGTGGCCATTCCCGCTACTGCTTCGGTGAAAGGAAAGCGGCTGCTGCTGGTGGATAAGCCGGATGCGACGCAGACGTACTTTGCGATTGGAAACGTCGGAACCCGAATCACCGATCCGGATCGGGTCGCTATACGAGTGGTGAATACGGTGTTTGGGGGGCGATATACGTCGCTGCTGAATGAGGCGTTGCGCATAGAATCGGGGCTCACGTACGGAGCGCAGTCATTTTTCGACTCGCGAAAAGAGCCCGGCCCCTTTGCCATGTTCAGCTTCACGAAGAATGAGACGACAACGCAGGCCATCGATCTGGCGCTAAAGGTGTTGCAGGACCTGCATAAAAACGGCCTGACAGAAGAGCAGCTCAAGTCGGCGAAGAGCTACATTAAGGGACAATTTCCGCCGACGATCGAAACGTCAAACCAGCTTGCGCGGCGAATCGCTCAGTATGAATTCTACGGGCTGAATGACGATGAAGTGAACCAGCTCGAGGCGCGCGTCGACGCGGTGACGCCGGAAATCGCGAAGCAAGTGATTCAAAAGCATTTTCCATCGGACAATCTGGTTTTCGTGCTGATCGGAAAAACGTCGGCCATAGGCCCGGCAGTCAAGAAGTACGCAGAGAAAGAGGACGGACGAGCGATCAGCGAACCGGGTTTTTGGCCCCCGCCGGGCAGATAGTTCTCAGTTGTTGGTTCTTAGTAGTTAGTGGTCCGCTATTTTTGGCCGCGAGGTATTTCCAAATCTGGAGAGGCAGGTGGCGCAGGCCGTACGGGTTGTACTTGCGCGGCATTCCCTAGCATCGACTTGGGATAAAGCTGCGTCCCCCAGTTCTTACTTAGCGCTCTTAGAGCCGATGGTTTTTGCGAGCAGCCAAGGAATGAGCTCCGCTTCAGCGTAGGCTTTGTCCCACGAATTGTGGCCGACGCCGGGATACTCGGTATAGTGCACTTCGCCGCCGAGTGCCTTCATGGCCTCCGCCATGCGCTGCGATTCCGTGACTGGAACGACGTTGTCGGCGCCACCGTGGAAGATCCATACCGGGGTGTTGCCGCCGATTTTCTTTGCTGCCTCCAGGTAGGGTTTCGCGTCGCCGGCGGGCTGCGCGCGAGCCTGGTCCGGCAGAAGAACTCCTCCGCAGATGGGAACGATGGCGGCAAATCGTCCCGGGTATTTTCCGGCTAAGTACCACGTTCCGTAACCGCCCATAGACAGGCCGGTGAGATAGACGCGCTGCGGATCGCCGTGAAACTCCTTTTGTGCAGCATCGAGAGTTTTCAGGGCAACTTCTTCCATTTCTGCCTGGGTCCACCAAACATCCTTGCGGCACTGAGGCATGACGATCACGGCGGGAAAACGGCTGCGGCTGAGGCGGACGGCAGTGGCGATGCCCACCTGGGTTTGGGGCAAGCCGTCGTCGCCGCGCTCCCCTGCGCCGTGGAGAAAGAGAATGACCGGCCACTTTTTCGCCGGCGTCCACGTATCGGGCACAAACACTTGGTATTTGTATTCGATGCCCTGAATGGCCACGCTGCGGTCGAGGAAGCCGGTTTCGCGCTTCCTCGCATGCGCGGGTTCGGCGAGCAGGACAACGAGGAGCGACAGGACGATACGTCTTGCGAACGACTTTCTATGTAGCGCCAATCTCATCTCTCGCCGAAAAACAGGCACGGTGCACCCCCGAAGGCCGCACTGTAGCATGAGATTCTCCGAGAAACGCAGACAAACACCTCACGCCTAGAAAGGATCGCTAGGAAAGGTGCTGTGAGCGTAGACGATGTGATAATTTGTCCGAGGTCTTTTATGCCGGAACTTCCCGAAGTCGAAACGGTTGCGCGAGGCCTGCGGCAAAGCATTCTCGGGCGGCGGATACTATCTGTCACTCTGGGCAAGACCGATTTCATCGATGATCCTGGCGCATTGGAACAACACCTCCCCGGGCGTCGGATCGAAGCAATCGAGCGTTATGGAAAGTTCATGCTGCTGCGGGTGTCGCCAGTCACCGGCAGCGGGGAAGGGGTTTTGAATGACCATGCTGTCCATGCTTCGTTGCTCGTGCATCTCGGGATGACCGGGCAGATTGCGCCGAACCGGGCTGCTGATCCTTGCGCAAAACATACCCACGCCTGTTTCCTGCTCGATGACGGGCGGGAACTGCGCTACACCGACGCACGGCGATTCGGGAGGCTCGCATATCTTCCGGAAGAGGCGCTGTCTGCAAAGCTGAGCGCGTGTGGCGCAGATGCGCTCGAGGTGAGCGCGGAAGACTTTGTGGCGCGCATCCGTTCGCGCCAGGCGAGGATCAAGGCGCTGTTGCTAGATCAGCACGTTTTGGGAGGCATCGGCAATATTTATGCGGATGAGAGTTTGTGGCGCGCCAAGATCCATCCGGCACAGCTGGGAGCGCGGCTGAGCGCGAAACAGGCGAGAGCCTTGCACCGCGTGCTCCAAGACATTTTGAGGAAGGCCATCGCAATGCGCGGCTCATCGATCTCCGACTTCGTCGACGCGGAGGGCCGGCCGGGAGAATATCAGCGGCACCATCGCGCGTATGGGCGCGAGGGAAAGAAGTGCTACCGCTGCGGCGCGCTGATCCGGCGCGCTATCGTTGCAGGGCGCAGCAGTTATTTCTGCCCGAAGTGCCAGCCCGCGCCGAGAGGTCCCATTGTGCTTCCGCCGCCTGGTCCGGCGAAAAACAAATCGAAACGCGTAAGAGGGCTCCGCGCGTCTAAGTCAACAAGCCGGACAGCCATGACGGTCAAACGGTGAAAGTGGCTGGGTGAGGGCAAGACTTCTTTTTCGTGCAAAACAAAATAATTTCGTTGAGAGGGACGGATGAATTCACGCCGTTGTGGCTTGCTTGTTTTAGCTGTAGCGATTGTCCTCATTGGAGTGCGCGCCGGGTCCGCGCGGCCTGCGCCGGATGAAAGCAATTCCTTTGCGGCGGCCGACGCGCAGATCTTGAGCGACGTCCGCGATCACAGCGAGGTAATGCAGAACCTCGAGTATCTTTCCGACGAAATCGGGCCAAGGCTCACGGGCTCAACGCAGCTCAAGCAGGCAAACGATTGGACGGCGGAGATGTTCCGCAAGTACGGGCTGATCAACGTGCATCTCGAGAAGTGGACGATCGCGCATTCCTGGACGCGGGGAACGGCGCGCGCGCGAATTGTCAGTCCCACGGAGCATCCGCTGACGATTGCTTCCGCAGGATGGTCGCCGGGCACAAACGGAACCCTGCGAGGGCCGCTCGTGTATTTCGATGCGAAGACAAAGGACGAGTTCGAAAAATATCGTGGGAAACTGAAGGGCGCGATTGTCATTTACCAGGAGCCCATGAGCCTCTCCCCGCCGCGGCCGGAGAATCCGCCCGGGGAAATAGTTCGCCCGATGCAGGCGCCGCCTCCAGTGAAAGGACAGCCGCCGGCGCCTTCACCATTCGCGGCGCAAGCGGAATTGGGGCGGGCGCGGAACGAGTTCTTCAAGCAGGAAGGCACAGGGGCCGTGCTGCGCGATTCGGGGAAGCCGCACGGACTCCTGAATATGACGGGCATCGGCGGGGAGAAATTTGAGATCGGCGCGATCCCGACTGCGTTCATCACCGGAGAAGGCTACCGCATGCTGTTCCGGATGCAGAAGCACGGACCCGTGGTTGCCGAAGTTGAGATGACAAATTCCTTCAGCGACAAACCGGCTGACGTCTACAACACCGTTGCAGAGATCAAGGGAGGCGAGAAGCCGGATGAAGTGGTGATGCTCGGCGCGCACCTGGATTCCTGGGACCTCGGAACCGGCTCGACGGATAATGGCACAGGCTCGATGGCGGTTCTCGAAGCGGCAAGAACTCTGGCCAAGCTGAACCTGAAACCAAAACGCACCATCCGTTTTGTACTGTTCAGCGGCGAAGAAGAGGGTCTGGTCGGCTCGAAGATGTATGTCCAAGCGCATAAGGATGATCTCGAAAAAATATCCGGCATTCTCGTGCATGATACCGGAACGGGCCGTGTGCTGACGCTCGGACTGCACGACAACTATCAGGATCGCGAATTGGTCGATCAAGTGCTCGCGCCGCTCCGCGAATTGAAGCTGCTCGAACCAAGCATGCAACGTCAGTCCGGCACCGACCACCTTTCATTTAACGAAGCCGGAGTGCCGGGATTCTGGTGTATCCAGGATGGCGCGGAGTATTCGAAGACACATCACAGCCAGTCGGATACTTTTGATAAAGCCTGGAAAGACGAGTTGATTCAAGGCTCGCAGGTACTGGCGGCATGGGCATACAACACGGCACAACTTCCTGCGATGCTGCCGAGGCGGCCGCTTCCGTATAACCCCAGAACCGATAACACCCGCGCAGCGGAGGCCCCGAAACCTGATCCGATCACGGAGATGGATGGAAAAATCCTGGAGCAAGTGAAGGCCGACCAAGCGGTCATGAAGGCAAACTTGGAGCACCTGGCGGACGAGATCGGCCCGCGGCTGACAGGATCGCCTCAGCTGGATAAGGCCAGCCATTGGACGTTGGAGCGATTCAAGGAGATGGGGCTCTCGAACGCGCATCTGGAATCATGGACGATTTCGAACAGTTGGACGCGCGGGCCGGCAAGCGGACGGGTAATCGCGCCGGCGCCTCATACCCTGACGCTGGAGACTGCAGGTTGGTCGTCAGCTACCAACGGATTAGTGCGGGGGAAAGTGGTTGGCATCGCCGCCGAAAAGGCGGCAGACCTGGAGCAATACAAGGGAAAGCTCCAGGGAGCAATCGTGGTTGTCGGACGGCCGCTGGAAGAGGTTACTCCAGGGAATCCTATGACGACGCCATGGGCCGAAAACACGATTCCCGTGGCGAGGCCGAAGAGTGACAAGCCCATCGACTTCGAGGCCCTTTTGAACCTGCGGCGGACGCAGGCGAAGTTTTTCCAGGACGAGAAAGTTGCTGCCGTGCTGCTTGGCTCGGAAAAGTGGTACGGGTTGCTGAACATGAGCGCGAGCGGCCGGGAATACCAGCCCGGGCTGGTTCCTACGGCATACATCATCCGGGAGAACTTCACGCTGCTGTGGCGACTGCTCGAGGGAGGCCCAGTGGAAGCGGAAGTGAACATCGCGAGCACCCTCAGCGGGAAACCGGTGGAAGTCTACAACACCGTGGCGGAGATCCCCGGAACCGAGAAGCCGGACGAAGCGGTGATCATCGGCGGGCATCTCGATTCGTGGGATTTGGGAACCGGCGCGACAGATAATGGCACGGGCGCGACGGCCGTGCTGGAAGCAGCGCGCGCGCTGCAGAAGCTCGGCGTGAAACCGAAACGGACCATCCGATTTGTCTTGTTCACCGGCGAAGAGCAGGGACTGAATGGTTCGAAGGCGTACGTGAAAGCCCACACGAACGATTTGGGGAAGATTTCCGGCGTGCTTGTTCATGACAGCGGCACGGGAAAAGTGCTCACCATTGGATTGATGGGAAATTACGCGGTGCGTGAGACGATCGACCGGGTCATGTATCCGCTCGCGAGGCCGCTCGGATTCGCGGAGCCCAGCTTGCGCTCCGAAGGCGGCAGCGACCACGTGCCTTTCGACGCCGCAGGCGTGCCGGCATTCTGGTGCGTCCAGGAGGGTGTGGATTACGCCATGACGCATCATTCGCAGGCTGACACGATTGACCGCGTCCGTTGGGATGATCTGACCGAAGGCGCTCAGGTGTTGGCGGTTTTTGCGTACAACGTTTCGCAATTCCCGGAAATGTTGCCGCGGAAGCCGGCGAAACAGAGCGGCAACTAAGCCGATCGTATGCGAGCGGTATTGCAGCGGGTGAGCCGCGCGCGAGTGACGGTAGGTGGGGCCGTGACCGGAGAAATCGGTGCTGGCCTGATGATTCTGCTCGGCGTCGGCCACGAGGACACATCGGCTGTCGCTGTTTCCATGGCGGAGAGAATCGCCAACCTGCGCATTTTCGAGGACGATCGGGGAAAAATGAATCGCTCGCTGCTGGAGGTGACGGGCAGCGCCCTGGTCGTTTCCCAATTTACGCTGTATGGCGACGCGCGCGGACAGCGCCGGCCGAGCTTCATTGGTGCCGCTCCGCCGGAAAAAGCCAAGGCGCTGTACGAAGAATTTACGGCGGCGCTGCGGGGACTTGTAATCAACGTGGCGACGGGAATCTTTCAAGCGATGATGTCCGTGGAGCTGGTGAATGAGGGGCCGGTCACAATCCTCCTCGATTCCGACAAAACATTCTAAGCAGAGGGTTGTGCGGCCGAGTGAGGGGAAGTGGACTAAGGCCGCGATCCTCCGCGAGATGAAAAGGCTTGCGGATCCCAAGGTGCGAGCAAAAATGGCGTACTTCGGCGTAAATGTTCCGAAAGCGCACGGGATTTCCGCGCCGGTGCTGCACGCCTTCGCGCGGCGCATCGGCAAAGATCACAAACTGGCAGAGGAACTCTGGACTACGGGCATTCATGAAGCGAGGATTCTCGCCACGCTCATTGGAGAGTCTCGAAAAATCACCGCATCGCAGATGGAGCGGTGGGTGCGCGATTTCGATTCCTGGGATGTAGTGGATGCGGCGTGCTGCTATCTCTACGCAGCTTCTGCGCCGGCGTGGAGCAAGATTCATGAATGGAGCCGCCGGCGTGGGGAATTCGAAAAACGCGCGGCATTTTCGCTTGCCGCTTACCTGAGCTACAAGGACAAAGAGGCAGAAGATGGCCGATTCGAGCGATTCCTCCGCGTCATTGAACGCGAAGCGCGCGACGAACGAAATTTCGTGAAAAAGGCCGTAAACTGGGCGCTGCGGAATATTGGGAAAAGAAACCTGCGATTGAACCGGGCCGCGATCCGCACAGCAGAACGAATCCGAACGCAGGATTCACGCGCGGCGCGATGGATCGCGGCGGACGCGCTGCGTGAACTGAGGAGCGCCGCCGTGCAGGCCCGGCTGCGCAGGAGGACCGCCTAAGAAAT
>Ga0137362_10001715_pt1 | contig 13816 bp, 12 predicted proteins | sample MadtaG_2_FD_104801 | JGI IMG/M metagenome (GOLD analysis project Ga0137362, IMG submission 104801) | Vadose zone soil microbial communities from Angelo Coast Range Reserve, California, USA - Mad1_100_16 metaG | ecosystem: Environmental > Terrestrial > Soil > Vadose zone | place: USA: California... | reverse complement strand
CTCTGAGCCGAACAGCCCATCATCCGACAAGTAGCGATAGACGAAGCCCTGTTCGTCCGTCAGGTGTTCGATGATGTAATCGACGGTCGAACGCATACGCGGGTCGTCTACGGCGATGAAGCCAACCAGCGGCAAAAGCAAGTTCGAGGCATCCAACGCGGTGTCGCCGTATGCCTGGGTGAAGGCACCGATGCCAGTATTATACCCATGCGTCAGAATGTCAGCACGAATCTGGTCGCGCACGAGACGCCATCGTGGCAGATCGGCTTCTAGCCGAAGCTGTTCAGCTGCTTTGATGCCGCGATCAAGGGCGACCCAGCACATGACTTTGGAGTAGACAAAATGGCGAGGCTCGCCACGCACTTCCCAGATGCCGCTATCGGGTTCCTGCCAGTGGGCACACACGTGCTCCACGAGCGTGCACATCATGGACCAGAGTGGACCCTCCAGTTTTTCACCATAACGCTCAAAGCTCCCCTGACGACGATAGATGTGGATGCAGTCCAGCACCTCACCAAAAATGTCCAGTTGCTTCTGATCTGCTGCTTCATTGCCGATGCGCACCGGATGCGAGTTACAATAACCGCTGAGATGGGTGAGTTCATGTTCGGGCAGATCACGCTCACCACGGATACCGTACATGATCTGGAGGGCTTTGCCATCAATGTAAGAGAGACGACGCAACCAGTATGTGAATGCATGAGCCTCCTCGGTAAAACCAAGGACGTTCAGCGCGTAGAGCGTAAAGGTAGCATCGCGTAGCCACGTGAAGCGGTAGTCCCAGTTGCGCACGCCACCTAAGCCTTCCGGTAGAGAGGTAGTAGGGGCAGCGACAATGGCCCCGGTTGGAGCATACGTCATCATTTTCAGCACAAGGGCACTCCGTTGCACCTCCTCTATGTATGGCCCCTGGTAGGTACAGCCCGCGAGCCACTTGCGCCAGCAGTGGAGGGTATGAGCTAGCTCATAGTCGAAATTACGTCGGGGCAAATCATATTCCACCAGGCGACGAGCAGCCTGAGCGCTGCGTCCCATGCCCAGAGCAAATAGGAGGCGCTCACCTTCGCGCAAAGTGACCTGGACGACGATCGATGGATGCATTCCCCCCGGGTCTTGCTCGACGGTCATGGAGAATGATGGCAGACGATATGCGCCTACGATTGACAGGCCCACATGCTGCTGCCCACCGGAGATGACGGCACCGATGTTATTGGGAGCGAGAAAGACCTGGCTCGGTGAAGCTGCGTAATCTGGACTGACTTTGAGCGTCATAGTGACTGCCAACTCACCATGGGTGCATTCTACCATGCGTAGCAGGCTGTGGCAGGAACCATCTTCGTTCGTCCAGGTATTGTTGTTCATGCCCTGATATGGCCAGGCACCCAATGTCTCTACCGGCATGAAGTCTGTGAGCACTACTTCGCCAACGGTACTGGCAAAGCGGGTTTGCAGAACGTTGCTCCCGCGCAGGTAGCGTTGCGTTCCTGGAATGGTATGATCGGTAGGAGCTATCTGAAAGTATCCGCCGCGTTCAGCGTCTAGAAGACGACAGAAGATGGCAGGGCTATCAAAGTCGGGTAAACATCCCCAGTCCACTGACCCATCCGGAGCTACCAGCACAACAGAATGGCAATCGCCAATGACCCCGTAAACATTGATTGGTTGATAGGCTTGTATATCCTCCTGTGGAATACCAACCATTGACACACTTCCCTCTATTATTTGAGACTAGAAGATTCTTCCGCAGGGACCCTGAGAAATCCTTAGAGAATCCTTAACACAATATCCATTATATCAAGAAAGAACGAAGAAACTCGGCCTTCGGTAACAAGGAATTTGGGTATTACTCTACAAAGGGAAGGCCCGATACAAAACCTTCCAGGCTCATCAACCAGGAAGGCTTTCTGATAATGAGAACATCCGAGTTTCCTTAGAAATTCCTTAGAAGTGCACTATCTGACGAGAAGAATCCTCCCTATTCCATCTCCCTTGCGCGAGCACGCTCATGTTGCGTCAGGTAGTGCTTTCGTAAGCGGATATTTTGCGGGGTGACCTCCACCAGTTCGTCGTTATTGATAAAGTCCAGCGATTGTTCCAGGCTCAGCAGAATGGGCGGCGTCAAACGCACCGAAATCTCAGCGGTGGAGGCACGCATGTTCGACTTCTGCTTTTCCTTGCACACGTTGACGACCATATCGGCGGGACGTGTATTCAGTCCAACGATCATGCCTTCGTAGACAGGGGTACCTGGTTCAATGAACGTATCACCACGCTGTTGTGCGTTGCTGAGTCCATAGGTCATGGCCACGCCCGTTTCCGAGGCAATGAGCGCACCCATGCGCGTCGTTCCTATCTTGCCTAGCCAGGGCTCGTAGCCAATCAGCAAGCTGCTCATTGCCCCGTTTCCTTTGGTCAAGGTCAAGAATACGTTGCGGAAACCGATCAACCCACGTGTCGGGATGCGGTACTCCAGGCGCACATTGCCTGAGCCATCGTTGGTCATGTTGGTGAGTTGCGCTTTGCGGGCAGCCAGCACCTCCGTGAGGACACCGATGTAGGTATCCCCGGTGTCGATCACAAGTTGCTCAATGGGCTCAACAAGCTTGCCGTCGCTATCTTCATGGGTTATCACCTCGGGGCGCGATACCTGGAATTCGTATCCTTCGCGACGCATGTCTTCGATCAGCACCGAGGGGTGCAGCTCACCGCGCCCCGATACGATGAATTCGTCGGGGGTGCTACCATCCTGCACACGCAGGCTGACGTTGGTTTCCAGTTCACGATAGAGACGCGCTCGCAATTGGCGTGATGTGGGAAATTTGCCCTCGCGCCCGGCAAAGGGACTCGTGTTCACACTGAAGGTCATTTTCAGTGTGGGCTCCGTGATGGCAATGGTTGGGAGTGCTTCGGGCGCATCTACGTCGGCAATCGTTTCACCAATGTTGGCGTTGGCAATGCCCGTTAACGCGACGATATCACCCGCCAGCGCCTCAGTGACCTCGACACGCTGCAATCCCTTGTAGGTTAGCACCAGGTTGATCTTCTGCCGCGATACGACTCCGTCGCGATTGATATGCGCTACGAAGGTGTTGGGAGTGATACGTCCACGTACGATGCGACCGATGGCGTACTTGCCCTTATAGTCGTCGTAGTCGAGCGCCGCCACGAGCAGTTGGAATGGGGCCTGCGTGTCCACGACTGGAGCCGGAACGCAGTTAATAATGGTCTCAAACAGGGGCTCCAGGTCACGCCGCTCATCATCTGGATGGTACATGGCTACGCCGTCGCGTCCAACGGCATAGAGGGTGGGGAAGTCCAGGTGTTCTTCGCTTGTGGCCAGTTCCAGGAAAAGGTCTTGTGTCCATTCCACCACCTGATCGATGCGTGCGTCGCGACGGTCGATTTTGTTGATGACGACAATGGGCTGTAAATTGAGTTCCAGGGCTTTTTGTAGTACAAAACGGGTCTGAGGCATAGGCCCTTCGACGGCATCAATAAGCAGGATGCAGCCATCGGCCATATTCAGCACACGCTCCACTTCGCCGCCGAAGTCGGCGTGCCCCGGTGTGTCAATGATATTGATTTTAATGCCGCGATAGGTGATCGCTGTATTTTTTGCGAGAATCGTAATACCCCGCTCACGCTCCTGGTCATTGGAGTCCATAATCAGTTCGCCCACCTGTTGGTTCTCACGGAAGACGTGGCTCTGCTTCAATAGGCCGTCTACCAGGGTGGTTTTGCCGTGATCGACGTGGGCAATAATAGCAACATTACGAATATCTTCTCGTGTAATCAAACTTATATCCTCTTGCGAAGCCATTTTAGACTGTATCATTCTTCTGCTTATTCCTCAATTGACAGCAAAACATAAAAAACACCCATTTTTGTCCCTGATTTTTTGGCTCTCCCACGATAATATGAGTGTATTACAGGCGGAGATGATACCGTGAGGGGACGAGTGGACGACGGTAGTAACTCGCTCCTACAGTATACGCTTTGGATGGACGAAACGCAAGTATACGATGTGTGAATGTGCGAGATCACCTTGCCACATGTGGTATACTTTCCGATGGGAGGAAATACGTCCTCCACGGAGAACTGAAAATTGAGGAATCTCTACCCATGCCGAATCGTCCATTACTTCTTTCCTATTCCATCCTTCCCCCACCGCCCGCTGCTGCCTGATAGGGCACTCCTCCCTCTTCAGCACGGTATCACAAGGAGATGAAAGCTATGGGAGAGTCTGTCACTCCACCGCCGTTGTATCGCGCACGTGGACAGGCCCATGAAACGCTTGGCGAGTTTGAACAGGCACAGCATGATTACACAGATGCCCTGGATGCAGCCCGCACGATGAACGATCGCGTGGCAGAATGGCAAAGCGCAATTGACCTGGGTTTTCTGTGGGCAGGGCGCGACTATGTGCAGGCGGAAACATCGTTTCGCCAGGCGCTAGTCCTGGCGAAATCGCTCAACGATCCCACCTTACATGCTCGCAGCCTCAACCGCATCGGTAACTGGCATCTGAACGTGGAGGTCGACAACAGGAAAGGACAATCTCATGAACGCAACAGACATTTTGAAGTATGGACAACCGACAGTCCTTCAGACCATCAATGGCTTCCCCGAAACCGCGTGGGAAACAGCAGGCGCATGCGGCGTCTGGTCAGTCAAGGATATCATCGCCCATCTTGCTTCCTATGAACAGGTGCTAGTCGATATATTGACCACCTTCACCGGCAGTGGCCCTACCCCCGCTTTGAACGCCTTTATCGAACAGGGAGGTCAATTCAACGATAGCGAGGTAAGCAGGCGTAAAGCGAAAACGATCCAAGACGTTCTGGCGGAGTTCAATGACACACATGCCCAGGTGATGGCACTGATCGTCAAGATTTCCCCAGAAACGCTGCGCCAAACGGGAACACTCCCCTGGTATGGCATGGACTATTCCCTGGATGACGTGATCGTCTATATGTACTATGGGCATAAACGCGAGCACAGTGCTCAGATCGCTGCCTTTCGGGATCACCTGGATCGTCATCAGTGAGGAGAAAGAGATGTTGCAGGAAGATATACGTACAGAATCAACCGTCGAGGTAATCAAACAGTTTAGCGATGCCTTTAACCAGCACGACGTTCAGGTGGAGGTGGCTCCGACTACCATGATATACTATGATCAAAAAGTATAGCACGTTAGCTGGAGCACTTCCATGTCATCACCCATTCGCATCTTAGCCATTGACGTTGGCACCGGCACCCAGGATATTCTCCTTTTCGAGAGTGGCAAAACCATCGAGAACTGCTTCAAGATGGTCATGCCATCACCAACTGTGATCGTAGCCGAACGTATTAAGCGAGCAACAGAGCATGGGCAGCCATTGCTGCTGACGGGCGTGACGATGGGAGGCGGTCCTTGCCATTGGGCTGCACGCGATCACGCTCTGGCCGGCTATCCTGTGGCTGTGACACCGGAGGCGGGCCGCACCTTCGATGATGACCTGACGATGGTTGAACAGATGGGCTTTGAAATCGTCGATGAGACTGAGGCCCCACGGCGGGCAGAGAATCCCGCTGTGGTGCATATCAAGCTACAAGATTTTGCTGCCGAGGCTATCGTTACTGCCCTGCAAGCCTTCGATGTTGATCCTCGCGTGGATGCGCTGGCTATCGCGGCGTTCGATCACGGAGCGGCTCCTCCTGGGTATAGTGATCGGCGTTTTCGCTTCGATTTCATTGCCAGAACGGTCCAGCGTGAGCCGCTACCCAGCGCTTTTGCCTATCCTGCACAGGAGATACCCGCCAGCCTGACACGTTTGCGTGCTGTTGCTGAGAGCACGACCCATTACATCCACCTGAGCGGCTCAGATGCACACGCACCTACCTTGCTCATGGACACGGGCTCAGCGGCGGCCCTGGGTGCGTTAGAGGACCCGGTGGTGCGCAATTATGCCGAGAGCCTGCTGTGCAACATCGGTAATTTCCACACTCTTGCCTTCCACCTGGTGCATGGGCGTATTATGGGTATTTTTGAGCACCACACAGGCGAGATCAGCCAATCCCAGCTTGAGCAAATGCTCGTGAAGTTAGCACGTGGCACGCTGACTAACGAAGAGGTGTTCATGACCAGTGGTCATGGTGCGTTGATATTGCAGCAATCTGCGCCCGGTAGCAATGGTTTCCCTTTCCTGGCTGTTACGGGGCCGCGACGAGCGTTGCTACGAGGTTCGGTGTTACATCCCTACGAGGCTACTCCACAGGGGGGCGATATGATGTTGGCGGGGTGCTACGGGTTGTTGCGTGCACTCGCGGATCATGAGCCGAGCCTCGCGCCGATGATTGTGCCGTCGCTGCTGCCCAGGCTGTAATTTTTGGCATCCTGCCCCCTTGACAACACGGGAGGGTCTCGGTTATACTTGATTTGAGACTGAACGGTCTCAAATCTTTTTGACATAAAACAGACCGAACGGTCTATTCGCGATATCGTAGTGAAGCATTGCAAGATGGATGTTCAGGGGGCAACGACCTGCTTCCCGTCGCATCAGTAACTCCCTGTCGTCACTGTCTCCAGGCAGTGTACCTTACTAAGGAAGGATGAATAAAGATGCACCAAACAGCACGCACGACTGTTCGATTGCATGAACTACTCACCTGGGAAAACGTCATCTCCCATGACAAAACCCTTGCTACTCCGGCGGGGCCAGTTTTCCTCCAGGATCGTTGTCCCCCAGCGCTTGTCGAGCGCCTCAGAGCCGACAGCGGGCTGCGAGCCTTTGCTCGCCTGCCTGAGCGCGAGCATACCCTTTTGCTTGGGCTGGCGCGGCGCTCCGATTGCAGGCTCGCCCTGGCGTATACTGCTACCGGAGAAATTGTTGGACAGGTCACACTCGCTCCTGCCGATGCCTGGTGGGAGGGGATCGCGAACTTGTATGAAATCGCTGTCGAGGTCAGTTCTGGATGGCGGCTGCTCGGCATTGCGCGTCAGCTCCTGACGCTGGTATTCCAACGGGAACCGTTGGAGCACCTGATCATCTTAGGCATGGGTCTCTCGTGGCATTGGGACACAGAAGGGCTGGGGATCAGTCGATTTCGCTATCGTCAATTGGTCGAACAGCTCTTTGCGTCCTATGGCTTCGCCGAGTACCTCACCTCGGAGGCCAATATCCTTATGGACCCTGCGAACATCCTGTTGGCGCGTCTTGGTTCCGCTGTCGACCAGGAGACGATCAGGCAGTTCCTCGACCGTCTCCTCCAATCTGACACGCTACCAGGATTGTAAGAAGGAGTAACTCATGAGTAAAGGTGAACAGACACGAGAAATGATTCTGGCACAGGCAGCCCAGCTGTTCAGCCGACAGGGCTACTTTGGCTCGTCGCTGTCCGACATCATGCATGAGACGGGATTAGAGAAGGGAGGCATCTACAACCATTTCTCCAGTAAGGAACAACTGGCCCTTGAGGCCTTCGATCACGTCATTGCGCTGCTTGAGCAGCGGATACGTCGTCTCCTCAGCGGAAAGACGCATGCCATTGACCGACTACTCGCGCTCGTCTCCCACTTTCAGAGCCTGCTCGACGATCCCATTGTTGTTGGTGGATGTCCGATCCTCAATACTGCGATCGAGGCGGATGATGCGCATCCAGCCCTGCGAGATCGGGCGAGAGCGGCGATGGACCGCTTGCGTGACACCATTGAGCGCATCATCACCAGGGGCATTCAGCGGCAGGAGATTCGCTCCGAGGTAGATGTGGACACCTTTGTGACGGTGTTCATTGCCACGTTGGAAGGAGCGGTGATGTTGAGCAAACTCTATCAAGACCCGGCGCATATGCGGCGGGCTGCTGCATATCTGACCCACTATATCGAAACCGTCCTGCGAGCAGAACATGCCTCATAAGAGGCGGCGTACCGTAGCAAAAACACCTTACTTTTTGTAACTCCCTCAGGGCTCTACTATTTTTTAGGAGATCTGATCGGGATGGGCTCTTTCTTCGTGCCAGCGTTACGAGTTGCTGTGTCCTGGAGAGTTTTGGGAGTTGACTGAGAGGATGCTTTTTTCGGTTGAATGCGAGAGACTTTTTCGCGGATGAGCGTGATTTGCGAGTGAACAGCTTGACGAGACTGCTGGAGCTTGCGAGCTATTTCCGACGGGCGTTCGCTACTGACTAAATACCGACAAATCACCTCTTGCTTCTTAGTGAGGTCCACTGCCGGGTGTTCCAAGGCTGTTCGGGCTATATCTTCCAGTTCACCGTACTTGCTGCGTCTATAAGCATCCAGGTCACTGGGGGAGAAGAGCCATCGGTCAACAACGCGTACACCCGGTATCCTTCCTGCCTCTACAAGGTGCATAAAGTGCCAGTAACTTAAATCTAGTTGTTTTGCGGCCTCGTGTGTGGTCAGCATGCCATTCAGGTGTTGCAGGTTGCGATGTAGTTCATCGCTCCTCAGAGCCATAGCAGACGCCTTTCTACGGATTGCCGTTCTTGATTGCATACGAAGTCAAGGTAAGTATACCATAGGACATGAAGGCGTGCAAGGCTGTGTAACTCCCTGGGTGCGGTTCATTTTGTTGCATTGAGCACGAGGTGCTGAGCATGGCTGGGGCAAGCCCAGCCACTACTATACCACGCAAAGGCCCTCGTGGCCGTCTATAGTAGTGGCTGGGCTTGCCCCAGCCATGCAACAAAATGAACCGCACCCTAACTCCCTGGGTGTGCGTAAGATTTTTGCAAGGAGGGTCCTAGAGCAGGGCGGAGGCAGTAGAGTGCCGATTTATCGAGCACGTCTCCGCCCCTACCAACTGGCCGCTGGGTCCACCTCGTCAACGTGGTTAGTAGGGGCGGAGCTTGCCTCCGCCCTGGGGTTGGGTGGTTTGGCTCCGCGCAAGGAAATAGAGTAGATCGCTGAGGACAAAACGTACACGGATAAAATGTCCATTTTGTACCGCAAAGTCGTACTCTTCCTGGCTGATGGGTGGCTCCAGGTCTTGAGGAACAAGCGGTGCCCCTGCCTGGGCAAGAATAGAATGGACGATCTGAGGCGAGCAGACCAGCGAGGCCAGTTTTGGACGATGCACATGGTGCCAATTCGTGCAGAATTGTACGAATTGTGGGCGGTTCTGACGCCATAATGCCAGTTTTTGGCTGTAATCGCGCCAGCATTCCTGGGCCATCGCTCCACTGGAATCAATAGCAGAAAAAAGTTGTCGGATGTGTGCCTGCAAGGAAGCATCATCAGGATAGCAAGCATCGATATTGATGTTTTGTGGATCAAAGCTGCTCAGGAAATGCTGGTAGAGTTGCGCGGCGGTGATAGTGGCTACTCCAACCTGGGCACCATGCAGCGCAAGGCCGCGCTGGTAGTGGTCGGCAATCATATCCAAGACATGCGAGGTGACGTGTTCCGTGCCAGAGATGGGAGCCGACATGTTGACGATGGATTGAGCAATACCGGCAAGCAGCAAGGCGCGAGCAACCACTGCTTCCCCTTCATGTGAACGTTGACCAATGCCTGCCGCGTGCTCTAACAAAATAGCATCCAGGTGCGCTAACAGGACAAGAGGGACCTCACTGTAGAAGTCAACCAGTTCCAGGGCACTGGCAAGGTACCAATCACCATAGGCGACAAAACGGGCACAACAATCGCCCAGGCCAGCAACCGTCATAGCTTTGGGTGCAGAGGCGAGTACACGCAGGTCAGAGATGATGGCTGTAGGGTAGCGCGAAGGAATGGTACGCTTGACGCCATCTTTGAGAAGCACTGCCATATTAGCCGCAAAGGCTGTGACGGAGTTGGCCGTCTGGCAACAAATATAGATATTTTTCGCTTGATCGCTATGTTCCTGGTCATACAGATAGGCAGCGTGCTTGACGATATCGGTCACTGTGCCCGAACCAAGCGCAACGAGGGCAGTTCCAGGTTTGATGGCACCATGAACCCGTTGGACTTGCTCAAAGTCGGCATGGACAAGATCATACTGATCACCTTTGAGCCAGAGTGTTTCGACCTGGTAGTCGGCATTGTGTAGCAATGCCTGTACAAAAGATTTCAGGTCCTGCTGCTCACGGCGCATAGGTGTTTCGTCCATCACCAGCAGCACCTGCATGCCGCTAGAGATGCCTGCACGCTGTAAGACTGCGGGAAGTTGTAGCAACACATCCGGGCCGATGAGAATTTCGTCAATGTCAACAGTACGCAGGTTTCTCCAGTCATTTTGCGTCATGAGCCAGCGTTTTAAGGCAGGCATATCGGCCGGGTCAATGGGAAATGTAGGGAAAGCTGTTGTCATCGGGCTGCCGCCTTTCGGAATGGCTCTTGTAAAGCGTCATAGACTTCGCGATAAAGTGTATAGGCATCATCATAGGCTTGACGATGCTGTGAATTGGGCTCGACATACGTTGTGATGCTAACGGCAGCCTGTGCAGCTTCCTGCAGACTGGCAAACAGGCCACCAGCTACACCTGCCAGCATGGCTGCACCCAGTGCTGTCGTCTCAAGTTCACGCGGCACGCTCACAGGAAAACCCGTGAAGTGAAGCTCCCGGCGGGGAGCTCCACCCGCTCAGGCCTCTCGTTATGGTTGAATCAGGGATATCGGGAGCGCTCACCTGGCTCTTTCTTGCCTCTAAATGTGGCTTCTTCTTTCCGTCATCAACACACGCCAGATCGTCCCCAACACCACCTGCGATTGCCTGACCACCTCTGACATTGCGTGTTGTAGCAACTCTGGCAACTCCTCCCCCTGTATGCCACGCTCGTATGACTCAGGGGTGACACTTAGCTTGCGCTGTAAGTGCAGTGCAAGGAATGGCAATGCCCAGACCCACAAGCCGCGCAGGAAGGCCCACTCGAAACCAGGGAGCCCAGGTACAAAAGTATTTAATGGTTTCCAGGTAAAGAAGCAGTAGAGGCTCAACAGACTAAAAGTAAATAAGTGTACAGCCAGGGGTAGACGCAAAAAGCCAAAAGACGCCCCTTCACGGCTGCTGGCTTCAATGAGGGCATAGAGTCCGAAGAAAGTGAAAGTGTACCAGGACCAGAACCAGGGTGTGCCAACAGCACTGTAGAGCAACCAGGCTACGGCTAGCCAGCGAATGAGACCTGGAAGGGTGCCGATAGACCGCGGTGTGCGACTAGCTCGCCACCAGAGCAGAGCATAGATGATGACAAAGATGCCTATGCTCAGCCGATGAGCAAAATGCTCAGCCGATGAGCCGGTATACTTGACAATAAGTTGATAACCAGATACCTTCGCAATAGCATTGTAGATGCCGTTATAGAGGTCGCCCAAGAACTCGGACAGAGTATTGATGTTGCGAGAGGCGGTAGGGTTGACCCACAGGACCTGGAGGACCGCACCGTCTTGCCAGAAAGGGGCATAGAGGAGCAGGATAATGCTCAGGTAGGTAGCTATAGCGCCAACAATATTCCGTATCTTGTGGGGTTGCAACCAGAGAAAGAGAAGCAAACCAGGAGCGAGTAAAACAATGTTTAGCTTGATACAAGTTGCCAGGGCAAACAGGGCAGCAGCAAGCATATAATCTCGAGTCGTTGCCTGTGTTCTTCGCGCGAGAAGCCAGATGGCAAGCAGAACGAAGAACAGGAGAGTGACATCATTGTGCGCATTGACGCAAGCTTCAAAGAGCAGGAGAGGGTTCCAGGCAAATGCAAGCATCGCTCGCAGGCGTTTTTCCGGCGAAATGAAGCCATAGTTGCGTTGCAGATGTCCACTTATGGACCAGATGAGCCAGCTAGACCCCAGATGCATGACCAACGCGAGTAGGCGTAGCGCCAGCACCATAGATACGATGCCTGTAAAGCCAAAGGTGAGAGTGAGCCATTGCAAGAAACTGGCAATAAGCGTCCAGGTGGGACCGTAAGCTGACGGTTGCGTAGACCAGGAGATATGAGGATAGACGGGGTCTTTATGAATCGCTGCTGGCAACGTGGCTAATGGGTTAAGATGGTAGATCACTCCTATACGGGCATAGGCGATATATGAAAATAGGTCCGTTGAGGTGGTTACAGGGATGCATACACACAATATGCCCAGTAGCAGCGTAGAGGCCAGTATATAACGGTGGCTAATACGCCGAGGCAGAAGACGTAGCGCCAACAGATAAAGCAAGAAGAGATTCAAGAAGACAGCAAGCAGCAACGCTGTGTGCCTCCACCTCCCTGGTATCGACAGATGTACCATATGTATATGAGGTACATATGCTGTGACTACTTGATGAGGGAAAAGGATAGCCGTTGGCAAGAGAGGCCACGTACCAAGTTGTGTCAGTAACGCATCATTAAATTTGAGACCATAGAGAGGCAGAACCGCACCAAGCAGCAAAAAAGTACACATCATAACAAGAAGGAGGGCGAACGGAAGGAAATTATGCTGCTGGTGGGGATACTGATCGTTCGGCCTGGTAGCTGTTTTCATTCGATGTCCCCAAATTCATACATTTATCAGCTCATACATAATGAATTCCAAAGAATCGTTGGAAATTCCTTGGAATCATTCCCTCTTCTACTGAGAACGAATGAATATGGGGAAAAGTCTCATTTCCTCTTTGACTGTTGCAAGCAAACAAAAAAACACGTAAGACAAGCAAACAAGTAAATAAGTAAGGCACCCTTTGACTTGTCTCATCCCCTATGAGATACTGTGTGTGTATGTAGTAGCAGCTACACGTTAGCCAAGAACAGTCAACGCAGACTACTGGAGGCATATGATAGTAAACATTCGTGCTACTGAAACCGACGTCACTGCACAGCCGCTGGACCCGATTGCGCTTTACCGCACGATGGTCACGGCCCGCAGCATCAACGACCTGCTAAAAATTCGCAAGACGCAAGGGAAATTTCCTTTTTATATCGGATGTGCCGGTCATGAAAGCATGGCCGCCGTTGTAGCAGCGCTTAATCAAGATGACTGGCTAGCCCTTTATTACCGCGACATGGCAGCATGGTTACAGCGCACAGGAGATATGTATGGGCCACTACGTGAGGCCTATTCACGTACCACAGGACCGATGGGAGCCGGTCGCAACATGCCCTCTCACTATAGCAGCAAACGCCACCGCATCTTGCCCACCTTCAGCGAGGTAGGAGCGCTGGCCCCCTTTGCGGGTGGAGTTGGCTTCTCCTTGCAAAGGCACAACAGTAACGAACTGATCATGTGCAGTACCGGCGATGGTGGAGTAGCAACCAATGACTTCAATGCACTCTTCCGGCAGGCGGCAGTCCACCAGTTACCAGTACTGATAGTGGTCGAGGATAACGGCTGGGCGATCACCACAGCGTCGTCCATCCAATGGTCAGGTTCACTCGTCGAGTGGGCCAAGGGCGGCGGCGTCTATGCCGAAGAGGTTGACGGCACCGATGCCATGGCTACCTATGAGGCTGCTACTCGCCTCGCCCACTGTATTCGTTCTGGCCAGGGGCCAGCCCTGATGCACCTGCGCCTGGGCTTGCTTGACTCGCATTCTAGCAGTACTGATATCAAATCCTACCGCAAGAAAGAAGAAATCGAATTCACTACGGCCACCAAGGACCCGGTGAAAAACCTTGGCCGCTGGCTGCTAGAACACGGCAATCTCCAGCATGCTGACCTCGACCGCATCCGCAAGGAGGTGCGTGGCAAAGAGGAACAAGCCGAATCTCAGGTGTTACAGGAGCCAGAACCTTCAGCGGACCGCGTGCTGAATCATGTCATCCAGGTCCCCCAATGGCAGGAGAACATCCCGCTCGGGAAGAAACGGCGCACCCCGATGCTGGGTGCCATCAACGAGGCACTGGCAGAGTTGGCGCAGCGAGACTCAGG
>Ga0137362_10001714_pt1 | contig 13817 bp, 11 predicted proteins | sample MadtaG_2_FD_104801 | JGI IMG/M metagenome (GOLD analysis project Ga0137362, IMG submission 104801) | Vadose zone soil microbial communities from Angelo Coast Range Reserve, California, USA - Mad1_100_16 metaG | ecosystem: Environmental > Terrestrial > Soil > Vadose zone | place: USA: California... | reverse complement strand
GTTTTCGACACCCGGTTCACTTCGTCGGAAGAGCCTGATGAAGGTTCGCTTCGATAATATAACTTCAGATAGTGCCATTTCAGATGCGGACACGGGGCGCACGAAGGCCGGAAAAGTTGAAGTCTCTTTGCCTATAGCAGACTGGGATGCAGCATCGTCCTCAAGACCAGGGGTGAATATTTCCGAGTCTATTTCCGAGCCTTCGTTCAACCACGTTGAGTCGTCTTCTCCTGCTCCTGGACCTTCTGCACTTGCGATTCGTGATGGTCAAGAAGCAGATGGTCCAACTGCGAATTCTCCTCCGGAAACTAATAACTATACGACCGCGGCATTATCGCCACGCCGGAGGTCACGGCGATCCCCTAGCGTGCGGCTTGTGGACGAATACGGGCGCGCCCAGGAAGACCAACCGATCACACCCTCTCGAAAGGACGTCAGAGACCATTCAGCGTCCTTACGTATGCCTGGCGGTGGCCCACTGAAAACGCCTCGCAGCGCGAGCGTGCGCATGGTTGACGCATTGGGGCGTGAGGTCGAGGAGCCGTCTGAGCAGAATGACAGCGAGGACACTGTGACTGAAGTCCGTTACTCGCGTCAAGAGGCGCTACAACGAATGAAGAGGGCGGTTGCCGATCTGCAGGATGGTCTCAGGGGCGTGGATACGTGAGTCTTTGTTCTCCGGCTGCCCGTTCTCCGGCATCGCTGACTTGGCTTCGACCCACCGCAGTTTGAGTAGTGTGGGTCTGGACGATCCACGATTGAGTGAACTCTATGATTTGTCAAAAGCAGCACGGGAGATGCGTGGTCAACTCGCGTCGTCGCTGCAACAAGCACAGATTGCGCACAAGTATGGATCATTGAAGGACAGCATGCGGAAGAGTAGATTTCTCGTTAGTCGTGTTAAGACTTTCCGCTATGCTAGCCAACTAAATTCATATTATATTTCGTGTAGGCTAATTTCCTGCCGGAGCAACGAGTGGTGTTTTGGAACCATTGGCTATTCTGGACCCTTTGTATCCTCCAGTTCATACTTTTCTTGGTTATGTATCGGTACGCAGGTTCAATTTGTCTGTATAATCATAAAATCTGACCCCTATCGTGGCAGCATGTCGAGGATCCACGCAAGACGTCACTTTCTCACCACATACTTTGATCCATTCTACGGCGATCTCTACATTCACCCGAACAAACCAGAATACAACTATGACACTAATATGTTTGCGTTTCTCCGTCGACGTTCGTCGGAGCCTTCCTACACAGATCGTCTGGGCATCGATGGCCCGATAGACCGGATTCAACGCGGCATCGCCGACGCTGTTGCACAGGTGCAACATTTCATTTGGGAATCTTGGGGTACTGGTAACGACCGTGTGAAAGCTTGGCCTCCTACATGAACTCTCTTGAATACTTCTATCCTCTAGCGATACCCCCCACCCCCGCCACAACGTGTTCTTTGCAGTAACCCTTGTATATACAGTACCTCGTAACGCTTTGCTTAGTATTTATTTTTTCTTTGGGTCGCTTGTTTGTATCGTCTACATTATTCCGGACCGGGTTGTGCCGGACCGGTTTGGTGGCCATTGAACACACTCGAACCTCTCTTACCACTCTCACTCTCCATGGCTGCTAACGGTTCCTCCGTGAACACGGCGAATATTATCACCGCGCTCGGAAATGCGTTCAAGGATCCATCCGGCGCAGCTTTGCCCAATGACCGCTTGGCAGCGGTGCTGATTCAGAACATGAATCAGCTGAACGACCTAGCCAAGCAGGGGAAGCTCAACCAGCAGCAGATCATGCAGGTACGTATGCATAATCCCATCCGTGTTTATCAACTAGGCGCATTTATTTTGCTTTGCATGACTAGCTACGGGATTATGCAGACAAGCATAAGCCAGCGACGACAAAACAGGTGCGTGGACCAGTGGTGTCCAAGGGTGCCAACCAACCATATCCATCACATACATCCTCACTGTATGGCACATGGCACGGCATGGTCAACCCCGTCGCGCTTTCTTTGTGTCTCTTTTAGACTGCACCTACCCCTCTACCCCCATCGGCACTGTCAGCACTGAAGACGACGACAGGAAGCTCGACGGCCATGTTAAGCGAGAATGCGATCTCGAAGGACACATACCCTATAAGCTCGACTTTGAATCCAACGAATACAGCTCCTGTCGCATGGCCATCGGCAGCTGCTGGACGGCCAACACTCACGGGTGGCATGTCAGCGGGTCGAATAGCCGGTACGCCGCTCTTGCGTCTCAGCGCAGTTTTTCCGCCCCCAGGACTGCTTGCTGAATATACTTTGTGGTGGTGGTGTTGGTTGTTGGTGCGACGAAATATGTTTGAAAAGGCACGCCGTCGGCGTTGAAGAACCCGAGTGAGGAGACGTGGGTGACGGACGAGATGTCATCGCGACGTAAATCGACACCTGGTGATGCGAGCATGCGTCGGTCGATCCAGGACCTTGCCCTCAGCATGGACCCAAACATCAAGATCGAACCTGAGGTCGAAGACGTACGCTCGTTTCTCTCTCCGTTCCTCGCCCTTTCCTTGTCATTTACGCATTCATCCCCTCTGCGTCACCATATAGCTTCTTTTGGATATTGCCGACGAGTTCATCGATTCGGTCACTAATTTTGGGTGCCGCCTCGCCAAGCATCGCGGTGGAGACACATTAGAAGTGAGGGATTTGCAACTTCATCTCGGTGCGTGGCTCGTCGTCCCTCCTTTCAATTATACTCACAAGTGCCCACAGAACGTAATCACAATATTCGCATTCCTGGCTTCGCATCGGACATGACACCCATCGCGCTATCCCAGGCGGGCGGTGCGCCTACCGCCCAGAGTACGCAAAGCACAAAGAAGGGTGCCCAGAGCACGCAGAACTCGCTTCGCGCGCATCGTCTGGCACAGGTGGCACAGGCCAAGCGGGAGGCTAAGCTGATGTAGAGTCAAGCCCATCGCCCATTGTTGCATTGCTTTCCGAGTATTTTACGTGTACTACAGATGTATAATAATGGACATGATTAAGAGGCAAATATCGAAAGCAACAGTAACGTGGTATATGAACAAAGGGGAGAACTAATAACGGAAGGCGTACCAGCGGAAAAGCAAGATTCATAAAGCGAATATGTTGTAACGGCAAATACAACGCATCAGACAGGTTGGCGCATCTCTACTTCGCCAGTACGGAGCAGACACCGGTAGCGCTATCCAGGACACCATCCTTTAACAAAGGGAGGGCGTCACGGTGCAAAGATATTGCCCGCACAATGAATATATGCCACAGCGCATGGGACCCACCGCCAAGCCAGGCGAGGCGAGGCGAGTTGATCGGAAGGGCGCATTCCGGGAAGCGAGTAGCATAAAAGAGGAGACCGGTGACATATGATGTGATAGACGGAATAATGGGTCCTACATTCGGTAAAGGTCAATTGCGGTGAGATGAAGTAGTCTTAATGAAGACGTACGGATAAAAGCGATGGTATCGTAAACAGAATGGAGCAAGGCGAGTCGCATTAACGGACCAAGCGTGATCAAAATGGTCGAAGAGAGGAAGAAAATGATGCGCCATTTCTACAGAACACGTGCCTTCAGTAAGATGCTGCTCGTGGAGAAGGGTGAAAAACAAAAACCTTATTCTCGGCCCTGTCGAACCAGTCCCAGAAAGGTATCGCAGTACCCGCGAATCCATTTAATAAACAACACATAAGAAAAATACTCCGGGTATTGGTATTGCATTGGAACCCATAGTAAATGATAGTGCCAACGCTGCCACTGATGAGCCTGTCATGTGAGATGTGTGAGAACGAAATCAAACGCAGGAAGGGGTTGTATTCAAACGTAGACATACCAAGCAATCCCTACGTAGTCAATTTTGGCACATAGGGTCATGCCTCTATGGTGAGCACACCCCGCCATGGTATGCCACACGACACTGCTGAAGAGAGTGAAGAGAGCGAAGATCGTGAATGCGAGAATGGGAGTGTCAATGACAGCTGCTGATGCAGAGGGTATCGAAGAGCCGAAAAAATTAAAGACCATATTGCTAGTCCATAATAAAAACGGAATAAGATGCGTGTGGATGTTTACTTGGCAAGATGAACAGGCCGTCAGTCATGACGGGGTATTCTGAAGGAAGGAACACATACGGGTCTCATTATGCAGAGCAAAAATTGAGGCGAAAATGAGAGGCCATCTTCTAAGAGGAATGAAGCTGAGAGAACACGTGCTCATCAGTAATTGCCCGGACGCACATGTACGATACGAACCGGTATCCGTGGGTGACAAAGGGGTTATTCCGCCATTCTGAAGGGAGGTCACCATACGTGATAAGTTTGGACCCGTGCAAGGAACGTTCGATGGCACGTGCAACCTCCGTGGCAGCTCTCCCCAACGGATCTCTACTTCGACTCATGGAACGTGCGCGCAACATCACAGGGAGACAATCGGAGGATATTATCGTATCTATAAGCTCGGAAAGCATGGCAATTGACGGGAAAGATGGAAAGGCCATGTAAGAAAGTGCATTGAAGGATGACAGATGGGAGTGGAGAGATTTTAAACGGTCAGATAAGTTAGATGAATAATATTGTTCGGCTCGAGGAATGCGTGGCAGGTCAGGGAGGTGCGAAGTCACCCGCTTTAGATTGGAAGCGTCCGACAAGTCATGGAGACGAGCAGAGACATAAGTCTCCACAGAGACCGAGTCGAGGGTGAATTCTGGCAAGTGTGCGAGAAGTTCTGCCCTGGTCTGTTTGAGAATTTCGAGCCCATCTTTGGCCCATGCTCGAACTTCTTCAACCTTGAGTTCACTCCTGGAAATGGCTTGGCCAAGATCAAAGTCGGGGAGGGGCGACTCAAGTTGGGAAAGAGAAGTTTCTATGTCTGCGAGGCATGAGAGGACACGCTCGTGGAGGACAGCGAGTGCAGCAGCCGGGGACGCAGAAGAGAGGTCGAGGGCATCTAGAGAGTGAGGAGGCGGCTGACACGTTATACGCGGTGCCAGGGCCGAGTGGATTGTCACCTTTCTTGAGCGAACAACGGGTGACCTTGTTGCCGTCGTTGTCGCCGCTGTAGAAACCATGAAAGGAGGTGAAACCGTCCTAGGCGCCTTTAGGAGCACACCTTAGTCAGCAACCATTTCATCCCATGTCTGCTACCAGTACCAGGCTGCTCCTCGTCGGCCTCGGGAACCTCACTCACCCACTCACCCGCCATAGGTCACTTCTTTTCCTGACCACACCCGGCTTGTCTTATTCAACATTCTGTACAGTGTGGGACAGCTGGCCCTGGATTCGCTCTCTACGCGCCTTGGAGTTAGTCTCTCTCTTGACAAGTCAAATGGTGGATATTTTGCAGAGACCAAGATAGACATCAATGGAAGACTGCTTGACATTGCATTATACAAGACTCGTACGTTCGAGGCGCTATTGTCCTGTGTGCGCTTTCTCACCCTGCATTTCACAACAACAAAGACGCCCCCATGAACGTTTCAGGACCACCGGTGTCCCGGGTTCTCCGGAAAACTTCCCGTATCCCGTCCTCTTTGATCGTTTTACATGACTCTATAGAACACAAACCATCCGCCGTATCATTAAAATTCGGCGGCTCTGGCAATGGCCACAACGGCATCCGTAGTCTCATTTCAGCCCTGGGTACCAAAGACTTTTTTCGTCTACGCTTGGGTATTGGGAGACCGGAATCCAACGTTGCGGATTACGTCCTCGCGAGACTCCCCAACTTTGAGCGCCAGTTTTGGGCCCCCGATGGCCCGGGTCTAGAGCTTGTTTGGGAGCACATTCAGAGAATCGCACACCAGGTCGAACGAGGCTCCCCATAACACTAGTTCAACAATAGTACATCTCCACCCACTTTGATGAGCAGTGGCTTACAATTCGCTCACCTTTTCCCACGTGTCGACTCGCCCTCGCCTGGGATTGTGTGGGCTTAGATGGTCGAGGCGATGTATACCTTTTCTTTCCTGCCCTTCCTATGTGTTTGCGGATTTTTGGCCGCGCTGCAGTTCGTTCACCAGTATGCTCCGGCGCAGTGCCACGCCTCCGTGGGCCGTGTGCTAACACATATAGTCTTTTCTTCCTGCGTCATCTTTTCCTCTGTCCTTTTGTTCCTTCTGTTCAGTTTGACATCATAGCTTACGCACCATGACTGTGCGCGCAATCACTATTCCCAATTAATTACCTATTTCACATTCAAACTCACGTTTATCGTTTCCTTACCTTACATCATTCCACTACCTACTTGTGATACTTTCTCTTCCATTCCATTTATGATTACCAGATGACATCTAACGCATGTAGCCTCAAGCTCTCACACCCTTGCGTGCGTTCTCGTTTCACTTTTTCGTCTTTCTGTGTTATACCCCAGTGTCCAAAGAACGCGACTGTATTATACCTAAAAACGTAGATACAAAGACTTCATATGTAGACAAAAGGTGTCTCGTCGCGCTCGGATGATTAGTTTTTGTGTCCTTGTAATATCCCTCATCCAGCGCGCCAACGTCTTCCTTGCACCACGTCTTCATTGCCCGCCTAGCCCGGCTCGCCCGCATTTGCACTTGATACGCGACGCTACATGTCACTCGCTTTCTCGCTACTATACTCCTTTAGATACTCTATCCATACCCAATCTGGCTTAGCATATTGCGACTCGGCTAAAGTGTATTCTCGGTGTCACGTGCCATTGACATCCTACATCCTCGCCGCATGGCTGACTCGGATGCGTCAATTCACTCCGTCGCTTCTTAGATCGCAAGACCGTGACAAGCATGTATATAACCGCGCCTTCCGATAGATAGTATTAACTCAGTCTCCCTCTGTCATTTTCGCCTTCACGTGTGCCCTCATCGTCGTTGATCCAAGCGACCGAGCCGTCTTCGTCTTCTCCGCCCGTCGCTCTCTGATACACACGCTCTTTTAGACCTTCTTATCCCTTTCCTGCCCGAGCTCACCTGTGCGTCCCTCCAGCGCTACATCATCCTCGAACCAGCTTCTCGAGCCGTCTCTACGTGGTACCACGCCGGAGAGAACTCGGTGGTAATTTGGTATCTGTAATGACACTTGATTTGCATAGGATGACAGTTTTTTTCAAGGTTGATTCGTCCTCCACGACTAGCAATCCCCGAGTGTCGCATACTTGTGCATTAGCGAATGTTTTAAATATTCACTCTCCGGACTGTTTTTATTGACTGCATAGGATGAAGTTTCCGTCTCTTGCCAGTTCTTTTGTCGTCTTTCTCGCTGCTTGCAGCCTCGTGCGTGCACAGCCTTCCCCTGAGGTCCAGCGCAGGATTTCAGCAGCTATCCAAGCAGCGATCATCAACGGGTCTAGTATTATTGATTATACAGCCTTTGTCAACCCCTTCATCGGCACAGGTACGTCTCTTGCACTAACCGAATTATCACCTGTGTCCTAATCTCGAATATATAATATCCTTTCCAGACAATTCGGGAGATGTATGGTTCGTGTCCAGTTTGTAACGAGAGCTCATAAGCCCGCCAACACACCCTCTCTCTCTCTGGCGCAGCCCAGGCGCATCTGTCCCATTTGGCATGGTTTGTTGTTCTGTGATGTCCCAAAAGACTATGTTTGAAACGTGAACACAGGTAAAGATCACCACGGACATGACGGGCTACGCACCCGCCGGTAAGATAGATAGCTTCTCGAGACCCCCAGTTATAATATATTCGGATTGTCAGGCTATGTAACCGACAATACCCAGTTCGTTCGAGGCTTAAGTCCTCTACACGATAGCGGAACAGGGTCTTCTTTAGGTCTGGCAGTTACCTAGGTCCCTGATTTTGACCCTGACACTGTTATGACTAGGGAGCTACGGAAATTTTGAGATCATGCCTTTGATCTGTCCTGGCGGATTCGACGCATGCACACCTAACCTTGCAGGACGTGAACGCCTGAGAATGAACAATACAGATGGTATCACATTCGTTATGTCTCGGCGTGACAATACAATCTGATTTCACGCGTGGAGACGCCTCTCCCGGATATTTTTCTCTCACACTTAATAACAGCATTCGCATGGAAGCAACCTCTACGCGACGTGCCGGCCTCGAGCAGTTTACCTTTCTGAAGGGCAACACGCCCTTCTTCACACTCGATCTTACGAACGACTTGCCCCATTCATTCAAAGGCGGAAATATGACCATCGACCCTAAGGCAGGGCGAATCACAATTGGTGGTTTTTGGGGTTCGAGGTATGCCACCAGAAATACCTCCTTTGGTCATCCTCTGTAAACTGATGACGATGAGACGGGCAGTTTTGGGCCGGATTCGTTTAAATACCAAGCGTTCGCTTGTTATGACCTCCTCAACAATGGCGCACAGAAACTAGGCCAATTCGGCGTCTGGACCGTGGGCCCGTCTGTATATGTCTTATTACTTCTGGTTGGTGAATTAAAGTTTGGCAACACAGGAACGGCCTTGTCGTGCGAGGACTCGGCGAAACGCAGCTCGTACTCCCAGGTAGTCCATTTGGCGATGTGGATGAATCTGGCGCGCTCTTCTCATTCGCGGGGGACACAACGCAAGTAATCATCCGGGTCGGCGTTTCTTTTCTCTCTGAGCAACAGGCTTGTGCCAACGCGGAATCCGAGATTGGTGCTGCCACGTTTGACCAAATACAGGCCCAGAGTAAGGCATTGTGGAACGAGAGGCTAAGCCGGATAGAGATAGATGTGCCTCATACGCCGCCAAATGTGACGGAGCTCCTGTATTCCTCCTTATATCGTGCTTCATTGACACCAGTAAGCCGATTTTCTGTTCTGAGGTCGGGTTCAGATTCCTGACTCGTACTGCGGCACGGCAAGAACAATGCTACAGGCGAGGCGCAAGGTGACTTTATGGGCACGAGCTCGTTTTACTTTGATTCATTGTATTGCAGGTTGGTCTATTTTACACTGATGGTTTGCGAAGCTGCAGCTGACGTCTTGGTATTTAGCTGGGACACGGTAAGCTCCTGCAAGAACATGGAAAGTCCGACTTACTATAAAGTGCATTATAGTTCCGAACATTTTTCCCCCTTATGGCTCTCCACTCTCCCGAAGTCTACGCACAGATTGTTGATAGCTACATCGATGCTTACCGTAGGAGGGGCTGGATGCCGGATTGTCGCGCGAATAACCTCCCTGGCTGGACACAAGGAGGTTGGTTGGGTTTTCTTGCCACGTTTGATCCCACTTTAACGAAGAGACGGTGATGTGGTTTAGGTTCCAATGGCGATGTTATTGTCGGTCATTTTGCGATCAATTATCACAACAAAGCACATGCTCTGGGAATTGATCTCGGGGAGCTCTACGCCGCACAAATCGCAGACGCCGAAGACAACCCGCTAGATTGGGACTTCCAAGGCCGCCAATCCAACATTTACAAGTGAGATTCTTCTTTAGCTGCGACAACCGACGGGCTGAGTGTCGCTGTTGTCCATTAGTAAATATGGCTATGTGCCTTATGGTGCGGTGGACAGATCTAGCAAGGGGCAGGCAACGCGAGAATGCAGCAGAACACTTGAGGTGAACATGCGTGCTGGTGACCCGAATCGCTGCATGCTCATTGGGCCTGTTTCGCTATGTTTTAATTAAAAGTACGCCTTTGACGACTTTGCGATCCGTCAAGTTGCCCTTCTCTTGAACAAAACGAAAGACGAGGCAAAGTACGCGAACCGGTCGCTGGTGAGGGCTCTCTTTCCACTCTGCAATACTAGGCTTTCGGGTTGAAGCATCGCCCCGATATCAAAGAACTATAGGAATATCTGGGATCCTGATGTCACGAGTGACGGGTTTCGAGGTGAAGTCTTTTTTATTTGGAATGCTCTTTTGCGGCCTCGATGCTGCGCCTCTTGCAAGTCGACTAACTATATTTGACACGCAGGCTTCATGCAGAGACGCTTCCCGAATGGCACTTTTGCGTCGGAGGACCCCGCAGACTGTTCGCCAAAAGACCAACCACAGCGATTCTGCTCACTGGGAAGTGGCAACACTGTCGGCTTCTATGAATCATCATCCTGGGAATACAGCTGGTTCGCCCCTCACGACATGGCTCACCTTGTCACTTTGATGGGAGGGAACGTGAGCAATTCCGCCGTGCCTCTGCTCCAATTTGTTGTATGCGTTGACGCCGACATTGTGACTTGTACTGTAGACGACTTTTATCAAGCGCTTGGATCACTTTTTCGATACTGGCTACTATTTGCCCGGGAATGAGCCATCTTTCCAGGTGGGTTTTGCTTTGGAGATCACCACTATGTGCCAGTGCTAACCACCGTCTGATCTATTTCGATTGTACAGACACCAATTGGGTACCACTACGCGAACGCTCCCGCGAGCTCGGTCGAGGCCGTCCGAAAAGCTGTCTTCACAAACCTTGACATTAGTATGTTTGCCTTCATCGTCCACGCTAATGAAAGGCCGAAAGCCTGCTCATTCGCTCCCCCCACTCATATGACCTATCCTTGTATGCTATAGCTCCCGCAGGTTTACCTGGAAATGACGACCAAGCAGCGATGGCCACATGGCTCATTTGGCATCTCCTAGGCCTCTACCCAGGTCTGCTCCGCTCTACCATCTAATGCTATATTTTAGACTCACATGACACTAACTCTCTTCACTATCCACATCCGGGACACCGCCAAAACAAGTCCCTGGCACGAGCGAGCTCCTCATAGTCTCGCCAATGATACCCAAGTACACCGTCCACAATCAGTACTTGAACACAAGTACGACCGTGACTGTTGAAGGCTTCGATGCGCGTTCCGTGCAGGCGACGATCCCGCCCGGCGTAGCGGCGTATGTGCAGAGCGTACGCGTGAGCGTCAACAACGCCACGCAGACTCCCGCATCGGCTTCGCGGTGCTACTTTGACTTTTATGATACATTCCGTGTCGGCGCCGATATTGTCATTACCGTGACTTCGGATAGGGACGCTGCGAACAGCTGTGGCATGTCTGTGCCACAGTCGATCTCGACTGGAGGTTTCGCGATAGCGAGATGAAAGTGCGTAGTGCGAGCGCGTGCGCTATGCTTGATCCATCCAAGTCCAGCTTGGCCCCTCAGCTCTTTGCGAGTGTATACCCCCTTGTAGACGAGATGATACTGGACAGTTTTTGAAAAGAAATAATCGAATACTTCGCATCACATTCACTACTTGTTGCTTTTTCCATAATATACCAGTCCATTCATTCCTCAACAGATCAATTCGCTTGTCAATGAAATGGAGGACGGCAATGTTGAACCTCAAGTTCTCCGCTGTGTTCATAAACTGCACGAGAGGTGGAACAGAAAACGTGAGTTGCTTGAAGAAGTCAAATTGCGGCCTTTCGAGGCGAGGGGTAGCAATCCGACAAAAAATCGCCCCAAATAAGCGCCGACGCCTTGGAACCAAAACCAGCGAAGGTTAGGAAGTGTAATGGGTGTCGTGATTGGCGTATGCGTGAGCTGCCCCTCCACATCACGGTTGGGAACAGGGAATGTAAAAGCGATCGCGATCGCGATCATCTCTAGCTGGGGCATAAATGGAATCCATTGGAACAGAATATTTGGTTGGAAGTAAGCGGATGGGTGGTATATCATAAGATAGAGTGTGACAGGCCCACGGCAGTCGGGTATAATCGAGGTCCTATCGGACAGGCGAAGCCATTCAGGCGTGGGGCTTGAAGTGTTTTGCCGAGCATCAAGGCCGTGCTGTCCTTCATCGAATGTCCCACAATCAGGTATTCCAGTATTGGGAATTCCCCATCGATTGCCATGGCAAGCTTCTGCAGATTCCAGACAGCAGGGAGGCAAAGGCGGAGGTGGCGGACACGATCACGCTGGTCGAGAGCAAGCATTGACCCCTCTTCATCTTCTGCAGTGATGCCACCTTCACCGAAGTAATCGACCGTGAGCGGAAGGGAAGGTGAATGTGCCAGTATGTTTGCAACGGGCGTGCCATTTGTACAGACGAGTGAAAGACGCAGGTAGGATGCTGAACCAAGTGTGAGGTTTCGCCATATTTGACAAACGTGTGCGAGCTTATACCACCAGCGTCCCCCAACCCATTGCTGCCTCCCCCCCAGCCCCCAGATAGGCTCATTTACATCCGCCTTCGCCTAAAAAGAATGGTCGATAAAGACAAAATATGTCAAGCAGTGAGTCATCATCGAGGATATGGATCGATAAAGTATGTGGACTGTTGCCCATTAATCACAAGCAAGTGAAGAAAACAGGAGGAAAGGTACCTCTGGCGTTGGCGTTGGGACTCGCCACTTATTGTACCTTAAGACAGTATCGCGCATTGAGTTTGGTGAAGTGTGGGGTCACAGTAACAAATTGTCATGCGTTGGACCGACCTTGACTGAGGGAGAGAAAGGCCACTATGGATTAGTATGATTAGTGGCCATACAGTACAGATCGATTCTGTGATGCACGGTGTCAGTGTAGGAAAGTGTCTATCATGATTGAAATTCGGCGACTCGGCAAATGGCCACAGTCATGGTATCGTAGTCATATCAACCCTGGGTACGAAGGTTTTTTCCGTCTACGCTTCGGTATCAGGACACCGGAATTCAACATCGCGGACTACTGTACTAGTAAGTCAGACTCTCCAACTATGTGCGCCAGTTTTGGGCCCCCGATGGCCTGGGTCTAGTATATTCAAAGAATCGCACTCCAGGTCAAGCCATGCCCTCATAACACCAATACAGTTCCATTTCGGCAGCGGGCTTTCATGAGCGGAAGCCCGAGGCCCTTTGCTCTTTAGTTATGACAGCCGCTCCTCGGAAGAAACACCTTGTGCTCTACACCGTCCACGAACTAGATTGCCGAGACCATCTTCTACGCGGGACTTCGCAGGAGAGAACCTAGAGAACCTAATAGTATTGAGTTAGTAATGGTTTTTGATTTGCCTAGGATCACAGTTTACCTCAGGGTTGACTCATCCAATGTGGTTGGCGACTGCCGAGCGTCGCATACTTGTAACATCAATAGGCCTCAATGCATATATTTGGTTCTCCACTCTTGTAAGTTCTTGCGTGTTCTCGGGGTGAGCAATTCGCGGTGTACACATAAGCGAATGGTATAAATATTATCTGTTCCATGGACTGTTTTCTTCGACGGCGTATAATAATGTTTCCGTCTCTTGCCAGATCCTTTGCCGTCCTTGTCGCTGCTTGCAGCGTCGTGCGTGCACAGCCTTCCCCCGAGGTCCAGCGCAGGATTTTAGCAGCCATCCAAGCAGCGATCGTCAATGGGTCTGGTACCATTGACTATACCACTTTTGTCAGCCCCTTCATTGGGACAGGTACGTGGCTTTAACCGACCGAGTGAACACTTGGGTCTAATCTCAAATATACAATATTCTCTTACCAGACAATTTTGGGGATGTATGGTTTGTGTCTAGTTTGTAACGCGAGCTCTATATGTCTGCTAACACATCCTCTCTCTAACACAGCCCAGGCGCATCTGTCCCATTTGGCATGGTATGTTGTGCCGCTCTGCGATGTCCCAAATGGTGGTGTTTGAAACGTGATCACAGGTAAAGATCACCACGGACATGACGGGCTACGCACCCGCAGGTGAGATAGATAGTAGGTTCTCTCGCCCGCGGTTATAATATATCCTGGTCGTCAGGCTATGTAACCGACAATACGCAATTCGTCCGAGGCTTCAGCCCCCTACACGATAGTGGAACAGGGTCTTCTTTAGGTCTGGCAGTCACATAGGTCTCTGATTTTTGGCCCTGATGTCGTCGTGACTAGGGAGTTATGGAAACTTTGAGATCATGCCCTTGATCTGTCCTGGCGG
>Ga0137362_10001708_pt1 | contig 13832 bp, 11 predicted proteins | sample MadtaG_2_FD_104801 | JGI IMG/M metagenome (GOLD analysis project Ga0137362, IMG submission 104801) | Vadose zone soil microbial communities from Angelo Coast Range Reserve, California, USA - Mad1_100_16 metaG | ecosystem: Environmental > Terrestrial > Soil > Vadose zone | place: USA: California... | reverse complement strand
TTGAGGCTGCGGCAACGACTGCTGGCGATGTTGCGCGGTCGGAGGTGAAGATATATGATGATGTACTGCTGAGGAATGCGTAGGAGCGTGTGTAGGCTGCTGTGGAGAGGTGATCACTTGTGCAGGCGCCCGTCCTGGTGGGTGAGGTTGCTGGATTGATACCGGTTGGACTGGGTGTGCGTATTGGTATTGCTGGGGTACCGTGGACTGGGTAATGGGAACGGAGTGGTACTGTTGGTTCGCTTGAGATGAATCGATGGGAGGAGGGCCGGCAGCGGAAAACACGTGGGAGGGCTGGGTCCATGTCTGCGGAGGCGAATGTGATGGCGTGGCATGAGATGGACCATCGCTAGCAGGCGGTTGGTAGGATTGCGAGGATGTGTAGGTGGAAGAGGGCTGATGCCATGGTTCAACCATAGGAGTGTGAGTAGGTTGTGTGGAAGTCGGGGATTGTACGTAGTTCCATTGATTGAAAGGTTGGGCTGGAGGCGATGCGGTTTGCTGGCGCCATATTGGGCGTGAAACCTGCTGTGTTAAGATGTGGTCGTATAACTTCACCGCCTGTGCGAGTTTATCATTCATCTCGGTGAGTAACTCTGATGGGACCATGCTGGGGTCAAAAGCACTGAGGCAGTAAATAAGGGTCAGCGTACCTTCCTTGCGACCTGTGTCATCCAAACTCCTGGCAAGTTTTGGTCTCAGATTATTTGCATTGTCAAAAAGCTGCGCTACGGCTGGATATCGTGACACGTCTCTACCACCCTGCGCTTGTACTTGCTCAATGGTCTGACTAAACGTCATAATCGTGTCAGACTCTAACGGCGCGAGATCGTAATTTGGAAGGGTTGGCAGGGTTGGCTGTGGCTGTGCAGAAGCAGTGGGGAAATAAGACTGTGAGCCCGAGCCCGTATGGGAAATCAAAGGCCTTTCGGCTGTAGGGGTCTCGGGATCAGTAGGTGCACTGGGCTTTGGGGCATTCGCCTCGCGAAGACTGGCTTCGATGGCAGCCTTGAGGTCGGAATCATCATCAGCAGCAGCCTGGGCTGATGACCGTGAGGTATGCTCCACCAACGGAGGCTCAGACAGTTGCCAGGAATCGGATTGGTATGGCACATAACCCGGACGTCTGTGTTGACCCTGTGCATTAACTTCTTCAAGCGATAATTGTATTGCACGTTGGAGGTCTGCGTCTGCAAGATTACGCCCAGAGCGGTGTTCAAGGTGAGATCGGCGATGCCTATTATTCGAAGTTGCCGAGGCGTAAGCTTGTCGCCGAAATGCATACAACGAACGCTTACATCTTGTCCTTGTGCCGCGTGAGGTCCTTGTGACACGAGTCGCAGACTCGTACCTCCTGTGTGATACCGAAATGAGGGAGAGGGAGAGTCTTGGAAGAGCACTTCTGGTCGAAAACGCGTCCACAGTTGCGACAGTGGTGCTTTCGATTGGTGAATGAAAACGGGTCTCGACAGCGGAGACAAACGTCAGAGTCTATCCACTCCGGAGCAGTTTGCGTGTCGACAAGAGCCGAGCCCGCGATAACGAGGTCCTCTGGAGGGAAAGTGAACCCTAGAAAGGGTATTGTGAGGCTGCATGTCCACAAACTCGATATAGGACTCACCTTCCGTCTTCAACGTCTTATACACCTGCTCGACATAACCAAGATTGTACTTCCCCTTGAATGAGATTGCCCAAGTCTGTACGTAACGAAGGATCTTGTTCTTGACGTCACGGTTCAATGAAGGTGACTTCAGTATCGAGACGAGGTTGTCCACGAATTCTCGGGAGGCTATCTCTACCAAAAAGTGGTCTCCACCATTCTTGATGCATACGTCAGTCAGCTAGACGCGAAGAATGTAAGAACTGATTCCAAAGAGCTAAAGGACACCTACACTCAGCGCTAAGAGCTGCACGTTTGGGTTCTTATGATTCAGCCTACGTTTCAATGCACGCATAGCATCCTTCGGCTGGGTACTCTTGGAACGTATCTGATCGCATATTTCGAGATTAAGGGCAATATCTTCTGAGCCAGCTGGAAGGAGCTCGGATGTAGCCTTGTCTGTCGGCGTCCGTCATGTTCAACCGAGATAAACACTCGAAAGATATCTTACCAACGGCTTCGTCGACTTGACTGGTCCCCCAAAGCCAGCTACTCAAAGTCGACATGGTGGATGAGAACGGAAGAAAATATTCGTTTCGTCAGCTTGTTCTGGCCGGACTGACGCACCTGAGGTGCGCAGCAAGCAGGCCATTTCGCACTCCGACGCTGATTATGTAAGCTAGCTCGGAATCATACAACGCCGACATATATTACCGTACAGAGATACAGAATCTTTTTAGAATCTGTCTGATATCCGTCGCGGTTGATTGTAAGTCCATGCTCATGCAAGATTACCACCACGTCTCGCGCAAATGTCACAGCGAGCGCCGGAGAAGGCAAGGAAAATCACGTGACAACTACAAAGTGGGTGGTCTACGGACCGCAGGAACGACGAGGGCATGCACAGGCTTTACTATTAACAGTTGATACACAGAGACCAGGTCATCCAGGAGGGAGTGGATACATCAAACCCGGACGCGGTGTTTTCAGAAGCAGTGTGACTCGGAGGTGGTGGGTCTGTTATTTGTCTCGATTTACGCAGGGCTGTTTCACATCCCGCAGGTCCAGGCGATGCCAACAGGACATGAGAGTGGACAAAAAAGTGTTCAGAAATTAGAGTCAGTATGCCTGACTCGAAATGGGACCAGAGATTATTAGTTAATCCCAGGTGTGAGGGTGAGGGGACTCACCAGGCGGCACCGTGACCGTCTCCTGTGTAGGTGAGTTCGGGCGGAGTCCCAAGTGTCCCGTCCTCACCGGTTGTCCTCCAACAACCACCTTGCCGTCGTCGTCGTCGGTCCTGCCCATTTACTGCCACCCTTCTTTCACCTTCAGAGTGTAGAACGGTAAAGGCACGTAGCGTGACGTGTTTTCAGTTCTACTGGGACCATCTCCGCTTCCGTAGTGACCCCGCACAAATCAGTCGTCTTGTGTCCCCTCCCCCTTCCTCAATACTACATAAAAACCTCTAGGGTCCGGACTCCGTCCTTCTAGACCCATTGGACCCCCTAAGAACTCTCCCCTCCCCTCCCTTGGACCCTGCCTCTGATTTCTCTGGTTTCCTGGTTTCTTATAACTCGTAACACGCTCATTCGCCCCGGTCTCCTGTTTCCCAGCCATGTTGGGCCATCAATTTGCACACTCGTCAGCACCCATCCGTAAAGTGAAGGAAGTTCAGTTTGGGATCCTTTCACCAGAGGAAATCGTAAGTGGCTCTATCTAATGAGGGTCTCACTAAAATTTTTTGACACATCTTTAGAAAGCGTACTCCGTTGTCAAAGTCGAGCATCCGGAGGTCATGGATGAGACTGGTCATAGACCCAAGCTTGGCGGTTTAATGGACCCTCGTATGGGCACGATTGACCGGAATTTTAAATGTCAAACGTGTGGGGAGTCCATGTCGGAGTGCCCAGGGCATTTTGGTCACATCGAGCTGGCTAGACCGGTTTTCCATCCAGGTGCGTGACATGTACTATCACCTCTTTTCGCCATGTCAATTCTCGTGTCTAGGGTTCATCGTTAAAGTAAAGAAGATCCTGGAGAGTATATGTGTGAATTGTGGAAAATTGAAAGCCGATATCGTGAGTGGCGTGTTTTTTGCTTCTACTTGCTTCGCACCCCACCACCCAAATTTTCTGGGGGCTCTCCCCACCCATGGTGGGGAACCCCAAGCCCACACTGCGTTCGTTCCTCGACGTTCGTGGCGTTCTTCCACCCGTAGCGCGGCTGACGCGCGTTTTCGATCGCTTGATCGCCGCGTCGGCCCCTTCACCGCTCGGCCTGGTTGGACACGCAGTTGTGTGGTGAAATGGGGGCTGAGCAAGGAGTGCAAACGTGCCCACATACAGCGGTCCATTCTCCGATGTGCCGCTGTTGTGCTGGACGGCTGGGCGACCCTCGCTGTGACGCAGCCGAGAGGTACGGGCCCAGCATGCCACTTGATCGCTCTTCATATTGTGTATATGGAACTTTTATGGTGTTCTAGGGTGTTCTGTGGTCTCCTCTGCATTCAGGCTAACCTTCTGATTTTCATCTCCGATTTCTTAATGTGTGCTGTAAGTCGGACCCCAACTTCGCCGATAAGATCCGACATGTACGGGATCTGAAGACCAGGATGGCCATCGTCTGGAACCATTGCAAAAGTAAGATGGTTTGTGAGGCCGACGAGCAGAGGGATGAGGGCGACCTCGACGGTGATGAGCCCAAAAAGGGCCATGGCGGATGTGGCCACCTTCAACCCCTGATACGCAAAGAAGGCTTGAAGTTGTTCTTACAATACAAGAAGCCTAAGGATGATGACGAGGTTTGTGACTGTCGCGTCAGCCTGTATTGTACATTGACGGGCTCTAGGATATAAAAACTGTTCACCAAGACAAACGATTGTTCACGCCGTCGGAAGTATATACCACCTTGATGAAGATATCTGATTCAGACCTGCATCTCCTTGGGCTCTCCGACGAATATGCTCGTCCAGAATGGATGATTTTGACCGTCCTTCCCGTCCCCCCTCCCCCAGTTCGACCGAGCATCGCAGTGGACGGCGGCACGATGCGAAGCGAGGACGATCTCACTTATAAGCTCGGTGAGATTATCAAGGCCTCTACCAACGTACGGAAGAGCGAGCAAGAAGGCTCCCCGGCTCATATCGTGACAGAGTACGAGCAACTCCTTCAGGTGCGTACATTTGAGTATGCCTTAGGCCAGTCATTGTTTCTAAACATCGTCCAGTTCCATGTGGCTACGTACATGGACAATGACATTGCAGGAATTCCTCAGGCGCTTCAAAAGTCTGGCCGTCCGGTGAAAGCTATTCGTGCTCGTTTGAAGGGCAAGGAGGGTCGCCTTCGTGGTAACCTAATGGGAAAGCGTGTCGACTTCTCGGCTCGGACTGTCATCACTGGTGATCCGAATTTAGAGTTGGACGAAGTTGGTGTGCCAAGGTCGATTGCGATGACGTTGACCTACCCTGAGCGGGGTGAGTCGTGCCACCAGTTCCCTTCTTTGTCCCACTGATGAACGTTGTCCTAGTGACGCCATATAATATCGCATACCTACAGGAACTTGTCCGAAGGGGTCCGAATGCTTACCCCGGGGCGCGATATGTGGTCCGAGATACGGGCGACCGGATTGATCTACGCCGAAACAAACAAGCAGACGCATTTCTACAGTACGGGTGGATTGTGGAACGCCACTTGAAAGATGGCGAGTGAGTGGCCCGTATTTGTCAACATATTTCGCGATTGTTCAAGTTTCATAGCTATGTTCTATTCAACCGCCAACCATCCTTGCATAAAATGAGTATGATGAGCCACCGGGTGCGCTTAATGCCGTACTCCAGTATGTTCTTCTCGTTATCCCTTCCCGACGCAATAATCTTTATTTTTGAAACTAGCTTTTCGCCTGAATCTATCCGTGTAAGTATCATTGCACGCAAAGGCTATATTCCTAGTAATGTCTGTATAGAACGCCGCCGTACAATGCGGATTTTGACGGTGACGAAATGAACATGCAGTATGTCTGCGGATTTGTATGGTTCGGGCGATTCTGACATTTTTGTTAGTGTGCCCCAAAGTGAGGAGACCCGTGCAGAGCTGAGCCAGATTGCCTGGGTACCAAGACAAGTGAGTTTTTCGATTCTGTTCTTGTCGTGACGTTTATCGTCAATCCACGATCCAGATCATCTCCCCACAAGCGAATAGGCCAGTTATGGGCATTGTTCAGGACACCCTCTGTGGGATCCGCAAGTTCACCGTGCGGGATTGCTTCTTGGACTGGAACCAAGTACAAAATATCATGCTCTGGGTACCGGACTGGGATGGCACTGTGCCGACCCCTGCCATCATCAAGCCAAAGCCGCTTTGGACCGGGAAGCAAATCCTCAGCATGACCATCCCCAGAGGTATCAATATATCTCGAGCCCCCGACGATTCATCACCGATCCCAGTGCTTGACGACGGCATACTAGTCGAAAACGGCGAAATTCTTTACGGCGTTGTGGAGAAGAAGACCGTTGGCGCATCGCAAGGCGGCCTTGTACATGTAGTCTTCCGCGAGAAGGGACCAGAAGCGACACGGACGCTCTTCACCGGGCTACAGTGCATCGTCAATTACTGGCTTTTCCACAATGGCTTCAGCATCGGGATCGGGGATACCTTTGCTGATACGGCGACGATGACCTCCGTTAATCAAACTATATTGGAAAGGAAGCAGAAAGTTCGAAAGCTTATCCTAGAGGCCCAAAAGGACCAGCTGAAACCGAAGCCCGGAATGACCATTCGGGAATCTTTCGAGAGCGGCGTGGAGTTCGAGCTCAACAAAGCCAGAGACGATTCCGGTCGACATGCGCAGCAACACTTGAAAGATGACAACAATGTCAAGCAAATGGTTGTCGCTGGTTCCAAGGGTTCTTTCATCAACATATCTCAAATGTCCGTTTGCGTCGGCCAGCAGTCCGTGGAGGGTCGTCGCATCCCATTTGGCTTTAAACATAGAACGCTTCCTCATTTTACTAAGGACGACTTCAGCCCCGAGGCTCGAGGGTTCGTCGAGAATTCGTATCTTCGAGGGCTCACTCCGCAAGAATTTTTCTTCCATGCCATGGCTGGACGCGAAGGGTTGATCGATACCGCCGTCAAAACCGCCGAGACAGGTTACATTCAGCGTCGGCTTGTAAAAGCGCTTGAGGACGTGATGGTGAACTACGATGGGACCGTGCGGAACTCCCTCGGAGATGTTCTGCAGTTCACCTACGGAGAGGATGGAATAGACGGCGCCTACGTCGAGCGGCAACGCATTGAAACGTTCCACCTTGACAATCGGGAGTTCGAGCATAATTATCGAGTGGACGTGACGGACCCAGCAGGCGGATTCCTCCCCGGTGTGCTCCAGGTTGGCATCGACGACAGTTCTCTTGAACTTCAAGCTCGATTAGACGAAGAATATGCACAATTACTGGAAGATCGCAGAATTCTGCGCGACTTCATCTTTCCGCGGACACCCGACAGCATTCCCCACTATTTGCCAGTCAACCTACAACGCATTGTACAAAATGCCGTCCAGATTTTTCACATCGACCGGCGCAAGCCTAGTGACCTCGATCCCGTTTATATTATCGACGCGGTGAAAGAGCTACAGAAAAAGCTGATTGTTGTGCGCAATGACGATCCGATCAGCAGAGAATGCCAAGCAAGCGCTACTCTCAACTTCTGCATGCACCTGCGAGCAACCTTCGCTTCTCGCCGGGTCTTGGAGAAGTATCATCTGACTCGCGAGGCCTTCGACTGGGTCCTTGGTGAAGTGGAGACAAAGTTCAACCAGTCGCTTATCAACCCTGGGGAGATGTGTGGCACCCTTGCTGCACAATCTATCGGCGAACCCGCTACTCAAATGACACTGAACACGTTCCATTATGCCGGTGTTTCCAGCAAAAATGTCACTCTTGGTGTCCCGCGACTAAAGGAGATTATCAACGTCGCTACAAACATCAAAACGCCATCGCTTACGGTGTTTTTGCAGCCCGAGTTGAGTGTGTCGGCTGAATTAGCGAAAATCGTGCAGCAGGAGCTCGCATATACCTCCCTACGCACCGTCACCGCAGCAGTCGAAATTTGGTACGATCCTGACCCCCAGTCCACCATAATCGAGGAAGATCAAGTATTCGTTGAGGCCTTTTTCGCCATCCCCGACGAGGAGATGGAACAGCAGCTGCACTTACAGTCTCCTTGGCTTCTTCGTCTCGAGATGGACCGTGCCAAGATGATCGACCGCAAGTTGACCATGGAGTTTGTCGCCAATAGAATTAAAGAGAACTTCAAGTCGGACCTCTTTGTAATCTGGAGTGAAGATAACTCTGAGAAGCTTATTATACGCTGTCGTGTCCTTGGTGGTGCCGACAAGGATGAAGACGGGATCGGAGCGATAGAGGAAGATATCTTCTTGCGTCAATTGGAGAATACGATGCTGAACTCGATCGGCCTGCGTGGTGTCAAGGGGATTCGTCGCGTATTCCTCATGAACCACGACAAGACCGTCATTCTAGAAGATGGCCGTATTGCGACAGGTGGGGACGATTACAAGGAGTGGGTGCTCGAAACGGATGGCACCAACTTGAAGCAGGTGATGTGCCTAGACGGTGTCGATTTCACACGCACATACTCGAATAACTGCGTGGAGATTTTCAACGTCCTTGGCATCGAGGCAGCGCGCGCGGCAATCATGAAAGAACTTCGCAATGTTATTGAATTCGATGGTTCATACGTCAATTACAGACATCTAGCGCTCCTCTGCGACTTGATGACCCAGCGCGGGTTTCTAATGTCTATCACCCGACATGGCATCAATCGTGCCGATACCGGAGCCCTCATGCGGTCATCGTTTGAGGAGACTGTCGAGATTCTTATGGAGGCTGCGGCTGTCGGAGAGCGGGACGACTGCCACGGCATCGCGGAGAACGTCATGTTCGGTCAAATGGCTCCTATGGGCACTGGGGCTTTCGAGGTGGCGCTTGACATGGACATGCTGAAAGATGTCATTGTTGACCACAGACTACCGATGCAGAGCGTGCTATCAGCACAAGTGGATGCCGGTATGACGCCTGGGCAGGTGGCAATGACGCCTTATGACAGCAATTCACCCATGTGGAACCAAGAGAGTTACAAAGGGGAGGCCGCTGCATTCTCCCCTCTCGCATCGAACGGAGGCGAAGAGTCGGCAAACTTTGCCTACCGCGGCTTCGGACAGAGTCCCCATCACGCCGGTGCAATGTCACCCGCAGCTCCTGGCTACAGTCCGAGTTCGCCGAACGTATATTCGCCTACATCGCCATACGTCCCCCAGTCACCGTTCACGGGTGCAACGTCGCCGTTCAGCACTTCCCCATATGTCACGTCACCATTCTACGATCGTGGTCGTGCCCCCACCTCTCCAACATACTCTCCAACGTCTCCGGCCCTTAATTTATCATCACCTGGGTATTCACCGACTAGCCCGCGGTACTCACCGACATCGCCGTCATTTTCACCAACATCCCCACGCTATTCGCCACAGTCACCATCTTTCAGTCCCTCCTCTCCGCGATATTCCCCTACGAGTCCTTCATTTAGCCCAGCTTCTCCGCGCTGTAAGTTCGATCTGTTTCTGAATTATTACACTGTCTGACGTGAAATGTTCTTAGACTCACCTAGTAAGTCTTCCATATACGAAGACTTAATCGTAACTGACCCCCTCTCGTCATTCCCTTCCTTTTGTAGCTTGTAAGTGTTACTAATTACCTTCTTGTAACCAATTGCTAATCCACCATTTAGCCCCTGCTTTGATGACTCCGGCTTCGCCAAAATACTCGCCCACGTCACCCACCTCGCCATCGTCACCCAAGTATTGTAGGTGCTTTATCACTTCATTAAAGGCTATGCTCACATTTGGATAAGCACCCACATCCCCAGCTTATTCGCCAGCGTCCCCCGCATATTGTAAGTCTGTTTTATTATGCGCCTGCAGACAAAGCTCAAATTATCACAGCCCCAGCATCTCCCGCGTATAGCCCCACCTCACCTCAATGGTCACCATCAAGTCCTGCACAATCGCAGCAGAATGGATCTTCCGGTCGCAGCCACGCATACAGTACATCTCCATCGTGGGATTGAATTGGGTGGTTGCTGGTGATTTGGGAAATCTCTGGAATTGTTTCGCTGGTGCTACCTTGTGAGGTTATGTGCCGTATCTATCCCTGTCTTGCAATCATTGTCATGTAGAATAACAGCATCTTCTCATTCGTTGCCATCGTGGTTCGATAGAGCCGCATGATTGCGTCTCTTCAGAGGGTTGTTGGTTTGGTACAGCCCCATCATCACAGTATCGAAATGAGGCGACTAGCGTATCACAGGGAACCCAGCCCCCAGCCAAGTGGTATCTTCCAAACGATCCAGCTCACATTTCTTCAAAGGGGAGTGAATGTTGCACACAAGTTCGAACCTGAGTTACAGAACTTCCGCACTGTTTAATATAGAGCTACTTCCTCGACTCGTTCTGATACGGTTTATATATCAAGTACGGCGCCAGTAACACTATCGGTATCACACAGTACGAGACTGAGTACCGTAATTCATGTTCTTGGAAGTCTGCGAGTCCTATCATTCGGATGAAGAACATTACTATGGTCTGAAGCTGTATCTCAAGCTGGCCTTGGTTCTGAAAGCAACTCATCACTTGAATTCAGAAAGAAAGAATTAAAGAACCGTACCAGCAGCACTTCATACAGTACATCATCGACCCTCCCTTGGTCATAAGGCTCAGGGTAACTAATTGTTACTCCGTATCGATAATGCAGGCATCCTGCTAACTTAGCTGGTGATAGGCAACCAGGCACGCAATCACGTTAAAGACGGCCTTCACGGTCGGCTACCAAAAAACTGATCATTCAATCATCAATTATTACGGATTCCATTCTAATTATTTAACATGGTCACTGCTGTAGGGTGGAGACGGAATCCCCGCCCCTATCATTGAAATGATTGACGTGCCAGCTTGAGGAATGTCCGAATAGGCTAGAGTAGGTAGTGTGCCCGCGATCAACCCCCCTTCAATGATTCGTATGTAACTCACCTAATGTGCTGACCTTGGCCGAACCACCCCTCAGCATTCCCAACTTCGTCAATATGGTGGCGATGTAATTTTATATTTGCCGTATCTCACTTCAGGAGTGGGTGGCCTTTGAGTCCTCTTAAATCAAAATCAAGGGTACTTTGACTGAAACGTTGAAGGGGGTCTCACGTTATTCTGAGAATTTGTGCCGTTGGTCACCTCTCGCCGAGGGATACGCTTAGACACGCACGATAACCATAAGTGACAACCCGCGAGAAAAAAGAGTACTTGTATAGTTGTACTTACACAGAGTGAATACCGTCGGAGAGAGAGAGCCTCGCGAGGGACAGAAGGGCTGCCCCATTTCGTTTGCAGTGGCGAGGCATGGTCTCTGGGATAAAGGCCCGCCTCGGGACCTGTACTGCACGTTGGTGGGTCCCTGCAGTGTGCCTCAATATGTCAAACAGAAATTCAGGACGTCACTCCTAAATCCGCAAGTCATCAGAAACGGGGGTTGCGGTGGGGAGGCCCGCCAATAGATAGATGGGCCTCGGCTACTAGCTGCAAGGACCTCTGGTTGACAAGAAGTCCATTATAATTGCGAGAACCTCGACGACGGGGATTGGATTCAGAACCACCATCAATTGAATATCCAAGTATGTTCCGCCATTTATTTATTTCCGGTCTAAACCGCACCGCACTGGCACCCAATACCCAATACGGATTGTTGTCCCCTCCTCCTACACAACCTCGCCGTCCTCTCTGCACACACTGTGCTCATCTATAAGACCGTAAATACCTTATTGTCTTATTGTCTTCTGGCGGAAAACATCAAGTCTAGTACTGTCGCCATCAGCAGGTGCGAAATGACAATCACATGATGTGCTGACCAACATCATCGGAGAGTGCCGAAGTCGGCGAGCGTGACGGACAGCGAGAGACGAACAGACACGGCGTAAGCATAACTGTGAACGCAATGCGCGCATCCCTCGTCCGTCGACAACTTTCGGGCCTTGTTCCCCCCAAAATCGCCTCTCCTTCTATCCTCGTAAGTCCGCCATTCAATTCAATCAGCGACTCGCCCAACCTTCTAACATGACCCCCTCACAAGTCTGCCGGGAAGGGTGCGGACCTCAGCCCCCTCGTCGCATTCTACTCCAAGCTCCCAAAGGGCCCGGCGCCCGAGCCTGCCGTTCGCGGCATCAAGGCGCGCTACTTCAATGGCAAGAACGCTTCTGCCTCGCCCATCGTCTTCACCGTCTTGGCGCTGTTCGGACTTGGGTACACCATCGACTACCAGAGTGAGTTGGCGTTGGGCCTCATGTACATGCTTATTTTGACTCATCTGACATTCGTTTTTTTTTCTTTTTCTTTTTTCACTTCAGTGCACCTGAGTATGTTCCGATCACCTCACGAATGGAACGTGTATCTCTTACTCATTAATTCTCTGTGACAGAACACCACAAGAACCACGCACACTAAGATGGCATTGAGGTTTTCATAGATCAGAAGGACGGATCTTAGTGTGGATGTTGCCATAACCCTTAATTAGAATCAAACAGACTTGTCCGTCCCTTCTGTCGAGCGCCAGATACATACGCGTGGCCTTCGACGCAACGTTCTTGTACCTTGGTCAACGGGTAAGAGTACATCCTCAAGTCTTCACGTTTCCTCCACCACTACGGGCACATTTAATGAAATTTTTCATGGGTCGCTGTAACTCCAGTGCTGCCGATTGCTCCGGACAAAAGAAGCGAATTGGTCATTCGGATAATGCGCCGGCTTGCCCTACTATCTATACAGTATGCTAACCAAAAGCACCAGTATGAATGTGTCAAAAGTAGCAGCATCCCTCTAGGCAGAAGCGAATAGATTATGCAGCTAGCTCAACACTTCCCTTGTTTAATGTTAATTGCACTATGCACAGGGACCCGCTATGGATAATTGTGGCATGCAGACAAATAAAAAAAACAAGAGAGCGAACAGATATCGACAGGCGCAGTGGGGGTGGTCGCGAGAAGAGACGGAGGGAAGGTCAGCAAGCACGTGGAACAATTGGTAAAAAGAAGGGGAAGATGATGATGAAGGAGGGAAGTAAAGGTCCATCCAAGAGCGAGTCATGAGAGTGTAAACGAGTGGGGTACACAATGTACGTGGAGGCAGGTGAGAATGTAGTGCGGCGGCAGGTACCGTGCGTCATTATGCGTTACAATGGATGGGGTATACGAGACGGGGTAAAGCGGGGGTTGAAAGCGGAGGAAAGAATTGGGCAGGTTGATAGTGAGATGGTGTGTAACGTACGCTGCATGGGTTCCTCGGTTATATGCCGAGTCTGGGTAACAAGCGTGAGAGTACGGTCGGGACAGATCGTGCACGAACAGCAAAGCGTTCGAAAAAAATATAACACCAGGACAACAGTGTCAGACAAAGAATTGGGTACTGTGAGACGAAAACGTCAGCAAACTGGGGCTTTGGCCACAAAGGAAAGCGTACTGGATCCGACTAGCGGCATGTACCTCCATTTCCTCCATCTTGAATGAATTCAGCTCCTCCTTGATCCTCTGAGCAAGTGCGGGCGTGAGCCTGCTCCACGTCGCGGGTTCGCTGCGGCGGTCGTACACGCTGGAAGGGAACGTGTCGTATACACTCAAGTTATTTGCAAACGCGAGTCGCTTTACGGGAGTCGTCGCAGAACGATGGGCAAGCGTAGGTGGCGTAGAGAGTACTGTACTCAAAACCGGCGCACTCGAGTTGAGGTTCGGGTGGTTGAAAAGCGTCCTTTCTGACGAGGGTCGTGTTCCTTCATCCTCTTCAAACGAGAGTGCCGGAAGAAATACTGGTGTTCCGGACGAAGCCGTCGGGTGGCGTAGGCCATCGATGTGGTCTGGGTTTGGCGATGGAATGCGCGCGAGAGGACCGGGCTCGTGAGCTTTGGCTGGGTGAGAGTTGTATGAGTTGGATCGGTGACGGCTGTAGTTGGTAGGTGTATCTATAAAAATGTGTTGGTCATACCCATCAGCATCTACGAACAGGCATGTTATTAACGTGAACATGAGCCATTGATTACGGCGCATACTTTTAAGAATTCCTTTAGATGGCTGAAGTGTCCGCTCGAAGCTCCGGCGTATGCCAGTTGCCCATGGTTCGTGATCAT
>Ga0137362_10001706_pt1 | contig 13835 bp, 19 predicted proteins | sample MadtaG_2_FD_104801 | JGI IMG/M metagenome (GOLD analysis project Ga0137362, IMG submission 104801) | Vadose zone soil microbial communities from Angelo Coast Range Reserve, California, USA - Mad1_100_16 metaG | ecosystem: Environmental > Terrestrial > Soil > Vadose zone | place: USA: California... | reverse complement strand
CAGGCCAACCACCTACAGTGAAAGCTGTCCGATGTCGACCATACCCACCGAGGAGCTCGTCAGCGCCAAGGCCATTTAGTAACACACGAGCGGGGCTCGTATACAGTTCTGGCTCAGCTTCTGGGTCACTCTTCACTTTTCCGACACCACGGGCTGCAAAATACAGTGCCATCGCAAGGCTCTAACTCGAGTGCACGTCGATAAGTGGAGGGTTAGTTAAACTACCACAATACTGACCAAGTCCATGACCGTATGGCAAGGCCACATGATTGATTTCACAGCTGGTTGAGCAACTTGATATTCCACATACGGTACATCAATCTCGACCTGAGATCCCTGAATCAAAACCAATTTATCCGCACACTAGTGAGGGAGCTTACAAAGTTCCACTGCCGACCTGGACACAGCCTCCTTAGCTCCTCTAGTTCACGCAGACCACTGGATCTATCTGGAACGAGATAATCTGGGTTACATTGTCCTGACACCCGCCCTTCCGTGGGTTGGTCGCCCCCAGAGACGTTTAACTTTTTCTTCTGCTTTTTAATGCCGCCAACGTTGCCATCTACCTGGGCGCGTATCTTGCGAGGGTTCTCAAATGCAATGTTAAGCAAGTCTATTGGCTCATCGACTGCCATGTGCCTATCACTGTAAGGATGTTATGGCGCGCAAGTTGGCACTGCTGACTTACTTATCTACCAAAAATGCGCAGATAGTGGAATCGATCCCGCCGCTGAACAAAACAGCCACGCGAGCGGAAGATGATTCTGCACTCCGACGAGGTATGTTACTGACGCGGAGCGCAACGCTACGGTCCAGGTGAGATATCAAATCTTCTACCGCTGACAAAAGGTATTCGGGAGCATTGTCTAGTGATTGTAACCGTGAAGGCTCAATGTCTGTAGGAGGTAGTTCTCGGTTCACCCTCCAGGGTCGGGTCTATGAGCACAGAGTGCTTCTTAATTATACGAGGAAGGACTTGGTAGGAGAAACACGCACAAATGGTACGTGCATGGCGTTATCTACCACGCGGGGAAGACACTCCAGACAAGGATCAAGGAACATGTGTGGATTTTTGTTGAGACTATCAAGACTAAGAGCATAGATGTGCTCAGTAGAGAGCTCTGTGAAGTCATGACAATCGCTCATCCCAGTGGATACCGAAGCGACGACCAAATGCGGCAATTCGCCGCTAGGCCAGTGTACAAGAAGAGACCTACGACCGAGAGGATCCCGTGAAAAATAAACTTTTCTTGACTGACGCTAATGAATACCATTGAGAGGGCACTCCCGTCTCCTCGACAAGACTCACGTGGTAGTAAACAAAAGCGTACCTGCGAATGACGGGGTCGGTGAGGTATGGCGTATTGAGCTCAAATGTCTTACGGTCCCTCAAGAGTTCCGAGAAGTTGCACGATACCAGCGGTATCCTCGAGGCCGTTCATAGCCGTAAATAACCTTACACCGTCATTTTCTTCGGGATGCACCTTGATCGAGACGTCTAATTCGTTCTGTAAGTAGAGAAGGACGGGTACATACATCCAGTCCATCGAAAATCTTCTCAACGAGTGAGATGAGCACTACACGGAGAAGTTTCAGAAGAATAAATGGACCTCGCCGTTCCAGCAAAGAACGTTCCCGCTCTCATTTACATGAGGCTGGACCACGGGTGGGTCTCCACGGAGCTGAAGCTCCGACACAAAAAGGTCGAGGTGGACAGTCACCCCGTGGCCGCTGTTCAAGGTCGTCTGGTGCCTGCCTTGTGCGTCTGGACCTGCACATTTCCCCGATACTGATTATTTTTTTTGGTGCAAAAATAGGTGAAGTAGGTGGACTAGCCTCTTACCGCGTTCGCAGCTCGAAGTCGACCTATGAGTTCCATGGACGCATCATCCTGTACACAGCTACAATGGCTGGGAGTGTCCGCGTGCCATCTCGCTACGAAGACAATACCGCACATCGATAACAGGGCACCACTTGAGGGTAAGTTACAGTAAAGTAACAGTCTTGTCCGGGCCGGGAGAGTTACACCGCCTTCAGCCCGCATTCAGCGCATTCAGCTACAGTACATCCTTGTTCTCCTATCAGCACGTTGTCCTGAGACCCCCACCCGATGAAGTTCTTCCCCACGTTCCTCCTTCCCCTTATCTCCCTCACCCTGGGTATTCGCGTGGCTGCAGCCGCGGACCAGATCGTTTTCCCTAACACGCCGATGGACGACAATCGACCCGCCTCCAATGTCCGCCCGACACTTTTCGACCTCCTCACAATAGAGTCTAGCACTTCCATATTCTTCTCATATGCAAGGGAACTCGAACTCAGTCGCTCATTCGTGAATGTGGACTCAAAACTCACTTTATTGGTCCCCACGAACAAAGCTGTGATGGCACTGGCGAGGAAACCGTGAGTGTTTCTCAGTCAAATCTACCGTCTTCAAAATGATGCCAAGCCATTAATTATGCACGTATGGGATTCCAAAGTCACCAAGCGCCTGTCCCAGTCGATGACACCATCAAACTATCCGAACAAGAGTTTGAGGAGCGGTCAAGCAAGAACGTCGAGCGCTGGGTGTCCCTCCACATTATCCCTGTCTGTGGACTTTACTTTCATCCACGAAAAACTCGACTCACGCGGCCCAATTTCTAGGAATCTCATATCTCGCTTCCATCTCGCACGTACCCGACTCTGTTAGAGGGAAAGACGATCACTTTTAAGGAGATTAACGAAGACCCTAAAGTACCGGAATGGAAACGGGTTTCGGTTAATGGCAACGTTGAGATCGTTAGTAAGAAAGAAGTACGTCCTCCATCTAGTACTAGTATCCCAATCAATGCTGACCCTACTGATTTGAAGGCGACCAATGGAGTTCTCTATGTTATTGACGGCACCATCCAAGACGATTAGCTTGAGCCCTTCGACCCTGATTCTCTTCTCAACTTGGTCTCCCATTTGTTGTACAGTAATCTCAGACTCTTCACACTTTCGACGAGTGACCAATGCTCACGCCCATTGCGTGATTACCCGGCTGTGTCCGTGACACTCATGCATCGGCATTGTTCACACATTCTCGGATCGATATGTATTTCGGTATCGTTTGCAAGGTCTGTGCACATGCTCACCACGCTTCTGATAAACCTCGGACTAATGCCAGCGCGACCAATGAGCTTATATTGTCTACTACCTTTTCTCTTCCGGCCTTCACAATAGGGCCAATTGATTTCGGAAATCTGAATCCTGTGTGCATGTAAATAAGGTTGAAGTGATTGCTGTATGGCCGGATGGCCATCCTTGCAGTTTAGTTTCATTACAAGTCTCGCCCGGAAAACAAGTCACAGACTCGCAAAAACAAACAAGACCTCGTGCTTTATCTTTTGAAAGAAAACAGTTACAAGTTACATGGGTTCAAGGTACATATAAAGTCTACCACACTCTTTTCTTTTGCGCCCACCATGATGAGGCCGTTGCGCGGAAAGAACATTAGACGGAATGTGCCAACGCAGCGCTTACAGTTTCTCCCCGCATGCAGGAACATCACGCGTTGTAGCTGGAGGCAGAGACATTGCCACCACGCCCAGTCCAATTGACGTCTACGAGTGGCCGATAAGGTGAGAAATGTGGTCTGTTGTACTATGGGGGAACACTCACGAATATCCTCGCCAGCTTTGAGCCTCGCGTTCTCCTTCCCTGGAAGGACACGGAAAGTATGCGCGCCAAAGTAATCGCGTTGCCCCTGAATAAGATTGGCTGGGAGAAGGTCACTGCGGTAGCCGTCGAAGAAGGCAAGGGCTGTGCTGAATGCAGGGAGGGGTATGCCCCAGAGCGTGGCCTGAGCAATGATGCGTCGCCAGCCTGGCTGTGCTTTGTGGATAGCTGAGAAACCAGTTCAGCGGGCAGATCAACCAAAGCAAGTGCCATTAAACGTTACCCTTGTTGAAGAAGCTGTCGAAGAGCAGAGACTCGAGGTTCGGGTTTCTCTCGTACGCGGATGTAATGTCACCAAGGAAAACAGACTACAATGCAATAAGCAAGTCGGGACCAAACGGATGTACTGCTGTCCTCACCTTGATGATGCAACCTCCACGCCAGATGCGGGCAATACCTGCGTAGTTCAGGTGCCAATCGAGCTCTTTGGCAGTCTCACGCATGAGCATGAAACCTTGTGTGTAAGAGATGATCTTGGAGGCATAGAGGGCCTGCTCCAAGTCATCGATAAACTGCTTCTTGTCGCCACGGAATGCCTCCTTCTCTGGTCCGACAATAACCTTGCTAGCACGGATACGCTCGGACTTGATGGCGGATAATGTACGGGCAAATACGGCCTCCCCGATAAGGGTTACTAAAAGGGGTCCATCAGCATGGCCAAAAAGGGAAACATTACCAAGAGCATGATACCTGGCACCCCAGCGTCGAGAGCGTTGACAGCTGTCCACTTGCCAGTACCCTTCTGGCCAGCTTGATCGAGGATCTTGGTGACGAGGGGTTCTCCATCATCGTCCTTGAAGCGGAGAATATTGTAGGTGATTTCGATCAAGAAAGAATCGAGGACACCCTTATTCCACCTCTCAAAAATGTCGGCAATCTCGTCCTCAGGAAGTCCGAGACCACGTTTCAAGATATCGTACGCCTCGGCAATAAGTTGCATGTCGCCATACTCGATACCTTAAAAGGCAATCATATAGGCACTCAAGTGAAACAGTGAATGGATGGGATGTATACAAACCATTGTGCACCATCTTCACGTAATGACCAGCGCCGGACTCACCCATCCAGTCAGCACAAGGGTCGCCCTGAACCTGGGCAGAAGTCTTCTGGAAAATCTCCTTGATCGCTGGCCATGCATCAGGAGAACCACCGGGCATAAGTGAGGGGCCATGACGGGCGCCCTCCTCGCCACCGGAGACACCGGAACCGACGTAAAGGAACCCATTGGCTTCAAGCTCCTGGACACGGCGGATGGTATCCGGGTAATGAGAGTTACCACCGTCAATGATGATATCGCCCTTTTCGAGATGAGGGGTCAGCTGATTGATGAAGTCATCAACGGCGGAGCCTGCTTTGACGAGAAGAATGATCTTGCGAGGACGCTTGAGTTTAGCGATAAGTTCTTTAATGGAGTGAGCCCCCTGGACGTTAGTGCCTACACAAGAGTGAGCATGAATAAAGGACAGTGGACCAAGTGATAGGTGAATGTTACCCTTTGCTTCATTCGCCAGGAAGTGATCAACCTTGGAGGTTGTACGATTGTAGGCGACGACATTGAACCCTTTGTCGTTCATATTAAGAATGAGATTTTGGCCCTAACATCGGTGTAAGAAAGATCGGAGAAAAAGGGGGGGTGAAATGAGAGTACCATGACGGCCAAGCCGATGAGGCCGATATCTCCACTAGGTGTGATGATGTTAGTGAGATGGTGATACAGGGACTTGAAGAGGATACCGACGTTGCCATTGCTGAACTCGAGAGGATGCTGGGTGTGTGGGAGGGAAGAGTGAATCTTAGTCCGACTTTATCCACTGATCACTGAAGGATCTCCGGTCCGCTCCCACGATCGCTTACTGTACCCATGTCTCTGTCTCGGTTCACCTTACTGTATTTATCGTCCAGCGCTCTGCTAACGGCGGGCCTTCCCTCTCCGAACAATGCATGCAAATAACTCGAACCGCCGTCCTACCATCTCACCGCACCTCATGTCCCTCGGACCAGGAGATATCGTGCACCAGGGTTGGGTGTTGAAGAAGAGGCGGAAAAAGATGCAGGGTATGGTTTCCCATCATTTAATGACCCATTGTCTGACAAGGCCAAAGGCTTTGCCCGGAGATATTTTGTACTATTTAAGGATGGCCTTCTCTCCTACTCCCTCGGGCCTGGGAAGCCCGTCAGAGACGAACTGTCGATGTTACAAGCCGCTATATCCTCCGCCCGTAGATCGAAAGACATTCATATTGACACAGACAAGACAACGTTCCATATAAAATGCTTTAATACCGAGGAATTTGATGTATGGATGACTGCGTTTCGGTGAGGGGACTCCTCTGCTCTGGCAACTGACGTTAAGTGAATAAAGTACTTTTACTATTCCCTATCTGGACCCCCGTACGTTGCAACGGACATCCTCAATTAAACGAGTTGCGTCGAGAGTGGGTTTCGCTCAGGCCAGCAAGACTTCGGAGTTGTTAAGCGAAATGGGTATCGTAAGTATAGTCCGGTCCGTGCTACGTTGGCATCCAACTTATCCACCATATATAGACCATTGATGAGCTGGAAAATGCAGTACAAGCCTGGCAGCAAACGGAAGCTAAAAAACGCATTCCGAGCTCTTCCAAACCAAAGCCTGAAAAAGAAAAGGAAAGGCCAAAGGATGGGTCAAAGGAGGGCATGTTTGGTATCTTTAAGAAGAGTGCGTATATTGCTGTCCTCCTCCATACCCTTGAATACGTCAGTCTAACGCCTCAAAGGTCATAGCTCCTCACATACACTAGTGGAGGCGAGCTCCCCCACCGATGAGAAGTCATCGTCAATAGATGTAGGAACCCCCTACGATCGCTTGCAATCGGCAATGGCCGCGTTGAAGGCCCAGTACGAAACCCTGAGTGGCTTGATACCACATCTAGACAACAACCCTCCTAGCGTTCTTGGGTCACCGCTTCCAGCGACCGTCGAAGAGCAGTCCGATGGGAGCCAAACTCCAGCACGATTCGCGAGCCCTATCGCGCGGAAGACTTGGGCGTCTACGGTCACTTCTCTGAGTGACGGGGGTAGCATCTGGTTTGATGCAGTGGACGAACCTGATGGTGCTGAGGAGTTTATCCTTGATCCTCCCCAATCGGAGGCAGGTGCAACCGAAGACCGGATACCAGTATTAGATGTGCAGAGTAACTCAAACGCCTCTGAAGAATCAGACACAGACGATGAGGAAGAATTGTCGCGCCTTTCGCTGGCAGTCAGCGAACGTGTAGTGAAAGCTGGCGCCCAACAGCTGGCACATCGGACATCGTTACCAAGCGGCCCAGTTGCCGACGAGGGTAGTCTATTCGCTGTCTTCAAGAAGAATGTCGGCAAGGTGCATTCCACTGATTGTTCTTTGTGTTGAGCTCTTCCTTATTATCTTCACGGAAAGGACCTTGCCAGTATTGCATTCCCCGTGACATTTAACGAACCTCTCACACTCCTTCAACGAAAATCAGAGGAAGTCGAATATTATCATCTCCTTCATGAAGCCTCACAAACTCACGATCCCGTCGAGCGTATGTGTTACGTCACAGCTTTCGCTGTCTCTGGTTATGCGCATACACGACACCGGTCTAGCCGGAAAGGCTTGTGGGTTCTTATACATTCATTCGCATTGTATGTGTGTTCACCTAAACTTAACCAGTAACCCTTTACTTGCGGAAACATTTGAAATTCCGGAGCTGAGATTCATTGCTGAAAAAGTCAGCCACAACCCGGTAATTATGGCTTATCATGCGGAAGGGGAAGGTTGGGAACTGTATGCCACGTCTTCCGGAAAAACGAAGTTTTGGGGTACGTGGGGATCATTAACTGAGGGTGATCACTCACGTCACATCCACTTGCCAGGCAAAAGCTTAGAAATCATTCCTGTCGGCACAACACACGTCAAGATCGGAAATGATCATTACCAGTGGTGAGCACAGACCTGCCATCGTAAATCAAAGGGGTGACACACTGTTACCTTTAGGACAAAGCCTCATTCCTTCATGCGGAATTTGATGATGGGTACCAAGTATTTCGAGCATACTGGGAACATGACGATCGACAATGTCTCAACCGGGGCTCGATGCGTGATTGAGTTCAAAGAAGCCGGTTACTGGGGAGTACCCAATCAAGTTAATGGAGCCGTGTACTCTCCTACAGGGGAGCTCGAGACTACCCTTGAGGGGAAATGGGATGAAGCATTGGCACGCAAACTGAGCCCTAACCACCTTCAAGTCCTGTGGAGAGTGACGCCGTTCCCAAAGAATGCTCTCGATTTCTATGGGTTCACTGCTTGGGGCATCACACTCAACGAGATCACTGCGGATCTGAAAGACAAACTCCCGCCGACGGATTCGCGAAATCGCCCAGACGTACGCGCCCTGGAAGAGGGCAACCTCGACCGCGCGGAGGCGGAAAAAGAGCGTTTGGAAGAGATACAAAGAGAGCGTCGGAGACAGGGGAAAGATCGCGAGCCTCAGTGGTTCAGGAACGAGGGTGATGAATGGGTTTATGCTGGAGGATACTGGGAGCAGCGGGCCAAGGGCTGGAAACCCTTGGAACCCTTATGGTGATGTCGGACAGCCGCCCACCTATGTAATTTTTACAGGAACCAGTTCACTCATTCCATTGAAGAATACGAAGTCCAGGACTCAGGCTTGTGGCAACTTGTAACGTAGTCGCATAGTCGGTAGATACCATATTTGCCGGATGCTATTTTTCGAAGCCGTGTCATTGCCATCGCCATCATATGTTGGGATGTTAGGATTTCAAGTTGAGACTGGGCTGAAAACCCCGGGCTCGGCCCGCAAAAAAAGTGCAGGAGCAGACAAGACAAACCAAACCAGATACAGTGGACCTTTTCCCGGCGCGAAAGGATAGAAAGAGCGTGTAAATGAATCGAGCACGCCTAGCGCACGCCTCCACTGACAGCTGCGTCGGGTAGTGCGTCGGGTACGTCCGAGTGGCCAGCCAACCAGATAGGCTCAAATTGAGGAGGGTGCCTATTTGTTGCCATGTCCATCCGAGCGATTTTACGGCGCTGGCCACCTTCTCCACTTTCGCGATCGCTGGCAACCTATGCATCTGCCCCAGAAAAACCATGCTCGTCCATAACACCACCTTATGCCGCACTTCTGGACAACCTGGCTAAAGTACGGAAGCGCCTCAACAGGCCTCTCACGCTCGCCGAGAAGATACTCTATAGTCATCTTTACGATCCCGAAAATGGGATTGGTAGTGGTGGTATCCAGCGAGGAACAACTTACCTTCAACTCCAACCGGAAAGGGTAGCCATGCAAGATGCCTCGGCCCAGTGAGAGAACTGTTGCATTGGATTATATGCGCTGAATTTGTGCCGTTTCGATCGTCTTAGGATGGCTTTGTGAGGGTCCCACTGGCCATGACTTCTTTCTTCGCCATTACACGTATTTACGTTCGTCGTACAGGTTGCAGTTCATGAGTGCTGGGCTCGACAGGACAGCTGTTCCCACTAGCATCCATTGCGACCATTTGATTCAGGCTTCAACGGGTGCCGATGCCGACCTCCAGGTATGGTGCTTAATCTGGTAGCATCGTTGAGGTGAATGCAAGCATCTGTACTTTTGTATGCAGCGTTCGATTGCCTCCAACCAGGAAGTCTTCGACTTTCTAGAGAGCGCAGCCAAAAAGTACGGGATTGAATTTTGGAGACCGGGCTCCGGAATTATCCATCAAATCGTCCTCGAGAACTATGCTGCCCCTGGGATGCTCATGTAAGACTGGTCCTGTTATCGTCGACCTCTGTTTACAGTCCCATCTCTTCCAGGCTTGGTACCGGTGATTAGGAATCTATTATTTTATCGGCCCCTCACTTAAACTCCTAGTCCGTAGACTCGCATACACCGAACGCCGGTGGCCTTGGAATGCTCGCAATCGGTGTTGGTGGGGCCGATGCAGTTGATGCCATGACCGGAACGCCTTGGGAACTCAAGGCTCCCCAAGTTGTTGGTTCGTCCTCGTTCATGGTCGCCCTTCTTCACATTGATTAGCTGGACAGGCATACATGTCACGGGTAAACTTAACGATTGGGCTACACCAAAGGATTTAATACTCTATCTTGCCGGAAAGCTCACGGTTAAAGTCAGTTGTTGAGTCTTTATTCTCGGTATTTCTTGTGTTCACTGACTCTCATAAAGGGTGGTACCGGCCGTATTCTTGAGTATTTTGGTCCTGGAATCGTTGACCAATCATGCACCGGTAAGAGAGTTTTGTTGCTTTCGGGAGTTTGGTACTCATAAGCATGTAGGCCTTGCAACAATCGCTAATATGGGGGCGGAAGTAGGTGCAACGACATCAACCTTCCCATACACGCCTCATATGCAAGCTTATCTTCACGCGACGCGACGCGGACCAGTAGCTCGTGCTGCTGATGAAGCCGCTGCTGAAGGATTTTTGAGTGCTGATGCTGGTGCCGAGTATGACGAGTTGATTGAGATCGTGAGTCGTCGAAATTGGTTTTCGAACAAATAATGTTACGCCAACAGGATTTGTCGAGCGTCGAACCTACAATCAATGGCCCTTTCACCCCGGATTTAGCAACACCTTTGTCCAAATTTGCATCGTTTGTACAGGAAAATGGCTGGGAGGATAAAATATCCGCGAGCCTGATTGGCTCTTGCACAAATAGCTCATACGAAGATATGGTAAGTCTTAGGTGCGAATGTCCTACGTGATGTCGGCTGGATCAGTTGTCCTCTAGACTCGAGTAGCAAATTTAGCACAACAAGCACGAGCAGCTGGACTATCGTCCAAGGTACGGGCAATCTCAAGTTGTGAAACATTTCTGAACGAAGTGTTAGGTTCCCTTTCTCTGTACCCCCGGATCGGAACAAATTCGAGCAACGATGGAGCGCGACCGAATTACCGGGGTTCTTGAGGATGTTGGGGCTGTTGTTCTGGCGAATGCTTGCGGACCTTGCATTGGGCAGGTACATTGCAGTTCGTTGGATAAAGTGTGTCACAGTCTTATATGCTCATCTCGGCAGTGGAATCGTGAAGACACAAAAGAGGGTGCAAATGGTGCGCCATATTTTGCTCCCTGAAGCACATATTTGTTGACCTTTTCAAAGCGATTTTGACCTCATTCAACCGGTAAGGGTCGTTAATCTCTGAGCACGACTTCCTGACATTTTGTTTCGAGTAACTTCAAGTCGCGCAATGATGGCAATAGCCTCACAATGAACTTTCTTGCTTCACCTACAATAGTGACCGCCATGGCATTCTCTGGGAAGCTCTCCTTCAATCCTGTGACCGATTCGTTGAAACTGCCTTCCGGAGAGTCGTTCAAGTTCAATCCGCCTTCGGGACAGGACCTTCCGTCGTCAGGTTTCGCACTCGGTGATATCTCGTACCAACCAACACCAGTGCCTGACCCCAAACCTGAGACTGAGGTTATAATTCGGAAAGAGTCGCAACGACTAGAAGTGCTGGAGCCTTTCCCTTCTCATTTTAAGGATGATTCCATCCTGGAGCTACCGCAGATGAAGGTCCTAATGAGGGTAAGAGGGAAGTGCACTACGGACCATATATCCGCAGCGGTGAGCCTTACTCCTCGGTTAATATCCCCCCAGCTCAGCGTCTCTTAAACTAGGGTCCTTGGCTCAAGTACAAGGGCCACCTGTCTAATATCTCAGAGAATCTCCGTGAGCAATTTCGCTAGATGTGGTGTGCGGGAAATCTAACTTTCACGGTCTGCCCCAGTAATCACTGTGAGTCCAAATGAGTGCTATGCGTATGTCCCAGTACCCATTAGTGGTCAGGCCGTCAACGACGAGAATGGAGATGTAAATTCTGCCTTTGATCACGATCACGAGCCAACGAAACCGGCCGTGGGTACGATACCAGGAGTGGCCAAGAAGTTCAAGACGCGAGGCCAACCTTGGGCCCTCATCGTGGATGAGAATTACGGTGAAGGCAGTGCTCGTGAGCACGCTGCCTTGCAGCCTCGTTTCTATGGTTGGATTGTATGCTCCATTGCTCTGGGCTGGTCACTGACTGTTAGATAGGTTGCGCAATGATTATCGCGCGTTCGTTTGCCCGTATCCACGAAACCAATTTGAAGGTATGAATTTCGACGCACATTACCCTGTCACGTATGAAAGGTATCTTGGCAATTTTCAGAAGCAGGGAGTCCTGCCCTTGTGGTTTGCTGATAAGAACGACTACGGCCGGATTGGGTCTGGGGCCGTTATAGAAACAATCGGAGTCCATAACCTCGTTTCAGGAAACCCCGACGCAACTGTCCGTGTCAAAGTTACAACGCCTACTGGAGAGTCGTTCGAGATCACGACGAAGCACACCATGTCGAGTGATCAGATCAAGTGGTTGCGAGCGGGCTCTGCATTGAACTACATTCGATCTCGACTTGGCAAAAGATAGTAGCTACCTAAAAGATTTTGGACCACAGCCAGAGTACTGTGGCGCAGATAGGAATATATCAAATTTTTTACATCGACGAGATGAAATGAAAGGACGAAGTTGATGGGCCGTTTCAATTAGTACCCTTTCTTTACGCCAACCATGCTATTCCCACGTCAACATTTCCTTTCTCAATTCCACGCCCCGACTAACTTGTCTCGATTCATGATTACAGAGTAGGGTTATCCACCCCAACCTCCGCTGTGCTGGGGCCCGGTACTAACCATGCTAGTACAGGTACAACTGGAGCGACGATGGGTCATGAGACGAGTTCGTGTGTTGTCGCCGGAAGTTGCCGCAGAGGTTATTGTCAGTTGGCTACAGGTTGGACGTCCACCACTAACTTATGCTCGTCCTTGCAACCCTTCACAGCCTTCTTTCTCAAGTCATCAGCTCTCCAGGTCTACACACTGCTGTCCTCTTGACCCCCAATGGCCAACTCGTTTCCTACGCCTGTGACTCCACCCGGTCAAAGGATGACGTCAGGCTCGTCGTTGGTCTGAGCAGCGAGATCTGGCTCGAGGTCGCTGATCAGGGTATTGGCATGGTGGACAGCGAGGTCGGTACAAGTCCGTCGTTGATGCCGTATTTCGGCGCTGACATCGACGTCATCACTCACGCACCAGCTCGGGCGCATCCTCGTCATGGGCATTCAAGATGCGGTCACGATGACGCACCCGCACCCTGGCACCGACTCGTCACCCGCGAATAGCGCCAACACAGATCATGCGTCCGATAAGCCTCTGATGTTGGTAGCGCTCTGCGCCACCGAAGCCGTCGGTTGGGAGGATCTCGAAGCCAAAGTAAGCAAGGTACCTCAACTCAGCCGACCGTTTAGAGTTAACGACCATTCGTCGCTCCCAGGGAAGAGAGTTGACAGAACACTTGTCCCGCCCTGTCAGCAGGCTTCGTAAGCCGCTGGCGGCGGCTTCCACGTCGACGCCCAGCCCTCCTGCAACCCGACACGGTCGTTGAGATTTCTTGTCTTGCTCTTGTTGACTTGACTTTGGCAAAAAGTACTATGCCGTGCTAATTAATCGTTCCGAGTTACCTGATACATATAGATCTTTCTACGAGCACCTTATTCCGATTCCCCCTTTACTTTCTCTCCCAACAAGGGCACCGCTGTATTCTAGAATGGCTAGGACAGTATCATTATACCGTATATAATTATAGTACTATCTACTGATGAGTTTTTTGGGGATGTCGGGAGTTGCGAGCCGGCCGAGGAAGAGGGTAACGTCATCCCATCCGCCCCAACGCGTATCTCCTTCTCTCTCCAACCGAGTATGAGACGATGCTCAGTATCTCGTAGCATCTCGCTTTTTCGTTCGTTGCTTCAACGCAGACCTTACAGCACTCCCAGAGTTGCGCAGAAGCCTATACATGTGACGCGTCCATCGTCTGCGGAGGCAATATTTCCTGGGCTAACGCTCAAGTCGCGTCCGGACCCTTATTTATTGCTAAAACCTCAACTAGATCGTCTCCGAGAGAGACTCTTAAAATTACTTGGGTCTGCCCACCCCACCCTCACCGACATTGCCAAATACTATTTCTTGCACCCGTCCAAGCAACTCCGTCCATTACTCATACTCCTCTTCTCGCGCGCCTCCAACGGTCTTGGCACCGACTGGGACCTGAAGAAATGGGCTGCCGAATGCGAGGGCGCT
>Ga0137362_10001695_pt1 | contig 13861 bp, 15 predicted proteins | sample MadtaG_2_FD_104801 | JGI IMG/M metagenome (GOLD analysis project Ga0137362, IMG submission 104801) | Vadose zone soil microbial communities from Angelo Coast Range Reserve, California, USA - Mad1_100_16 metaG | ecosystem: Environmental > Terrestrial > Soil > Vadose zone | place: USA: California... | reverse complement strand
TTTCGAACACGGGAGTTTTCATCGCTTTCTCCGATCAGGCGGCGCGCGGGTTCTTCAGTGCTGCAAGCACCGGCAGCAGCTCCTGCGGGTCGGGCCGCCGAGTATAGTCGGGGTTCACCTCTGAGTACGCTATCAGCCCGTCTTGGCCGATCACGTAGCGCGCAGGCATGGGCAAGGTCCAGCTCGAGTCACCGTTGATCTGCGAGAGATCGTTCTTAAAAGTGTCGCGGTAAAGCCCGCTGAGGTAGTCAGGCAGCCTGAAGCGAAGCCCAAAGCGTGCCGCAACATACTCGGTTAGGCGTCTCGGGACTGACAACGTCTCGATTCGGCTCGTGGCTATCGCGCGGCCGCGTACCCAAGGAGAAACTCTCCGGGAAGCTCAAGCCGGAAATCCGTAAACTGTGTCGACGGAGGCGGCGCAGCAATCGATGTCGTGGGTGCGGCAACGGGCGCGGGGGCAACCACCGGTGCACGGTCTAGCGTCTTAAGATACGTGACGAGCTGCCAACGCTGCTGTTCCGGTAGCGAGGCCCAAGACGGCATCGCGCCGCTTTTGGATCCTTTGGTGATGAACCAGAATACCTCGCCGTCCGTTACGTTCTGCACCCGGCCATGCGCTAACGCCGGAATTTTACCGCTCCCCTCAGCGCTGTGCCCGTGACACACGGCGCAGTGGGCCGTGTAGAGTTGGCCGCCGACTTGTGCTGCGGACGCCTGACCTCGGTACGGGTTCTCGAGGCTCGCCGCCGAGACTGGGGCATGGTGAAAATAGGGCGAATCCGCCCACCTCGCCGCTACCGCCAGTAAACCCACGAAGCCACCGATGACGATGACAAGCGCTGGCCGCCACCCCGGCCGAGCGGTCTTCAACGGGCTCATTTACGCACACTCCGCTAAAGCTGTTTGACCGCCGATGTTCACTTATCGGAGTCTTCAAGGATCACCGTGGGCTCGGCGTCACCATGCACCTTGTGATCGCGGCGCTGAAACCGGACATTGCGCACCAACGCGTAGGGGTCGGCGAGCAGGGACCGCGTCTTTCCGCGAGCACCGTGGGCGACAGTGACGTTCGCGGGCGTGGCAAACACCCTAGAGGTCGAGTTTGCGTTCTTGATGTGTGGTTTGCGGGAGGGCCGCAATAATGTGTATGGCGCGATACAAATCGATGCTCGTTTGCAGGAGAGTCACCATTGGGACTCGTGGGTTGCCGTCGGCAGAAAACACGATGTCCCGCGTCCAATGTCCGCTTCGTAGTCGAGCATATCGTCGACCATCTGTCTTCCGACGGCGCAAACCGCCGCCCAGTCTGCCGGATCGAGGCTCATTGCGAGATCTCCAAGAGCGCGTTCCGAAAAGTGGGAGCCGGCTTTCGGAAAAAAACGCGCGTAGCGGATTTGGTTCCTCGGGGCGCCGTTCACTCAGCGCCGCCAGAATAATGCTGTTGCTTAACGTTGGCCCTCGCACCCCTTTCGAGGGCTAGTAGTAGATCAGCGGATGGAAATTCTTCCTTCATCGCCTTGACGAGGCCATCAGGGTCTTTGGCTCTCTTGAGCTCTTGCTCAAAGACAGACAAATATTTTTCAGTGAAGGTCACCGCCGAAGTTGCATCAATCGGAGCTCCGACCTTGCTATGTCCAGGAATAACAACAGCAGGTTTCAAGTCTCTGATTGTCTGTAGCACGTTTAACCACCGCTTTCTCGCCATCATGTCCGTCTCTGCGGTGTAAACGTGCATGTCGTTAAAGAGAACGTCACCAGCGATAAGAGTTCTCTGTCCGGGAAGCCACAGCATCGTGTTTTCGTCGGTATCGCCTCGGACCTCCTTAAGGATCTCTATTTCTGAATTTTCAAATCTGATGAAGTTATCGTCGTACCTGCTGATAGCAACGGTATGGGAAGCTGCAGCAGAGCCCAAGATGCCCTTCCATTTATCTATTTTCTCTTGATAGACTTTGTTGATGCGGTCCAATACGTTGGAATTCGCAAGAATTCGCGCCGTCGGATACGCGTCTCTGAAGACCTCCAGACCGAGAAAGTGGTCGGCATGCTCATGAGTGATGTAGACAATGGATAGCGGCTTTTTAGTCGCTTTGATTTCTTGCAATACTTTTTCGGCATTAGTCCTTGTTAACTGCGCATCAACCAACATCACTTCATGGGTGCCTTCAATGATGATGGAGTTAGTCCAAAATTGATCGTCGGAGGAAGTAATAACCTTAATGGAGAATACCTGCTGACTCTTTGCAAGAGAGGCATCCGCGAAAGCCAATGAGACACAGCTGCACAAGAACAGAAAGTTGAGCGAGTTGTGAGGTGGAAATTTACTTCTAAAGAGGACGCCTTCATCGAAGCTGCTGTGCCCGCGCGGACTCCTGAGCCCAAACCGAAGAGCAGAGCGCGACCCGTCTCGCGACGACCTCAAACCCAGGGCACGGCAGCGACAAAATCGCAGCCACACGCGCCGGGGTCACACACGAGCACGGAAACTGCCCGCGCGCGCACGCGGTGTCTTCGAACGAACGGAGCCTTCCGATTCTTTGCTCGGTTCCGGATTTCATTCGGAACACTATCCTCTCGATCTTCCGTCCCTTCAAATCTTCGGTCCGCTCGCGGACTCTAACGCTCTGGTTCAGCGGGGGCGCGCAGCGCAGTCCGCTGGAACCGGTTGTTAGGCTGCACCCGCGCGATTGGTGTATTCCATCTCTACTTTGCCGGCGGCTTCACAGGGCGCACTATCGTATTGTGAAACGCCGTGATGAGCCATTTACCCTGCTCCTTCACCACGACCCGAATGCTGAGTTCTTGGTGTGGCGGCATTGTCTCCCCATCGTCGTTCAGCATCCCACTCATTTCGTGTGTCTCGTGGACGATGGCGACGTCTGGCCTTATGAATCGGATGCGCAGGTCTAACAAGGTGATCTTCGCATCCTTGAGAACAGTCTCCATGCGTTCCTTTTGGCGGCTCTCGATTTCAGCAGGGCCCCTCCGCCACATCCCGTAAACATTGACGAAGTCAGCATCTTGGGTAAACGAGGCTGGTAGAGGTGCCTCGTGATTGTTGAATCTTTCGTTGCGCTCCAGAACCAATCTCTTGATAGCCTTTTCGTCTTCAGAGTGAACTTGGGTCTGTGATGGCTCGCCAGCTTCGGAGCCACGAGGCACGCTGAAAAAAACTGCTGCAAGAATTGCTATTGCCTTATTCATTTGTGCTGTCTCCAGAGATATCCGGCCTGTCGCGTCATTCCTGAGTGCAGCCTAACTACGATTAGGCGACCCAATTGTCGCCCTGGAATTGCGTCGATTGTGACGCATAACACTCGCTCCCATTCGGCCGCCGGGCCGCCTCGGATTCTGGCATGCAGAGTCCGTCGGCGCGCGCTTCAAGCTACTTGCCGCCGGTCGGCGCTCGAGGAGCTGCTCGCCAGCACGCCGCGCCCGCGCCGCCTAGAAGGGCCACGCCAGTTCTCCCATCTCGCAAAAAAGTTAAGCTCTCGGGAATAGCTCCGGTTCCCAAGCGCCGCAGAACCTCAGCAACTCCCTGTTGCGCGCCACGGAGCAGGTCGCAGAATTTCCGGCCGTGGGCACTGTTTTCTCGACGACGCAGTCTTGGATCATCTCTATTTGTCGACCCATTGATCGGTGAATGCCGCTGGCGCCCAGACATAGCCATTCCCGTCTCTGCGCAGGCGGCCCAGGGCAGGGAATGGCATGTGCGGTCCCCCGATCACGACGTTCTCGCGCACAAGCGTTGACAACAACTGATTCCGTGTCGCTGCAGCGGCAGCGTGGTCGATGTCAAAGACGACTGTAACTTCGGGATGCCTCAGCTGGACAGTCTGTGCATGGATGGTGTCGCGCCAAAACAGGACCTTTTGTCCGTTTGACGAAAATTCATAGCCAGTGTGTCCCGGGGTATGACCATACAACGAAACGAGCTGGACGCCGTCCACGATCGCCTCGGAGTCGCCGAACGTGTGCCACTTGCCGGCCTTGATGTACGGCGCCGCGATCCCTTGCGCGCTCTCGAAGAACGGTTGCGCGCCTTTCGGCGCTTTGGCGGCCATCTCCGGCGACAGCCAAAAGTCGCTTTCGAGCTTCGAGACGAATACATCGGCGTTGGGAAAGACGCGCATCCCGTCCTGGGTGGTGAGGCCGCCGACGTGATCCGAGTGGAGGTGCGTAACCAACACGCAGTCGACCTCTTCGGGTACGTAGCCTGCGCTACGCAGGCTGTCCACCAAACGGCCCAGTGCTCCCCCGCCGTACCACGTGCCGGCACCTGCGTCGACGAGGATCAGTTGCTTGCCGGTATTGACCAGGAAGCCCGCTACGCCTACCTCTAGGAGGTGAGGATCCTCGCGCAAACCCTCTTCGACGCGGTTCATCGTCAGCTTCTTTCCATTTAGCCAATGCGGACCGAATACGGCCGCGCCATCGAATAGGGCGGTCACTTCAAGATCGCCGACCTTCATCCGGTAGAAACCCGGTACCTGATCATGGTGCTGCGGTGCCGCTGCGAGAACAGGGTTCGATCCGACAACGGCGCTGACCAGCACCACTAGGAGGGCCGCGGCAAACAGCTTCAAATTTCGTTTCAACAAGTTTCTCCTCCTAAGTTGCGATCACAATGATTGGATTGCGCTGGCGTATAGTATGGGCATATGCCCATACGGGACGAATGAGAACGCGTAAGCACAGAGGCCCCGGGGATTTGCGACAGGTGACGGCCCCGCCCGCGGCGGGCCAGTCGCCGATCAGTCCTTTAAGGAACCAAGCCGCTGGTGATGGGCGATTCCCAGCAATGTAGCACGCAGCGCAGCGGCCTCGGACCGGCCGAAGACATGCTCGAACCTGTGCTGCGCGACCTGCCACAGACGCAGACCCTCCCGGCATTTCGTCTTGCCTTTCGAGGTCAACGCGATGTGGCGCCGTCGACGATCCTCTGCGCCCTCACGCAGGACAATGAATCCCTCGCGTTCAAGGGGCCTCAGATTGTGACCGAGCGACGAACGATCGATCGCCAAGGCATCCGCGAGCTCAGCAAGGGTCGGTGGGTCCGTCGACCAATTGGCAAGTTCCAGCAGGATTGCAAGCTGGGTCGACCGCAGCGCGCAGGGCCCGAGCGCCGCATCATAAAGCTGCGTCAGCCGTCGCGACGCCTTGCGCAACGCCGTCGCGTTGCAGGGGCTGATACGAGAATTGGCCTTGCTATCCGTTGTCATCGTTAAGCCCCATGGGAGGCAGTATGGGGCACATGCCCATATTGTGCAAGGGCTGTATAGACGCGCTCGCCGCCACGCAGTTCGGTATGGGAACGTATCCCGCCGCCTAAATGCCGCGGCCTAGCCTGGCACTGCTGCATCAGCGACAGCGGTCACAAATCGTCGGGGGTTCTGTGCATATTCTTTTTGATTCGTTCCACTATGGGCATATCCCCATATTATAGGCGCGTCCAATCTTACTGCGGTGCTCGACGACAAAGGTCGGAGGGCACCCCTGATCGTTACCAGCTGGAGGGTGCGGTGATTGCTCCGATTGTCCAAGATGAGCCAGGCAGCGCTCCCGATGATGATGTGTCCGTGACCGTCGCTGAGTTGCAGAGAATCGCGGACATGTCCGGGCCGGACCACCCGCCACATCGGTCAAGCGAACGCCTGCGCATCATGTTCGTCGTAGGAAGCTCGTCGCCGTGGCGCGCGATTGAGTCCGATGGCGCGTCGCCCCGCAGGCGAATGATGTGCTTCCGCGAGTCCGAGCAGATACAGCGCATCTTGCTCGAGCGTCTCGATTGGCAGCGGGCCGAGGAGGAATTCGCAGCGGAACATCTGGCAACGCCCGGAAATCTCCCCGGGATTACATCGGACTGGGTGCCAAGCCATTCGTTTGATGCTGTGTTCGAATCATATCGGCTCGGGAGCCGCGCGCAGATATACCAGACCGCGCCGGATCGCGTCGTCAAGTTAGGTCGCACGGCTTAATCGAGCGCGGGCTGACACATGGTGAAAAGACTACGCACCGACGTTTCCAGCTTGGTGGCCTATATAGAGAGAGCGACTGTGTGCCGATGTTCTTGGCGGACTGAAGACGCTCTCGCGTCGTTTCCGCCGGCCGGTGCAGTCATAGGCATAGGGAGTAGTTGATGTGGATCGTTAGGGTCGCTCTACAGCGACCGTACACATTTATCATGCTAGCAGCGCTGATCTTGCTGCTCGGCGCCTATGCCATCGTCGTAACCGCGACCGACATTTTCCCCAATATCCGCATTCCAGTTGCCGCGGTCATCTGGCGATACAACGGCCTTCTGCCTGAAGAGATGGCCAATCGCATTGTGCTGTTTTCCGAGCGCATCGCTCAGACGACCGTCAATGACGTCGAACACACGGAGTCGCAGTCCGTCAATAGCGTCGCGGTTGTAAAGTACTTCTTCCAACCCGACGTAGACACAGCTCTTTCCCTGGCGCAAATCGCCGCGGTATCCCAGACGCAGTTGGTCTTCTCGCCTCCCGGCACGACACCACCATTCGTGCTGTCTTACGACGCTTCGAGCGTCCCGATCCTGCAGCTTGCACTCTCGAGCGATTCCTTATCGGAGGCGAAGCTATACGACCTCGGCAACACCATCCTGCGCACGCAACTCGCCACGGTCGCGGGGGCTTCGATTCCATTTCCATACGGCGGCAAGCAGCGCCAGGTACAGGTTGATCTCGATCCGCAGGCGTTACGAGCGAACGGACTTGCGGCCACTGACGTGGTGAGAGCCATCGGCGAGCAGAACCTGATTCTGCCTGCGGGGACTCAAAAGATAGATGCGTTCGAATACTTCATTAAACTCAACGCAAGTCCAGCGCAGCTCGATGAGCTGAATGACCTCCCTGTGCGCACTCGCACCGGGACGGTGACTTATATACGCGATGTTGCTCACGTGCGGGATGGCTATTCGCCGCAGACCAACATGGTGCGCGTCGACGGGCGACGCTCTGTCTTGATGAACGTACTTAAGACAGGTAAGGCTTCCACTATCGACATCATTAACAGCATCAATGAGAAGCTGCCGCGGATTCGTGCCTCATTGCCCCCGGAACTCAAGATTGCCGCGACGAGCGACCAGTCCGTGTTTGTCCGGTCGGCGATTTCCGGGGTGATCCGCGAGGCGGTGATTGCCAGCGCTCTTACGGGTCTACTCATATTGCTATTCCTAGGAAGCTGGCGCAGCACTCTGATCATCACAATTTCGATTCCCCTGTCAATTCTTGCGTCAATCGCGTGTCTGTCGGCGCTTGGGGAAACCATCAACATCATGACGCTGGGGGGTCTGGCGCTCGCGGTCGGGATCTTGGTGGATGATGCGACCGTCACGATCGAAAACATCAATTACCACCTCGAGCAGGGCAAGGACGTAGAGACGGCCATCCTTGACGGCGCGCGGCAGATCGCGCTGCCGGCGTTCGTCTCGACATTGTGCATATGCATCGTATTCATTCCCATGTTTCTTCTGGCAGGAATTGCCAAGTTCCTATTCGTTCCATTGGCAGAAGCGGTCGTGTTCGCGATGCTGGCCTCTTACGTGCTGTCCCGGACCCTGGTTCCGACGCTCGCGAAATTCTGGCTGAGGAAACATGCTGACGGCGAAGGCATGCAGAGCCGCAATCTGTTCGCGCGCTGGCAGGGCGGGTTCGAGCGGGGTTTCGAATACGCGCGCAGTCGCTATAGAGCGCTTCTGGAGGCGGCGCTGAAGCGCGGCGTGCGCTTCGCGAGTGTGTTCTTGGCGTGCGCTGCGATCACCGCTCTCATCGCATTTCCGCTCGGCCCGTTGCCGGGGTTGGGCCAAGAGTTCTTTCCCAGCGTTGACGGAGGCCAGATCAAGCTTCACGTGCGGGCGCGCAGCGGCACCCGTATAGAGGAAACGGCGGCCCTGGCCGATGCAGTGGAGGGGACAATTCGTCAGGTGATCCCACCGTCGGAGATCGTTAATGTCGTGGACAATATCGGCTTGCCCTATAGCGGCATCAACCTCGCCTACAGCACCTCGGCCCCGGTAGGGCCAGGCGACGCTGACATTTACGTTAACCTCAAGCCTCATCACCGGCCAACCGGGGACTACGTGCGTGAGCTACGCACGAAGTTAGCCGCCGCCTATCCGGGGTCCACGTTTGCCTTTCTGCCGGCTGACATGATTGGGCAGATACTGAACTTCGGTCTGCCGTCACCGATTGACGTACAGATTGTTGGGTTTAACAGCCAGGGAAATCGTGAGTTTGCCAACCAATTGCTGCAAAAGCTGCGAGCGGTACCCGGTGCCGTTGACTTGCATGTCCAGCAGGCGGGGGATTACCCGCAATTCAACGTTGACCTAGACCGAAGTAAGGCGGAACTCCTGGGACTGACCGAGCAGGCCGTAGCCAGCAACGTTCTTGTCTCACTATCCGGAAGCTTTCAGACGTCTCCGTCATTTTGGGTTGATCCGAAGAGTGGAACGGAATATCAAGTCACCGCGCAAACTCCGCAGTTCCGCATGCAGAACCTGAACGATCTTGGTAACACCCCGCTAAACGGCCCGCGCGATTCGTCGCAGATACTATCGAGCATCGCGAACGTGCACCGCAGCGTCGCCCCCGCAGTGGTTACTCATTACAACGCCACGCCGTCGATCGACATCTTTGGCTCGGTGCAGGACGCCGATTTGGGGTTCGTGGCCTCTCAGATAGACACGATAGTCGCAAAGGCGAAAAGCGACTTGCCGCGAGGCTCAAATGTCGTGGTACGCGGTCAAGTGCAGACGATGCGATCGTCGTTCAACGGACTGCTGATCGGGCTCGTAGGCGCCGTGATTCTGGTTTATATGCTGCTCGTTGTTAACTTTCAGTCGCTGGCCGACCCGCTCATTATCATTACGGCGCTGCCTGCCGCGCTCGCTGGAATTGTATGGATGCTGTTTGTCACAGGCACGCCAGTGAGCGTGCCGGCACTGATGGGCGCGATTATGTGTATGGGCGTCGCTACGGCGAACAGCGTGCTCGTCACCAGTTTCGCGCGCCAACGCATGAATGCCGGTGACAGCGCCTTCGACGCGGCGCTACAAGCAGGTTTCACAAGGCTGCGTCCCGTGGTCATGACGGCCGCCGCGATGATCATCGGCATGATCCCGATGGCCTTGGGGTTGGGAGAAGGTGGCGAGCAGAATGCGCCGCTTGGACGCGCCGTGATAGGGGGATTGGTCTTTGCAACCGTCGCGACGTTGTTCCTCGTACCGACGGCCTTTTCAATCATCCACGGTCGGCGCCCCGCCCGCGGGGCGACCCTATTGGAGGTCCGAAATGGCTGAAACGTCGCCCGCGTCGTCCGGCGCCGCACCGGCGCGTCATATCCGCCGCTTTCTCTCTGCTGCCCTGGTGATGGCAGTGGTTCTGGCTACGTGGGGTGAAGCGCATCGACTCATGGCCCGTAACGCTCTGCGTCAAAGAACCACCGCCGAATCCACCCTGACAGTCGTAACCGTGAAGCCGACACGTACGGAGGAGGGGGAGAAGCTGGTACTGCCGGGCACCGTACAGGCCTATATTGAGTCGCCAATCTACGCGCGCACCAACGGCTATCTCAAGTCCTGGTACACGGATATCGGAAGCACAGTGCAGAAGGGCCAGCTCTTGGCCGAGATCGATACACCCGAGGTCGATCAGCAGCTAGCGCAGGCAGTGGCGGATCTTGCTACTGCTCGTGCCAACGAAGCGCTGTCGAATTCCACCAACAGGCGGTGGCAGGAGCTGCTGGCGACAGAATCCGTGTCACAACAGGACGCAGAAGAAAAAGCCGGCGACGCTGCGGCGAAGAGCGCAGCGGCCGCCTCCGCGGCTGCCAACGTATCACGGTTGCGGGAGTTGGAGTCATTCAAGCACGTGTTAGCTCCATTTGATGGGGTGGTTACGGCCCGCAATACTGATATTGGGTCACTGATCAACGCGGGTCAAAGCGCCGGTTCCGAGCTCTTTCGGGTGGCCGACACAAGCAAGCTTCGGATCTATGTGCGGGTTCCGGAACAGTATGCAGGGACGGTCCAGCCCGGAGTTCGCGCGGAATTGAAGTTCGCTGAGCAGGCGGGCGAATCCTACACCGCAACCACCGTACGCACGTCGAACGCTTTGGATCCGACGTTGCGAACTCTGCAAGTCGAGCTCGAACTCGAGAACGCGCGCCATGAGATCTTCCCGGGCGCCTACGCTGAAGTGCATTTCAAGCTCCCCGGTAATGCGCAGGCCCTGCGCCTGCCTGCAACTACCGTTCTGTTTCGGGCATCGGGTCCGCAGGTTGCCACGGTCGATTCCCATAACGGGGTTCAACTCAAAGGCATTGTCCCAGGGCGAGATTTCGGTAGCACCATCGAGGTCCTTTCAGGACTTGATGCGCGGGATCAGGTGGTGGTCAACCCGCCGGATTCGATCATCAACGGTGTCTTCGTGCACGTAGTGTCGCCCGCAGCGGGTCAGCCATCAAAGCTTGCCAAGAGCCCATGAAGAACTTGCTGCGCACGATCGGCCTCTCGCTACCCCTCGCGGTTGCTGCCTGCTCCTTCGCGCCGACCTACCGAATTCCAAGCAGTGCGCCGCCAACGAGTGCGTACAACGAACAGGGAGACTGGCTGCAAGCACAACCACTGGACGATCAATCGCGCGGAAGCTGGTGGAGGATATTCCGCGATGAACAGCTCGATGCCTTGGAGCTTAGAGTAAAGACCTCCAATCAAGACTTGAAGGCTGCAGTGGCGCGTTGGCAAGAGGCGCGCGCGGCGACACGCATCGCCTGGTCCGGTCTTTTCCCCACGTTAAACGCGGGGGCATCTGCAGCACGCGTGCGCATCTCAAAGAACGCGCCCTCGTACCTCCTTGGAGGGGAGCCCACGTTCAATGACTTCAATGTCCAGGCGGATCTGTCCTATGAGATCGACCTTTGGGGTCGAGTTCGTAACACCGTAACGGCAGCGAAGGCGAATCAGCAGGCCAGCGCCGCCGATCTTGCTAGCGTAGAACTGGCGGTGCGCGCCGAGTTGGCCACAGACTATTACACCCTGAGAAGCCAGGACGCCGCGCAATCGCTGCTCGCCAGAACTGTCGCTGATTACACAAAGTCACTTGAACTTACCCAGCGGTTGTATCAGGGCGGTGCGGCGGCCCAAGCCGACGTGGACCAGGCGCAAGCGCAACTGGAAGCCGCTCGCACGCAGGCCGCCGAGATCGCGCTCGCGCGGTCGCAGACGGAGCATGCCATCGCGTTACTGGTCGGTGAGAATCCTACCGGCTTTCACATCGATTCCCTTCCATTGCCTCCTGACACTGTTCCGCCACGCATAGACCCCCGTCTACCATCGACGTTACTCGAACGCCGTCCGGACGTAGCGGCTGCCGAGCGACGAGTTGCCGCTGCCAACGCCGAAATTGGCGTAGCCCGGGCGGCATACTTTCCTGTATTCGATCTGTCCGCAGCGGTCGGCTTTGACGGCAAGGACACCTCGACTTGGCTGAACGCGCCCAGCAGGACTTGGTCCGCAGGACCGTCGGGACTCCTCGCGGTCTTCGATGCGGGGCGACGCAAAGCGCAGTCAGAAAGAGCGCATGCACAGTACGATGAGCTGGTAGCGAATTATCGGAATACGGTGCTTACTGCCTTTCGAGAGGTTGAGGACAACCTCGCGGCGTTACATCGTCTGAAGGAAGAGAGCGTAAGCGAGGCGGCGGCGGTGACGGCCACCGGGAAGGCCCTTGAACAGGCGCAATATCGGTATAAGGCCGGGTTAGTGACGTACCTTGAGGTATCTTCGACTGAGACAACTGCGCTTCAAGCGCAACTCACTCAGGTGAGCATACTGAACCGGCGGATGAGCGCCTCCGTTCTCGTTATCCGAGCGCTTGGTGGTGGGTGGCGCGTGACGCGGGTCGAGGAGTCGCTTGTACGGAGGGACGAGTCCCCCTGACTCCAAGGGTTTGCCGGTTGACGCACCTGAAGGCCAACGAAGTAGGGCGCTGCAGAGCGCTTGTGTCTACGCGACATGTCGTCACGTAGCGAACGAAGCGCATGGGTGGTCACGCTTGCGGCCGCCGCTGTGCTGATGGTGACGATGGGTGCAAGACAATCGCTCGGCCTCTTCATTTCGCCACTTAACAACTCAACCGGGCTCGGCATTACCACCATCAGCCTTGCGTTTGCCATCGCGCAACTGATGTGGGGCGTGATCCAACCGGTCGCTGGCGCTCTGGCGGACCGTTTTGGTCCCGCGACTGTCCTGGTTGCAGGCCTGGTCATGCTGGCGATCGGCATGGCCTTGACGCCGTTCATGACATCGGGCTTTGGCCTCACCGTCTCGCTTGGCATCCTCGCGGCGATTGGTTCTGGCGCAGGCAGTTTCTCGGTGCTGATCGGCGCGGCATCGCGGCACCTCACGAGCGATAAACGCGGCAATGCGGCCGGCATCATCAACGCTGGCGGATCGCTGGGGCAATTCGTTTTCGCTCCGGTCACGCAGACGCTCATCCAGTTGCTCGGATGGATGGGCGCGATGTGGTCGCTCGCAGTAATTACCGTGGGCGCATTGCCCCTCGTGCGTGCGGTGAGTTCGGCAGGGCGCGTGCCCGGCCTCTCCGGCCCCATCGGCTCCGCGCCATGGCAGGCCGTGCAGGATGCGATTGAAGACCGCAGCTATTTGTTGCTGCACGCGGGCTTCTTTACATGCGGATTCCACATTGCGTTTCTTGTGACGCATCTGCCAGGCGCAGTGAATCTCTGTGGCCTGCCGCCGGCAGTGGCGAGTTGGTCGCTAGCGCTCATCGGCCTCGCCAACATCCTGGGTAGTCTCATTGCGGGTTCGTGCACACAGCGCTTTCGCAGCAAGTACATTCTTGCCGTGATGTACGGCTCGCGCGCGCTATTGATCGGCTGGTACCTCGTCGCGCCAAAGACCAAGTGGACATTCTATGGCTTCGCCGTGGGCCTGGGACTCACCTGGCTGGCCACCGTGCCACCCACCGCCACCATCGTGGGCAAGCTCTTTGGTAGTCGGTACCTATCCACGCTGTTCGGCCTCACACTGCTCTCACACCAGATCGGTGGGTTTCTTGGCGCCTATCTCGGCGGTCTCGCTCTTGTTCAATTCGGTGATTATCAGTGGATGTGGTACGCAGATATGGCCCTGGCGGCTGCCGCGGCGGTCATCAATTTGCCGATTCGAGAGGCTCGGATTGCGTCAGTATCCTCGCCTGCTTGAGTGAGTAAGCTGGCCGACGGCGCACCGCGTGCCACCTTGCCGCATCCCCAAAGGCTATCCAACTTGGACTTGGGCAATGGGCGGATCCCCAGCGCGTGTTGTCCAGAAACAGAATCGACGCAGTTCACGCAACTGCGCGGTGATAATAGTTGAGGATTCCACCGAGACGTTGGCGCCGATGCACCGACTGAGATGGTACGACGATAGGGGCGGGCCGCAGAAGTTGGTTTGCGAGGCCCTGATGATTGCGTTCGGCGTGGTAGTGCCCCATGAAGTGGGTGATCGCGTGCTGAAGCGAGGCCTGTCCGAAGAAGATCATTCGGTTCAAACACTCGGATTTCATCGAGCGCACGAAGCGTTCGGCGAACGCATTCAAATTCGGTGACCGCGGCGGGAGTCGAATGAGATGGATTCCCTCACGGACGAGGACTTTACGAAACTCGTCTGTGTATTTTGTATCTCGGTCAGAATCAGTTGCCGCGTGCCGCGCAGGAAACCATCTTGGACATCGGTGACGTTCCGTGCAATCTGGGTCATCCATCGATCGTCCGATTGTCGGGGTTGTGATGCCAGCGATGTGGACAGATCGGGAGGCGATGTCGATGAAGAACA
>Ga0137362_10001694_pt1 | contig 13863 bp, 16 predicted proteins | sample MadtaG_2_FD_104801 | JGI IMG/M metagenome (GOLD analysis project Ga0137362, IMG submission 104801) | Vadose zone soil microbial communities from Angelo Coast Range Reserve, California, USA - Mad1_100_16 metaG | ecosystem: Environmental > Terrestrial > Soil > Vadose zone | place: USA: California... | reverse complement strand
GGTTTCGCGCGGCAGCACGTTGCGCTTGTAAAGCTCCCAGAAGTCTGCGTAGCCGGTGCGCTCGATGCCTTTTTGCACGTTGCCCGGTCCGCAGTTGTAGGCCGCCATCGCCAGGTACCAGTCGCCGAATTCGCGATAGAGATCGCGCAAGTGCTGCGCAGCCGCGCGCGTGGCCTTCTCCGGATCCTGCCGCTCGTCTATCCACCAAGTGTGCCGCAAACCGTATTGCTGACCCCGGTAGGCCACAAATTGCCAAATTCCCCGCGCACCCGCTCGCGAGAGCGCCAAGGGTTGAAACGCGCTTTCCGCCTGCGCCAGATAGATCAAATCCTGCGGCATGCCCTCTTCGTGCAAAACGCGGGAGATCATTTCGCGATAGCGACCGGAGCGGTTAAGACCCGTCTCCACGATGACGCGGCCGCGCGGCGTCTGGAAGAAATTCAAGAAGGAGAGAACTTCGTCATTTACCGTCAGCGGCAAGTCGTGGGAAATGTTCTTGGCCGCCGCCTCCGCGCGCTCTTTCAGACGGGGATCGACCGGGAAGGTCATCTCTGCCACTTCATCGATAGCTGCCGGCACAGCCGGCGCTTCCCGGAAGCCGTCCCCGGCCCGGAAGGCTTGCAACTCGTAGGTATAAACCGAATCGACGATCCGTTGAAACAGCTCGCTCAGCTTTGGATCGCTGTTCGGGTCGTAGCCGCTCTCCAGCATCCAGTCGACGGCGTCGTCAAAATCCTTGCGCGCGGCCTCGAGATGCCCACCCTTATAGTTCTGCTCGCCCGACGCGAATTTCTCCTGCACCCGCGCCATCAGGTACTCCTTGCCGCCCGGAATCCGCGGTCCCAACAGGGCGAGTTTTCCAAGAGAGCGGCCGGCAAGAGGAAGTGGGGGAAGATTCAGAAGGACTTGCGGCGCCTGTGCGGCCGTGACTTTGGACCCAGCTATCGCCGGGACGCGCGCCTGTACGGGCCTTTTCCCTGCATCTTCGCAGCCGGCGCCCAGGCCGGCAATGAGAGCCGCCAGCAGGCTGGCGAACAAGGGCCTTTGGAGCTTCTGGCGCATCCCCCAATGGTAAGGAGCCCTCCCTCCCGGGTCAATGCTTTCCGCCGGGGCGGGGTGACCTCCTCAATACACGTTCTGCCCGCCAGCCTCCCCGCTCCACGGCGTCAAACCGGGCGCAGCGGAAGAAAAGTAGAAAGCGCTTGACAAAGTTCTCCGGCTGCTCGATATTAAACCGTATGGTTAACTATTCATCGGCGCTCCTGGACGCCACCTTCGGCGCGCTTTCCGACCCCACGCGTCGCGCCATCCTGGCCCGCCTGGCCCAGGGAGAAGCCACGGTCACTGAATTGGCGGAACCCTTTCGCGTTTCGCTGCCTGCCGTTTCCAAACATCTGCGCGTCCTAGAATCCGCCCGCCTCCTCCAACGCGAGATCGACGGCCGCGTCCATCGCTGCCGCCTGGCCGCCAAGCCAATGAAAGATGCCGCCGCGTGGATCGAGCAATACCGGGCCTTCTGGGAAACGCAGTTTGATGCCCTGGCAAAGTACTTGGAATCAACCGCCCGAGAGGAGAAAGAAGAATGGCAAGCCCACAGCAAGTCCCGGACTGCAAGGTGCAAATCCGCCGGACGTTCGCGGCGCCGCGGGAGAAGGTCTTCGCCGCGTGGGCCCAGCGCGAGCAGCTAGAACAATGGATGTGCAAGGATGCTGCCTCGCACGTCGTTATTCATCACCAGCAGGATATCCGCACGGGCGGCCGCTACCTCATGGAAGTCCGCGACCCCGGCAAGGGCGAAGTCTACTGGGGCCAGGGCATCTATCGAGAGGTGAAACCTCCCGAAAGGATCGTCTTCACCTGGTCATGGACCAAGGGAACCCCCGATGGCGCACAACTTCACCCGGAGAGTCCTGAGACGCTAGTTACCGTCGAATTCTTCGCCCGGGGCGCCTCCACCGAGGTCGTGCTCACCCACGCTACCTTTGGCAGCGCCAAGGACCGCGACGATCACAATCGGGGTTGGAACGGCTGCTTGGACATACTGGCTAACGTGCTGCAAACCACGAGCACCACAAGCTGAAAGCCTCTGAACCACACGTTCGCGTCGGCGGGCTATTGAAAACGAGGTCGTGCAGTATAAACTCACAGCCGCACGACGACACACCGGTGCGTACCGATGATCGGCCAAGTTCTCGGCCACTACCGTATTGATGCCAAGATCGGCGAAGGCGGGATGGGTGTTGTCTACCGCGCGCGCGATGAATTCCTCCATCGCGACGTTGCCCTGAAGGTTTTGAGCAAAGGCACGGTCCCCACCGACTCGGCGAGAGAGTATTTGCTCCACGAGGCCCGTTCCTCCTCCGCTCTCAGCCATCCGAACATCTGTACTATCTATGAAGTCAGCGAGTTTAATGGCGAGCTGTATATCGTCATGGAATTGGTCGAAGGCAAGCCGCTGAACACCCTGATCGCAGGCGAGGGGTTGCCCGTCGAATCCGTGCTGCGATATGGAGTGCAAATCGCCGGCGCACTCAGCCATTCGCACAGCCGTAGCGTAATTCATCGCGACCTGAAGAGCTCCAACATCGTGGTCACCTCCGCCGGCTTGGTTAAGGTGCTCGATTTCGGACTCGCCAAGCGTTCAGAAAGAGATTTGCTCGAGGGCGCGACGCAGACCGTCGGCCCACTCGACACCGCCCAGGGGCTTACCGGCACCCTCCAATACATGGCCCCCGAGATCCTGCGCGGTTTGGAAACCGACCATCGCATCGACATTTGGGCGCTCGGAGTTGTGCTCTACGAAGCCGCATCCGGGCAGTTGCCCTTCAAAGGACGAACGGCGTTCGAGATTAGCTCCGCCATTCTGCACGACTTGCCGCCACAGCTCCCCTCGCGCGTTCCCACCGGCCTCTGGGCCATTATTCAACGTTGCCTGGCCAAGGAACCCGCGCAGCGCTACCAGCAAGCCGCCGAAGTGCAGGCTGCGCTCGAAGCCGTTCAATCTGCGAGCTTCGCTGCCCCCCTTACTCCGAGCGATCAACGCGGGCCGCTAACCACGGTCCTCCGCGGCATGCGTCATCTCAACGTGAAAAATGGCGACCTCCTGCTCCTGGTCGGTACCACCAAGGGTGCTTTCCTCCTTCGCTCCAATGCCCAGCGCTCGCGCTGGGATGTGGCTGGTCCCTATTTCCATGGCCAAGCTATCTACGCGCTCAACTACGACAGCCGCCAGGGCCGGCACCGGTTGTGGGCTTCCACTTCGACCTTCTGGGGCACGCTCCTTCGCTCTAGCGATGATTTTGGCAAAACCTGGATCAATCCCCAGGAAGCCAATATCAAATTTCCGCCCGACTCCGGCGCTGCTTTAAAAAACATCTGGCAGATTTCTCTCGGCCGTGAGAGTGAACCTCACTCCCTCTATTGCGGGGTAGAGCCGGCGGCGCTATTTTCGTCTCACGACGACGGAGAATCTTGGTCGCTGGTCCGGGGCCTCTTCGATCATCCTCATCGCCCTCGCTGGCTGCCCGGAAACGGCGGGCTCGCTCTGCACACGATTGCCCTCGACCCTGTGGACACCAAACGTATGTATGTGGCCATCTCTTCCGGAGGCGTTTATCGCACCGACGACGGCGGTCAAACGTGGCACGCGCGAAATCGCGGCATCCGCGTGATACACATGCCCGAGAAATTCCCTGAATTTGGGCAATGCGTGCACAAAATCGTGATGCACCCCGCCAGGCCCGAGCGTCTCTTCCTGCAGAATCATTGGGGACTGTATCGCTCCGACGACGGCGCCGCCAATTGGCAAGACATCGCCAATGGCGTGCCCTCCGACTTTGGCTTCGCCATGGTCATGCACCCCCACGATCCCGATTGCGTCTACATCGTCCCCATCGAGTCCGACGAGTTCCGCTGCACCCCCGAGGGCCGCCTGCGCGTCTATCGCACCCGCAATGCCGGCGCCTCCTGGGAAGCTCTGACACGCGGCCTGCCGCAAAAAGGCGCTTACGAAACGGTCTTGCGCGATGCCCTGACCGCCGACTCGCTCCATCCTGCCGGCATCTATTTCGGCACGCGCAACGGCGCTCTCTACGGCTCCGCCGACGAAGGGAAAAATTGGAAGAAAATCCTGGACGGTTTGCCGGCCATCGTCTGTGTTAAAAGCGTCTTAGTGGGCGAATCTCACGTCGCGGGAAGCCCCGTAACGAAGACGGCCGCGGCCGAAAATCGCAAGAGACGTTCCGAGGCGAGAACCCGGAGGCGCCCCGGCAAACAGAGATGAGCGTCACCGTGCACATCCCGGGTCCACTGCGCGGCTTTTCCCAAGGGTGCGGCGAAGTCCAGCTCTCCGGCTCTCCCACGACGCTTCGCGATGCCCTCGCACTCCTGTGGGGTGCATATCCCGGCCTGCGCGACCGCATCCTCAATGAAGAAGGCCAGCTCCGCGAGCACATCAACATCTTTGTGGGCGACGAATCCATCCGCTACACCGGAGGACTCGCCACTCCCGTGCCCGCCTCCGCGCAGATTTCCATCATTCCCGCTATTAGCGGCGGGTAAGCACGAGCTTTCCATTGCCAGCTCACGGCCAGTCCCCATAGATCGTGTCGATCGGCCCGCCAACCCAATGCTCGTAGAAGGCGTCATCACAGGACTTCATGCAGTCGCCGAACTTCTCCGCGAAGTAGCGGCCCCAATGTGGCCGGCGTCCGTCGCCGTCGCAAAAACCATACTCGTCGGACAAGCCCCAGGAACTGAAGACCCGTCCCGATTTTTTCATCAGATTCGCGTCGGCCGCGAGTGAGGCGATCGCGCGCCCCGCGTAGAGCGGGGTTTCCGACGCGGCATAGTGCGGGTCTTTCTTGATGGCCTCCTGCCAGTTTGATTCCGTGACGCCAAAGCGCTCGAGCATCGCTTCCGAACGCAGAAACCCTGGCGTCAGTGTCACAGCGGCCACATTTTTGCGCTGCAGTTCCCGCGCCATCCCGAACGCCATGCGGATCACCGTGGTCTTCACCAGGTCGTAGAAGAGATGTCCGCGATAGGTGTAGGAATCTCCGTCACCGATCTCGACGATAAGCCCGGTATGTTTCGATTTTTTTGCGGTTTCGAGTAACAGCGGAGCGGCATAGTGATTCGTGATGATGTGGGTGTGCAGCGCGTTGCGCAAATTCGCGAAGCCGTTCTCCAAATTCAATTGCCAAAATGTTTTCCCCAGGTCTTGGGGAATGATCTCCGAAATGTCGTTCACCACGATGTGCAACCGGCCCTGCTCTTTGCGAATCCGCGCGATCAGCTTTTCCACCGCCTTTGTGTCTGTGTGATCGAGAACGGCGGCAAAACCCTTTCCTCCTCGCGCCGTCACCATCTCCGCCGTTTCTTCCACCGTTTCCGGCCGCCGCCAATAATCAAACGGCGATGTTTTCTTCGACCGGCTTCTTGGCAGACGGTTCGCCCGCGTGCTGCGCCCGGTGCAATACACCGTCGCGCCCGCTTCACCCAGCGCCAGTGCTGTGCCGCGGCCCACGCCCCGGGTCGCGCCGGCCACCAGCGCCACCTTGCCCTTAAGATCCGGAGGCCGGTAAGAGGAGGAGGAGGTCATGAGCTCACCCCAGAGAAGAGCTGGTTGGATTATAAACGACCATTCAGTAATGTCAAGTGGAAAATGAACGGCCATTCAGTTATTCTGGCCTCGCCGCCACTGCGGCCACACGCATCCTCATGAGCCCGCGCCCCCGCGAAACTTCCGACGAAGAGATCCTCGCCGCCACCGCTCGCGTCATGCAGCGCCGCAGCCCGACCCAGCTCACTCTCGCCGATGTCGCCAAGGAAGCCGGCGTGGTTCCCGCCACGCTCATCCAGCGCTTCGGCACCAAACGCGGCCTGCTGCTGGCCTTGTGCAGCACCGCTCCGGGCAGCGTGCCGCAGCAGTTTGCTGCCGCGCGCGCCAAGCACAAATCGCCCCTCAAAACGCTCATCGAGCTGTATGCGGAATGCACGGCCTTCGCGCCCACGCCCGAAGCCATGGCCAACGGCCTCGCCTACCTCCAGATCGACTTGGTCGACCCGGACTTTTACGCCATCACTTTGGCGCAGTTCCGCGCCATCCGTGAGGAGACGCGAAAGCTTCTCGACGATGCGGTTGCCGCCCGTGAACTTCGCAAGTGCGATACGGCGGAGCTGGCTCGTTTGATCCAGCACGTCAATGGCGGCGCAATGCTTTCTTGGGCCGTCTATCGCCAAGGCTCCGTGGCCGCCTGGGTCCGCCGCGACCTGAAGGCATTGCTGCGGCCATATCGCCGATCGTCTTAGCGGCGGCAGAATGTTAGAGTTGGCGCACGTTGCTCTCGTCATCGCCGCCCTCTTTACGGGCGCGGCATTCTACATCAACATTGCCGAACAGCCGGCGCGGCTTGCGCTGGACGATCGCGCGCTTCTCGCCGAATGGAAGCCCGCCTACAAACGCGGAACCGCCATGCAGGCCCCTCTGGCCATCGCCGGATTCGTTCTGGGCGTCCTGGCCTGGTGGCAGACCGGCCGGCTTGCGTTCCTAGCCGGAGCGATACTGCTTCTCGCCAACTTGCCGTGGACGCTGTTCGGCATCATGCCCACCAACAAGCTGCTCAAGTCCACGCCGGCGGAGAATGCTGGTCCGCGGACCCGCGCTTTGATGGTGAAGTGGAATCGTCTGCACTCTGTGCGCACGGCGCTGGGATTCCTTGCCATCGTGGCTCTGCTGATGGCGCTCTCGTCAAGATAAAACCCATAAAAAGGGTAGCGACCTAAAATTGTGTCGCAAATTAAGGAACGCGCGACCCGCGTTCACTCCCGTCGGCCCGGCTCGCGGGCACCCCATGCCTCGGGGGCAATGTCGGCGATGGACTGGGAGAACGTCCACCGGTGGCCCCAAGGGTCCTCTACGGTGTATTGCCGCTCCCCGAAAGGCATGTCCGTTGGTGGTTTCAAGATCCGCGCACCACATCGGTGGGCATGCTCAAAATGCGCGTTGACATTCTCAACGTGCACAGTCACGTATTGGCTTACTTCGTTAGATCGCGGAGGCCGAAACTCACCACCCTGGCGGCCTAACATGACCGCGCCATCGGCAATGGCAAGCTGCGCATGGGTCGCGCTGTCACCCGGACGCGCAGCCCGGAGGCGCTCCGTGAAACCGAAGGTGCCGCAGAGCCAGTCGGCCGCTTTTTCCACGTCTTCGTAGACGAGTATGGGTACCACCGTTGCTTTCGGTGCAGACCGGTTGATTATCATACTTTTCCTCCGGCGTCAGAGTTGATCGGCTGCGGCGATTATATCCGAGGCAGCAACACAAAATTATATCGCTGCCTAAAAAGAATTCGCTGGGACGTGGGTCTCGGTAGCACAGGCACTCTTGCCTGTGCGCGGCGCAACCATCACCACAATTCGTCCACAGGCAGGAGTGCCTGTGCTACTGCCAACTACTTAAAAAAGAATTCGCTGGACAACGCGTACGCTTCGTGGTACTCTGGTTTTGCGTTTGTTGCTCTTGTATCGCCTTTGGATTTGTAAAGCGGTCGCAAGGTCAAACTTGCGGCCTTTTTTTTACGGCTGAAGACGGCCGAAACTCTCTAGAGGGGTTCGGAAATCGAGGCACAGATAGCTTAATTGATTGAGTCCGGCCCTAAACCCGCCGGATTCGAGAGCAGCCGCAACCCGGTTGCAGAAAAGAGTAAAGCAGTGAGTAAAGAACAAGGAACAGTGAAGTGGTTCAATGCCAGCAAGGGCTTCGGGTTCATCCAGCGCCAGAGCGGTGAGGACGTTTTCGTCCATTTCTCCGCGATTCTGTCTGATGGCTACAAGTCGTTGAATGATGGCCAAGCGGTTGAATTCGAAGTGACCAAGGGCCCCAAGGGCCTGCAGGCCTCGAACGTCACACCCCTCTAATTCCACTTCACAAAAGGACAGAACGGGCGGTGCGCTTCGGCGTCCCGCCCGTTTTTGTTTTTGCCAGCTGCGTTTGGTAGTAGCACAGGCACTCTTGCCTGTGCGCCGCGCAACAATCACTACAGTTCGTGCACAGGCAGGAGTGCCTGTGCTACCGAGACCCCGCATCCAGCCCAACTACTGGCCGAGGACCTTGCTTGCAACAGTTGCCAGGTCGTTTCGAGAGCCCCGATTGGCGGCTCCGCTTATTGATCCTAATCAGGCCCCGGCGACATAGTGGGTCGGACAAATCGAGCATCCGAGCGTGGAGGACGTCAGGGAGCGGGGACGCTGGCGGAGGATTGATCCTCATTCTCAATTCGAGCCAGTTCTTCACGCAGGCGTGCAGCTTCGTCGCGATATTTTGCCGCCTCGATATGGAACTTGACGGCGGGGACGCTGCCGACCGCATTGAAAATCTTGGTGATAGCATCGTTCTTGCCCTTGCCGGTATGTTCGAGTTGGTTGGCAATATCTTCTTGGTTTTGTGCGTCGCCCTCCAATCCGGCAATGCGGCGCTGAAGATCCTGGATTGTCGCCCAGCGCCGAGCCCGCGCGATGGCAGCATCCGTGACAGTGGTGTTGGCCGCTTCCCACCACCCCGAGCCGCGGTCCTCCAGCACCTCTTTGAAAGCGTCGAGATTGTCGATGCCGCGCCGATTGCCCTGACCGGCAGACATGCTGTACCAGGTCACGGCCTTAGCGTCGTTGGGCTCCACGCCTTGCCCGAATTGATACATCCAACCCAGTTGGTTTTCCGCATCGCTGTCCCCGTGCGCCGCAGCTTCGACGAACCAAGACATGGCCTTGGCATAATCGGTTTGCATGCCGAGGCCATGCTGAAACATATAGCCGATATTTTCCTTGGCGTTGTCGTTGCCATGCTCCGCGGCTTTGTAGAACCAGGCAAGAGCCTCGGCGTAATTCTGTGGCTGGTCCCATCCTTGCTCGGCAAAGTAGCCTAACTGGCTTTCGGCGTCGGAGTTGCCGTGGCCGGCGGCACGGAGATACCAGGCATGGGCTTGAGCAAAGTCTCGCTTCACGCTATATCCGCACTGGTAAAAGTAGCCGACTTGTTTTTCGGCCTGCGAGAGATTCTGGTCGGCTGCTTTGCGGTACCATTCAAGGGCTTGCTTGTAATCACGCTTGACGCCAACAGCACCCTCGTACATCACGCCTTGATTGTACTCCCCGAGCGCATAGCCCTGCTTCGCCGCGGAACGATAGTAAGCCAGGGCGCGCTTGTAATCCCGCGGCACACCGAACTTATGTTGATACATGTAGCCAAGTAGATTCTGTGCAGGGGCGAAGCCCTGGTTAGCGGACTTGTTATATCAGAGCAGAGCCTGGCGGTAGTCTTGGGGAACGCCAACGCCGTAGAAATAGTGGTTCCCCAGGGCGAATTGCGGCTGCGCATTCCCCGCAGCAGCGGGCTCGCGAAGAGAGTAGAACTCATCGTCCGGCGGCAGTGCCGTCGCCTGGGTCGAAGTTTGTACCGGTGCCTGCGCTCGCGCCACGGAAACCAGGGCGAATACAATGAAGGCCGCAATCGTGGCTCTGGTCCGAAAGCTCATGGAAATCTTCTCCATCTTCCAGTAGCTTGGCAGGCGGAAGGTCAAATGACGATAGACTGCCGGTACTAAAGGGCAGAATGTGCTCAATGTTGTATTGACTCCAGACCGAAGGCGGATGCCTTGCTGGAAACATACGGAGAACGCATAATTTCGTGCGAACCTCATGCCGGCTAAGCCGCTTCGCCTGATTCCCGAAGTCCATCGCGCCACGCACCGGATTGGCATCTTCCTGGATAGTCTCGGGATCACTCAAGGGGAAGGCCACATTCTTTCGCATCTAGCCGCTTCGGGCGACACGAGCATCGCCGAGCTGCATCGCGCGCTGGCGCACCGCCGCTCCACGCTCACCAGCATTCTCGACCGGCTAGCCGAACGCAAATTTATTACCCGCGAGTCCGATCCGAATGATCGCCGGTCTTTTATTGTTCGTTTATCCACAAAGGGGAAGACGGTCGCTGCCCGCGTCCATCGCGAATTGGCGCGCATCGAGGAGAGCGCCCTCAAAGGCGTAACCGGGGGCGAACTTCAATCCGTCGTGAAAGCTTTACAAACTCTGGAAAAAACGGCGGACGGGGCTGCGCGACGAAAACCGAAATAGCGTCTACTTCTTGTCGTCGGCCTTGGGCTCGGGCGCCTTTGGTTCAGGCGGTTTCGGTTCCTGCGGTTTTTCGCCCCAGATATATTGCGCGAACCATTTTTCGTTTTCTTCCATCACCGCGCGCTGCTGTTTCGGTTTGGTGATGCCGTGGCCGAATCCTTTGTACACCACCATTTTCACGGGAACACCGCGATCTTCCAGAGCCTGCCTTAATTCGAAGGCGTTAGGGATAGGCACGCGGCGGTCATTCTCGCCATGCTGGATGAGTGTGGGCGTCTTGGCTTTCGCGATGTAGCTGATTGGCGAAGTCTTCCTGTAGATTTCCGGATCGTCCCACGGCGTGGCGTGCAAATATTGCGGCGTGAATGGAGTAATGTCTGTGTTGGCGTAGTAGGTCATCCAGTCGGAAATTCCCGCGCCCACGGAGACGGCCTTGAAGCGGTCGCTCGATGCGGTGATGAACGCGGAAATGTATCCGCCCTGGCTCCAGCCCATCGAACCTACGCGCTCCTTGTCCACCCAGCCCTTGGCGATCAGGGAATCAACGCCGGAAATCACGTCGGCATAATCGCCGACGCCGAGATTGCGAACGTTCAGAGCGCGGAATTTTTCGCCGTAACCGGCTGAGCCGCGATAGTTCGGCCGCAGCACCAAAGCCCCCTTGGCCACAAATCGTTCGATGGGATAGTAACGGTCGGGGTTCACGATGGGCTGATCCACTCCCGTCGGGCCGCCATGAATCACGACCAGCAAGGGATATTTCTTCTTTATGCTGAAATCGGGCGGGGTGTAAAGCACGCCTTCGATCGCCGTGCCGTCGGCCGACTTCCACGAAATCACTTCGCGATGAGCCAGCGTAAATCCCTTGAGCTGATCGCCCATGACAGTCAATTTCTTGCCCACCCAGGGAGCGACATGGGACGAATAGATTTCCGCATATTGATTTTCCAGGGCCGCCCGGTAAGCCACTTGCTTGTAGTCTTGCGAAAACGAAAAAGAAAAGGAAGCCATGTGGTCCGGCGCGCTCAATTTTTCGACGGCTTTTGTCGCTGGATTCAGCCGGAAGAGATGCGCATAGGTTTTTTGCTCGGCGGCAAAGTAGATGCCATCCGGTCCCCAGCCGATGAGCCCGGGGTCTTCATCGAAGGAATCCGTCAACATTTGCGGGTTTCCGCCTTCCGCGGGCACCACGGCAATTTTTACGTTGGTGTAGAAAAAATATTTCGCTCCAGCGGCTGTTTCGAAGGCAATCTTCTTTCCATCGGGTGACCATTTCGGATTGGTATCCGGTCCCGGGGTGCTTACAATCTTCTTCACGACGCCGTCGCTCACGGTTACAACGTATAAATCAGCTGTCTCCGAGGAAATCAGGTCCGGGTCTTTCTGCGCGCTGAAGGCGATGCGCGCACCATCCGGGGACCAAGAAAAGTCTCCGACGCTGAATTTGCCGCCTTCCGTCAAGCGTTTCGGTTCCGAAAGTGGCGCGCTACCTCCCGGAATTTCGATGGTCCAAAGATGGGCCATCTGGTAATCGGCGTGAACCACGGAATACTCGCCGTACTTTTCCTTGCGGTCTTTCGTCGCCTTGGTGTCGGGGTCAGTCGTCGAAAAAGCGATGCGCTTCGAATCCGGCGCCCATTCTAAAGCATTCACATCATTTTCAGTTTTTGTGAGCTGCTGCGCTTCTCCACCATCCGTCGAAATCACATACAACTGTTTTTTGCCTTCGGGCGTGTCCTTGATCTGCCCGGGCCGATCGGAAAGAAAGGCGATCCATTTTCCATCCGGAGACCACGCCGGATTGGTGCTTGATTTCTTTGCGGAGGTTAGCGCATGCGATTCGCCCGTTGCAATGTCCACAATCCACAAGTTTCTGTCGAACGCGTTATCTTCCCAATTGGCCTTCTGGACTTCGTAGACCACGCGCTTGCCATCCGGCGAAATTTTCGGGTTGAACGCAGTTTTCCATTCCAGTGACTGGTCGATCGTCGGTGTGGTGGAAGCCGCCTGCGGGGCGGTCTTTTCCGGCTGCTGTGCCACGGCAGTAACCACAAGAAACCAGCACGCAGCCAAAGCAACAAGAAGTAAAGATACCTTGCGCATTGCTCCATACCCCCATTTATGGCAAGAGAAGTGAACTCAATATTCGCGGTTCCAGAGGATGAACCCAATGAAAAGACCAATTCCAACAATGGCGAACCCCAGATAGACATGCCATCCATGCAACATCGTCGCCGATGCGATCGCGCCCAAGGCGGACAGGATCAGCAACAGGGCAGCCCGGCCCTTAGTGAGTTTCTTCTGTTCGACCACTCGCGCTTCAGTTCTCGCCTTTGCGGAGCCCACTCTGCTTCGCACCGGCGTTTTTTTCCCGGCCTTAAGTTCTCGCTAACTCGCGGCTCAGGTACACGATCTGCCCTACATGATGATACGCATGCCCCGCACAACGCACGAAAATCTGGAAGCGGTCAGCAGCTTCAGGTTCGCGCTCGGCAGTGTACGCTTTTCCCCAGTCCTCCGTCTTCTGTTTTCGAATCGTGGCCACCACCATGGCGATGGTGCGGTCAAAGGCCCGCAGCGCTTCTTCCATAGGCGGTGGCTGTTTTTCGGTAAACTCACGATTGCGGTCGCGCACGTAACCCGTTTCCGCGATGCGTGCTCCGATGTAATAGTTCAAATTGCCTGTCAAATGCAAGACCAAGTGTCCAACGCTATTTCCGTAAGGATAGGGTTTGCGCCAGAATTGTTCATTCGAAAGCAGGTCTGCCCACTTGTGCAACTGCTCGGCAACAACTTCGTAGTACGCCGCCAGCCCGGCTGCCACCGTTTCGTTGACTTCGGGCATGAAGGGAAACCTCTTTTGCACCGCGGCCGCTGGATAACTGGAAAAACTCCTGCGCCACCGGGTTTATTCCCATCCCGGAACGCCGACAATAGCGTTCCCGGTGGAAAAGTCAAGGATTTGCTTAGTCGCGTTCCGCTCCGCCACGCTCTCTGCCCTTTACACGGAGCAGCGCGAAGTTGCGATGCCTCTTTCCAATAGAGCGTTAGCCCCGCTTTTCCACAGTTTTCCGTAGGGGGTCCTTCCGTACTATTGACCCTGTTACTACTGGTTTCAGAAACTGAGTACAGGATGGCTCGCTACTCCGCATTTTTGGGGCGTCGCGTGGAGGTGCAATATCGCGCCGGCGAGATCCTTTTGCCTGCCTCGGGCACTTTCGTGGCCGATTCCGGACGATCCATCTTTCTCGAGCAGAATTTCGAGCAGCGCGGACAACATAAGCACTTTCGGTGGGAAATTCCCTACCAGTATCTGGTGCGCATCCAGGAAAAACCGGATTCCGGCGCCTCTGCAAATGGTGGTTCCGTTAGGGCCACTACGGAAGCCGCACTCGAAGCACCTGTCGCGGCTGAACTCGGCCATGAGCCGCTTAGCGCCGCTGCTGCCGCTGGGGCTGGCGGAGCGCCTGGTCTCCTGCCGCTCCCCCGCCGCCCGAAGACTGCCTGAGCGATTCTCAGACCGGCATCTCTCTCTATCCTGGTCTCGATTCGGCTACAATCGTCTCCTCATTTTGAGCAGAATACGCGCTCGTTGCGCGTCTGCTGCAGCCGAGGAGGCTCCTCTTGAAACCTGCCATTGGGTTGATCGGTCTCGGGCTCATGGGACGGCCCATGGGAATGAATCTCTTGAAAGCCGGTTATTCTTTGACTGTTTGGAATCGTACCGCT
>Ga0137362_10001689_pt1 | contig 13871 bp, 8 predicted proteins | sample MadtaG_2_FD_104801 | JGI IMG/M metagenome (GOLD analysis project Ga0137362, IMG submission 104801) | Vadose zone soil microbial communities from Angelo Coast Range Reserve, California, USA - Mad1_100_16 metaG | ecosystem: Environmental > Terrestrial > Soil > Vadose zone | place: USA: California... | reverse complement strand
GCCATCGCTTCGAGCGCCGCCAGGCCGAACGACTCCGTCTCGGACGGCAGCAGAAACAAGTCGCTGCCTCGCAGGATGTCGGCGACGTTGTCCACCTTGCCGAGGAAGCGGACGTCGCGCCCGAGCTTGAGGCGATCGACTTCCTGCTCCGCCGCGTCGCGGTCCGGGCCGTCTCCCACCAGTACCAGCGCGGCCGGGAGCTCGCGACGCACTCCGGCGAACACGCGCACGACGTCGGTCACCCGTTTCACAGGCCGGAAGTTCGAGACGTGCACCAGCACCTTGTGATCGGCGGGAGCGAGCGAGCGGCGACAGGTCGCGTCCGTCGGGGGGTGATACTCCGCCGTCGAGACGAAGTTGGGGATCACGATCACGTCGCACCCATCGCATCCGAACGCGCGGTAAGTCTCGTTCCGCAGGAACTGCGACACCGCTGTGACGCGATCCGACTGCTCGATCGAGAACTTGGTGAGCGTGAAGTACGACGGGTCCTGCCCCACCAGTGTGATATCGGTGCCGTGCAGCGTGGTCACGATTTTCAGGTCCTGCTGCCCTTTGAGCATCTGCTTCGCGAGCCACGCCGTCGCGGCGTGCGGAATGGCGTAATGCACGTGCATGATGTCGAGCTTTTCGCGCATCGCCACTTCGTGCTGCTTCACGGCTAACGCCAGCGCGTAGGGCGACGACTGCTCGAACAGGGGATACTCGGTCTGCGTGACCTCATGGAAGGTCACCCGCTCGACATAGCCGCGTAGGCGAAACGGGCTCGCGTAGGACACGAAATGCACCTCGTGACCGCGGCGGGCGAGCTCGAGGCCCAGCTCCGTAGCCACGGCACCGGAGCCGCCGTACGTGGGATAGCACGTGATGCCGATTCTCATGGTCGCTGAGACGGGACGGGGGTACCGGGGAAGGTCAGCTGCCGCCAGCGCTCGAGAATGCGGGCGGCGAGCGCATCAGGAGCCGCGGTGGCATCGAGGGTCCACACGTTTCCGGTGTCCCGCAGTTGGTGTCTGAACCAGGTCTCCTGCCGCTTCGCATAGCGCCGCGTCGCCACCACGATCGCCTCCCGCAGCTCCCGCTCGGGAAGCCGCCCCGCGAGCATGGCGGCCACCTCGCGATACCCCACCCCGTCTAGGCCCGGCGCATGCGGCGCCACCCCCGCCGCGAGCACCCGCCGTACCTCGTCCACCAGTCCCGCGGCGAGCATCTCGTCCACCCGCTGGGCGATGCGACGGTGCAGCGCGTCCCGGGGGATCGTGAGTTGAATGTACCACGGCCGCATCGCCCCGGTCGCGCGCGCGTGCTCTTGCCACCAGCTGAGGCCTCGCCCTGTGAGCAGCGCGACCTCGACGGCCCGGCCGGCCCGCTGCCGCCCGCCGCCGGCGAACCGGCGGTCGAGTCGCGCTGCCCAGTGCGCGAGGCGGGCCGGCGTCAGGTTCGCGGCCCAGGCGCGCAACCGCTCGCGCCGCGCCGGGTCGAGCGGCGGCTCGTGGAACAGCCCTTCCGCCAGGGCGCGCACGTACAGCCCGGTCCCGCCCACGACCACCGGTTGACGGCCCGCGTCGCGGATCTCGCCGAGCCATTGCGCCGCCTCGCGCGCGAAACGGCCGGCGCTGTAGCGCTCCCCGGGCTCGACCACGTCGAGACCCAGGTGCGGCACTCGCCCCAGCAGCGCCCCCGAGGGCTTCGCGGTGCCGATATCGAGGCCCCGATATACCTGCCGGGCATCGGCGGAAACGACGGTGATCGGCTCGGAGTCAGCCCAGGCGGCCACGACCGCCGTCTTGCCGACCGCGGTGGGGCCGACGAGGACCGGAGTTAAGGGAAGCGATGTCACCCGCAAGAGGATTCAGGTTCTCCCGAATCTGCGCTCGAGCTCGTCTTTAGGGAGTTGCACGACCGTCGGTCGCCCGTGGACGTCGTGCGCCGGGAGCGTGGCCGTCAAGAGCCGGGTCACGAGCTCGCGCATCTCGTCGGGCTCGAGCCGCTGGCCGGCCTTGATGGCGGCGCGGCAGGCGTACGTCGCGGCGAAGCGCTCCAGCCGGTTGGCGAGCGCGCCGAACCGCCCGCCAGCGAGATCGGCGACCAGCTCGCCGAAGCAGCGCGCGGCATCGAAGCGCGGATGCGGATTCGGTGCCGTCTGCACTACCACCGCGCGTCCCGAGAACGGCTCAACTTCGTAGCCGACGCGGCGCAGCAGCTCGCGGTGAGCGTCGATCGCCTCGAGCTCGGGTGCGGTGAACTCGAGCGTCAGTGGCAGCAGGAGCCGTTGGGCGGACGAGCCATCGCCGGTGAGCTGGCGCATGGCCCGCTCGTACAGCACCCGTTCGTGCGCGGAGTGCTGGTCCACGATCGCAACCCCCGAGTCGGTCTGGAACACGATGTAGGTATCGAAGACCTGAAGCAGAGGTGGGGCTTGGGACTCGGGGCTCGGGGCTCGGGAATCCCTTGGAAACAAATCGAGGGGCACCGGAGCGCCGTCCCAGGTCACCCCAGCCCCGAGCCCCGAGTCCCCAGCCCCCAGCGGCGCCGCCGCCGCGAGGGGGCCCAGCGCCGCCCGCACGGCCTGCTCCACCACCTTCTCGACGAAGAACTTGTCGCGGAAGCGCACCTCGAGCTTCGACGGGTGGACGTTCACGTCGATGGCGTCACCCGGCAGCTCGAGAAACAGGATGAGCGACGGACGGTCGCCCGGCGCGATGGTAGAGCGATAACCGGCTTCCGCCGCCCGCAGGATGAACGGGTCGCGGATCGGGCGGCCGCGCACGAACACATAGCCCTTCCGCCCCGCTGGCTTCGCCTGCGCCGGGCGCTGCGCGAAGCCCCGCACCTCGAGCGGCCCTTCGCGGTAGGCGATCGGCAGCAGCGTATCGGCGAGCTGGCGGCCCCACAGCGCGTGGACCCGGTCGAACGGACGGGTGGTGGGCCGCACGTCGATCAGGGGACGTTCGTCGCTCGTGAGCGTGAAGGCCACGTCGGGCCGCGTCAGCGCGAGGAGCGTGACCGCCTCGACCGCCGCACGCGTCTCCGTGGCTTGCGCCCGCAGGAACTTGCGCCGGGCGGGCGTATTGAAGAACAACCCGCGCACGGTGACGGTCGTCCCGCGCTGCCGCGCGGCGGCGTCCACACCGTCGCGCTTACCGCCGCTGACGCGCAGACGGGTGGCGACGGCGCCGTCGTCAGATGTCTCGAGCTCGAACCGGGACACCGACGCGATAGCGGGCAGCGCTTCGCCGCGGAACCCGAACGTCGCGACGCCGATCAGGTCCGCGGCCTCTCGAATCTTGCTGGTGGCGTGGCGCGACAGCGCGAGGTCGGCATCGGAGCGGCTCATACCCGAGCCGTCGTCGCTCACCCGGATCAGACTCTTCCCGCCATCCTCGATGTCGACGCGGATCGCGCTGGCACCGGCATCGAGTGCGTTCTCGATCAGCTCCTTCACGACCGACGCGGGCCGCTCGACCACCTCGCCCGCGGCGATCTGGTCGGCGACCCGGGGCGGCAGGATGGCGATCGTGGCCGTCACGGCCGCGACACTTCGGCGGCGAGCACCCAGCCGCGGACACCGTCCTGGCGACGCACCTCGAGCCAGGCGCCGTAACGCCGCTCGACCAGCAGGGCGGCCCCGGCCTCGACCATCGAGGCGGGGCTCGCCCCTCCGTACGGCGCGACCCGGACTGGCGTAGCGGCGTTGAGCACGATCGCCAGCGGTTGTGCGCGGCGCATTCCCTCGCGCGCCGCGAGCCCCGCCGCGGCGACGCTGACGAACGCGAGCGCCAGGACGAGCGAGCGGCGGCGGCGCGCGGCCACGGCGATCCACAGGGCGATCCAGCAGAGCCCGGCGGCGAGCGCCCATTCCCCCGCCGTAGCGACGCCCATGGTCAGGAGCGCCTCGCTTGCGGCGTCGGGTGGCGGGAGCAACTCGCGCGCGCGTCGTACCAAAGGATCACGCGGCGCCAACCGGGCGGCCTTGGTCCACGCAGCCATCGCCTTACCGTCAGCGCCGGCGCGGTACAACGTGGCGCCGAGGTTGTACCAATGCGCCGGCACACGCGGCGCGGCCGTGGCGCGCGCCGCGAACGAGTCGGCCGCGGCCCGGAGCGCGCCCGCGTCGTACAACGCCTCCGCACTCATCGTCTGAGCCGCGGCGGGCCGCGCCAGCCCGACCAGCGCCATGAGCGCGATTGCCGCCACCACCCGGCGCCCTTTCCCGCCCGGCTCCGCCCCCAACACCTGCAGCACCTGTTCGAGCTCGGCCGCGAGTTCGACCGCGTCCCCCAAACCCCGGGGACCGTAGCGCGATGCGCGGAGGCGGTCCCGCAGGCGTTTCACGTGCTCGGCGACCGCGCTTTCCACTCCGGCCGCGCGCAGCGCGCGGGCGAGCCCATCGCCGTCCCGGGCCGGCTGGTCCGGCACGTGATTCGCCAGCACCGCTTGAAACTGGCGCTCCAGCTGGCCGAGCCGGGTGAGTGGCGCCGCAGTCGCGGGCGGCGCGCTTCCGACGGCGTCCGTGGCGGTTTCGCGGCGACGCCGCAGCCAGACCAGAAGCGGTGGACCGAGCAGCAACAGGAGCCATCCCCAGGGCACGAGGCCGCGCGCCAGATCGTCCGCCCACGCGGGGGCGCCCCCGCGCGCGAGCGGCGGCAGGGCGCGCGCCGCGTGCGGCTCGATTCCCGGGGCGACGGCCAGCGCGCGCGGCGCGATGGTGGCCGCGCGATAGTCCCCCGCCGCGAGATCGTAGTAGGGGTACCGCACTTCGGGCAGGATGAACGACCCCGCCGAGTCGGGCATCACGAGATAGTGGAACACCTTCGTGCCCGCGATCCGTCCGTCGCGCGGCGCGATCCGCATGGCCGTTTCTCCGGCATACGGGCGGAACCCGGCCGGCCAGCGGATCGTCGGCTCCGGCCAAAGCGCCACGTTGCCCGTCCCGGACACGGTCGCGCTCATCGCGATCGGCTCGCCGACGCGCCCGTTCGGCGGGTCCAGCGTCAGCTCGAGCGCCAGCCCCTGTCCGGCGACCGGCTGCTCCGCCGGCCGACGCCCTGCGGGCAGGGGCAGCACGGTGACGGGAACCGTGTCGCTGCGCAGCGAGTACCGCTCCTCCCGCTTGAAAAGCGAGAACCCGACGGGCACCGCGTACGCCACTGTGGCCGGCGGAATGACGATCCGCCCGGATGCGAGCGGGAACAGCGCCTGGTGGGCGACGAACAGATCCATCCAACCGCCTCGCACCAGGCGCGACGCCGCGACCTCGGTCGGTACGGCGCCCGGGTACGACCACGCGCCCTCGGCCGTTTGGATCGACAGGATCGGCGGGTAGGTCAACCGGGCGCGCAGCTCGCGCGGAAACCACGCGGCGGCAATCACGTCGAGCTGCTGGCCCACGAGCACCGAATCCCCGGGGAGGATCAGGCTGAGCGCGACCCGGTCGTTGTGCGCCGGCGCGGGAGCGGCGTTGATCAGCCGGCGGGCGATCGGCGATACGGCCGTCGCGAGCCCTGTGACCGCGCTGTCCACCGTCACGGTAAGGGGCGGGGTCGCGTTTTCGAGAGCGCCCTGCCGCACGCGTACCGGCCCGATCAGGAGGGTGCCGGGACGTTGGGTCTTGAGCCGCAGCTCGCGCGTCATGGTGCGGACCGGTCCCCCCACTCCTTCGAGGGCCACCTCCGTCACGTCACGGGAGCCGACGATGATGAAGCCCGAGAGACCGGGGAGGGCTACAGCGACCGGCTCCGCCGAGCGGGAGCGCGCTCGGATGGTGAGCGTCAGCTCTTCGCCCGCCGGCACACGCGCGCGATCAACCTGAGCCGTCACATCGGGCGGCGATGCGCTCTGCAAAGCGACCAGCAGCCACAGCGCGGCAGTCACCAGTCCTTCACGCCCGGCTCCGCCGGGTGCCGCATCAGGCCTGTTCGATCACGGCGCGTCCGTAGCTCTTCGTGGCCGATGGAGCGCAACAGCTGCTCGGCCTGGGTCGGGCTCAGGCCGCCCTCGGCCCCACCCGCGTTTCGGGTACCCCCGCCCGATGGTCCGCTCCCCCCTCCGCCGCTGGGAGGCGCCTTGTTCTGGCTGCCGCCGCGGTGCCGGACGGCGAGCTCGAGGTTCCACTTCGCGGGACGGTCGTGCGGCCGCAGCAGCAGGGCTTCGCGGTAGGCGCGCTCGGCGTCGGCCAGATGCCCGTCACGGCCCGCGCTGTCGTCATCGGCCTGGCGCAGCGCGAGCAAGCCGAGGTTGTACAGGGCGCGGAACCGGATGTCGGGGTCGAGCGATGCGGCGGCGTGCGCGAGGCTCGCCTGGGCGGTCTCGGCATCCGAGTCGGCTAGTGCCGCGGTGCCCGCGTTGTACCAGGCGGCGTCCTCTTTCCGCCGGGCGGCGAGCTCCGACAGGTACGCCACGCGCGCCCGGCGGAGGTCATGACGGTCCCACGCCTTCTCCGCGGGGCTCCGGGGGAGCCGCGGCTGCTGCGCCGCGCCCGCCGACGGGAGCGTCGCAACGCACACAAAGGCGATCCCGACGAGCGCGGCGGTGCGTCGTGAGGCGGCCTGCACGACCAGCAGCATCACGGCGAGCATCAGCGGCATCCAGGCCCGGGGCCGGCTCTGCTCGGTGTGCGTCTCGCTCGCGCGCGCCCGCCGATACGAGGCCACGAGGTCACGCACGGCGCCGGCCTGGTCAGGGAGGTCGGCGGCGACGAGCGTCCCTTGCGCCGCGTCGGCCGCAGCGCCGAGCATATCATCCCGTCGCGTGGTCTCGATGACACGACCGTCTTCGTCCTTCTGGTAGGCGAGCAGGGTTCCGTGGTCGTCCCGCACCGGGATGCGCGTCGCGGTACGCCCGCCCTCGGCCACGAGAATGAGGCGGATCCCGTCGGACTTGAGGCGCTGCGCTTGCCCGATGATCGGCGGCAGCGAGTCGTGCGCCTCGCCGTCGGTGAACACCACGAGCACGCGGTCGGCCAGGTCCGAGCTGGCCTGCAGCAGCTCCCCCCCTTGGCGCAGCGCCGGAGCGAGCCCGGTGCCTCCCTGCGAGGCCATGTCGGGATCGAGCGCGTCGAGGTAGAGCGTCAACGCGGACCCGTCGATCGAGAGCGGCGACAGGATGTAGCTCGAGCCCGCGAACGCGATGAGTCCGACGCGGTCCCCGTCCAGGTCCTGGACCAGCCGGCGCGCCTCGCGGACCGCGCGCCGCAGCCGGCTGGGCGTCGCGTCCTCCGCCAGCATCGAACGGGAGATGTCCACCGCGATCACCACCGAGAGGCCGCGCGTCTCGGCGACGATCCGCTCTTCGCCCCAGCGCGGGCCGGCGAGCGCGACGACGCCGAGAAAGGCGGCGACCGCGAGCGCGGTGGGCCCGAGCCGCCCGGCGGCGACAGCCTGGCGCACCGTCTCCTGCGACCAGAGCGCCGCCCGCCGGATCCGGGTGCGCCGCGCCCAAGCGGCGGCGAACCAGACGGCACCGCCGATGAGCGGCGCGATCGCGAGCACGATCGGGGCGTCGAACGTCATCACGGCACTCGCACGGCGAATGTCCCCGCGAGCACGATCTCGAGGGCCAGCGCCACCAGCCCGATCGCGAGTGGCACACGATAGGCCTCGTCGAAACGGCGGTACACGACCTGCTCGACCGGGGTCTTCTCGAGGCGATTGATCTCCTCGAAAATATGGCGCAGCGATTGGCTATCGGTGGCCCGGTAGTAGCGCCCTCCCGTGGTGGACGCGATCTCAGTCAACAGCGGCTCGTCGATTTCGACCGGACGCATCTCGTAGCGCAACTGGCCGTCTGCCCCGTACTCCGTCGGCATGGGCGCCTGCCCGCGCGTGCCGATGCCGATGGTGTAAATCTTGATGCCCAAAGTCGCCGCCGCCTGCCCGGCGGTGCGCGGATCCACCGTGCCCTTGTTGTTGACACCGTCGGTGAGCAGCACGAGCACCTTGCTCTTGCCCGGCGCGCGTCGCAGCCGGTTGGCCGCCGTGCCGATCGCCGTACCGATCGCCGTACCGTCCTCCAGCATGCCCGGGTGCAGCTCACGCAACGCCTGCTCCAGCACCGCGTAGTCGGTCGTGATGGGCACCTGGGTGAGCGCCTGCCCCGCGAACGCGACGAGCCCGATACGGTCCGACGTGCGGGCCCGCACGAACTCGATGGCGGTCTGCTTCGCGACGTCGATGCGGTTCGCCGGCGCGAAGTCTTCGGCCTGCATGCTGCCCGAGATGTCCACCGCCAGCACGATGGAGATCCCCTCGCTGCGCGCTTCGCTGCGCGCGGCCCCGAGGCGGGGCCCGGCCGCGGCGATGATCCAGGCGCCGAGACAGGCGCTGCGCAGCGTGACCGGGAGACGCGCCACCCAGAGGCGCTCGGCCGCGCCGGCCGCGGGCCGGACGTCGCTCATCCGGGTGCCGGACAGGCGGGCCAGCCGCTTGGCGCGCAGCCACCACCACAGAGGCAACAGGGCGAGCGCGAGCAGCAGCAACGGCCGGGCGAAACTCACGGGGTCAGATCTCGCGCCAGCCGGCGCGCCATGGCGGAGAGCGCGGCGACATCGGTGCCATGGGCGGAGGCGAACGCGACCCGGTCGAGCTGCTCGAGCAGGTCGCGCAGCTCCCGCAGCGGGGCGTTGGGACGCACGCGCTCGACCGTCGTCAGGCACTCCTCCGTGTCGAGCGCGGCGTGCGCCTCGGGTACGGCGCGCTCCAGCGCGGCCCGCAGCCGCCAAATCGCCCGTGCGGCGACGGCTTTCGGCTCCCCGGCCGCTAGCCACCGAGCGTCGGGGATCTCACGTTCCACTGGAACTGGAGGTGGCAGTTCGACGGCTCGGGGCGCCCGCCGCCGCGCGGCCACGCCCGCGGCGAGGAGCCCGGCGGCCAGCGCCAGTCCAGCGAGCGGCGGCACCGGGTCCCGGTGCGCGGCGCGCAGCGGCGCGAGCAACCCTTGCGGACTAGGGGCTCGCAGCGAATCCGGGATCACGCTCTTCACACTGACGCTGGTCGTGCCCCCGGCTGTCGAGTCTGCCCGCCCGTCGGGACCGAGCAGCCACACGGACGGCAGCGCCAGTTTGTGAATGCCGGGCTTCCAGGCGACGACGGCGTAGCGGACCTCCCAGCCAGCGCCGCTCCGGCGCACCGCGGGATCGGCGAGCGACTCGATCGCTTCCGTCGCGTCGAGCTTGCCGGGCCGGACCTGCCAGCCGTTGGGGACGGTGAGCGTCCGCTCGAGCCAGATGGTGTCGCCCACGGTGGGGGTCGGGGGACTGGCGGTCCAGGTCGCCGTCTGAGCGGTTGCACGACGCCACGACGCTACCACGCTAAGGACGGCAAGCACTGCCGTCGACGTCAGGACTCGTACGGCGTAGCGTCGTAGCGTCGTACAACGTGCGGTCATCGTTTCAGCCGGCGGGCGCGCTCGGCGAAGGCGCGGCGCAACAGCACGCCGTACGGCACGCTGGTCTGAAGCGCCACGCGGTCCACGCCCGCCTGGGCGAGCTTGCGGCTGCGCTCCTGAAGGTGACGCTCCGCCGCGACCCTCACGCGAGTCCGGGTCGCCCCGTGGCTGGTATCGAGCAGGACCCGCTGGCCGGTCTCGGCGTCCTCCATGTCCACCCAGCCTGCATCGGGGAGCTCGCGCTCGCGCGGGTCGTCGATCGTGATGGCGACCACGTCATGGCGGGCGGCGAGCTGCGCCAACGGGACCTCCCAGCCCTCGGCCCGGAAGTCCGACAGCACGGCCACGATCGCGTGGTGCTTCGGCAGCTTCGCCGCGTAGCTCAGCGCCTCTCCCAGGTTCGTGCCGCGTCCGCGGGGCGTGAATGCCACGAGGTCGCGAATCACCCGCAGCGCGTGGGGCCGGCCTTTCGCGGGTCGGACGATCAACTCGACTTTGTCGGCGAACATCAGCGCGCCCACCCGGTCGTTGTGGCGCGCCGCCGCCAGGGCCAGGACGGCAGCGACCTCCACCGCGAGGCCCGCCTTGGTGTAGGGGCGACCGAACTGGCATGAGCCCGACTGATCCACCACGAGCAGCAGAGTGTTTTCGCGCTCCTCGTGGTACGTCTTCACGAACGGGTGGCCCATTCGGGCCGACACGTTCCAGTCGATCGCCCGGAAGTCGTCTCCCTGCTGGTACTCGCGTACCTCCGCGAACTCGATGCCCTGTCCGCGGAACATGGACCGGTATTCGCCGGTGAAGAGAGAGCTGACCAGGGAGCGGGTGCGAAGCTCGATTCCTTTTACCTGACGCAGCACCTCGGGAGTGACGACCCGCCGGCGGGCGCGAAGCGGCGAGCTCTCACGACGTCGACGGTCCGTGCCTTCGTACTTCACGGCACGCCCACCGCCTCGAGGATCTTCCCGATTACGCGGTCCGAGTCCATGTCCTCGGCCTCCGCCTCGAAGGTGAGGAGTACCCGGTGACGCAGCACGTCGAACGCCATGGCCTTCACGTCTTCCGGCACGACGTAGGAGCGGCCGCGCAGGTACGCGTGGGCGCGCGCCGCCTGCGCGAGGTAGATCGACGCGCGCGGACTCGCCCCGAAGGCGATGAGCGGCTTCAGCTCCGGGAGGCCGATCGCCTGCGGTTCGCGGGTCCCCCGAACCACGTCCACGATGTAATCCACCACCTTCTGATCCATGAACAGCTCCGCGATGGCGCTGCGCGCGGCCAGGATGTCGTCCGCCTCCGCCACGCGTGTCACTTCGATCGGCCGGCCCGACGCCATGCGCGCGACGATCTCCTTCTCGGCGTCGCGCGACGGGTAGCCCACGCGCACCTTGAGCATGAAGCGATCGAGCTGCGCTTCGGGAAGCGGATAGGTTCCCTCCTGCTCGATGGGGTTCTGGGTCGCGAGCACGAGAAACGGCTCGCCCAGAAAGAAGGTCTCCCCGCCGATCGTGACCTGCTTCTCCTGCATTGCCTCGAGCAGTGCCGCCTGCACCTTGGCGGGAGCGCGGTTGATTTCGTCCGCGAGCACCAGGTTCGCGAACAGCGGTCCCTTTTTCGGATAGAACTCCTGGGTCTTCTGGTCGAACACCATGGTCCCGATCACGTCGGCGGGCAGCAGATCCGGGGTGAACTGGATCCGCGAGAACGCGATGCGCAGGCATTCGGCCACCGTGCGCACGGCCAGGGTCTTGGCGAGCCCCGGCACGCCTTCCAGCAACACGTGCCCGCCCGTGAGCAGTCCGATGAGCAAGCGCTCGACCATCAGCTCCTGCGCCACGACCCGCTTCGCGACTTCCTGCGCGATCGTCTTGCTCAGCACCGCGTCGCCGGTCTTCGCCGTCCGAGTGGTCATTTCAGCCCCGCCTCCGCCGCTTTGCGCACCGCCGGCTCCTTGTCCTTGGTGTAGAGTTCCAACAGTCCCCGAGCTTCGGGGCGCGCGATGTGCTGCAAAGCCTCCACCGCCGCGGCCCGCACCGTCGTACTCCGCCGGTGCATCATACCCCCCGGCTCCGCGTACCGGGCGAGGATGTCCAGCGCCTCCCGCGCTCCGAGGCGGCCGATCGCCCGCAGCAACTCCGCCTGTACCCCTTCGTCGGGCTCCTGCTCCACCCGCCGAATCAGCACGGTGGAGGACGTCGGGTCGCCCCCTGCGGCGACCGCCCGCACCGCCGCCGCCCGCACCGCGACGCTCTCATCCTTCAGCGCCGGCATCGCCGGCCGTGCGATCTCACGCCCGCCCGCCTCGGCGAGCCCGAGCAGCGCCGCTTCTCGGACAAACTCCGATTGATGGCGCAACAACGGGATGAGCAGCGTCACCGCTTGAGGGCTCCCCGTCAGGCCCACGAACTCCGCCGCCGCCGCGACCACCTGAGCGTCCTTGTCGGCGAGCTTGCCCTGCAGTGGCTCGAGCGCCCGATCCGCCGCCTTGCGCACGGCTCCCCGGTAGGACGCACGCAGGTCCAGCGGCGCCGCCAGGAACGCATCCAGCACGAGCCCCATGGAGAGCGACGCCAGCGCACCCACGGCCGCCACCAATGCCTCCCGCTGCTCGGGCGGCACGCGCGGCTCCCCCAGCCGATGCACCAGGCGCTCCACCAGGCTGCGCTCCGAGAGCGCGAGCGCTGCCTGGTCGATCGCCTCAGTGAGCTTGGGATCCTGTGCCGTCGGCAGCAGGCGGTCGAGCGCCGCGATCGCTTCCGCCACGACGGCGACGTCGTGCAGCCCTAACAGCTGGGGAGCGACCGCCGCGAGCTTGTCGACCGCGGCGGACTGCTCCTCGGGCGTGGTGGCGCTCCCCAGGGCGGCCACGGCCCGCTTCACCTCCACATCTACCGGCAACACGTCGGGCCGGAATGCGGAACTGGCGCGTTTTCCGGCCATCAGGGTGTCCGCGGCCGACGCAGTCGATTGCTCCGTCGTGACGGCGCTCGCCGGACTCGGTGGCGCCGACGCCTCGGGGGTCGCGAGCGCAGGCGACGCCGCCGCATCCGCGGCTGGCGTCGGCAAGCGCAACCGCTCCAGCCGCGCGGACGTGCGGCGTCCCAGGGTCAATGCGATTCGGCCCAGCGTCGCATCATCGGGGGGGACGGCGCCGGTCGCCACTTGAAACACCGCCAGCACGTGCTCCGGGACCATACCGGGATTGAGAGTCACCGCCCGCACGCCACGCGCATACAGTAACCCGGCGAGCTCGGCGATCTGGGCGTTGCGGGGCAGCAGATGCTGTCCGTGCCAATGCAACCCGGTGACGCCCACCTTCCACTCCACGGTGCCCAGCGCGGCGAGCCCGGGAAGCGCCTCGCCGATCTGTCGCAACGATTCGACCACCGCCGGGTGCGTCGGCGGGTAGAGCCGCATCAACCGGAATGTCGTTCCGATGGCGCCGAGGGCGCGCTCGACTCCTGCGGTCTCCGCTGACATTGCTTAGCGCTTGATCCGCTCTCCCCGGTCTTCGAACCGGAATACCCAAGTGGCGAACCGCGCGGGCTCGATCGGGTCGTCCGCGCCGATGGCCATCCAATCCACGTCGCTCCCCGATTCGGCGGCGCGACCGGCCCGATCCGCATCTTGCGCCACCATCTGTTGGGCCCGCTTGATCCAGACGCCGAACTGGTCCGCGCGCAGGTCCACCCAACCCCGGGGCGCGGCGGCGCGGGGATCGGCGCCGTCTCCGGGCACGACCACGAGGCTGCCGCGGTACAGACCCTCGCCGTCCGGCGTGAGGATCGGGATCCCCACCGACAGAATATGGCTCCGTACGCCCGAGTCGCGCTGTACGCGGGCGTATGCCTCCGCCGCCAGCTCTAGCGGCCGTGACTGGGCGAGGGCCCGAACGCTCGGGCGCAGCAGGCCGCACAGGTGCGATTCCCACAGGAGCTTGGTGAGCCGCGGGGGCCCGAGCATCTCGTAGGCGACCGCCCGGCTCTGGGTTTCTTGCTCGAGGGACCGGAGCCGCGCGAGGGCGGAGGCGCGCAGCATCCCCGCGCGGTAGGTCGGGCCGGCGGTGGCCGCGTCGAGCGCCGCCACGACGTCGCGGCCCGTGGGCCGCCCCTCGAGCTCCATGGCGACGTAGTCGGCGACCTCCTCCGGAGTGATGAACTCCATCTGCCCGAGCGCCGTGACTGTCTCGAACTCATCGGGGGCGAAGAGACCGTTCTCCCCCACGTCGATGAACACGCCTTCGAGCGGCTTGCCGAGATCGCACCAGGGAGCGGCGCCGGGGCTGAACGCCTGGGCTAGTTTGACCGGTTTCGGGCAGTCCACCAGCGGGATCAGCTTTCCTTTGCGGCGGATCGGCCCGAAGCCAATCTCTCGCCAGGCGATGGTTGCGGTGGGCTTGATCTCGATGGCCGCGGGAGCGCCCGGTGTGCGACCCAGCAGAAACAGCAGCAGTGATTGCGCACCCCCCACGGCCGACTTGGTGAGGAGGG
>Ga0137362_10001680_pt1 | contig 13899 bp, 16 predicted proteins | sample MadtaG_2_FD_104801 | JGI IMG/M metagenome (GOLD analysis project Ga0137362, IMG submission 104801) | Vadose zone soil microbial communities from Angelo Coast Range Reserve, California, USA - Mad1_100_16 metaG | ecosystem: Environmental > Terrestrial > Soil > Vadose zone | place: USA: California... | reverse complement strand
CGATTGAAAGGCTGCAAGCAGTTGGTGCTTTAGCATGAGTGCTTTTAAGACGTTCGAAGTCGTCATTCCCGCCTCTCCCCTTGGAGAAGGGGAGAGAATGAAGGTGAGGGATCTGATTCTGGCAGTTGTAGCCTATGAACCCTCACCGCCCCCACCTCCCTTCGTAAGGGGTTTGAGTTTAGCACCAAAGGTGCTGTGTCACTTTGAGCCTGGGGCATCGCCCCAGGAATTCGAATTGTTGCGTAAACAAGCGCTGAAAGCGCGTTTCAATCGGGCGAGTCAGTCGAACTCGGCGCTGGTGATGAATCGCGCTTTCAGCGCTGGCGTTTGGGCCCTCCATAGACCCTGGGGCGTTGCCCCAGGCTCAAGATTAAATACCGCGCCGTTCGCGCTAAACGGATTCAACTGATCCAAACCAATCGTGACCTACTACGAAGAACTTTTGCAAAGTTGTCCGCCGCCATCTGGAAGCCCATTTGGCAGGAAGGAAGATGGCTACGAAGCGCGCGTCTCTCAGGCGAAGCTATTGTCGGAGCTGATGCGTTCGCGAAGACCATTTTGCTTTTTGCGCATGGGCGACATGGAACTCGCCTATCTACTGGCTGCACAGTCCAACCGAGTTGATGAAATCCAGTTTGCTGGCGGGCCGATGTCTGGAACGCAGGCGTACGGGAATCCCGGCCTGAGCGCAAGGCACGCCAAGCGACTGCGCAAAGCATATGAAGGGGCAGACTACGTGGATTTTCACGAGCAGAATTGGCCAAACGAGCATTTGGTGCCCCGGTTAGTTCTCGAAATGGCGCCGGGGTCTTATCGAAACCCGACAACAGAGGCGTCGCTCGTGTTTCTCACATGGACTGAACATGAATTCAGGCAGTATTGCCAGGACCGCCGCGTTGGGTTTGCTGCCGCTGAGGCACGGCTATTGGAATTCCTTTCAAAAATGCCTGAGTTCAGGCGAGCGGCTGCGGATTATTGGCCCGAAAAGGCGTACATCTTTTATCACCAGGTGCGTGATGATGGGCGTAAGTTGGATGCCAACTTGGACTTGGTAAAAGAGGACCTGCGAGGCTTCGTTAAGGAACATCGACTTGATACTCTTTTTTTGTCGCTGGGAGGAGGGGCTAAGATCTTGGCGTACGAGTTATCCCGCGAACTTGGGATTTGCTGCTTCGACTTTGGAGCGATGAGTCGCGCCTTGACCTATAGCGGCTGCGACGGAAACCGTACGGCGCGTTCTACACACTCTCCATTTCTCTTTCGCATTCCCTTTGGGGTTTACATGAACGTGCTTGAACAAGCTATGCCGAATCTAACTCCCGCCCAGCTGCTGGCCAAAGCGCACGGCCAGCTCCTGCTGGAGGTCGTGAAAAAAGAAATCGGTTGGACCTTTGTGTCGAGCGATTTCGATTTTAATCGAGAAAACCTTTCTAATTTCCGCAATGCCTTTAAAGAGTACAGGAGGCGGTACAAAAAATTGTTTGGCCTGTCGCCCTTGACAAAAAAAGAGCGGACTGGCTTTCTCCATTTTTGCGGCACGCACAGACTGACACTCGAAGGACGCGCTTTCCTCTTCGGGTTTTGTCTTAAAAGTCTTGGCCGCCGTCTACTGGGGGCAAAGACTCCAATTCACAAGATCCAGTATGAAGAAGCTGCTGCGTCGAATAGTTGAGCATCTTGGCTATCGTTATTTCAAGATCGCTTATCAGCCAATCGGCCTTGATCACGCGCATGATGTCGCCCGGTTTCTGGGATCAGTGGGAGACGTCAAGGTTGTTTTTGATGTGGGTGCCAATGAAGGGCAAACTGCTGAACATTATGTGCGTGCATTTCCATCTGCGCAGATTTACTCCTTCGAGCCAGTTGCCGCCACGTACCAGTCTCTGGTTGAACGTGTATCCAAATGGCCGCGCGTGAGAACGTTCCAATTAGCTTTTGCTGACCGTAATCGGACTGCAAGAATTCAACTCGTTCCAGTATCAGGATGGAACAGCTTGCACAACGAGCTGAACAACAACTGTTCTTCTACGCCGCACGAGTTGGTTGAAATCAGAACATTAGATTCCTTCTGTGCTGAAGAAAACATCAACCACATTGATCTGCTAAAAACCGACACAGAGGGATTCGATTTGGAGGTCCTCAAAGGAGCTGAAGTAATGCTCCGCGCCCGCCAAATTCAATTCATTCTTGCCGAGGTCACATTTCACCCAGAGAACACGTACCACACGTCGTTCTTTCGTTTCGCAGAGTACTTGCAGGGCTTGAAATATCATTTCGTTGATCTTTACGATGACGATTTTGCCTCTTTCAGCCGGCCTCCGCTGCTCTACTGCAACGCGCTTTTTACCTGCGCGCAAATGGGTCTCATTAGCGTGCCTGCAATTGCATTCCGCGGAGTATAAACCCAAGCGACGGAAGCCTCAGTTGCAGCCACACAACGAAGCAGACTTGAATTCGGAAGAAAAGCTCAGGGTACTACTCGTTAGCATCGTGCCGCCGCGGAACGACTGTGGCGTGCGCATCGTCATGTACAGGCACTTTATCGACCGAAGCCCATTTGAATTGCAGGTCGCCAGCAACGCGGACTTCGCTGACGACCTTCTTGTCCATACGTCGCTCCGGCGGCCGTGTTTCATTCATCGAGTTGCAATACAGACGTTGATCGCATGTCTGCCCTGAGTAAAGCGAAGCAGTTTGGGCGCGATTTTGCAGCGCATGCGATCGCGCCACTCCTACGCAGATTGGCACGAGATCCAAAATACTTTGAGCTGTGGCAAAGTCATGGTTTTCACATTACACAGGCTAATTACTTCCAGCCAATTCCTGATACAAGCTGTTTGCCCCTTTCGCTTTGGAATCGCATTAGTGATCTGCCGGGTGTTGATATGCGTGAACAGGAGCAAAAGCGACTTCTCTCCGAAATCGCGTCAAAATTCAAGGATGAGTATACAGCCATACCACAAGGAGCTTCGACAGAGGAGTTCCAGTTTTATCTGGGAAACCTTGCCTTCGAGGCGGTGGACGCAGAACTGCTGTTCGGACTCGTTCGTTTATTGAAGCCGCGACGTATGTACGAAATCGGGTCCGGTTTCTCCACACTCCTCGCAGCTGATGCGTTACGTCGTAACCGTGTGGACGGATACCCGTGTCATTTTATTGCTATCGAACCTTACCCGTCTGCGCAACTGGAGGCTATGCTTCCATCCGGCGTTGAGCTTTGGCGCGTACCTGTTCAAGAGGTTTCACTCAGCGAGTTTAAATCACTCGGCGAAAACGACATTCTTTTCATTGACTCATCCCACGTATGTAAAATCGGGAGCGACGTGCAATTTGAGTTTCTAGAGGTTTTACCGCGGATCCGGCCAGGAGTTGTCGTGCATATCCACGACGTCTTTATGCCTGTAGAATACCCAAAGCAGTGGGTACTTGATTGCCGCCGATTCTGGAATGAGCAGTACCTTTTGCAGACGTTTCTTAGCTTTAATGCGGCGTTCGAAGTGCTCTGGGCCGGGCATTGGATGCATATCAACCATCCGGATCTACTCATGAAGGCCTTTCCTTCCTACAGAGCCGGCGTGTGGCCTGGTAGCTTTTGGTTTCGGCGTCGAGCAGTACATACCTGCTGAAAGCGCTGTAGGTTGCGCCGGATCTCTCCGAACGGATGTTTTGCCGACGCATAAGGTGCCACTTCATTCTGACACACAATTAAGTAATTCCGTCTTCAGGACGTCCAAAACTCGCGTCCTGCTGGTAAGCATTGTGCCGCCGCGGAACGACTGCGGTGTGCGCATCGTCATGTACCGGCACTTTATCGAACGAAGCCCGTTTGAATTACACGTCGCCAGCAACGCAGACTTCGCTGACGGACTTGTGATACACACACAATTGCGGCTGCCAGACCTTGTTCATCGATTGAGAAAGAGCCGATTCGGTCCGCGATTGGCTGCGTGGATCACCGACTATGAAAATTTTATCTGGCCGCTGACAGCTAATGACGCGCTGGAGGAGGCGGTGCAACGTTTCCAGCCGCAAATTGTGCTTACCCTGGCGGAATGCGGGCTATGTCACATCGCTCGAAAAACGGCAGAACGACACAGGCTGCCGCTGGCAGGACTCTTTCTCGACTGGTTTCCCGTCATGAGAGGTCATTACGGTCACAAGTCGACGCAGCGGATTCTGAGCCGGCGTTACCGCGAGCTTTACGCCGCGTGCGACTTGGCGTTTTGCACCAGCGATGGAATGCACGAAGTGCTTGGCCCACATCCCAACAGCTATGTGATTTATCCGATGCCTGGCAGGCATCGTGTGTCCGAAAAGTCTTGGCCGCCTTCCACCGAAAAATTCCGTCTGGTCTATGTCGGCTCAGTGCAAAATTTTTACGGACGAATGCTATGCTCGCTCATCGAAAAAATCGAGGCGACGAGCGATTTGGAAATCATCGTGGTGGGGCCAAACGCTGACTGGCCGCCGCCAATCCTACAACGCGCGGAAGCGAACGGAATTTATCTTGGGTTCAAATCGCCCGAGGAAGCCGCCGGCGTGATGGTCAGCACCGACGCACTACTTGTCGTGATGAGCTTCGAAAGCGAGCACGAACTGTTCATGCGCACGAGTTTCACGACGAAATTCCTGGACTATGTCGCATTTGGAAAACCGGTGGTTCTTTGGGGACCTGACTATTGCACGCCGGTTCGCGTCGCGCGCAAGCACGGTGGCGCCGTCGTGGTGAATCAGAATGATCCCGACGCGATCATTTCTGTCTGCCGTCAAATCGCCCGTGACGCGGCGTGGCGCGAACAGCTTTCGCAAGAGGCTAACCGTCTCCATCAAACATTATTCAATCCTGACCGGCTGCAGGAAATTTTCGTGGGCGAGATTGAAAAACTTGTCGGCAGCCGACGGGGTGCGTAGCTAAATTTGCGCCGTCTTCCATGGACCGAATAAAGGTGTTAGTCCTATCTTCTGTCGTTCCAAGCGCGCGAGGCTCGGGCGGTGAGCTGGTTTTGTATCGCCATCTCAAGCTGAACCCAGCCATTCAGTCTGAGGTAGTGTCCTGGCAGCAATTTCCGTTTCGGTTGAAACTCATCGGCAAACTCAAACAACTTTGTCTTTCGTCCGTTTCTCGATCCTGGGAGTGTTTGTTCCCGGTTTTGCCTCGGCGGAAAATGGTTCACGACCTGATTCATTCGTTCCAGCCCGACGTTCTTCTCACGGTTGCTCATGGCTGGTGGCATATACAGGCCAGAAGAGTTGCAAAGGAGTTTAATCTCCCGCTGGTCTCTTTTTTCCAAGACTGGTGGCCGGACTTTCCAGATGTTCCAGTTGCGTTCCGTCCGCGGGTTGAGCAACAATTTCGCCGGACGTGTGCGGAGAGCACCGTGGCGATCTGCGTAAGCGATGGAATGCGGCAGGAATTAGGTGCCCCGCCGAATAGTTCGGTCATTTATGACATTCCCTCTTTCAGAAGGTCCGAAGGTTGGAGATCGGATTTCACGTCCGCGATGCGAATCGCCTATTTTGGTAACCTTTACGAATATGGCCCATTGATCGAAGACGCATTACGCACTCTAAATAGCTCCGACCGCGTGCGTTTGGAAGTCTTTGGGCCAAGCCCGCTTTGGACATCTGGAGTCGAGGATTACTTCCGATCCCGGGAGCTTTACCACGGATTCATTCCCACGGATCAACTCGTGGAATCACTTCGACATTTTCAAGCCGTCTTAGTCGTCATGAGCTTTGCGGCTGCGCTTCGCCGACGAATGATAACCAGCTTTCCCTCCAAAATGATTAATGCGATGCAGCTCGGCTTGCCAGTTGTCGTATGGGGGCCGGAATACTGCTCGGCGGTGCAGTGGGCCCGTCAGAGTGACCGAGCGTTGTGCGTAACAGACCCGAATCCTTGCGTACTCCGTCGCGCCTTGGAAGAACTTGCTGCTTCGCCATCGAAACAAGAGCGTCTTGCCAAGTCAGCGCGCGGGGCCGCCGCCGCCGAGTTCAATCCGGCACGTATTCAACAGCAATTCATGGATGTCCTCAGGCGCGGGGTTCACTCCCGAGATGGCTCAAATGCGTAATCGTTCAAGCAGCCTACTGGAACTGAAATTGCGCGATCCTGAACTCAATTAACTTTTGTCTTACATCGAAAAACAATGCTGATGCGAAAGAGTACTGCGTTTCGCGTGCATGTGCGATCGGTGGTGAAGCGCATCTTTTATTTGCTCCTCGCTCGTTTGGCCGTCCGACGCTTGAGAGGACATTCATTTTTCGCGATGCTCCTAGCGAAACCAGCAGTTGTCGCCGACTTTGGCGCGCATCGTGGAGAATTCTTTGCCGCCGTGAAAGCGGAATATCCAGTCAAATTAGGACACTACCCGGAGCCCTGCATCGCCGAAACCATTGAGGGCAATTTCTAAAGTAGATATCGGGCTTAGCCAACGCTTGAAGGTTTTCATTTCATCCTGCGGTACCGGCGAGTCGTTTTACGGACGCGAATTAAAGCGTATGGCCGGCCTGTGCACGTCATTGCAATCGGTGTTTGTGGACCGGCCTGAAGATGCAGATTTGATCCTGGTGGTGGACATGGACGAAGCGGATGTATTTACCAATTTGCGTCGCAATCATGTTTGGCGGCGGTTTCCAGAAAAATCGTTTGGAATTTATGAAGGCGACAATCCGCCGCGTTTTTTGCACGGACTCTACAGCTCTGTTCGCCGGTCCTGGATGCGCACAGGCCGATTCCAATCTTGCGCTTATCCAATGCACCAGATTTGTTTTCCGAACCAAGTTCCCGCTGTTTCAACGGTCAGCGTGCCTGCGAAAGACCTGCTTTTTTTCTATGCCGGACGACTTAGCCATCCAGTCCGCAAACGGTTGATGAAGTTGCGCTTTCCTGAAAGTAATGTCGTGATGCAGGACACTTCAACCTATAATCATTTTCAAACGGATGAGATAAATCAGCAGGCGACAAAGGCTCGTTACTGGCAGCTTGCGCAGCGCTCGAAATTCGGACTATGCCCACGCGGTGCTGGAACTTCCAGTGTGCGTTTGTTCGAGCTGATGGAGGCAGGCATTACCCCCGTAATCATCGCGGATGACTGGGTTCCGCCAACCGGTCCCAAGTGGGAGGAGTTCGCGCTGTTTGTCCCGGAAACACAGATTGCTTCTCTCTACGAGATTATCCGGCAACATGAAAATGAATGGATTGAAAGGGGACGCAAAGCCCGGCAAGCCTATGAAACATGGTTTGCGCCACAAGTGTATTGGCTCTTTTTGATTCAGTCTATTCAGGTCATCCAGAAACATCAGCGCGTCCCCGAAACCATCTATGCCCGAATGGTGCCATGGATGACTCTAAGCGAACGAACCCGGCAGGCACGAATCCGCAGCGTTCTCTGGATGAAAGGAATGGCGCGGAAAGTCTTAAAAAAACAGAATTCAAGAGGTGATACAAAGCTTTTATGAAGCCGGGAATTTGAACAATAATGAACGTTGCCCATTTCACATCTGAAACGTTTGGCGGTGCGGGCATTGCAGCCCAGCGATTGCATGATGCTTTGCGGCGACAAAATGTGGAGAGCCGCTTTTATTATGGAACAGGCGCGCCGTTCGTTGAAAACTGCGAGCCAGTCTTTCAAATCAATTCATTTTTCTGGCGAAACGCCGCGGCGTTGGCGCGAAGCTGGCGGAATCGTCGTAGCGCGCCCGAGGCGTTTTTTACCAGTCCAAAGTGGATTCGGAAAACGCCACTATCGACGGTTGGAACAGTGCCTGACGTGGTGAACCTGCACTGGATTTCGCACTGGATTGATCAGCCCAGTTTCTTCGCGTCGCTGCCGCCGGACTTACCGGTGGTGTGGTCTCTGCACGACATGAATCCGTTTACCGGCGGCTGTCATCATGCCGGTGATTGCGAGCGGTTCACGAATCATTGCCGGGACTGTCCGCAGTTGAAAAATCCCGGTCCGCATGACGATGCCTTTCGATTTTTTGAGATTAAGAAGCGATGTTATGCCGGGAAGAATCTGCATATTATCTCCAGCAGTAATTGGATGAGTGCGCAGGCGCGACGTAGCGCCCTGCTACGACATGCGAGATCCTTTCATACAATTCCGCTAGGGTTGGATCTCGAGTCATTCAAACCCATCGACAAATCCTGCGCCCGACAGGCCTTGGCCATTGATAGCGAACGGTTCGTGGTTGGTTTTGCGTGCGCCGATTTGTCCAGCCATGACAAGGGTGGCGCGCTGCTGCTGGAGGCTCTGCACGCTTTGGCTGACGAAGCGAAAATAACCTTGCTGGTTTTTGGCGCGGGCAAGCTGCCGGATAGTGGCGGAAGGTATCAACTCATTGAACTCGGCAGCGTCAACTCGCCACATTTACAATCGCTGTTCTATTCAGCATGTGATGCCTTCGCGGCGCCGAGCCGGATTGAGTCGTTTGGTTTGACCGCATTGGAAGCGATGGCATGCGGCACGCCTGTAGTGGCGTTCCACACCGGTGGCCTGGTGGACGTCGTGGTCGATAGCGAAACGGGTTTGCTGGAAACGAAAGTCGGCAGTGTCACAGGGCTACGTGATCAATTGGATTGGATGCTGCAACATCCAAGCGAGCGCCGAAACATGGGCTTGGCGGCGCGCCAACGTGTGGAAAAACAGTTTGCCAGTGACCTGATGGCAAGGCGTTATGTAGAGCTTTACAGCCGGCTTTTGGGAACGAGCGAATGAAGAGGGTATTGATCAGGCCCACATTTCAAGACTGGTGTGGCAACCGGTTGTTCACTCAGGGCACGAGTTGGCAAGGCCGTTATCGCAGCGCGTTTTCTGCTTGGAAAGAAAAGGCGATGGCTTTGGGAATTCAAATAGATACCTGGGATCAGGCACCACTGGGAACTTGCAATTTGTTATGGCTGCTGGATCTTCCGACAAGCAGAAAAGAATTCGAACATATTCGCTCCCAGCTGCGACCGGGTACGCCGATAATACTGCAAGTATTCGAAAGCCCGGCCATCGCACCTTTCGGATTGATTTCCGCCAATCGAAAGCAAGTTTCGGCTGTGGTGACCTATGAATTGCCAGATGGTTCCCCGGCTATTTCGAAATATTTTCATTATCATTTGCCAGTGCCCATTCTTTGGCCGGTTAAGAATCCACCCTTTTCCCAACGTAAGGGCTTGTTGATGTGTTATTCCAACCGCGTGAGCGGTTTCTGGGCGATTCGGCAGGCCGGACTGGCGGGGTTGCCTTTCTTTGGAAGAATGTTGGCGGGCTGGGAATGCCCGCTGTCATTGGTGACGGAGCTCTCATATGGCGATCTGTATGGTGAACGCCGCGCGATCGCCCGAGAGGCGGAAAGATACGTGCCGGGTTTTCTGGATGTTTTTGGCGCTGGTTGGAATGGAGAACAAATCTCGTGGTGTCCACTGTATCCCAACCGGCCTTATCGCTGCTGGCGGCGCAAAGTAGAAATTTCCAAGCACGAATTGTCCGCTGAGTATCGTTTTGTGATGGCCTATGAAAACCTTCGGGGACGGCGCGGGTATATTAGCGAGAAAATCTTTGATGCATTGCAAGCCGGCTCGGTGCCAGTTTATCTGGGCGAAGAGCGGATTGCGGAGTTTGTCCCGCAAGAAGCGTTCGTCGATGCGCGAAACTTCCGCACACACCGCGAATTGCTCGCGTATTTGCAGTTGTGCCCGGAATCGGAATGGCGGGAGATGCGCCAGGCCGGACAAGACTTTTTGCGTTCCACCGCGTTTCGGCCATTCACCGACGAGGCTTTTGCCGAGTGTATGACTGAGGTTTTGAGAAAGTTTGATGTGAAAAGCTAGCCGTAGTTTCAACCACGCCGGAACGCTTTTGAGTCTTTTGAGAACGCTGGAAGCGGAGCGAACTGCGGACGAACCGACCATCATAGCATGAAAGTACAAGCACCATTTGGTTTTGTAACAGGCTGCCACGCGAAGGACAAGTTTATGGTCCAAGCGACGCTCGCCAGCATCAGCCATTTCTGTCCTGAAATTCCTGTTTGTCTGGTGGTGGACGGGAGTTTTGATGTCTCGGATTTGGTAAGCGAATATGGCTTGATTGTTCTCCGTGTTTCAGAACTGCCGTCGCAACAAATGCGGAATCTCGTAGGTGGGAATGGCCGCGCTAAGCTCGCCGCGATGTGGGAGGGACCGTTTGAATTTTACGTTTGGCTGGATTCGGACGCGATTGTCTGGGGCGACTTTAGGCCCCAAATCCGAACGGACGTCGATTTTCAGATTTTTTGGAGCGATATCGACATTCCCGCAGATGCCACTGAAATTCCACCGTGGCTGCCACACTTTCAATTCGATCCGCAAAAGCTGCGAAACTTTGATCCCGAGTTTGATTGGCGCGGAAAAGCGTACTTTTGTACCGGCGCCCTCGCCTGCAAACGGAATGTTATCTCGTTCGAAAAGTGGATGGAAGCGGAGTCGTGGGGGAAGGAAAGCCCTGGGCTGTTTGGTGATTTCTCCGAGCAGCCGCTGCTAAATTATTTCGTTCACTCGATGTCACAACGCGGAGAAATCAAGAGTGCCATGTCCAACTTGCAGGACGTATGGGTACATCATGGCAAAGAAGAATTAATCGAAGATTGTGTCGGCACTGACTGGCATTTTCCCACAGAAATCAGGCGTCCCCGGGTAGCGCATTTTTGCGGGCGCAAGCCGTTCCTCTTTGACCGGCAGAGTTACTCGCGCCCTTTTACTATTGCCCGGTTGGAGCATCATCGCCGGCAGCACGGCGGGCTCGGTGCTTGGCTGGCAGTCTTGAATGAGGAACGACACGTGTTAGCGGGCAAATTCTGGCGCCGGTTGCAACGCCTTGTTGGGAAATCGGTCTCGCGGTAGGACAGAAAAAGTCAATATGAAGGAGGACGGTCCTGAAAACTGAATACAGGTGCAGGGTCGTCTCGCAACAGCTTAGAGCTGATACATGGGATCAGTTTCAGCTCGACGACATCTTGTATTCCCCACGCGTGCCGCTTGAGAGGACCGATGCTCTGCTCGCGCTCTATGATCCCAGCGAAGAACTGCTCGCCTTCCATGGCCCGAAGCTCTGGTACACCAATGAACCTTCCTGGCATCACCATTTCCACTCGCATCCTGTCGGGAAGCGGCTGGTTCGAGAGCTCGACGCTTCGGAGCGGGCTTTTTACGCGCACCCGGACGCAACTTACCGCATTCCGCATGCTACCTACAGTGGAAGCTTGTCACGGCCACGAGAAACTTCCGTAAGACATGCCGCAGTTGCTACCGTCAACAATTTCGGTGGACGCATTTGGTTCCTTAAGTCTCACTTCCGGTTCCGGAATCGGATGATATTAGACCGGCGCGTTGAGCTGTTCGGTCAGCCTGACGCATGGGCGAACTTCCGCCATTTTCCGAAGCTCTGGATTGTTAGGCCGCCGGATAACTATACGGGGCGAGCGTCTCCCAGCGACGATCTCTACGGCGATAAGACCATCCGGTTTTTATCCGGTTACAAGGTTGCTGTATGTCTGGAGAATTGCACCGAACCCTATTACTTTACTGAAAAATTCGTTAAGGCCGTGCGAGCAGGATGCATCCCCGTCTATCACGCCCACGTCACGGTGAAAAATAGGTTTCTGTCTGGTGCCAGATGGATCGATCCCGCTGAGTTCGGGTTTTCGCCGCGCCGCACTATAGAATTTGCCCTGGATCAGGACCAAACGACGTTCCGCTCCATTAACGACGCATGGCTTGAGTCCGGAATTTTGGCGGATACTGACGACTTAAAAGTGTTTGCAAAGCTCCACGAGATAGTAAGTGGCAAATTAAGAGACCAAGATGTCCATTAACCTCCGGTACCAACTCGGACGCTTGTTTCGAAAGTGTGGCTATAGACTAGCGCGCGAACACCGCTGGCCAGAGGTCCACGGAAACCTCTTACTTCCAGGGTTTTCTCTTCTTCGGTCTGCGCACCATGGGCTGATCCAATTGTGCAGATCGGAGCGTTCGACGGACAGAGACAGATCACATCGAGCGTGTTCACATTCTTCAAATTGACACTGAAGGTATGGATTATGACGTGCTGAATTGGTTCTTCGACGCTGATGTCCAACCCGCCATGATCAATTTCGAAAATCTTCATTTGGGTCGACGTGAACGATCGGCATCGCGTGCATTGGTGCGGACGAATGGCTACTGGTGGATTGAGACGTCCCAGGACACGTTCGCCATCAAAGAGTTTTTGGCCCGACCAGAATCGGGCCAGGCCGTCCGCAGGCTTTCGGCGCGCCCGGCGGTCGCGCCCTACCAAAACTGATGACTGTGTCCGTGATTATCACGACGCGGGATCGTGCTACCGATTTGCAGCGGACGTGCGAGGCAGTTATGCAGCTGCGGCCTGCTCCAATTGAGGTGCTTGTGACAGCCGATGGATGTACCGACGGAACGCTTGATATGGTAGCCGACAAATTTCCCGAGATAACGCTGATTGCGAACCAGCCAGGGATCGGTTCGGTCGCTTCGCGCGATCGAATGATGCGCGAGGCGCGAGGGGATTTGGTCCTGGCACTGGATGACGACAGTTATCCGGAGCAGTTAGATTGTTTAGCGCGCATCATCCCATTGTTTGAACAGCGGCCCCACCTTGCGGTGCTCCATTTTCCCCAGCGCACCGACGAGTATCCCGAAACAGTCGCGCAAACAAACTTCGGCCCGGAGCGGGTAACGCGCACGTTTCCTAACTCTGGCGCGGTTCTGCGACGCTCAACGTATCTTGAGTTACCGGGCTTTGAATCACGGTTCTTTCACACGTATGAAGAGCCGGACTACGCTGTGCAATGTATAGCGGCGGGTTATGACGTGCTTTTCTCTCCCGTGATCACGATCCGTCACCATTACTCCAGGCAGGCACGCGACGAGATCCGCACTCATCATCGTCACGCGCGCAACGAATTGTGGAGCACTGTACTGCGATGTCCTTTTCCGTTCGCAGTCGGAATAGCTGGCTGGCGCGTTTTCTCGCAGTTTCGTTACGCCTGCAAACGCGGCTGGTCCTGGGTGATTCGCGAACCCGCTTGGTGGCTGCAGGCGGTGGCTGGAATTCCATATTGCCTTCGAAAACGCAGGCCTGTTTCATGGGCAGGTTATGAACGCTGGCTTGCACTGCCTTGAAGCAATGAAGTGGGTTTGCCGGGATGGTCACACTCCTGTGTTGATCTTCCCTTGCGCAAGTCTGCGGTCACAGCGGTAATAGGAGGATCGACAATGAGTATTTCAATACCTTGCCGCGGACTACGCTTGCAGCTTATCGTCGTAACCGGCTGCCTCTTGGCCTTAGTGGCATTGATTGCGACGAGTCCATCCCAACTAAGGTATGACGAGCAGGGCAATCTCGGGCTAGCTCATCTTGTAGCGAAGAACGGGTGGCTCCACGCGCTGCTGTCGCCTGAAAATATTAGCAGCGCCGGACCTCTTTATTCCGCAATTCACTTGACACTGTCACCGATCACGCACTTGCAACCGCCAGCGATTCGTTGGGTAAATTTCTGCTGTTTTCTCTGCGTCGTTGTACTGCTTGCAACGCATAAGCCAACGGAGCCGCTCGGAACAAGGCTATTGTTCGGTTGCACGCTTTTGGCGGTGCCATTCCTTTGGCCTGCTGTAGGTATGGCACTGACCGAGTTACCGGCACTAGTTTTCTTCACTGGTTTCGTTCTATTATTTCTGAGGTTGATCAATTCCGAACTTGAGTTATCACGAAAAGCTTTCGGGCTAGCGTTGGCGGCGGGATTTTGTTTAGGGACAGCAATTCTCGGACGCCAAACATATCTGGTGGTTCTTCCTGTCTTAGTCATGATGATATTTTGGGTGCGCGGAAAGTCGCCGGCTGTACTGGTATGCATCAT
>Ga0137362_10001678_pt1 | contig 13912 bp, 19 predicted proteins | sample MadtaG_2_FD_104801 | JGI IMG/M metagenome (GOLD analysis project Ga0137362, IMG submission 104801) | Vadose zone soil microbial communities from Angelo Coast Range Reserve, California, USA - Mad1_100_16 metaG | ecosystem: Environmental > Terrestrial > Soil > Vadose zone | place: USA: California... | reverse complement strand
TTCGCTCAACAGCTTCTTTTTGTTGCCGTTGTTCATTGGCCCGCCTTTGTCCCCTTGGTGTCCCGTGCCTCGCACCACTGAGCAAGCTGTTCACGCGCTTCGGCCTTCTCCGCAGGCGTCAAACTTCTGGCCCATTCCACCAGCATTTCGCCAAGGCGCACGTCAGTGACAATCACGTCGTCCCTTTCTTTTTCGGGCGTGGCTTTTCACCCGCGAAGCTGTAAGCCCAGTCGAAGATTTCTTTCGTGTTGTCCTTTTTAGTGAGCAAAACCTTGATTTGATGAGGGCCTTCACCGTGGGCACAAGAGTGGCTGATCTCACCTCGAACTCGATCACAGAACACGTAACCGTGAATGAATGGTTGTGACGCTGTCTTTCCGACACCGCCAGAAGTTGTGCTCCAATGCAGCCCATCTATCTCGTTTCGCGACACATAACCGATGCGCCAGTCTGTTGAATGGCGGCGTATGTAGACGCGCTCGTTTTCAGGCAACTCAGGCAACTTTTCAGTCATTGGACACGACCTTTCTGCGCTTGCTCGCGCATCTTTGCTTCAAGAAGCATTCGCAAATAGATTTTGATGAGCGCCTTATTAGGCTTGGCCATTACGTCCTCCCACCACTTTTGGGTAATCCGTCGTATACGGCGCGGTCGGCACGATTCTCGAAATCAGGCGCACTCGGACGCCGCGCTTGCTGACTGCTTCCGCGTAATCCAATCCTTCCTGCAAGTAAGCAAATCGCGCAGACAGCATGTAATCATCAGGAGCGCAACCCGATGCGCACCCGAGTGATTTGCAGTGTGGAGCGAGTGAGCACGTATCGCCGTGCAGCGCGTACGCGCTCACGAGGAGCTTGTCAGTCTTGAGGCGGCTCACGCGAGTACCAGCCCATCTGCCAAAATTCCCTCGGCAATTGGACCTATATAACGGTGTTCAACGGCGATGGCGGTGCCCAGGCGTTGCGCATCTTCGGGAATGTGTTCTTCGATCCAGTCAAAGGCAGCCGGGGTCAAAGGTCGCAGAAGATAAACGGTGCAGAATCGGCCTTCGCCTTCGATGGAAAAATCTGGAGTTGTTTTGCGGGAGCCTTGAGTCACGTCGGGTTTTCCTTCTAACCCGTTTCTCCTAGCGGAGCCGTGATTCGGTGATGGTTTCCTCATGGGCGTATCCCCTTTCGGGTTCGCACCGCTTTCCCTTTCGGGCTACGGTTGCGGCGTGACTAACTTCGTCACGTCTCTTGATACTTTTTGTTTTTACCGACCTACTGCTTTTGCCTTCGCTTCCTTGTACCTTGCCACTAGTTTTTGCTCTTCGCTATCCAACCAAAAATCAATCGCGCGTCTCACCTGTTCCGCCATTGACGCGCCCGACTTTTTCCGCAAAACCTCCAGCCGCTTTAGCTGCGCCTCGCTCAGGTAGACATTTGTGCGCTTGCGTTTCATTGATGTCAGTATCCCTCAACGTACATCACTTGTCAAGTCGCTTGTTGAACCGCACATCAAGCAGGACCAACGATGGGAAGCACTACCGCACACAGAATTGTGAACCAAACGGGTTGAGAATCCTTCGGTGGATGCCCCACCCAACGAAGGAATGGGTCAATAACTGTACCTCCGAGCAGCCCTAAAAACGAGAGCAGACCCAGCAACAGCAACAACCTACCCTGCCAACCCCCTCCCATATAGTAGGTGGCTTGGCTGATGAGTTTGAGTCGATTGCCGTGCGGGTGCTGTTCTAAGGAAACTTTTCACGGTACTCTAATCCTTTGCACAGTTTTCTTTGATAGCAAACCAGCGCACGCTGCCGTCTCTGTCCATTTGCACAGCATCAATTCTGCCGCCGACATCGTCGCCGTGATATTGGATTGTCAATTCCACGAGTCGCATGGTTCTCAGGATGTCGTAGTCTTCAGGCTTGGATTTCTTGGGGAGCTTCCACTTCTTGGCTTCCTTTTTTGCCCGCTTGCTAGTGAGATTGACGAACTCCTGTTCAACTTCGATTTCTCCAATGGCGCAGTACGATCTAGGACAGTTCAGTATTTGTACAGTAGAAGATACGTTTGCGAGAATCCCCTCTTGGAACGTGATAATTGCTTGCAGCAGAATCAGTGTCCCGTTGTCATCCAATCCGCCAATCATTGCACGGGTCAAAACTCCGTTTCCCTTTCGCGCAGCGTCAATAACTTTCTCTGAGTGCCAGAGAAGCAAGGATTGGAAGTGAGAAGATATGGACTTCCCCCATTCGATGGCGGTTCCCACGATTCGATCATGGTTGGTGGAGAACAAGGGGGAGGCCGTATCATACGCTCGGTGAATCTCCTCAATGTTCGACCAAGGCTGAACCAAATCGAAATATCCCGAGTTCCGATAGGCCATAGCGTGGGAGGAAACGAAAACTACCTTCCCGTACGGTGCGGCAATCTTACATACACTATCGTCTGGCGTAGTATTCCCGACGACCAATCCACGACTATCAGTCGCCATGACGATCTTGTCCTTCGTGTAGTACACCACCCCGACGGTGCCGTATTGAATTTGGGCAATTGTCGGAGAACCGGCTACGGCAAAGTAGGCAAACAGGAAAAACCTTTTCATTTGGTCCTCCAAGGCGGTGACTGGGCATCCGTAGTAGGGGATGGCAACGGTGGGGAATGCTCCAAGACTTTAGCATATTCATCAAGGCCGTCGCTTCGCGCTTTCACAGGTGTGGCTGGCAGTCCACTTTTTTTGGAAAGCGGCGCATTAAGAAGTAGAATCAGACCCCGTTGACAGCGAGTATGAAAAGCATAATTCCCGTAATTGTAGGAACGGCTGCGATACTTGCTGCCGTCGCAACTGCCGTTGCCAACGCAAACGGTCGATTTGTAGGTCGCTCATATTTGGTTCCGTGGTTCTATGCGGCTTGCGTTGTTTTGTTAATCTTGGCGATAGTCGTGGGTTATGAATCGCGGCGAGAGGGTAAACTCAAGCCCCTCGTCATTCCGCTCCGGTACGGAGCATATAGCGCAACAACACGAACATCCGTCATACGTAGCAATCTTGGGCATCATGGCCTCGTCGTTGCGAATCACGGTGAACCTGCTTACGATGTTTCGGTTTCAACTTCCAAAATCCAAATCGGAACCTCTGAGCTAAAGTTTCAAGGTAGCAAGCCTGTATTTACAAAAGCCGATGGGGACGCATTTTTTATTGGAACAATCGAACTCGCCCCGCACGATGGCACACTCGGCGACGCACTATTTGAAGAAATGAGGAAGTTTAAAGTTGACGAGATAACCGTCAAGCTGATCTACAAAGACGCTGAGAATCATTGGTACGAAACAATCGGCAAAATCGAGCGGGACGTGAGCGTAAGCGGCGGACTCTCGGTCAGATATGTTCGACAAGTGCGAGCAAAGCAACCCCAAAACGTCTAATATGCGTCGGCGCGCAGGAGATGCGGGATCGTCACCCGAATCGCTTGCGGCAGTCTGGCACACGCGAAGACAGCAGCCGGTTCCAAGGTGCTGGGCCGCCAACAAATCTTCGCCTTGTCTTCACCCATCAGAAAAAGCTTGCAAAAATTGCAAAAGTATGCTAGAGTGATTTGTGTTTGAGTAGTACTAGACGCCCTTCTGGGGCAGGAGAGGATAGCTAAGGGAAACATTCTACGGGCTTTACGCCTACAGTCGCCAGACCCCACCTGCACCCGCAGGAGCGGTAGCGACGGAGACAAGCATCACCTTCTTTTGGTAGGGGTGCTGAGTCCTTCAGACACCCAAAATAATTATGAAAAGACATTCCATCATTATAGACCCCGAGTTCCGTGCGCTTATTCCGCCGATGTCGGCTGACGAGCGGGCACAACTCAAAGAGAATATCCGTGCCCACGGGCTGTTGGACTCCATCATTGTATGGAGTACCTCGGGCGGGTTTGTAATCGTCGATGGACACCATCGCTATGAGATTTTGAAAGAGTTTGCGAAAGACCCGCAGTCCACCACGTTCCCCGCTGAGTTCCCCCAATCCCCAAAAGAAATGGAACAAATCGAAGTCAGCCAAAACGGGATTGATGTACACCCCGAGGAATTTTGGTTTAGGTCATTGGAATTCGAGAATCGGGAAGCGGTCAAGTTGTGGATTCTCCAGAATCAGATTGGACGGCGCAACCTAACTAAAGAGCAACGGGTGGCGATGGTCGCCCAAATTGTCGTGATGCGGGAGGCTTTGCATAAATCATGCAAACCAGACCGCCACGTCAACAATGTCCGAGAGGCGGCGAAGGAATTCAATGCGCCTGTCAATGCGTTACAGAAGGCGGTCACGGCTATAAAGGACAACCAGCCGAAGCCAACCACCTGCGACATCTGCCATGCGCCATTCGAATCCAAAGGCGTAATGAAGGCGCACCGCCATAAGGACCACGCCCTCCACAATTTCAAACCCGATTTATTTTCGTTGGGGAAACCTTGTTTGTGTCCTGAGTGCGGGGAGCAATTGCCAAGTCTATCGGCGGGTCGCAAACACGGTGCCGAAAGACACGGGTACACCACTGCTGCTGATTGGGAAATTTTTCGTACGAAGTTAAATCAACCTTACATAGAAGCGGAGCGTGAACGGCGAGAAAAAATCGAAGCCGAACAGGTGTCTGAGGAAGTCAAATGGGCAAAATTGAATTGGGAGAAGTTCGAAGAACCCCTTATAAAACTGTGTAAATCGTATAGCGATGGCGATGAACACGTTGTGATTCGGTGGCTCGATACGGTTGCTACACACAGAAAAGACTTCGGAGATTTGCGCGGCTTAGTGATTAATCTTAGAGAAGTTGCGAAGAACTGTACAGAATTCGCGAATCGAATAGAGGCTGCGCCTCCCGTGACGCCAGCCGATGCCGTCCCCGCAAAAAATGGGGAGACTTCGCCCGTTGAAGCCGTCCAGAAAACCATGAAGACAGTCGACGACCTAACCGCCCGTATGAGCGCCGACGACAAATGGGAGGTCTACGAGTTACTTCAATCCCAAGTGAAAAATAAATTGAAGGCGCTGACGGCTGCGGTGAGAAAGGAAATGAAGAAGGCGAGCATTGCGGACGGACTAACGGAGGAAGAAGTGAGTTTCTTTAAAGATTTCCGTATGCCGAAACGTGATCCAAAACAACAAGAGGCCCAAGAAGCCACCCAGGCCGCCAAAAAGAAAGTTCAACAGTTCGTCCGAGACATTATTAAAGAAGGGCGTCGTGCGCTGGCAGCAAAACACCATCCCGACAAAGGTGGCAGCACCGAGGACATGATTGCAGTAAACGCAGCAGAGCAGTTGCTGCAAGAATCAGCGGCGCATTGAGTTTCGAAACGCGGCGCGGCGAAGAACAGCGCAGAAAGGAAGGATAGCAATGGGTTCATATACGAATGTAAAAGGGTATCCCAAAACAGTCGAACTCAAGTCGGATGTGTTCGGCTTCGCGGGAAATCGCATTTTCAAAGTTACGAAAGACGAGGCCTTGTCGATAAGCAAAGAATTCGACCTCCCTACGGACTTCAAAGAGTACGGAGACGATGAGGATTTTTATTATTTCAATCACGGTCACGGCAAGTTTCACGCCGTCTTTTGGTTGCCCCGTCCCATTGCTCAGGCCGAGTGATGAGTGCCGACGAACAAAATCTGACGCCCGACGAAATTGCCGAGGACGCGGAACTCGAACCCTCGTCGCATTCGTCGTCTGCGTATTCTGGCCCAGGTAGAAGAGACCCATTCAACGCGGGTAGGAAAGGTGTGCCCAATCTAGATGACTACGGTGCGATGCGACAAGTTGTCGATGCAAACGACGGTTTGATGGGGTCACGTATCGTTGGGCCTCGATCCTACCGAGGGCGCAAAATGCCGACGTGGGCGATGAACGACAAGAAAGTTCGGCACCTCTTATTATCCACGTTTCCGCGAATGAAAGAGGGTAGCGCGGCAGGACGCCGACAGAGAGACAGCGCGGCCCGTTGGCACGCGGTTATCCATCTGTACTTCAGAATGAAATACACATGCTCGCAGATAGCGGAGGAACTTGGTTCGTCGCACTGCAAGATCAAAAATGTAATTCGCTCTATCCAGCGTGTCGTCAGAGGTCTTCGGGCCGATTCAAGGAAGCCGCGCACCAACACTCGTGGAGCAAACCTGCGCGGCACTCAACACCCAAGAAAATCAAAGAGTTGATAGATGATGCTCCCCATTGACAGTACTTGTGGAGGGGATAAGTCCTCTCAACCTTTTGAGCCTAGGTTCCGTCAAGGAGTCTAGGCTATTTTTCTGTCCCAAATTTCCCGTGAGGCATTCACTCACTCAGGTTCCGGCCTAGGGTCCGACGATCCTAGGCCTTTTTTCTGTCAACAATTTCGCGTGAGGCGTTCACTCACTCAGGGAGGTTCCGCTATGGCCGGAACGTTCGATACGTTCACCAAGTTTATAAATCTGCGCGAGACAACGAACCTCACGAACACAAGGTTTGCAGTGTTGTGTGGTCTGTATGAAATCCCAGGCATGAGTGACGCCTCCTTGAACCGAGCGCTACAGCGCAAAAGCTTCAGCCAGGATGTTGACCTCGCCGTGCGGCCACTCATCTTGCGGATCGAGAATTTAATCGAGTCTATGAAGCCGCTTCCGGTGTCGTTCGAAAACGTCGAGGTTGTAAAACTTTTCCTCGATTTACGAGAACATTTACTCGACCACGGTATCGATCTTCAAATATCGACCAACAATAGCAGCGACAGTAACGCAAGGTTCCCGCCGCACAATAATCGCCACCAAAGGGTAATCGACTTTTAATTCAAAGGTAGCAATTCAATGGATGAAGTGTGCGGTGATAGGGAACAACAAGCAACAGACAGGCCGTGGTGGGCCGAAATTCTACGCATTCGGTATGAATGCGATCTGTCTCTTTATCAACAACTAAAAAACGAGTACGGCGTCGACGTGAGACCGCCGTACCCATTCCAATGAGGAGTAGAGAATTTATGTACAAGGGACCACATCAAAGAGAAGAAAAACCAAGCGAAGACGACAAACGTTTTGCGTTGGAGCACATCGCTCAAGCGATTAGGGATTGGGATTGGAGTCGAAGTACTGCGATGGCGTACTGCGATCAAATCTATCAGACACTGCTCGCAAATCGTGGGTGGCGTCTCGACAAACCCGAAACACTTTGCAAGTACATCGAGCGAGCAAACTTGCCGATGGACAAGGGTATCGCTGACGCGTTAAGCGAAGCGTGGGGGCGCAGTAGCTACGCCCGCTGCAAAAGTTACGATGAGTTCGTACTCGATGCCTTCCACGGCGAAGGACATTTGGATACCAAGAACACGGGCACATACCTCTCGATAATTCAAAACCTAGGCGAGAAAAACCATTGGCGAATGAAGGCGTACGTACAAGAAGCAATCGACGAGAGCACAAAACGCCAGAGATTAATCAGCAGCATTACGGGAGCATAACATGTCGAGAAAAATCGAGATTTTCATGCGTGAATACGGCCAGGTTAAAGCCTTCAACGCGGATCACTTGCCTATCATTCCAGGCTTGTTCGACGCATCGGTTTTGGAGAACTGCAGCACAGAGTGTCTTCAAGAAATAAATCGCCGTGTAGCCGAGACCCGACAAGCGAGGAGCATGACTCGTGAAGAGCAGCGCGAAACGCTGCGCAAAGCCGCCGATGCTGCGCGCGGTTACAAACTTTTTCGCGAAGGCGATAAAACCACAACAGATGTTGAAATTCGTCGCAAAGACGACGGCAAAGGACACAACGCATTTGAAATTGTTGCAGGCGAGGCTCCGCGCTCGCTTCCGACTGCGGGGCCGATGGACCGAAGCGAAGCTGCCTTCACTAATCCCCATGCCGACAGTCTGTTTCGCAATCCGGCGACCGGCGTCGACTACAGCCGAGCAGAAGCCTACGCCCTTGCGGGTGGCGGCGAACTTGATAGAAAACTTTTTCGCAAGATGATGCAAACCGACCTTAAAAGATTGAACTCAATTTTGGCGGGCAGTTAAGGGAGAAACAAAATGGTTACGAATGAATCTTTCGATAAAGCGTGGAACAGATATGCAGCGTCCGGTCTGAAACCGGCGAATCTTCTGACCACCGAGCACAACGCAATACACATTCTAGGAGGGGTCGTCACTTTTGAACGAGATTTCAAACGCATGCCGAACCCCGAGGAAATGCACGCCGTCATCGTCTATCTGGGCGACATGGATGGGCATCCTCCGGGGTCTCTGCAATATCACCATACGTACGCCGCTCCAGCCGAAGCGCTCGATCCTCGGCAAAATATTCCGCACCTTAATCTGTTTCCTGGGTGCACCAGCGTCGAGAAAGCGACTACGTATGTTAAGGAGAACTCTCGCAGGATTCCAGCAAATCAACTTAAGCAGTTGAACGAACTGCTTGCGTACGTACAAGCGCACAACATCCACGATAATGTTGCGACCGAGCCAGTCGAGACGCCTGAACAAGCCGAACAGCGTGAGGCTTACCAGACAATCCGAGACCGCGTCAGTGCGCTGACGGCAAAAGATTGTGGCAACGTCGGCAGCGGACCTGGGATGGGAGGGTGGGAGCGCGTCAATAAGTTGAAAAAGAAAACTCTTCGCGTATCTCGATGCGTGTCAGGCGCGAAACATTTCTGCCGCAATAGTTGCCGAAAGCGTGGACAAAGATGTCGCGGACCTCCGCGATTCCGGTATTCGATAAGCTATGAACAATCGGTGCACCGGGAAGGTCACGAACGAATTAATGGGTATTCGGTTCATCACGTACACGCATGCCGATGGGCTTGTCTGCCCGCGTCCGGGTCCGTCTGGGATTCCTCTCGGCACAGTTGTGCTTTCAGAATTCGAGGTAATCAAGATTGATGACTCTCGATCAATATGCGAGCACGCAATCGTCTCCACCGAGGAACCTCGGCCCGTTGTTCAGGCTGCTGTTCCTGTTCGATCAGCGACGCCAGTGCAGCCTGTGAAAGCATTGACGGTCGACCAGATTGTTAAGCAGGTCGAACAACGTAAGACACAGCGCGCAGCATTGCCTCAGGTCGATGCGCCGGTCGACGAAGCAACGATAGCAAGGGCCAAGGTTCCGCCGAAGATCAAGTCCGACATCTCCACGGCACCAGCGGCGATCCAGCGAATCTTTGACGGCGATATTGAAGGACTAACCGCCTCGGAGATAGCAGAATTAACGCGAGGACCGCGCACTGAAGTCGAATCAGGCGATGGCGAGCCGCTCAATCCGTTTTCCAACGACTTCTCCGCGAGTCCGCAGCAGTCGGGTCCGGTGCGGCGCGGAAACCGGCCTGTGTCGGTTTTTGATCGATGAGTTTTTGAAGCAGGCTCCCGTTTGTTCAGGGGATTAGAAAACGAAAAAGAAAGGTGGTGAAACGCACGGCCCGAGGTCGCGCGGCCCCGAAAGGGCAAAGAAGATATGAGATGAAATTATCAGGTTACATTCAGAAGTATTTTTCGGACAGGGGATTCGGGTTCATCGCTGAACACAAGAACCTCCATTTTTTCCACATCACATCGTGCTCGTTTATTCCTGAAGTCGGCCAGCCTGTGACGTTCGATATTGCCGCTGGCAGAAAAGGGCCAGCTGCTGTTGACGTTGAACTTGTTTTAGGTCCGACGACACCAATCACCTCTTCGGAGGTGTCGAAGTGAACGTCTGGTACCAGCAAATTATCAGCAAACTGTTTGATCCAAATGAAACCGTATGCTTCGCACTGATTGAAGAGAAGGGTATCGTCGAACACGGTTTCACCTCTGCACAAAAAGCAACTGAGAACGGCGTGTACGAATATTTGCACGGTCGTAATGGTGTGGCGAGCGTTTATATCGCCATGAATCCATTCAAGGATGAACTACGGGGCGCAAAGAAAGGTCGCACAGAAGAGAACGTCGCTAAGATCAAGCGACTGTACGCGGATGCCGATGAAAACGGTCCCGCCGTATTCGAGAAGTTGAAAAAGTCCACAACCATCCCACAGCCTCACATTGTGATGGAGACCAGCCCAGGGAAATTCCAGTTCATTTGGAACGTTGACGGGCTAACACAGGATTCCGCGAAGAAAATGCTGAAGGCCCTTGCGCAAGAGTTGGGGACTGATCCAGCCGTTTGCGAGACTTCGCGGGTTTTTCGTTTGCCTAGTTTCGTGAATCGTAAAGCGAAGTACACAGGAGAGCCGATTGTTAAACTCGTTGGCGATATCCTAAATCGTGGTCCGTACCGTCCTGGGGACTTTCAGTTCTCTAACGCGACTGCGGTAAAGACTGAGAGTAAACCCGAAGATTATCTCGACGCACCTTTCGTTCACGGTCAACTCGATAACCAGATTGTCCAGCTAATCGGGCATTATATGGCGTCAAAAAACATCAGCGATCCTGATGAAATGTACGCCTTGGTCATCGCAAAAATGACGGACAACACTTTTGAGCGCGACGGTAGGCCCTTTCAGTGGAACGATGAGCGGGTACGCGAACTGTGCCGATTGAAAACACAGACGTGGAAAACTGGCGAAGAGCAAATGAGGGAAGCGACGAACGATGCTTTGGCAGAATCCGCTGAGATTGCTAATAAAGCCTTAACTGTGGCAACTCAGCCGCGCGATCTCGCCTTGAATCAGAAACCAACTACAACGGCAACAGCGGCGGTGACGCTACAGCCGCCTCCTGAAATCGATACGAGCGAAGGCTACACACGTCCCGAGTTTCCGTACTGGGCGATTATGGGAACTTCCATTTGGAATGGTTTAGTCGCGCCTGCGCTTGCGTCTTCGTCGAAACATGCTGAGTTCATCGCAATGCCCGCTATCCAAATAATGTTAAATCAACTCTCGGGGCGGGTGCGCGTCGGACTTTCGGGCACCAATTTCAATACCTACGTCGGACTGGTCTCGCCTTACGGGAAATTCTTCAAATCATCTAGCTGCGATTTGGCAATGGACTACTTCCGCACTATGGGTCTCTTGTTCAAAAAGTCGGTAGGCAAGAAAGAAGAATTCGCAGGAGAAAGAACCGCTGTCATTCAGGCCGGAAGCCCGGAAGGTTTTGGGCTAAAGGCGAGAGATATAAATGCATATCGTGCACTTCTCTTCAACGACGAACTCGGAAAGTTTGTATCGAAGGCGGGAATCGAAGGCTCCGCATTCTCCAGCGATTTGTTGACTTGGTACGGTGCGGGCGAATTCGGTAACAACACGACTCAACCTAGGAACAGGGTTCACTTTGAAGCCGGAACGTACACCTTTGGTTGGCTGTGGGCAACTACAGACCGTGGGTTCAATCGTCATTGGCCTAAGCTGGCGGGCATCTCGTCTGGATTGGAAGACCGAATGTTTTTCGTTGTCAGCCCGAAAGAACCAAAACCTACAGCGCCTTTTTCGGACCCGATTCTTGTGGAAGGGGCTGCTCGAACTCGACAGCTAATTGATAAGGCTGTTCAACAGGAAAAATTCGATTTTGAATCCCCCGAATGGTTCGCCAAAAAGGTTTCAGGAATGGACCCGCGTTCGATGGATTTAATCCAAAAATTTAGCCTTTATTTCTGCGTCGACATGGGTGACAGCGTTATTGGAGACGAACACGTTGACCGAGCCTTGGCTTTGGTTGAATACCGAAATCGGGCGGCTTTGTTCCTGGCACCTATCGAGGCCGAAAACGACGGCGCGCGTACCCAGAAGGAGATCATCCGAGAGTTACGTCAAAACAGGGGCAAGATGCGGTACAGGGATCTTTGCAACAAACTTGACTACACCAGTTTGGAAGTCTGGAAGTGGAACCGTATATACCAGGGCTTGGTCGGAGAAAACTTTATTATTAATTTCTACGAACAAACCACTCCAGGTAGGCGCGCGACCCGCATGGTCGGGCTGGCCAAACAGGAGGAAGACTAGGATGCCTAAAAATTACATCAGAAGGCATAAGGGGGGTTGTCCGCTGACCCCTCGGCAGTGGCGACGATTGGACATCATCGAGGCTGTTGACGGGGTGCCGGTGTTGGAGTCTATCGACCGAGCCTGTCGACTTAAAGTCATCGGTCGGCGTACCAGCGCCTGGGTAAAGGAATACACCAAAAGATGGAAGGTCGAGTTTGACACTCGGCCTGTGGATGGTGCGACACTTTTACCGAGCGTCAAGAAGCTCGTCGAACGGACTTGGTAATTAGATGCGAGACGCTGTGCAGCGCGGCGAAAGCGTGCCAGTCAGCGGTAACGCAGGATCATCCGTCATACACAATGGATTGAAATCGAGTGATTTTCAAACACCCCCATCAAATTTTAGTTCATTGTGTATGCTGCGAAAAACGGTGTAAGCCTAGTTGGCTCATAGATTTGATTGTGTACGGTAGATGGGCTATGGGTGGGAGAGAGAGTGATTTTTTGATGAAAGGACAGTCTTTAAGTCATTGTTAAACCCATGTGTGTGGCAGTAATAGGGGTTCTATCATACACAATGAATCAGGCTAATTTTCGAGATTAGGCCTGCCACGCCGTCCGTGCAAGTTTGTGTGTTTTTCGCGAAAATCGCACACTTTTCGCTGTTTATTCGCCACGAAGTAAAGCCAAAGTATTGTAGAGCATTAAAAACAATACACTTAGCATAATTCTCTGGGTTTACGGACGACTGAAAGAGGGGCTTTGGTGAATTTCGCCTAGATTTCGCCTTAGGAATCAATATGAGCGACCGATCCGCTGGACGTGGGAGTTGGGTGCAGTTCGCTTAAAGCAGCGGCGTAGCGACGGCGTATGCTTCAGGGCTATGGGTATTGGCGATGGTATCAGTCGCGTCACAGCGTTCGGCATTCGCCATCCTGCGCTGACACGCGCAACCGGCTGACGGGTCCCTATGAAGCCCGGAGATCGAAAACGCAATCTTACGCTATATGGAATCGACGCCGAGGGGTCCGCTAAGTGGCTTGTTTCTGGACGAGGCTTTCAGACAAACGCAATACTTTGCAGTAGAAGCTTGCGTTCTTTGAGCGGGCACAAAAAGACCCCAAAGCCTGGAAGCCTTGGGGTCGAGGGGTTAGAAAATGTTTGCTTCGGCCTTCCGGGCGGCTTTGGCGGCCTGTTCTGGCGTCGTGTGCAGATACCGCATCGTGGATGACAGCGCGCGATGCCCGCATGTCATAGCGGTCTCTGTGATCGTTGCGCCGCCCTGAAGCATTAGTGACGCCCTGGTGTGCTTCAGAGAATGGAGCGAACGTCCAGAGATGCCAGCCGCTTCGGAGCGCGTCTGGAACATACGCCAGAGAGCGTTTGTGGTCAGTTTGCCGCCCTTCTGGCTCACGAATACGAAGCCTGACGGATCAACGGCCTTGCCGTCTCGCTGTTCGAGATACAGCCGCAGCGCTTTACGTTCGTTTAGCCAGGGCTGACCGCCAGGAGCAGGCTCAATAGGTTGAATGCTCTCAAGCGAGCCTTTCACTCGGCGAATGCGGATTGTATTCGACTTCAGGTCCACATCCTTGAGAGTGAGTTCTGAGATTTCTTCGGCTCGCATCGCATGCCGATAAGCCAGAGTGAGTATCGTCCAATCTCGCAACGCGTTGTGATCAGCGGCGTTACGGGTCGTTTCGAGAAGTGCTTTGAGTTCTTTTGGTTCGAGGAATTGCATTTTTACACTCCTTAGAGACGCAATACTAACACGTAATATTGCGTCTTGTCAAGCACATTCTACAGATGGTCGCAATAAAACGCGCAAGCAACGGTGAGCGCGCCGTGCAACGCAACGATCCGACCACGCGTCGGGAGGGGGATCGCGTCTCTCGTGAAGCAAAAGCAAAAACGCTTAGGGCGATTCAGCAAAGATTTCCAAGGGACGTTGCAAGGGGTAGGGGGAGCCGGGATGCGTAGGAACCCCAGGCCCTCGGTTTCGCGGTTTCAAAACTCCGTGA
>Ga0137362_10001677_pt1 | contig 13919 bp, 14 predicted proteins | sample MadtaG_2_FD_104801 | JGI IMG/M metagenome (GOLD analysis project Ga0137362, IMG submission 104801) | Vadose zone soil microbial communities from Angelo Coast Range Reserve, California, USA - Mad1_100_16 metaG | ecosystem: Environmental > Terrestrial > Soil > Vadose zone | place: USA: California... | reverse complement strand
CCTGATAAGCGCCGTCGATAGGCGCGTGCGACAAATCGCAGGCAACACCATCTGACACCTTCCTCTTCCTGCTATTCCGACTCACACCACTGAGCCGTGCGCGAACAATAAGTACTTCCAGGAGCCAGTTCAAGCACCCGAACCCTTCTCCAAGAACTCTGCTTTCTCTAACATCACCACTGGCTCCGCAACACCGATCCCCATCTCTTCCTCTGTGCAAGCCGACCTCTTATCATCAGCACTCACCCAACCAACGAACATCGAGTAGAGAACAGGTGGCGCACCTGCTATCTGCCTGATGGGCCCCGTGAACCACCTGCGGGCACTTATAGCCCAGAACCCGAGGGCGTAGGCAACCACAATCCCGACGGCGACGGGCGCGTAGTTGAGCGTTCGGGAGTTGACCGGGTTGAGCTCCGGGAGGCAAAATACGATCGATATGAAGCCAATCCAGAGTACCGCGACGATTGATATTGGGTAGGAGAACTTGCCCAGGTGGAACGGTCCTCGTACGAATCGATCCGCGTAGATGACGCGCAGGGCGATTGGAAATCCTATGATGAAATAATTCGTGGAAAGGGGAAGGGTATTTAGCGAGTCAGATTGCGTACCGTAGGAGATGTAGAGCCCGATCGTGGCAATGGACGTAGCGGCCGAAAAGGCCACCGCACTGCCAAGACTAGGCAAGCCCAGGATGAAACTCAACGTACATGCGAGCCAGACTGGTAAGAAGGTAACCAAAAAGTCCTCAGTGCTTTAATTATCTTCCGATTTGTGGATCAGCTACGATGAAATGACGAACCGGTACGAATCGGGGAATGCCATCGATGGTCGACTTTGTGTAGGAACTTTGACCCTGGGATCGCGCCGTCGCGACTAAAGGCGTACATCATTCGCGAATTTGACGTCACCGAAAAGGTCCTACGCAGCATGCAATGACAAAGCGCTAACATGAGCACAGATGGACGGAAATGGGCCTAGTCTTACCCGCAAAAGAACATCGCCACGATGACGATGACCTACCGTAAACCGTCGTCATCTCCTTGTTCATACCAACCTTCTCACGAGACATCACTCACCATCAAGACAATCGCACCATTCTTGCCGACCGTGTCCAGGAAGATCTGCGTCACCGGCTGACCCGTCGGCGATGCAACCGTCGTCTCATAATCTTGAATCGAGAAGAGTAAACTCAAGATGAGGAACCAGCCGAGGATCGCAGAGACTCCGATCGCCGTGATGATGCCAATTGGTCCAGACATGGCCGCATTGTGGGTCTCCTCGGTCATATGCGCGCTCGCATCGAATCCTGAAAATCGATTAGGAAATGGAAGTCCTTGCGCAGCGCATGCATCCGACCTGTCAGCGTGTATTGAGCCAGAAGAATCCCGATTACAGCGACATATGCGGGGCTCGCCCGCTGGGACCACCCGACGCCATCGACACCGGTACCATCGATGAAAGTTTGGAAGACGAACTTGCCACTCTGGTGCTTCGGAGCTGCAGCGAGGATAGCAATGGCGAGGGAGGTCGTTCCAAGCGCATGCCACCACACCGAGACATTATTCAAGTACTTGAGAATGTGTACACCGAAGGTATTTATCGTGCCTACATCATATTTAGTCGGGGTCTCAAGGGAAAAAATAAGGGATGAGTGTGTCGTACCTTGGGCGAAAAGAACTGCAGCGTAGATTCCGATCGTCTTGTGCGAGCTCGGCTCGTAATTCGTACCGATTGTAGCCGCAGTCGAGATAAAGTTAGCGCAGGCAAAGCTAAGAGAAAGCATGAGAATCAGTCGAAGATTTACACGTGACTGGTGACGCAGTAAGGTAGGTTACCTGATCCCCGTCGTTACTGCAACCTGCCCCAGGAGATTGAACCAACCAGTTAGCCAGGACGCGAAAGGAGCACCTTGAGGCTTGGAAATCATAGCTGCCCAGAAATATGGACCGCCACTGGTCGGATGTGCGCTACATATTTCTGGACCGCATGTTACAAACGTAATGCTTTTGTGGTGCACAGAGGACGCACCCGCCATCGCCAGGCCGACCAACATCGTGAAGAAGGCTGTTAAACGTCAAGTTGAATAACTGACTCTGGGACGATAAGGAACTGCCCTCACCAACGACAATCCATCCCCACACCATAACAGCTGGTCCACCAGTAGTCTACAATCCGTCAATAAACAAAAGTTTAGAATCGCCTTCGAAGGTTGCTCACAAGACCGAAGAGAAATAGGGAGGGGATTCCAGTGATGACACTGATGATAGAGAACGAGACACCAAAGTTCTGTGGGGCACAATCTGTCAAAGACTATGGACGTGTGGTCGCTTCACGTTTATCTTACCTGCAACAAGGTCAGATCACGCCTGGTAATTAATGAGTGCCATAAATTTCAAAAGGCGAGTACGGATAGATAAGCTAAACTGAACGTACTTGAGCTCCTGCTTATATCCCATCCTTGCTAATTCTGCCTCGTCACCAGTGTGAGCGCCTCCTACCTCAGCCATCTGGCTATCCTTGTTTGAGGGGGGCATTGTGGTACTGGTAGTCGGGAACAGAGCGGGGCCGGAGCTCAGAGAAGTCTATTGTCCCTGGGGGGTCTAATCGAGAAAGAACCACGAGCCGGCTAAAGAAGCAGCCGATACGCTAAAATCATGCGCAGGTGCCACCCTCCAGTGCGTGGGAGAAACCCCACAGTCGCATGTGCCGCCACGTCTAAGACATAGCTGAAGTCTGAAATTGCCGACTCTGGCACCAAAAGAGGTTGAAAGCGTCATTGTGAGGTGAAGCTAGTGGCGGCATCCTGCACTGCGCCGGACCGCAGTGTCCGGTCAGTTACGTGTCGTTGGAAATTCTCAGGCCTGTCGACGAACACCTCCTTGCCAATCCTTACCCCCTCCCACCATCACTCCACCATCTACTTATCGTCTTCTCACCACATACCCCCGCATTTCTCGGCTATATTTCTTGATATGAGTCAATTTTCCTCACCATTGTCCCTCCAGGCACTCTTCAACACTCCAGTGCAAGACTACGAGAACCAGACAGCATCATCCCCGCCCCAAGGCAACACCCTTGTACTATGCTGCCTTCTGCATGTATGACGTCGTAATGTTCCCAATCGTCGATTCCTGGACATAAACGCTCGAGGCTTCGACAGGAAGGTAACACTGCTGCATATGGCAACGTGCCACAGGAGGTCGTTCAATTGCTTCTAGAGCATGGTACATATATGGAAGCCATCCGACGCCAGATGTAATGGAGTGACTTCATTACATCTGGCGTCGGATGTTGGGTACGTGCAAGTTGTCGGGTCCTTCTCGAACACGGTGCATTTTAAGGAAACCCGGGACAAGTATGACTGCAACCCGTTGGAGCGGGCGTCGATAGAGGAACACGTGGACGCTGTTCGGTCTTCTGGAGCATGGTGCGGATGTGAGTGCCTGGTCCAAGGAGAAGGTTACGCCATCGCATTTACATCGGTCATGAGATAGCTGGCAGTTGCTCAGGTCCTTCTCGAACATGGCGCGGATGTTAAAGCACAGGACAAGGATAGCCCGAATCTTCTTCGTTGGGCGCAAAGTGAAGAGGCTCCTCGACTCCTTCTCAAGAATGGTGTGGATGCGAATGCCCTGGGATGTAAAGGGCCGGACATCGTTGCATCAGGCGTCGGAAAGTGGACTTGTGGGCGCTGCTCTGGTCCTTCTCGAGCACGGCGTGGTGTGAACGCCTGGGATGTTATAACCGTGGCTCTGTTACAACTGACATTTAGTCCCTGGTTCAGGCATGTAGACATTCTGACGTTGTGCAGCTGCCCTTCCAGCGCGATGCCGATATCCACATGGGATGAAGAGGGTCAGGCTCCATTCATGAGAGCGACGGCGAAAACAGATCACAGCATAATGCAGTTATTGTTGGAGTACGGAGCCGTAGACCATAGGACGTGAGTACAACGGACGGACTCGGGGACTTGTTGTGGACAGTGAATGATTTTCATGGTATTCATAGGGTGCACTTAATTTTTTCGATGCCGTTGCACGCAGGACTAACAGTTCAACCAGATTGAGTCGCGGAAGTCAGTGTCGCACGTCTATTGCAAAGTGACACATGAACACAAGCGACCATTCACTTGCATCCGGAAAACTACCACTTCAATTTTCGTCCGCGCTGCTGTTCTTCCTCTTAAGTGATGGTAGAGGACACCTTGAATGCGCCTTATTGCCCTGCTCACGTAACCCCTCCCTTTTCATACTCCATTCACGTTGTCTCTCAGGGTCGATGACTAAGACCCAGACAGATATAATTTGGCGACCAGCAATTCGCCTGCTCTAGGTATGTCACGGTTTCAAATTGGCTAGCGACAATCGGCGAATACAAAGTCTGACTGCGTGACAGAAGCCACTCAAGAAATCGTGAGCAAAGGGAACAAGTGGGTAATTTCTTGTCTTAATGTTCACATAGACGACAGGGATCAGCAACTTGGTACTGAAATCGACTTCCAGGCGACGGAGGACGGCATTCACTATTTCGCTTATCACATCCAGATCTAGGAACACACTTTTTTTTCAATCGAGCTAGGTCGAGCCCCCGATTGATCAACGTTGGATGTCCAACAGTAGTCAAATATAGAATCGTTGTCGAAAGTGTTGCTGTGCTAAGTTACTGTGTTAGTCCGCCAGGTTAGTCCACCAGTCTGAAAGGTGTGGACCGCCTGGACTGGACCAATTTCGGACGGACCAGAGCCGGTTCGTACCGGCTATACGTTATGTTCATTCAGATGTAGCACGACTCGGAGAATCCTATTATTTTCTCAGTGTGTCCTTCATGCCGTTTTGAAACCAAATGACCGGAAAATTATACGGAATAGCTGTATCGTTTTCGAAATCCAGGCTATTTGTCCCAGTAAGATAGTCTGACAGAATTTGAGGGCGTGGTGTGAGCCTGTGTCTACTCGAACACTCATCCTACACCCTTCAGGCATTTTTTAAAAGGTTTCCTCCAGGTTTCATTACTTCCTTACTTCTATGAGAGTTGGACCTGAGGTATGTTACATCTCCAAGAAGTTTGCTTTCTCTGACATCACCACTGGCTTCTCAGTATCATTACTCTTATCTTTCTCTGTACGAACAGACCGGTTGTCGTCAGCATTCATACAACCAACACATAGGGCAGAAAGCTGGGCGCACCTGCAATTTGCTTGATAGGGCCCGTGAACCACGTACGGGCACTGAGGGTCCAGGACCCAAGGGCGTAGGTAAGGACAATCCCCACGGCGACAGGTGCGTAGTTGAGCGTTTTCGTGCTGACCGGGTTGAGCTCCGGGAGGCAAAACGCAACCGAGATAAACGCGATCCAGAGCACGGCGGCGATCGAGATTGGATATGAGAATTTGCCGAGATGGAATGGTCCTCGCACGAATCGTTCCGCGTATATGACGCGTAGGGCGATGGGGATTCCTATGATGATTAAGATAATTCCAGGGTGAGGGTGAGGGGAAATGAGGAGTTTGAATTGCGCACCGTAGGAAATGTAGAGCCCGATCGTGGCAATGGACGTAGCGGCAGAGAAGGCCACCGTACTACCGAAACTAGGCAAGCCGAGGATGAAGCTCAACGCGCAAACGAGCCATACTGGTATGATGGCAAACAAACAATCCTCAGCGCTTCTGCTGTCCCTGATTCGGACGAGAATCATGAAAGGACGAACCGGCACGAATCGGGGAACGCCACCGACGGTCAACTTTGTTCAGGAATTTGGAGCCTGGAATCGCGCCATCGCGACTAAATGCGTACATCATTCGCGAATTCGATGTTACAGAAAAGGCCCTGCCCAGATTACAACGACGAATCGCACACATGAGCACAGATAGATACGGAGATGGGACCGGCCTTACCCGCAGAAGAGCATCGCCCCGATAATGATTATCTGCCAAGTGTCGAATCGTCCTCATCCATATTTTCCGTACTGACCTTCTCAGGAGACATCACTCACCATCATTACAATCGTTCCCTTCTCGCCGACCGTATCCAGGAAGATCTGCGTCACAGGTTGTCCTGTCGACGACGCCACAGTCGTCTCGTAGTCTTGAATACAGAAAAGCAAGCCCAAGATAAGGAACCAACCGAGGATCGCAGAGACTCCGATCGACATGACGATGCCAATTGGTCCAGACATGGCCGCATTATGGGTCTCCTCGGTCATATGCGCGCTCGCATCAAATCCTGAATATCAATAAGAAAACGGACGACCTGGCGAGGTGTATGTGTCCAACCTAGCAGCGTATACTGAGCCATGAGAATACCGATGACAGCGACGTAGGCAGGGCTTGCCCGTTGCGACCATCCGATACCACCGACACCGGTATCGTCGATGAAGGTGCGAAAGACGAACTTGCCGCTTTGATGCTTCGGGGCTGCTGCGAGGATGGCGATGATGATAGAAGTTGTGCCAAGGACATGCCACCACACGGAGACGCTATTCATATACTTGCGAACGTGCACGCCGAAAGTGTTGATCATGCCTGGGTCAAGGTTGATCAGGACCAAGGAACATCATGAATAACAGATGACATGTGCTGTACCCTGCGCGAAAAGAACCAGGGCAAAGATTCCAACCGTCTTGGGCGGGTTCGGTTCGTAATTCGAAGCCATGGTAGCCGCAGTGGAGATGAATTCGGCGCAGGAGAAACTAGAAAATGCGAATCAAAGAGTGGTGTGCGATTGGTGCCGGAATAACGGACCAGATTACCGTCGTCACCGCAATTTGCCCTAGAAGGTTGAACCAACCAGTAACCCAAGATGCGAATGGAGCACCTCGAGGCTTGGAAATTATGGCTGCCCAGTAATATGGACCACCGCTGGTCGGATGTGCGCTGCATATTTCTGGAGCTGCTCGTTACAAACACAACACAGTCCCCTTCTGAACGCTGAGAGAGGACGTACCTGCCATAGCCAAGCCGACCATCATCGTGAAGAAGGCTATTTAACGTTCAATGTATCACAGACTCTGAGATGATAAGAAGACTCCCTACCGACGACAATGAAGCCCCACACCATAACGGCAGGCCCGCCTGTTGTCTGCAATCCTTCAGGGAACAGAACGGCTTATCGCTCGAGAGAATGCTCACCAAACCGAAGAGAAACATGGGTGGGATACCAGTGAGAATACTGATGATGGAAAACGAGACACCAAAGTTCTGTGGGTCGCGCTCCCTCAAAGACCGCACAAGCATCGTCGTCGTCAGAACACCTCACCTGCATTAAAGTCAGATCACGCCTGGCAGAACGTGTATTATAAGCTTCGAAAGACGAAAATGTAAAATTGAATTGCACGAACTTGAGCTCCTGCCTGTATCCCATCCTTGCTAGTTCAGTCTCGTCGCCAGTGTAAACACCTCCCATTTCAACCGTCTGGCTGTCCTTCGTTACTGAATTCGTGTCCGGGATGGTAGTCGGTAACATAGCGGCGTCACAGCTTGGGACAAAGGTCTCTTCTTCCTTTTTTTGGAACGTCCAATAGGGAAATGACCCCAGCTGATGTCCGAGTCAGCCAAAGCCATGTACTTCTTATAGGAATCGAGAATCCTCGTCCGAGTCGGATAGGTCCAGTGCGGCGTGGGTGAAACGCTACAGTGGCATGTGCTATGACTTCCAAGAGGTAGATCAGACGGCTCGCTGAATCGGGCGGCAAGATAGGCAAAATTTTGGCTGGCCGGGACGAGCCTCCAGGTCATTACTGTACTACTAGATTGGTGGCGTCTACATGGCTCCAGCTCAAGTCATGAAAACGTGGATCCGAAGCCTGAAGTCAAGACAAATTTTCAAGAGGCGCACTGGCACTGTGCTAACTCACTAGGAATAGAAATAGTTATAGCAAGGGAGAATGCTGCGAGATCAAATGAGATCAAATGCCCAGGCAGTCGGAGAGTCAACATTGGTACGACCGACGAACGTCCGTTTCATCCATAGTAATCAAAAAGGTTGTCTTGATAATATAGGCAATCCAGGATTGAATGCGATGCCTTATTCATTTCGCCCTGTTACTTTGTTATACTAAGCTGTTCGGCTGGAGTCATGTTGTACGTCTGTAGGGGGGTTGTTGTTCCCCGGCAGTTGCCGCGGACCTTGTGATCAGCGTGGCACGTGGCCACGTGTCAGCGAGTTTAATCTCCACCAGAGTCCAGTTGTTTCGCAACGGTACCACAAGCGCTTCAAGCAGTTTCAAAGCTTCCCATTAGGCTACAGATCTTGCTGTATAAACGAATTACAGCTCCAGCTTCACAGGGGTCTAGAATCAAATCCGCGCGCGACCCGAACACCTTTGTTAATTTATGAAAACTCGTGTATCCGAGTCAGGTACTGCATGTTACAACATGTAATACTGTATGATCCAACCCTTCACGGTCCTATTACCTGGCTCCTGCGATGTGAGGTAAGTACAGTATTTGAATGTCCCGTTCCTGGGCATCTCCCTTATCGCCCTGAACCTCGAAGATACAGTAGATATCAGCGAACCATGGATACCCTGTCCATCTTTTTGTCAGAGTGTTACTTGTCTCCAACGCAGTTATATCTGGGAGTGCATGATACTAGTGCTGGCCAAGCTATTTGGGGCACTGGCATAGTTGTGATATTGAAATGACCTGGACTAAATCACCATGGAAAAGCCATTTCTAGCCATCAATCCTAGTGCCGAACAATTTCTATGCCGAAGTCCCATACCTTTGTCACCTCAATTGCGGCGAACCTGGGGACGAGCCATCCAAATGTACTCCAATGTGGATCCCTGTGATTTGTTTCCTTTGTCTCCCGTGAAGGTCCTGGTCCTCTCTAGCTCATCGCATAAAAGTAGGGATCCCTTCCCAGGTCATTGGGATTTCAACGCAGTGGTCTTCGATTCCCCTGAACACATATCTCATCTTTCCACACCCACTGTTTCAAGAACCAATTGCGATGACCACAAATACAGCAAACTTCAAAGTTGGTTCAGAAATATTCAAGACGTCGTACACGGTCTTCGGTGACCTCACGTCCGGCACGCGGCCCCTCATAGTGCTAAACGGCGGACCAGGCATCTCCCACTCGTACATGCTCCCACATGCCGAACTATACCGGGAGCGTGGACGTCCCGTCGTGCTCTACGACCAGCTCGGCTGTGGCGACTCGACGCGTCTGCACGATAAGCCCGCCGACTTCTTCACGCCAGGACTCTTCGTCTCCGAACTGGACAATCTCCTACGACACCTCGGCATCACGCACGATTTCGACCTACTCGGACAGTCTTGGGGCGTCACGCTCGCAGTCGAGTATATCGCGGCACACCACCCCGCGGGACTCAAACACCTCGTGCTCACCAGCGGATCGGCCTCGTACCCGCTTTGGCGAGAGGCTCTCGCGGGCCTGCGCGCGCAGTGGCCGTGGGATTTCCAAGACATTCTCGGTCGCCATGAGAAGGACGGAACGACCGACGCGCCCGAGTACCAGGAGGGTCTCATGCAGTTCTACCGGAAACACATTCTCAGTCTTGATGTGTGGCCCCCGGAGGCACTCAAGTCGATGGCTCAGATGGGGGAAGACCCGACGGTTTACAGAGCGATGTACGTTTGTCACGCATCGCATGGTTTTATTTGGGTCGGCAAATGCTAACTTCCTGACTCACCTCGACCTACGCAGGCTCGGAATCAATGAGTTCAACATGACGGGCATGCTCAAAGACTGGTCCATCATCCCGAAATTAGGCGCTGTCTCCTGCCCGACGCTGATTCTCAACGGCGCCGATGACGAGGTGCCAGATTCCTGTGTTACGCCCCTGTTTTACGGAATCAAGCGAGCGAGATGGGTCACCCTTGGCTCTAGCAGCCACATGCTGTTCTGGGAAGAGCCGGGGAAGTACTTTCAGATCGTCAGCGACTTTCTCACTGACGCGGGTCTCGAGGGCAGCGTTGATGCGCAGGGTATGGTGGCGCGCTCGTTCGGTAAACCGTGGCCTTCTCTATACAGTAACTAAGCCCATATTAGTATGTGGATCAGATCCCTCGAATATTGTACTTCTGTACAGGTTTCTAAGAGTTAGTAGAAAATAAACGGAAGTTATGATTTGAGTTTGCCGAGGCTCCAATCTACTCGATCAGGCTGACTTTGTAATCATTTTTGCTGCCAACCCGCGTTCAGCCCGAATCATTCTTCGTAGAAACCAGAGGGCCTGGAATTCGGCACCGGGTCATGCCAAGGCGAATATTGTCGAAGTGATTGCCACTAATCATTGCTCCAGAACTTTTAATTGAGCCCGTGCAGGACGAACCAATCGCTAAGTAGGCTGAAATCAAAGGTTTTAATGAATTCATTCGTCCACCAGTCTCCAGGGAATCATAACATAACGACAACACAAGACGTAAAATCAAGCGCGCCGATGCCTTGATATCTTACATTTCGCCACATTCTACGCATTTACAATAAACAAACATTCCTCAGTCATTACAAGCCCATGAACAAACGTACCTGTAATTTTCACGGCGAGCTTTGGTCTGTTGTTCGGTCCTGTCGGGACATTCTCAATCTTGCGCAAAGTAAGCATGCCATCGATGACTTTGCCAAAGACGACGTGCTTCCCGTCGAGGAAATCGCACGGCGCGGTCGTGATGAAGAACTACATAGGTCGTGGTTGAGAATGATGGAGAGGAGGGTGGGGAAAGCCACATTGAAAAACGCACCTGGCAACCGTTCGTGTTGGGGCCCGAGTTGGCCTATTCGGAGTGAGCCCACTACAGCATCAGAGTAATGTCATGGTACGGCCCACCATAGACAGTAGTCCTGGACCGGTATGTTTCACCTGAAAATTCTCATCCTATAAGACGAAAACGGGTTAGAGGGGTTGGGAAGGAGAGAAAGACAAGTCTGGGGTAGAAGACGCACCGGGAACTTGTCGCCGTATATCGAAAACGATCCCGTCCCGTCGCCTTTGAGGAAATCACCCCCTTTTACTCTCACATTAGCACCGGTTTCTCGAGCTATCTGAACGGATCACCGTACCTTGACACATGAAATTTGGTACACTACACAGAATCGTTAATGAATGCTCCAATAAAATAGTGGGTGTGCTCACACTCTACCGGTGTTGGCTAGTCAGCATGGGTGAGACGGTTCGACGGTCCAGCACAAGAGATAACTCACCGATGGAAGGTAGCATTCTTATAGCCCTGCGGTCGCGAGTTAACCCTATACTCTCCTGTGCACAGCTGACGGAAATTCTCGGCAGTCCTGAAAGAAAAGAGTGTCAATAAGCGACCGATGTACGAAGGAGCTATGTAACGTACTTGGGGACGATGTCGCTAAACAGCTCCATTTTCAGCCTTCCTGCGGGCGTCTCTCCGATGTTGACGTCCATGAAAACGATTGGTCGCTGTGTAGAGGCCATGGTGGTATGAGGAGAGGATGAGCCGGACAGGGTTCGGGTCAGCTGGTTGGCTTTAGAGGCTTTCACTTTTAACCACCACCCCGCTCGGTGACTAGGATGTCCTATTTTCTGCCCCACCTTCCCTCTGGCTGGCACGTCGATGAGGCGATCAAATCTGAAGAGGATCGCGTAGTTGTTATTCGTTTCGGGCATGACTGGGACTCGCAGTGCATGGTAATGGACGAGACGCTCTACTCTGTCGCCGAGAAGGTGCAGAACTTTGCCGTCATTTACCTGTGCGACATCACAGAGGTACCTGATTTCAACAAGGTGTGTTATATATTTCGTCTGTGGTAAACTGACCGTGACCCCGTCACCGCAATCGCTATAGATGTATGAACTGTATGATCCTTGCACCGTGATGTTCTTCTATCGGTTCGTGGCACATAGTACCATCCCCCGTTTGGGACTAAATCCCCCCAACTCCAGCAACAAACACATCATGATCGATCTGGGGACTGGTAACAACAATAAGATGTAAGTGGTCTTGCACGCCACTCTGCGGACAACGGTTGAACACGTTCCGATATCAGTAACTGGGCCATGGATAACAAGCAAGAGGTGTGCCTTTTCTGTATTTCCCATTTCAAGGTCCAAACTCACTCTATTGTAAGTTGATTGACATTATAGAGACAGTTTATCGCGGTGCCTCCAAGGGTCGCGGTCTTGTCGTTTCTCCGAAAGGTACTATACTTCTAGTCTGCCCAGCCCCCTTCGTAAAGCTAACAGATTTCAAAAGACTATTCGACACGCTACAGGTACTAATGCTAAGGATATGCCAATCGTCATACCCTCCTCTTTTCCCCTTTGTCATTTGTCATTAGTCGCTTGCTGTCTGAATCGATGTATAATTGAGATGAGCTCACTACATCTGATATGACCATGTCCGTATTTCCACCAACTGCGTGCATTGTCCGGGAAGCATTAAACAAGCAGCCTCTCGTCACTCTCACCTGTCGTAGATGCCAGTTGACGAAACAATATGGGCAGGCGAAGAAGTCAAAGGTGCAATCAACTGAACGCGGGCTAAAATAACGCCATTCAACATTGAATACACCACCCTGATTAGCCTACATAGCGTCCTCTTTTCTTGATCGAAATAACATACCTACTCATATCATGCTGCAGCAGCAACAAGCGTCGGCTGGTCCGAGATCGTGAGGTTCTCCATCGCATCCTCGAAAGCATTACCATCCTTATCACTATCAGAATCGTCATCACTCTCCTGCTCCTCCTCACGCGCGGCGACACCATCATCGTCGTCTGGGGGCTCGTCCTCAAAGTCAAGCTAAGACGAGACAGACGAACAATCAGCTATCTGTACCACGAAACACGAACAGATCGATTAAAAGTCACGCACCGGGTCATAAATAACACGAATTATAAGACTGCAACTAGGACATGTCGCGACGTCCTCGTAGTTGGCAAGTTGCCCGCGCGATATTTCGAAACGGTCTCCACATGGACACGGATAGTGGAAGACTCCCTTTTCCTCGTCCCAGGCCATGTCTTCGATTTCGATCTCATCGTAATAGGCACCCATGTTAAGTTAGCTTCAGTTTTTCGAGTGCCTCAGTAGTTGGTGGGGATGTAAGTTAACGAAGAGGAGAAAGGGGGATGAAGCAGACAAATTTACCCGATTTAGGGTGAGTTTGGGGTTAAATATTTGATGAGTCACAGTCAATTTTCGTCGCTGTCCGCACTTGCTTTGTCTCGCCTCCTCGCAAGTTTTATCAGCATCTGGTAGTGTCCATGGGTTGCTACCAAATAATTTGCTGTAACTTAATGTGCAGCAGATCCCATTCATACTGCTTAGAATGATTTCCTCCATCTGTTGTATATGGAGGATATCATTCAAAGCAGTATAGAAGAATTGGCGCAACTGGGTACCATGGTATTTATGACTCGGATAGTTATGTAGCGAGGAACACTTTGTTCTCCTGCGTCGATCATCTACGTTATTTGGTTCAGCGTTTGATTTCAGATTGCTTCTCTTCAACGTGACATCTGGTCAGCACCACTGTCTTCGTCATCTCTCGCCTGACAGATCGTCGTGATCTAACTTACACATAGCGGAGCTGAGGCAATAATAGAGATCTCATAACTACGTATCATCACTACAGAAAGGTCCCGAGGAAGAATCTGTCGGACGTTCTAGTCAAGGTACATGACGGATGTAAGAATGAAGCCATGCTACAGGATATTTGGAGGGCCCGGGGAAGAGTGGGTCCTAGGGTGAGCGTGCACTGGCAGCTGGCGGGAGAATATCGCCGTGGATTTTGTTGGTATTTCATTCCATTCCGAGGTCACCCCGGTGTCGGGGAGAGGTGGGTATCGGGACTTTCTAAATTCCGGGAGCATTTATTCATATATTGTTCTTTCCATATGACGCCCAAGACCTACCAGGAATGAAGCGGACATTAATGTTCATGCATTTTACTGTACGAGTTCCCAATGGTCGCGTT
>Ga0137362_10001672_pt1 | contig 13942 bp, 12 predicted proteins | sample MadtaG_2_FD_104801 | JGI IMG/M metagenome (GOLD analysis project Ga0137362, IMG submission 104801) | Vadose zone soil microbial communities from Angelo Coast Range Reserve, California, USA - Mad1_100_16 metaG | ecosystem: Environmental > Terrestrial > Soil > Vadose zone | place: USA: California... | reverse complement strand
CGCCGACTGCGATCAGCGCCACGTTTGCCGAGTGGGATACATTGAACTGCAGCGCGCGTGGATTCTGCTCGGCTGCGAGCTGGGGCTTGCCGCTGGTCAGATACTCGAATCGAATCTCGGTGGTAGGAATTGAAAGGTAGTCGGCAAGAATGCGCCGAAGGGCAGAACGACATCGCGTAAAGTGAGTCCGGTCTTTCTCGAAGTGAAATCGGCCGGCGCGCGCGATCTCATCGAGAGAACACCGGCCTCGGAGCCTGCTGTCGCCGCTTCGTCAAGACGCACTCTCCAGACGTCAACGCGTCCCGTGGGAAACACGGGCGGCGACCGGGGCTTGCGACCTCGAAGTGTCGGGGCGTTGCTTCGGGTCACCCACGAGGGCGCTGACTTCTTTCATCTCGCCTGGTCCTGTTCATTGCCATGATCGTGGTCCATGGCGGTTGGGTCTCCGAGATTGCGGCCTGCATATTGGTAAGCGCGCCGCGCCAGCCTTCTCAAGAATCGTTCCGGACGACTCCGGCTGCTGTGACGAATTCGTGTTTCCAGAAGGTGAAGATGCTCCGCGGACAACTCCCAGCCGGAGGCAGCGCAGTTTTCGCGCACATGATCGGCCTTGTCGGCTTTGAAAATTGCGATCACCGCAGGATGGGACACACACCAGCTCAATGCCACCTGAGCGCGCGTTTTTCCTACGGCGGCCGCTACCTGCCCGAGGACGTCCTCGGGATCGCAACTGCGCATGCGTTCGAATCCAGTCGCGAGCGGGCTGAACGCCAAGAGGCTGATCTGGTGGGCGTTACAGTACTCCAAAAGCCCTTCTTCCGCCGTGCGATCCACCAGGCTGTAGCGTACCTGGTTGGAAACAATGTGCGCCTTCGAAAGCGTTGACTGCGCCCGACAAAATTCGGCAGCAGTAAAGTTACTGACGCCGATAAATCGAATCTTGCCCATCTCCACCAGTCTCTCCATCGCCGCCATCGTTTCCCCGATAGGGACCGTGTAGTTGGGCCAGTGTAACTGGTAGAGATCAAGGTAGTCGGTGTTCAGCTGCTTCAGGCTGCATTCGGCGGCTTTGATGACATCGTGCGTGCGAAAGTGCCGAGGCGACACTTTGCTGGCGAGGAAAATACGATCACGGATCCCGTGAATGGCCTGCCCAACCACTGGCTCGGTCCCGTACAATTCGGCTGTGTCAATAAAAGATGCGCCCAGTTCGATTCCGGCTCGCAGCGATTCGACTCCGCCTCTATATTGCCACGTACCGAGTGCGAGTTCCGGAATTTGCACTCCGGTGTTCCCCAGTTCTTTTAATTTCATGTCTTGAAGTCACAGGAAGTTTGCGATTTGCAGTCCACCGGAGACGCGGCAAGCCGCTTCTTCTACGGATAACTGCGCGGAAGCACGCCAGCCGCCTCTACGTGAACTGGCTTGTCGTCGAAGTAGCGGTTCAGCTTCAGGAACGGCTTCTCTAAAAGATTCCAAGACAGCGCAGCCATGGCGTAGGTAGCAGCGGTAGTGAGTGGCAGCGCCAGGAACTCGTGCTCGTCCAAGTGGAACGACCTCGCGGAATCCAGCGGAATTTTTTGGAGCAAATAGATTCCATAGCTGATCGTCTCCGTATAGACCAGAAATCGACTTGTCAAAAGGGTCTGCAACCACCTCTGCGTTGAGAACAGAGCGAGGTACACGAACGAAACCGAGGCCACCGCGGTCAGGGAGAACACGATCCATCTTGCACCGAAGGTTTCAATGATAAGCGCGAGTGGCGCCAAGACAAGAAATGTGATCCCCGCTCGCTTCATGAACTTCGATGGGAGAGAGCCGGCTGAACGAACTGCGAGCGCCAAGAGCGCACTGGCCATCAAGCCGTCCCAACGGCAAAAATGGTTTGAGTAGATATCGACGTGATGCAACGACAGATAGAAGCGTAATGCCGGAGAAATGCAAATCACTGCAATCACGATCTTCCGGAGCTGGGCCTCTGTGCAGAACCGCACCACCACAGGCCAAAACAAGTAGAACTGTTCCTCAACGGCGAGCGACCAAGTGACCCCGAGCGGCCCAGTCGCCATCGATGCGATCGGGACCAGGAAATTCTGCAGGAAGAATGGATACGCCCACCCAGCGTGAAGACCGTGCGTCGAAGACGGCGTGGGCTTCGGACGGCCGCACGATCGGAACGATCACAAACATGAAAAGCAGTACCGAGTAATACAGCGGCCAGATCCGAAGACAACGGCGGGCATAGAAATTCCGGAAATACCCCTCGGATTGCTTGGAGTCGATCAGAATCCCCGTAATCAAGAATCCGGACAACACAAAGAAGAGGTCTACTCCCATCCATCCGTTGCCCGAGATCCATTGCGGATGGAGAGATGGATATCTGTCGGTGTTATGCAGCAACACCAGCAGCACGGCTAGTCCGCGAACCGCATCTAGTTGTGGAATTTTCTTCATGTTGGCGCGCAAGTCACGCCTCGTGGAGGGAGGTCTAGTTACCGGACGCCACGCGGCTGGAAAGACAACAATGTCGCGGAGTCAGGGCCACTCTGCGAACCCCTTAGCCGGCAACCTCTGTAGGCAGAGAGTAGGAACTCGTGAAGCGGAGAGGCATCAGCAACCCCAGCATCATCAATGCAAGGGAGCAGTAACTTGATCCGGCAAGAAATAAAGCCGCGGGTGCAACAAACAGCAAGCTCGCGATATTCCTCGACCACAGCCGCGACTTCCCCGTCGTGACCGCGAGCCTCGCATCCAAGACCATTGCGATGGGTATCACAAGTAAAACAGCGTCGTAGATCGTTCCGTGGGAGCAGCCAAGCAGTGCAACTAAGATGGCCAAAGCAAAATTTTCCTTCCGGGTCGCAGCCCACACGAGTAATAGAATCGAACAGACGGCCGCCGTTGCATACACCTTACCTGGAGAAATATGCGACCCCGCCAGCGCGTCGAACAGACACCGGAGAGTGGGCATCGCAGGGGAAGGGCCTACGCTATTCGGCCTCACTCCTACAAGTGGAAGGAACGCAGAAAACAGACCATGAGCGGAGGCGCGCAGCCCGGCAACTCCTCCTAACGCCAGTGAGACTAACATAACCGCCGCGCCAGTTACGAGGAAGCCGGCCACGATTCGCCACCTTCGCCAAAGCACAAATAGCAAGGCGATCGGGAGCGCAAACTCGAATTTAAACAGGGTTAGGCCGAGAAGCACGCCCGCACTGAGATCGCGGCCCCGGTAAAACGAAACTGCCGAAGCCACCATCAGAGTCAGGAGGACGATCGAGTCCTCCCCTTGAACCAGAGCCAAAGCCACCGGGAAAAAACAGAGGAAAACCGCTGCCGGCAACCACTCCCATACGTTCTCAAGCTTCTCAAGGAACGGTCTCAGCGCTCGAATCGAGAATCCGAGCAGCACAAGATTCACAGTAAAGAACACGACGTATGCCGTTCGGTACGTCAGCAGCGACAGCGGAACGAATAGCAGCGCCTCATAAATCGGACGATCGAAGACCTCTGCGTCGTCTTGACTTATCCGCTCATTTGGATACTGCCGGTTAGTCGAATAGTCATTGAGACTGCACCTTTGGCCACTTCGAATCAGAAATCCGGCGGTGTAAAGTCTCCGAAAAGCTGCACGCCCATTAAGGGCTGCGAGGACATAAGGCGACAAAGCGATGATTTCTGTCAGAAAAAGGGCGGCAGAAACCACGACAACAGCGAAACGTAGGTTCTTAGCACTCAATTGGGCAGCCGCGCCGTCGCGAGACGGAAGAAGAGCACAGTTCTTCAGCTCATTTTCGCGGGACTACCGTCTTTCACAGGGGCGCGCAGCGTCACCAGCGTCACCTCGGGAGGACAGTTGAAACGTACCGGGAGTCCCATGGTGCCGATGCCCACGTTGGTATAGAGCGTCAGCGGACCGACCCTTCTTAATCCTTGTGGGTACTTCCTGCCCAGTCGCGGCAAATATGTAGGGCCAATCAGCGGAAGCCGTACCTGCCCACCGTGAGAATGACCGGAAAGCTGTAGGTCGACGGGATATTGCGAAATGAAGTCCGCCACGTCGGGCTCGTGCACCAGGACGATGACGCACTCATTCTCTGGAATGCCTCTCAAAGCGGGCCTAATGTCGGTGTCGTCGGGGTTGTCGTCGAGACCAGCAATCCAGATTCGCTTCCCATCTCGTTCGATCGCCTTGGCCTCATCGTACATAACCGGGAGGCCTTGATCCCGCAAAAGAGCCTTCACGCGCTCTGGATCGGCGTTCCCATCGTGGTTGCCGATAACCGACATCACTCCAAAGTCGGCCCTTAGTTTGTTCAGCAGAGCTCCGCAGGGTTCCGCCGTGTTAGCAGCTTCGCGCCGGTTGACATGACGCCCGTAAGCGAGCGCCGGTTCAGTAACAAAATCCCCCGTCAGAACAGTAAGATTGGGTTGCAATTTGTTCGCGATCTCGACCGCGGATCGGATGGTTGCGGCCGAAAATCTTTCGTCATAATGGAAGTCACTCAATTGTGCAATCGTGAATCCATCGAAAGCCTCCGGCAGCCGACGCAGATGAACCTCGACCCGGTTCACGACTACGCTACGCGGCTCCACAAGGAAGGCGTCAGCACTCCCGGCAACCGCGCCCATCGCCGCAATCGCTGCGGTACCCTGTAAGAACCTTCGCCTATTCATGCGCTCTCAGCGGTTCACACACCTGAAGAATCTCTCGCGTCATTATTCGCGATGCTTGTATGATAGGAACAATTTTGTTGTCTGAAATGACTGGCGCGCGTTGCCGGAACTGGGCTAGGTCATAAACGACGCCGCAAAACCCGCGATGGATTGGATGTCTCCTCTGGAGACCTGGCCCGTACTCCGCCTGGTTCTTGAGCACTTCTACGAGAGACGGTTTGCAGGAAACGGCTACGGGTCGTTCCGCGGCGTCTATTCCAGCTTCGAAGAAGCCGGACGTACTGCCCCTCGCAATAAGCCCCTGGGCTTCGCCACCCAGGACTATGCCCACGAATTCACCGACCGTCGTTCGCGGATCTTTTCCTTCGATTATCCCGTGTTGTTCTGGCTGGCACCGCTCCTGCACAGTCCCATTAGGCTCTTCGACTACGGCGGGCATTGCGGAACCCACTTCTATGCCTACGGACAATATGTCGATTATTCTCCAGGATTGCAATGGGTCGTCTGCGACTTGCCGGAGATCACCCACTTCGGAGCCCAAGTTGCGGCAGAGCAGGGCAAAAAGCAGCTAACTTTCACAAACCAATTTGAAGACTCGGACGGCGCTGACGTTCTGCTTGCCGCCGGTTCTCTACAGTACGTTGAGGCTCCCCGGTTTTGGGTAGGCCTGTCGCGCCTGAAGTGTCCTCCGAAGCACATCTTGATAAACAAGCTACCCCTCTGCGATCACGCTACTTTTGTTACCCTTCAAAATGGCGGTGTAGCGTATCATCCGATGTATGTTTTTAACCGGTCAGAGTTTATCGATTCCGTTGGCGCGCTGGGATACAAACTGATTGACCAGTGGTCAGTGCCAAGCCATGCCGGACGAATTCCGTTCTATCCCGAAGAATCGTTCCCTGCCCACTCCGGACTTTATTTCAGACGCTCTGCCTAAGCAGCCCGATCTAAGCTCACACCGGACTTACCAGAACTGGACTGTTTTACCGATATCCGGGTGTGACGCCAAGTCCAGACTGAGTTGATACCATAGTTCCACACCGAGCTAATGGCGATACCCGCAATTCCTGACAAGTACCAAGGGATGGTGGCTTGAAAGAGCCGCTGAGCAAAACTGACGTTGATCAGGGCCCCAACGGAGCATGCCAGATAGAAAGTTAGTAACCCGCCAAGGATCCGCCATCCGTGAAGCCGGCGATCGCGGAAGGTCACAATATTATTGAGCAAGAAGTTGAAGGTCATCGCGAACCATGTCGCAGCAACTTGCGAAAACACAAAACTGACGTGGGCCTCGACATAGAGCAGCGCCAAGACACAGAGGTGAATTAAAACACCCAGCGAACCAACTAGAACAAAAAGAACGAACCGCGTGGGAACTACGTCACCGACAATCTTGTCAATCACTAGATACAGATATTCCAGTTCTACGTTCACGTCGAGTTTGCTCTCGCCCCGCTCGCGCTTTCGGAACCGGTAAGGCATTTCGGTCAGCCGTACCGGACGCATACTCGAACCGAGCAGATCGACCAGGATCTTAAATCCGCTTCCCGTCAAGCGAGCTGCAACTTCTTGGAAGAAGGCGCGGCGGACAATAAAGAAGCCACTCATCGCGTCAGAAATCTCGCAGCGACATACCCAGCGGCTAATACGGGAACCGAGGTTACTCAGCCTGATGCGACGCCTGGAGAACTCTCCCATGCTGCCGCCCGCCACGTTACGACTGGCCACGACGACGTCCAGATGTCTCGATTTTAATTGTTCCAGCATGCTCGGAAGCATGCTCTCATCATGTTGCAAGTCTGCATCCATAACAGCAATGTACGGAGCAGGTGTAGCAAGCATTCCTTCAATACAGGCAGAGGAGAGGCCGCGGCGGCCTATCCGCTCAAGAACGCGAATGTGCCTGTTTGTAGCTGCGATTGCACGGATGTGCTCCGCCGTGCCGTCGGGTGAGTTATCGTCGACAAAAATAACCTCCCACTCCGAATCCGCAAGGGCCTTGTGCAAAGCAGCGAGCAACAGCACCACGTTTTCGCGTTCGTTATAAGTCGGGACGACCACTGCCAGCTCTAGAGCCGGTTCGTCGCAAGTAGTCTCCGGACTTCCTGTTACACGGGAGAGATAGATTGCCATAAAAGTATTGAAATCAAACTACTTTCCTGCTGTATCACCCCCACCCACATTGGGGACGGCTCCTGCTGAAGCGAAGACTGCGATATAGTCGAACACTGAAGCCCGGCCGCCGACATCCCTATATTCGGCCCATTTCTCTGGAGCACCAGCGCAATCCATGCAGATCACAGCGCAAGGATGGCTATGAAGCGCTGGGTCCGCGTACCGAATGGTCAGGTTGTGCACGGCGCTATACCAGACGGTTCGTGTCCGACCATCGGCATGAATCAATGGGAAAAGTGGATAGACGTAAAAAGACTTCGGGCTGAATGCCATCTGAGATGCAGGCTGAGGGGCGTAGTCGTCAATTGCAATATTATGGCAATTCAACCGGTTCACGGCTTCCGCGGTTGCGATAAAGATTGGTGCAAGCACCTCCTGGTGATCCATGAAATAGAGTGCGGACCTTGGATGGTACACATCGTCCACGCGACTCCACGGAACGAGTGAACGCGTCTTGTTCACGGCTGCAAACAACATTGCCATACCGAGCACAACTATTGCTACGATGTTAGCAATTCTTCTCGAGAAATATCGTTCCAGTACCAGTCCGGAGAGTGCGGAGGCCAGCACCAGGATCGGCATATGATGGCGGCTAATCCAGACTTGCCAACGTAGGAGTCCACAAAAGAACACAAACGCCATCACAAGACCCAACGCGTACCATCGCGCGTTAGGCTGAACGCCTTCCTTAGGCTTCCAGAGAACAAGTCCGATGGAGAGCAACAGCAAAATCACATGGACTGGAGCTCCCGCGAGAGTCTCATGCGATGAGAAATGGTTCATATGAAAGGGGTCGCCGGGCCAGAGTTGTGACCGGTCATCGGGATCGATACCGATCCCGTGTATTGCCGTCCGGACCAATTTCTCCGTCTGCACATTTACCCTTTCACCAGGCATGCAGAAGTGGACCGACAAATTACGTAAGATATTTGCTAGCGTTGACCGCACGCTGATATGGTCCACCATCCAATGCAACCTTGGGCCGCCGTCCGCAAACGGCAGGCCTAGGGGGGATCCGGTCAAACCGTAACAACGAAAGTATTGTGGACCGTTAACCAGAAGAATGAGGGCAAGAAAAATCGCACTTCGCTTCAAAAAAAGAATACGAGAGGCTCGAGCTCCCATCCACCAGCAGGCAAGAACCAGGAAAGGCAGATAGACATAGGCACTACCCTTTGTGAGGATAGCTATTCCAGCCGACACGCCCACAGCGATTGTATTAAACCAGCTGGGGTCATTGTTCCAGCTCATCAGGAATGCAACCGTGGTCACAATCCAGAAGGCTGCCACCACCGTATTCATGGGGCCCGACGCTTCCAGGAGGCCTCCCGGGATTCCCGCACATAGAACCAGGGCCAGTATCTGCCCACGTGGCCCCGCGCCGAGCAGTTTGGCAATCAAAGAAACGCCGACCAAACTTCCGAGGTAGCTGAAGAACTCTACTAGATTGACCAAACGATCGCTACCCCAGAGCAGATAGGTATGCATCATCGCGAACTCGGCCCAGGGACCAAAGACTAGCTGGGCATAATCAGGTGTCGGGAAAAACTGCACACTGTGGTTACTCATCCACATCGTCACCCTTGGAAGGTGATATTCCATTGCGTCCCACTGGTTCGGCGGACACACCACGGCGGTAACCCCTACCAGCAAGACGATAATTCCCACACCAACCAGTAGAGTTCGAGTTCTCAAGTCTAGTTTTGAAAAGAACTTGACACGTGGAATGACACTACTATCGAGCCTGAAGGAAAGAAGGATGATAGTAGCGCAAATGAGCGCCCAGGACACAGCGACGCTGGCGCGAGTAAGATGGTGTCCAATGCTCAGCGTTTCGTTGATTCCGACAATGCAGGCAGCGCAGAAAATGGCTGATCCGAGTATCGCTCTGCGCCAGTCAACTCTGCTTCGGTGCAGCACTCGGAAGAAAAGCAGAAAAGCAGTAACCGGAAATATCAACAGCATTTGCTGCCAACTCCTGTACACATTGTGGATGGATCTGACCCAGACGAATTTCTGCCATTGTGGTTTTTCTCCATACTATTCAGGCGGCATTCCGCCTTGCACGTTGTGGTTTGCATTAAGGTGCTGGTAGAGGACGTTTCTTGGGAATCAGTTATTCCCTGCCTGAGTCCACGAAGTGGTTACTGACTGTGGGTAGTGCCTGTTCTTCAGACGCAATCTCCATGTGAAATGGCGAGGGGCAGGAAGTCATGTTCCAAGACTCAGCGACCACATACAGTGGTCTCGCCTTGCTTTCCTCATAAATTCTCCCCACGTACTCGCCGAGGATGCCAACGGAAATCATCAGGGCCGCATTGCTCAAACAGATGACAACCATCAGCGAAGTCCAACCCGCTACTGTCTTGTGTTCAAAATGGGCGATCAGAGCCCGCATGGCCTCCACGATCGCAATCAGCGTCATGGTTCCAGCTCCGGCGAAACTGAGTCGCAGCGGCAGTGCGGAGAAGGAAAGCGCCGCTGTGCAGGCTAGCCGGAACATTTTCCTCAATGGATATTTGGTTGACCCCGCCCCACGCGGCTGACGTTCGTACTGCACGCAGATCTGTGGGTAGCCAACCCAAGCCACCATGCCACGTAAAAACCGGTGAAGTTCGCGCATCCTTGTGAGACTCTCAACGCAGCGCCTCGACATAAGTCGAAAGTCGCCAACGTCGGGAGGCAACGACTCCAGAAAGAACGCGCGCATGAAACGATAAAAAAACCAGGCGGTAAACTTCTTAAAAACTCCCTCTCCCGAGCGCGTGATCCGCTGGCCACAGATAACATCGTAGCCATTGCGGTACTGCTCGATCATCTGATGGATCATCTCCAAAGGATCCTGCAAATCCGCGTCTATTAAGACAATCGCTTCGCCCGCAGCGTGATCGATCCCTGCCGTGGATGCATATTGATGACCGAAATTGCGCGACAGGCTTAGGACTTTTATCCGGGAATCCGCTTTGCTCCAATCCACCAGCAGATCAATCGTCCGATCACAACTTCCGTCATTTACGGCTATGACTTCGCACGGGTATGCAGATCGATCCATGAATTCTGTCAGCCGGGGACGAAGTAACGGAAACATCTCCTCCTCGTTGTAAAACGGCATCACGATGGATAGCAACTTCGGATTGGACCGAGGCGTAAGCAGGTTACGCGTCATCTATTCCCCCGTCTGCCACCAGTCGAAGAAACTGCCTTCGCTTGAGATTCTCGAGAGGAGTAAAGTTGATCCACGAATCCGTTTAATTCGTCAACCTTACTTTGAATCGTCTGATCCCAGTCCTGAAAGACTTCTAACGCAGCCATCAATTGCACCGGATCGATTTTGGAGTGGTCAATTGGCTCGCCGTTTCTTCGCATCGGATCGACGGAATCTCTTACGCGCCAGAGCGATAGGCCTCCAGTGTATAAAAAGTTCATTCTTGCCCTAAGATCATTTTTCTTATCGGGCCAGTCACGGCTGGCACGATTGACTTTTGCCTCTGTCGCAGCAAAATCGACCGCCCTAGGCGAATCGCGGTAATGGTCCATTTGTTGCAGAATGGCTTCGTACTGGGCTGGTTGTGGCAGAGTCACGGTCTGGTTGTTGGGCAGATCTCCATTTTTGCCGAACACTGCGATCTCATCGAAAACAGAGGCTCTGCCTCCCACGTCTTTATATTCTGTCCACTTCGCAGGTGCGTTCGCACAGCGTAGACAAATCACCGCGCAAGGCGGCTTGGTGTCGGACCGGGCGTAGGCGGCCGTGAGATTGTTCACACCGGTGTATCGCACTTCCCTGTCGCTGTGTCCTGCGTTAAGCAACGCATACAGTGGATAGTCAAAGTCCTCCAAAGAGGAATCGACTCCGATGCTCTTGCATTCGCTGGATTCAACGAGGTTGGTTGCAGCAACGTAAGAGTTCATCCACAGATCGTGCGAGTCAGCGAAATAAGACTCCAATCGGGACTGCCGGAAAATGCTTGCTCTCGGCCACGGCGCAAGCGGCCGCAACGAATTGAAAACCGCAAAGGGAAGAGCCGAGATTAGCAGCAGGCAAGCCAAGCCGGAAAGAGCAACCCGATTCCGACTCCGCTCAAGAACAACACCCACTATAGCCATGCCAAGTGCAAACAGCGGGAGATGATAGCGGCTGTTCCAAGGTTGCCAGCGAATGAGCGTGCAGAAAAGAACAAAAGAACCCGCCAGACCAAGCATGTAGAGGCGGAGGTTTCGGTCCCCGATTCTTCCACTGCACAGCAATAAACACGTCAACCCGATTAGAGCCAATTGCAGTGGGTTGCCGGCGCGGGCTTCGTTACTGGAAAAACCATTCAGGTGAAAACCTCCCCGATACGTAGAAGCCGGATCGCTTGGATCGATTCGCAGCTTTTGCAGCGTCCAGACGATCGCCCGTTGCGTTCGCTCGTTCACCGCGCCGATCGGCGTAGCGATATGAAGCGCCAAGTTCTTCACTACCCCGGAGAAGGCGACGGAAGGAGACATACGACTGTTGCGAACCTGACGCTGAGCATCGTCACCAAAGGCCGAATGGAATCCCAGTGGAGATCCGCTCAGCCGGTAATTGCGGACATACAGCGGTGCATTCAACGCAAGAACGATGACTAGAAACAGCGGCAGGCGGGCCAGTAGGCGTGTTCGGGCCAGCGATGAGCCCATCCACCAACAGGCTAAGAGCATGCAGGACAGAAATACGTAAGACGTACCTTTGCTGAGGATGGCAAGGCCGACTGCTGCCCCCATCGCGAAAGCGATATTCCAGCTCTGCTGCTTATTCCATTTCAGAAGGTAGTAGACGGCAACCACGATCCAGAAGCCGCCAACGTAGGTATTCATCGCCCCGGAGGCCTCAAGGACGCCTTCCGGAAGCGCTGCGATGGCAACGGCCGCGAGCAGCTGGCCGCGGACACTGGCTCCGAGTTGCTGCGCGATGAGCGAGACGCCCGTTATGGTGCCGATCATGCTGAGCAGCTCGACCAGGTTCACAAGACGGTCTCCACCGTACAGAACATCGAGGTGCAGCATCGCATATTCAGCCCAGGGGGACATCCACAGTTGAACGGAATAAAATGCGGGATAGAGGCTTACGTCGCGATTGGTCATCCACTGCACAACCCGGGACATGTGATACGCCATTGCGTCCCAGTTGTTGGGGGCGCTCACGATTGCAGTGATACCAACCAATGCGAGCAGGAGTCCGATGCCCGAGAGCAGAAACCACTCCATCTTATCCAATGTGCTCGCGTTCGATTGCCGTTTATCTTCGCCTTCAGTCTTGTCTCGGGGAGACGTTGATCTATGGAGTACCCATCCATATCCAAACGCAATTAGCGCCACGCTCAGCCAAGCCACCGCTAGCCAGGGACGCGTAATCAGACGCGGGACACTGAGTATCTCGGTAATCAGCGCCAGGAATACACCCCAGCACACTGCTGCACCCAAAGCAGCGCTCCGACATCCCTCTCCTCGGAGACGGAGTACCCAGACCATCGCGAGGTAAGCTGCAAGAGGCAGCAACGCAAACATCCCTCCCGTAAGTACGCCGGCGGCAATAACCATGATGTGTGGCACGAATAGATTGCTGGAATATTCCCGAAATGGTTATTAACCTCGGTCACGAGCCGTAGATCGTCCGGAACACGCGCATTCCAGTAAGGTAAACCGCGGCAACAGGTTTCATGGGGAATGATGCGCGGGAACACATGTCTCGAGTTAGCTCGCTCCAATTCGACGCGTTAGCACGGTTCACGGAAACCGTAATAGAGGGCGTGAGCATTTTCGCCGTGTGCCACCAGCCACCTGGGATGAACAGAATCTCCCCGGCCTCAAGCTTGAATCGCATTTGGGTAGCGCGGGCAAAAAGAGGAAACTGTTTGTAGTCAAGATTCTCTATGTCAGGAATTTGCGACCGGTTGTAGCTGCCGGGCTCCACGTAGATATAGGGAGTCTGGTCCGGTGAATACGCGGTGAACTCCTTCGTCCCATAGACTTGGCAGATAAACGCATGCGTGTGCCAGCTGTCGAAATGTAGAAAAGGAAACTTCCCTCCCCGTCCGCCTACATAGAGCTCCGCACTGCCGTTATGAAGCCGGGACCGGAGCAATTGCGAGAGCGGTCCCTCGAGCCAGTTCGGCGAGAAGTATTCCGGCAGCGGCTGGATAGCCGACAGCAGGGCGGGGAGAAAGCGATCAATAATCGCATTACGAAGATACGGCGCGGGTCTCTCGTCGGTTGAGTTGAGAACTAGGTCGATGAATTCCGCCATTCGATAATCTTTGCCGTCAACATTCACCAGATGGTCAGGGAAACTCGCTCGAAAATACTCAGGCGTCCACTTGCTCGCCTTCCATTGATCAAGGGCTCCTGAGATTATCACGGGTCGGTGAGGTTTCAGGAACTCACTGACAAATTCCGAATAGGCCAGCCGATGTCGTCTTTCAATCGGAATCGTGGAAACCGAGGATAGCAAGGTTGTCATTGGTTCTTCTCCTTCTTGTTCTGATCTGAAATGACTAAGCGTCTTTCAAGAAATAAACAGAGTACTGGGTAGTAGTCCGACCCAAACTATCTCCCAAGGATCGGCTTCACACGGTCCCTGGCTTCAGCAAGCACCCTGCGAACAATCGGCCAAATGCGAGGTGGGGGAGCAGTCAATGTTCTGTAATGGAGCTGTTCTTTGGGTAAGGCGCGCAAAATGAGTTCTGAGCCAGGAGTAACCTCAATCGGGTCGGTAGATGATCCCGACAGCAAGCTCGCGCTCCGACCGTCACTGCTGGAATATGCCAGATATTCCTGATCTGCTTCCATCATCCAAGGCCGGTCGACTGAAACGAAGGTAGTGTCTTCTGGAATGTGTATCTGTATTCGACGAGAACACATCTGAATTTGCAGCAGATCACCATTGGCTTTCGTTTTGTAATTGGAACGCATAATCGACTGCATGTTTCCCCAACAACCACCGGCGTTGTTTACCGCGTCAGCTATGCTGCCGAGAAGGTCTAGGCCCGAAGAACAGTCCCAATGGTGGCCGTAGGGTACGATCGGCTGCCCAAGGAATGCTGATAGCCGAATCTTGGTTTCATTT
>Ga0137362_10001669_pt1 | contig 13954 bp, 10 predicted proteins | sample MadtaG_2_FD_104801 | JGI IMG/M metagenome (GOLD analysis project Ga0137362, IMG submission 104801) | Vadose zone soil microbial communities from Angelo Coast Range Reserve, California, USA - Mad1_100_16 metaG | ecosystem: Environmental > Terrestrial > Soil > Vadose zone | place: USA: California... | reverse complement strand
CTTTCTGATGCGCATCAAGATGGGTTATCCCTCCCACGAAACGGAAAAGGAAATTCTGCGCAAGCGCGCCGGCGACAATTCTCTTGATTCGTTGGATCCTATAGCGGACGTCAGCGATGTGATGGGCATGCAGGAGGCCGTCGCGCACGTCAAGGTTGACTCCAGCTTGCACGACTACGCTCTCGAAATCGTCAACCGCACGCGCAAGAGCGAGCAGCTCGCGCTTGGCGTCAGCCCCCGCGGAACGCTCATGCTCCAGCGCGCCGCCCAAGCACGAGCCTTCCTGGATGGCCGCGACTATTGCCTCCCTGACGATTTCAAACGGCTGGCCGTTTCGGTCTTCTCGCACCGCGTCGTCGCCAGCTCGCGGCATGCCTCGCTGCAGAAAAAGTCGGAAACCACGGATTCCGTTCTTCGCGATATCGTGGAATCCGTCCCTGTTCCTTTGTGAGCGAGCTGGTATGACAAGGCGCTATTTCATCAGTGCGTGACCGAACACAAAAAGCGTTGTCATTCCGAGCGCGGCGCGCTTTCCGCGATCCGGATGTCTTTGCGCAGCGACCGAAGGTTTCGACGTTGTCGCAAGGAATCTGTTTCTGTCTTCTGCTGCCGTCGAAATGAGCGCTACTAAATCTACCATCGCGCGACTTTGGGCCAGGGCCGACCACTCCGCCGTGCGCGCCTTCTTTCTCTCCATCACCGCGCTCGCCGCCGCCCTCCTACTGGCCCTGTATTCCGCCGCCACCGTCGAACTCGGCAATTTCGCGCTGGCCGCCACTTCGGCAATCGCCTCGCTGGTCATCGCCGGCTGGGTAGGCGTGACGCTGGTTCCCATCCTGGCGAAGCGCACCCCGCTCCGGTGGATCGGTTACAGCACGCAATTCCGGATCACCTTTCAGGGCTGGATTTATCTCGGCGGGCTCCTTCTTGTCGCACTCGCCGCGCTCAACACCGGCAACAATCTCCTCTTTCTGATTCTCGCAAGCCTGATCGCCCTGCTTTTGATGTCTGGCATCCTCTCTGCCACCACGCTCTCGGGAATCGGATTGCGGCTCGTGCTCCCGGAACATATTTTCGCCGGCCAGCCGGTGCGCGCCATGGTCGAGCTCGAAAACGAGAAGCTGACTCTGCCCTCGTTCTCGCTGCGCGTCGAAGCCGCCAAAGTGAAAAATGCTCAGCCCGCGGCGCTGCTCGATACGCCGGTTTACTTTCCTTATCTCCCGAAACATGACCGCGTGCAGCAAACCATTCCCGTCACCTTCCCGCGCCGCGGCGTCTATCACCAGGAAGCTTTCCGTGTCGTCACCAGCTTTCCGTTTGGCTTCCTGAGGAAATCCCGCGAGCTGAACTTGAAAACGCAGGCACTGGTCTATCCCTCAGTGGAACCGAGCCCGGAATATCTGGAAATCATGACCGGCTTGCAGGGGGCATTGGAGAGCGTCACCAAAGGCCGCGGTCAAGACCTCTACGCGCTGCGCGATTACCTCCCCACGGATAGTGCGCGCCACGTTCACTGGAAAGCTTCCGCGCGTTCCGGTTCATTGATGGTTCGCGAATTCACACGCGAGGATGACTGCCGCATCCTGCTTGTGCTCGATCCTCACCTGTCGGAGAAAGAGTTCTCTCTGTTGAAGGGGGGAGTGACTGCAACAAGCGAGCGCTTCGAGCGCACCGTCACAATCTGCGCCAGCCTGGCCTGGCACTTTTACGAAAACAACTCGCTATTGGAATACCGCAGCGCCGGTGTGGAAACTCCTCTCGCTCCGGCCGATGAACTCATTTTTACAATTCTCGAACACCTGGCGACCGCGCAGCCTTTGCCCCCCGATCCCGATCAGAAGTTCATGGCCGATCTGGCGGCCTCACCCGATCTTTTCAAGATCATCGTAACCACCCAACCCCACGGTTCCGTTCCCGCCTCCGTGTGGAGCTCTTCCTACGTCGTCTTCCTCGAGGATTGCGTCGAGTAAACTAAGACGGCAGGAATAGCTGCCCACCCAGCTGTGAGAGAATGTGGCAGCACCATGTTCAACCGCCGCGAACTCGCCACATTTCGAAAACAATTGCTTGGCTGGTTCCGGCAATTTCAGCGCGACCTGCCGTGGCGGCGGACGAAAGATGCGTATCGCATTTGGCTTTCGGAAATCATGTTGCAGCAAACGCGCGTTACCGCCGTGATTCCATACTACGAGCGCTTCCTGCAACGATTCCCGGACGTTCGCTCGCTCGCGACAGCGCCACAAGACGAAGTGCTGCGCCTCTGGTCCGGTCTCGGCTATTACAACCGCGCGCGTAATCTACAAAAAGCCGCACAGCAAATCATCGCCAAACACAAAGGCCGGTTTCCAACACGTCTCGATGATGCCCTCGCGCTGCCCGGCATCGGAAACTACACCGCCGCGGCGATTCTCAGCATTGCGTACGATGGAAAACAAGCCGTTCTTGATGGCAATGTTGCGCGTGTTCTCGCGCGCCTTTGCGCCATTCGCGGAGATATCCGCGAGCCTAAGCGGTGGCAAAAGCTGCAAAAAACCGCGGAAAGGTTACTCGAACAAGAATCATCGGGCGATTGGAATCAAGCAATGATGGAGCTCGGCGCGACGTTGTGCACTCCGAAATCGCCGCAATGCTTGCTCTGCCCCGTCGCGCAATTCTGCGAAGGACGCAGACAAGGCATGACTGAATCCTTGCCGGAGAAACGCAAAAAACGCGCTACGGTGGAAGTCGCTCTTGCCGCTGCCGTATTTGCGGATGGAAAAGGCCAAACTTTGCTGCTTCCGCCGCCAAAAAGTACAAGAGAGAACTCTTCCGCGGATCACGTGCCCACGCTGGTTTCAAGAATGTGGCATTTCCCAACGTTCTCCCTAGCCGGAGAACCCGGCAAGGATCTCATCGCATTCCTCCAAAAAGAATTTCCAGAAGAGCAAAATCGCAACTGGGAGCTTGTCCCGGCCGGCAAAGTCCGTCACGCGGTGACCTATCGCGCCATCACCCTTTTGCCTTTTCTCATCGAAGTAAAAAGCCTCCCGCGCTTTTCCGGCGCGCAACGGGTACCACTCACAGACATTTCCAGTCTGCCGGTCTCCAACCTGACCAGAAAAGTCGCTCGGGCCGCTCGGGCCACCGTCGCTCCCGCCTCCGCCAAGAGCTGAGAGTTATACTTTCGTCCAGCCTCGTTCCTCCCGAATCTGGCAAATGCTACGATAAAAAGTCTGCCATGGCCGCCATCTTCTCAGTTCCGACTGCCCCCGCTCTGCCCGCCCAGCGATTCTTCCGCACCTCACTTTCATTGTTGCTGCTGACTTCGACGCTCACGCTCGTCAGCACCGGAAAGCTTGACATCGTCACCAGCTTCGCAGCCCCGCTCATCGTGCTCTATAAGGGCTTCCGATGGTGGCACGGGCGCCCCGTCGAACTTTCACACCGCACCGCAACCTGGAGTGTGATTGCTTACTTGGTGTTCTTCCCGGTGGATGCCCTGTTTCTCTCGCGGTTGGCGGTAACAAACTCCTCCAATCCGCCGCTTTTCGCTCTGCTGCTGGGGACGGTACACTTTCTGATTTTCGTCAGCGTGGTGCGCTTCTATAGCGCCGTCACTGATCGTGACGCTCTGTTTCTCTCGATGCTGTCTTTCGCCGGCATTCTGGCGGCCGCCGTCCTTACCGTCGATACGACTTTTCTGGTTCTTTTCTTCGTCTTTCTCCTGTTCGGTGTTTCCACGTTTGTCGGGATGGAACTTCGCCGCGCAGCGATCGGCGCGGTGTGGCCCATTGTCCATGCGCGCACCGAACGCGATCGAAAACTAAATCGCGCTCTGAGCCTTTCTGCTCTCAGCGTGGCTGCGGGATCCATCGTTCTCGGCGGCGTGCTGTTTTTCTGCCTGCCGCGTTTCAATGCCGGGTACCTTGGAAGCGCCAGCTTCAATCCCTCGCTCATGTCCGGCTTCACCGAGAGCGTGGAACTCGGTCAAATCGGCGAGATCAAGAAGAATTCTGCGGTAGTCATGCGCGTGCAAACCGGCAAGCCGATTGCTTACGACCGGTTGCGGTGGAGAGGCATCGCGCTTACGACATTCGACGGCAAACGCTGGACGTCCCCGGAACAAAAAACGCAAAAACTGGAGCCCGAGGCGGATGGATGGATCCGCACGGCGGATTCAGCGCCGAAAACAGATGCTCTCTATCCCCGCATGATCTACACCGTATATCTGGAACCCGTGGCCACTGACGCCATTTTTGTTCCCGGCAAAGCCATCTCTCTGAAAGGAAATTTTAGCGGCGAAAGCAGGAGTGCATTCAACAGGGCTCGCCGCACTTTTATTTTGCGGGATTCCACCGATACACTGCTGAATCCTTTTCACAACTACGCGGCCATCCGCTATGCAGGTCTTTCATTGTTACTCCCGATGGACGCCTCGAAATTCCGCGCCGCGTCCACGGAATACCCCAGCAATATCACCTCGACCTACCTTCAACTTCCTGCCGCGCTGGACCCGCGTATCACCGAACTGGCCAACCAGACCACGAGAAACGCCCGCACTCCATTCGACAAGGCCCTGGCGATTGAAAATCTCTTGCGCAATCGTTACGCCTACACGCTGAACCTGACCGGGAAACCGGGAGACGACCCGCTGGCTCATTTTCTTTTCGAGACTCGCGCAGGCCACTGCGAATATTTTGCATCGGCAATGACCATCATGCTCCGCACGCTTGGAATTCCCGCGCGCGAAGTCAACGGGTTCCTGCCCGGCGAGTACAACGATCTGGGCGGGGATTACATCATTCGGGCGAGTGACGCGCACAGTTGGGTAGAGGTCTACTTTCCCGGCATGGACTGGGAAGTATTTGATCCCACACCGGCCGGGCCGGAAGACGAGGCAGGCTTTCTGTCACGTATGGGAAAGTACGCCGACTGGATGCAGCTCACCTGGAGCGAATGGGTAATCGGGTACGACTTCGCCCACCAAGTAACGCTGGCGCAGGATGTGCAGCGCGGCACGCGCGATTTGTCGGAATCGTGGCGCGCCTGGTATCGCCTGCAGCAGGTCAGGGGAAGAAGGTGGATGAGGTCCTGGCACCGCGGGCTTGAGGTGTTGATCCCGCTCGCGGTTATCGCGTTCCTGATCTTGCTGCGCTTCGAAGCACTATCCGCAATGCTGCAGCGGCTGTTGTTGTCGTGGCAACTTCGATCAGGGAAAACAACGCGCGCGAATCCACAACTTGCGTCAAGGCTGTACGCGGAACTTTTGCGTTTGCTGGCGCGGCGCGGAATAATTCGAGAAGTGTCGCAGACACCGCTCGAATTCGCGGTGGCCATGGATTCGCCGAATCTCGCGCCGGCGGTCCGGGAATTCACGCAACTCTACACCCACACGCGCTTCGGCGGCGCCCCTTGCGACGCGACGCGCTTGCACCAGCTGCTCGACCAGATTCGCGCGGCCTTGCGCGCGCGCTGAATCACTTCGCACCTCGCCTAGTAGACGCGCTCCTCCGGGTCCGAGCGCCCCCACAAGCGCCCGTTCGAGTAGCCCATGTTACAATTGAGAATTGCGCGAAGGCGGAAATTCATAGCTTATGACTAAGGTCGGATTCGTCAGCCTGGGATGCCCGAAGAACCTCGTGGACAGTGAGGTGATGATGGGCATTCTTGCGCGCGAAGGATACGAACTGACGCCGCGTGCGGAAGAAGCTGAAGTGCTGGTTGTGAATACGTGCAGTTTTATCGAGGCAGCGCAAAAAGAGTCGGTGGACGCCATTCTGGAAATGGCGGAGCACAAGAAATTCGGCGCGGCAAAGAAACTGATCGTGGCGGGCTGCCTGGTGGAACGTTTTCGCGCGCAGATTCTGGAGCAGGTGCCGGAAGTGGATGCGGTGGTGGGAACCGGCGAAGTCGAGCGCATTATGGAAGCGGTGGAGGGCGACCTTCACGTGCTTCCGGCGCAGCCGCCTGCGTTTCTGTATCACGACTTGACGCCGCGCATCGTCACCACGCCGAAACATGCGGCGTACATCAAAATCGCGGAAGGCTGCGATCATCCGTGCACGTTTTGCATTATCCCACAGCTTCGCGGCGCGTTTCGCAGCCGAAGATTCGAATCGGTGGTGCGCGAGGCGGAAAACCTGGCGGGGGCCGGCGCTCGTGAAATCACGCTGATCGGGCAGGATACGACTTCTTATGGAGAAGATCTCGGCCTGCGGGACGGCCTCGCGCAACTGCTGGAAAAGCTGGCGCAAACTGACGATTTGCTGTGGGTGCGATTTCTGTACGCGTATCCGAATCGCGTCACGCAGAAATTGCTGGATACGATTGCGGCACATCCACGGCTCGCGAAGTACATGGATATGCCGCTGCAACACGCCAGCCGGAACGTGCTGGCACGGATGAAGCGCGGTTCGAACGGTGATGCGTTCTTGAAATTGCTGGAGCGGATTCGGGGGACGATTCCGGGAGTTTCGCTGCGGACGTCGTTCATCGTGGGATTTCCGGGCGAGACGGAAGCCGATTTCAAGGAGCTGTGCGATTTCGTGAAGGCGGCGAAGCTCGATTGGATGGGCGTGTTCGAGTATTCGGATGTGGACAACGCGGGAAGCTACGCGCTGGATGGAAAAGTGGATGCGGAGACCATCTGCGAGCGCCGCAATCGCTTGATGGCCATTCAGAAGAAAATCTCGCGAGAAAATTTGCGGGCTAAGTATTTACGCGGAGAGCCGGGCACGACTCGGGAAGACGGAAAAGCGGCAGCGCGGCCGCCGCACTCCAAAAGAGTTTTCACGGCGCTGGTCGAAGGCCCGTCGAAAGACAATCCGCTGGTATGGGAAGCTCGGCTGGAAGGCATGGCTCCGGAAATCGATGGGAAGCTGTACCTTACGGACATTGAATTGCCCGGAGGAGAAGTCGCAGAAGCGGGCGACGTGGCGCGCGTGGAGATAACCAAGGCGGACGCCTATGACCTGATCGGGCAAGTAGTGGAAATTCTGCCGCGGCCCGAGGCACGGGCCGGCTTCGATGCTGTGCCCGCGCCGCCGGTTCCGCCCCTCGAAAAACTTCATCGCATCGCCACCGGGGCGCCGCTGCGCGTTCTGGGCTGAGATATACTCTTCTCTCGAAAATGGCGCTATCTTAGCTTCTGCGATCTTTGCATATACCGCATAAAATCTTTTCACGCAGAGGTCGCCCCGGCAAGGTCGGGGGAGGCGCCGATCGCAGAGTTCGCAGAGAAGAAAAACGCAAGATGAAGCACAAATGCCCTATTTGTAAAGCGGAGACAGACTCAGCGGTTCACGCGGACTTCCCTTTTTGCAGCGAGCGCTGCCGGGACAGGGATTTGGGCAACTGGGCCAGCGAGAAATATGTGGTCTCCGAACCAACCTTCGACGAAGAGGATGTTGCTGAAAATAAGCGGAACACCATCGTGCTTCCTTTAGACGACGATTTGGAAAGCTCGAATGACCCCGAACACTGACGCTAGACCAGCACGCGCAGCGCCGCCGCAGCGACCACGATTCGCTCTGGCGCTCGCTACGGTATTGGGAGTGGGCTACATACCCAAGGCGCCGGGGACGTTTGGCTCGCTGGTGGGAGTCGCGACTGCTTTTCTGTCTTCGGTTTTTTTCCTGCAACCTGGGTCCGTCAGGGCTCTGTTTTCACTTCACCCCGACTATGCAACGGTTCTAAGAAATGAACTTTTCCCTCTGCCCGGCAGCAACGTTCACAACGCAATGCTCGCCTTGCCCATATTATCTGCGCTGGGCTTGCTGCTTGTTTTGGGGGCAATTGGTGTCTGGAGCGCTTCGCGAGCAGCGAGCTACGCGGGAATCGAGGATCCTCAATTTGTCGTAATCGACGAAGTTGCTGGGCAACATTTGGCACTGCTGCTGCCGCTGATTCCGATTGCGCTGCCGCACTTGAGCGCGCACATGGATCTCTCCGTGTTCACGATTTTCTTCGCGCTCAGCCTGGTGAATTGGAAATATCTGCTGCTCGGTTTTATACTTTTTCGCGTGTTCGACATCTGGAAGCCATGGCCGATCGAGCGCCTGGAAAAACTGCCCGGAGGCTGGGGAATCATGGCCGATGATTGGATGGCGGGCATCTACGCTGCAATTCTGCTGCGTGTGGCGTTACACTTTGAGCTGCTCACGGTTCACATTGGTTGGGTATGAAACTCGGGTTCCGCTCGTCGCCAGAAAAAAACGGCATCCCGCACATTGAGAGGGTTGCGCCCACGGCAGCCATTCCCGGCGGTGAAATGACGATTCATGGTCGAGGCTTCGTCTCGCGCGGACAAGCGCGTCCGGTGGTACGGTTTGGAGAAGCCGAAGCGGGCATCGCCCTTGCCAGCGAGAGTCGCCTGGTGGCGCGGGTTCCGGAGGGCGCGAACGGCGGAGAGGTGCGAGTAGCCACGGGCGAGCACGAAAGCCCGCCTCATCCGGTACACATTGGACTGCAGATCGCGGACAACCTTCATCCTGTAGCGAATCCCGTGGTCGATTTGGAAGGCAATATTTACGTCACGTTTTCCGGCCCGCGGGGCCAGCGTGTTCCCGTTTCGCTCTACAAAATTACCGCGAACTACAGCGTGAAGCCCTTTATCACTTCGCTTGTGAATCCCAGCGGGCTGGCGCTCGATCGCATGGGCAATCTTTTCGTCTCCTGCCGCAACGATGGCACCGTCCATCGGATCACGCCCGAGGGCCGCGCCGAGCAGTGGGTCGAAGGAATGGGCATCGCCACGGGCCTCGCGTTTGATCGCAACGGGAATCTCTACGTGGGCGACCGCAGCGGCACGGTTTTCAAGATCAGCCCAAGCCGCGAGATTTTTGTATTCGCCACGCTTGAGCCCTCTGTCGCTGCTTATCACCTGGCGTTTCACCCCAGCGGCGATTTGTACGTTTCCGGGCCGACGACCTCCAGCTTTGACCGCATCCACCGCATCACCCAGGGCGGCGATGTGAGCGTTTTCTTTCGGGGTCTCGGACGGCCGCAGGGACTCGCGCTGGATCGCGACGGAAATCTTTATGTGGCGGCTTCTTATGGCGGGCGTCGAGGGATCGTGCGGATCACGCCACAGGCTCAAGCCGAAGTTGTGCTCAGCGGTTCCGGCATTGTGGGCATGGCGCTGCAGCCATCGGGACGCGCGATTCTTGCGACGTCTGAGGCTAACCCGCCCTCGGGCGCACTCTTCACGCTGGATTGGGATGTTCGCGGCTTGCCTTTGATCGGATAATCAAACAAATGAAAGCGGAAATCATCGCGGTTGGTTCGGAACTGCTGACTCCGGACCGCACGGATACCAACTCGCTCTTTCTGACCGAAGAGCTGAATAAACTCGGCATCGAAGTGGTGCGCAAGTCGATCGTTGGCGACAATCGCGACTATTTGAGCGCGGCGTTCAAGGAAGCGCTGGAGCGCGTCGAATTGATTATCGCCTCGGGCGGGCTGGGTCCTACGGAAGATGACTTGACGCGCGAAACCGTCGCGGAGCTTCTGGGCCGCAAGTTGCACCTCAATAATGAAATTCTCCGCTACATCGAGGGGCGTTTCCGGCAGCTTGGCCGGGAGATGCCCGCAGTGAACGTGCGGCAGGCGATGGTGCCGGAAGGAGCAGAAGTGCTCGAGAATCCTCGCGGCTCCGCACCAGGCCTGTGGATTGAAGACGCGGGGCACTTCATTGCACTGCTGCCCGGGCCGCCGCGCGAATTGAAGCCTATGTACCTGGAGCGGGTCTTGCCGCTGCTGCAGCGGCGTAGCTCGAACATTCGAATGTTCCACCGGGAATTGCGCGTCACGGGCATGGGGGAATCGGGCGTCGAGCAGCGCATCCGGCCGATTTACACGCGTTATAGCGATGTGAACACGACGATCCTCGCCGCGCCGGGCGAAATTCAAATCCATTTGCGAATGTGGACCGGCGACGCGGCGCACGCGCAAAAAACGCTGGACGAAATCGCGCAGGGATTCGAGATCGCGCTGGCCGACCGGATTTTTTCGCAGGACGGCTCTTCGATGGAAGAAGTGGTTGCCAGCCTGCTGACAAGGAACAGCTCGACCATCTCCGCCGCGGAAAGCTGCACGGGAGGATTGCTCGCACAACGGTTGACGAGCATCGCCGGGAGCTCGTCGTATTTTTTGGGCGGCGTCGTCAGCTACAGCAACGAGCTGAAGACGGCATGGGTGGATGTGCCGGCGGAACTCATCCAGACGAAAGGTGCGGTCAGCAGCGAAGTGGCGATCGCGCTGGCGGAAGGCATTCGCCGCGAGGTGGGCAGCACGCTGGGCGTGGGCATCACCGGCATTGCCGGTCCGGGCGGAGGCAGCGAGGAAAAGCCCGTGGGCACCGTGCACATCGCGCTCGCGCATGCCGGTGGCGTCAAAGAACGCGGTGCACTTTTTCCGGGTGACCGCGAAGCTATCCGCTGGCATGCCTCGCAACTGGCGCTTGACATGGTGCGCATTCATTTCTTGTACAACGGCGGGGAGCCGCCGACGCGCAGCGCTAAAAGGTCTTGAGTTCCATGCGCCTGTTCGTCGCGCTGGAGATTCCCTCCACAGTGCGCGAGAATCTCGCGGATTTGCTCAGAACCCTTCGCGCAGTCTCGCCGCAAACTCGCTGGATTCGTCCAGAGAATCTTCACGTGACGCTGAAATTCATCGGCGAAGTGCCTGAAGCAAAATTCAGCGCCATTCGAAGCGCCCTGACCGTCGTACGTTCCGATCAGTCCGTCACGCTCGAATTTCGCGGTCTCGGTTTTTTCCCGAACGAGAAACATCCGCGCGTTTTCTGGGCGGGTATTGAGGCTTCGCCGAATTTGAAGATTCTGGCGGCAGAAATCGAACAGGCCACGGAAAAACTGAGTATTCAGCGGGAAAAGCGGCCTTTCTCGGCGCATCTGACGCTGGCACGGTTCGAGCCTCCGCGGCTTGCGGAACAACTTCGCGCCGCGATTCAGGAACACGCGGGGCGCGATTTTGGTTCCTTGCGAACCAGTCAATTCCATCTGATTGAAAGCAAACTAAAACCCTCCGGCGCGGAGTACACTACGGTCGAAAGTTTTTCGTTCGCGGCGGCGGAGGCCTGACGGAGCATGGTTGAAAATTCGATCGCTTTCCCCTTGATACCGTTCGCCGCGTATCTTCTTGGCTCGATTCCCTTTGGACTGCTGCTCGCAAAACTATTTGGCGGCGGGGACGTGCGCAAAGCCGGCAGCGGGAACATCGGCGCGACCAACGTCGCACGGGTCGTGGGCCCGCTGGCTGGAGTCCTCACACTAGTATTCGACACTGCGAAGGGTATGGCAGCAGTGTGGCTCGCGGGCCGTGTCACCAACGATAGCGCGACTTGGATGATGATTGGGGCTTTCGCGGTGCTGCTCGGGCATTGTTTTCCGGTATGGCTCAAGTTCAAAGGCGGCAAAGGCGTGGCCACTGCTCTCGGCGTGTTCCTTGGCCTGTGCCCGATGGCAGCGGTGAGCGCGCTCTTGCTGTTTGTCCTGTGCGTTACTTATTGGCGCTATGTTTCGCTCGGTTCCGTTGCGGCGGCAGCAGCCATGCCGCTGCTTATCTATTTTCTGTGGGCGCCGCGCCACGCCCCGCCAATCGTCATCGACTTGGGAACGCTGGCGGTCGCACTGCTGGTCATCTACAAGCATAACGCAAATCTGAGGCGGCTCGTCGAGGGAACCGAGCCGCGCTTTTCCTTTGGCAAGAAGAAGGAAACGGAATGACGAAGATCGCGATTCTCGGCGCGGGAGGCTGGGGTACGGCGCTGGCGATTGTGCTTTCGCACAGCCGCCAGCCGCACGAAATTTCGCTGTGGGTGCACAATGCCGAACGCGGCGAATCGATCCGGCGCGAGCGCGAAAACAAAGCGTACCTTCCCGGCGCGAAATTGCCAGAGAGTGTTCTGGTCCATTGTGGACTGGACGCGGCGCTTTCTGGAGCGCAGGTCATTGTCGGCGCCGTGCCCTCAGCATATGCTCGCACCGTTTACACTTCAGCGCTTCCGTTTGTCGCTCCGGGGACGAGTTTTGTAAGCGCCGGAAAGGGCCTTGAGCCATCAACGCACTTGCGGATGAGCGAAGTAATAGCACAGGTCGTCACGCCGAAATTTGCGCCGCGCATCGCCGTAATTTCCGGGCCCTCGTTCGCGTTGGAAGCCGCTCGCGGAGAGCCGACAGCCGTCGTCGTGGCTTCGCGGGATGCAGCTCTTGCGACCGAGCTGCAGGAGGAGTTTGCAGGCCCAAACTTTCGTCTCTATACCAACGACGATGTCCTCGGCGTGGAACTCGCAGGCGCAACGAAAAATGTCATGGCCATTGCCGCGGGGGCGTGCCAGGGGCTGGGCCTCGGTTCGAACGCTCTCGCGGCATTGATCACGCGCGGCCTTGCTGAAATGGCGCGTTTGGCGGTGGCCCTGGGGGCGCGACCAGAGACGCTCAGTGGTCTGGCAGGTTTGGGCGATTTGGTTCTCACCTGTACGGGTGCGCTTAGCCGCAATCGTTTTGTGGGAATTGAACTTGCCAAAGGTCATTCTCTCGGCGAAATCATGGCGAACATGCGTATGGTCGCCGAGGGTGTGAATACCGCCGCGCCTTTGCTGGCGCTGGCCCGCGAACATCAAATCGAAATGCCGATTACGGCGCAGGTTGACGCCATCCTGCACGCGGGCAAGTCTCCCAAGGACGCTATTCGAGACATCATGGACCGGCCTCTAAAGCGGGAGTAGCGGCCCGAAATGTCCGATTTTCCTCCCCTAGTACTAAAGTCCCAGTTGCACATGCGCGACGTGGGGCGCTAGCTGAGCACCTAAGCCCTCCAGGTTCTCCTAAAATGAATAGTCGAGATGCCGATGGATGCTAAAACCCGTTGGGAATACGTGCGCGCGGGGCGCGTGCGCATCCTTTGGCTCGTTCTAGGAGCACTTTTACTGGTCAGCGCGCTTCCCATTGGTCTGTACCACCGCCAGGTTTTGCAGCTTAGCCAGGAAAAGCTGGTGGATACCGAGCGCGTCCAGCAAACCGACCTGACCCGGTCACTGGCGCAGGAAATCCAGCTATTCGAATCCAACTTGACGCAACAACTGCTCAGCGAGCGGCAGATTCTGGCGCTCACGGGCCTCATCGACAACGTCGAGGATCCCGCGGCGGAACCCAAGGTCACCCGCCTGCTGGAGGAATTTGTATCGAGCAATCGCAGTACGTTCATTTACCTGACGGCCGTCGGGAAATCCGGAAAAGGGACGAGCGCGTCCCAGGGAAATTTCCGCGCTGAGCAGGATCCGTTCGTGGCGAGAGCGCTGCAGCGCGCCTTCGTTACCTGCCTGCAGTCGCAGCAGTTGCAGGTGGTCAAGTTTCGCAGCGACCCCCTGGCGCTCGCGCCGGAAAACCGGCCCGCGTTCGTCGTTGCAGTTCCTCTCGAAGACGTCAACCGCAATTTCACCGGAATGCTGGCCGCGGTTGTTTCCCTGGACGCCATCGTTCGCCGGTTGCAGGAAGCCAGTGTACGTGGACGCACTGTTTTTCTGGTGGATCACAACGGCCGCCTGGTGGCGCATTGGGACACCAAAAACTTCGTTCCTGGCGCGGATGTCAGCAGCAATGCCCTTGTCGCGCGAGTGAAAGCGCTGCCGCAGGAGCTTCGCAACACGGAAACTGTGGGCTTTACGCAAAGGGACAAGAAACACGCGACCGAGATGATCGGAACGTACAGCACTTTTCCTGAAGTGAATTGGGCGGTCATCGCCCAGCGGAGTCTCAGTGAGGCGCAAACGGACGCCGGAGTGACCGAACTCAACCGCCAGGCGCTGGCGTTCGTCAGCGTCGTCATCCTTTCTGCCATTCTCGTCGGATATTTCTTCGCTGTGGGCATCAGCGGACCCATTCGCGGCCTGGCGGCCTCCACGCGCGCAATCAGCCGCGGCGAATTTCACCAGCGCTCGCCCGTGCGCGGCGCTTCG
>Ga0137362_10001668_pt1 | contig 13955 bp, 5 predicted proteins | sample MadtaG_2_FD_104801 | JGI IMG/M metagenome (GOLD analysis project Ga0137362, IMG submission 104801) | Vadose zone soil microbial communities from Angelo Coast Range Reserve, California, USA - Mad1_100_16 metaG | ecosystem: Environmental > Terrestrial > Soil > Vadose zone | place: USA: California... | reverse complement strand
GCGCGAATTACTCCCTATTCTAGCGACTAACGCGGCAGATTCTCTGAACGGCACTTTTCTAGTACGGTTCTCGTCGCAATGATGGTGCGTTTCGACCTCATGTGCCTTCCTGAATATCAGTTAGCATGCAGGATTCAAAATCCTGAACGGGCGCGGTGCGGCTTCGTTGCACAGTGGCTCAATTTGAATCTGCGAGTGGCCTAATTCGGCGAGCACCCGCCTCTTCAACAAATGTCCACCACCACGCCACCACCGAATTTGATTCGCAGGCGATGTCCGCTCTGGACGCAATGCGGATGACCAATACGTTTGGCGCGGATGGGTTGCTGACCGCACCGACTGCGGTCTGCCAGAATGAGCAAAATCTTGCGGAGTGCCGCATCGCAAATGGCAGACATCTCAGCGTGAATAATACGGCCATACTCCAACGCATCCATAAATTGAGACTCTTTAATTTCGGCTCTTTGCAAAAGATCTTGGATGTTCGAGACACTCGCAAGCTGCAAAAGTTCATTGAGCAGCTGAGACTTTCTTCGGTCGTTGGCATCGTGCTCTCGGCGATAATCTCTATCATCAATGTCCTCGTCGCCGTCCGCCCAATAAGTGCCGCCGAGTCCGCTGGGGACTTCGTTGGAACCCATCGCGATGACATCGCCTTGCTGCGAAAATATCGCAGCGCCAACCTGTCGTGAAAGATCGAGTGTTCTAAGTGCTGCCGCCTTTGCGGCAAACATGCCATACTCGTTTTTAGTTGGTGAGATCTTGTTCGAGCCAAACAGAAGGTCACAGAACCTAGTGGTGAGAATCTAACAGATCGAACCCCTGAAACCGTTGTCAGCTAAGGTGCGCGCGCCTTTTCGGGGGGATTGAAGTGTCTGATTTTCACCACTAGTAACTTGCTTTTCTATCTTATCGTCACCGACGTCAGAATTGATGATCACATCAGCATCGTGAAAAATTCTAGATACTCTCTGGCCATGCGTTCTGTCGGATTCATTTTCGTCCCGCTCCACAATTGTTTCGGCCTGGCTACGAAAAGAATTGGGATTACCGCGATTTTCACCTTGAGCAAATCGGCGAGCAAGATAATCTACCCTGGCTCCTCGTCGGGAGTAGACTGAAACTTGAAAAAATGCGCGACCGTAAATCGACCTGAGAAGTTCAATTTCTTCTTTGCGTTTGAATTGTGAGAGCAGAAAAACGTTCCGCTCGGGGACGGCCTCCGAACCCGCTAGGCGAATTCGTTCCTGAATGACCCGAACAATGGTCAAGGCTGAGAGGATTTGATCGTCGTCGAAGGTTTCGCGTATATGGTTTCCGTATTTAATGAATGTTTGGAGTCGCTTCTCTTCCGAACTTCGATCTAGCCGTTCTTTAGGAGGTAGGTATCGCGCGATTCTTTCAAAAACATCGGTAACTTTGATCGGAACAACGCGGTATCCTGCGGCTTGGAAATACTGAGAGATGAAACGATGAGAGCTGGCGACGTCTGTTCCAATCGGCGCAACGAAGCCGATGAACAACTCCGGTTCTTTTATTCTCGCAATGGTGTCCGACAAGGATTCACCTTTTGTTTACAGTTTGCTAAGAGTTTGGCTCATGCCCAGGCGAGGGTGATTCGATGTTTATAGCAATACCAGATCAAGCTGACGCTGAAACTCGCGACAAGGCAATGGATGCGTTGCTTCTGGCCCACAACGCTATTTTGAATAAATGGTTTGCCCATTGGGTCGCCGAACATCAGGCGCGGGTGGATACGGCCTTTGACAGTCGGGACTATAGGTTTGGGATAGCCCCGGGGCGATAAGTCCTTCTTCGGCTTCCTTGAACTCGCATCAATTTGCGTAGTCAACGTGGAACGATAAAATTTCCCAGCTGATCAACTACTTAGACATGCGCGTGTGTGCCTTTTGCTCAAGCGGCCAACCGTGTGCAAGCGATCAGAAATAGTTACTTACGATACAGACTTGCCCGGCAATTAATGTTTGCAGTTATTTCAGCGTCTCGCAACTTCGCGATCTGGAAGCTTCACACGACGCCCTCTCGAGAAGCAGATATCAACCCCAACCCACAGAAAGGCGGCTATCCTGCTCCCGACCGAGTGACATTTCTAACTGGCGCAAATCGTGACTTCCCTAATTGGCGGCGACACTGAGTCCGCTAAACTGCGGACGCTTTGCTCTGCTTCCCTGGTCGTCTGGCTTGGTCAGCGACGTGAATTGAAAGTGGCGGTAACTACATTAGTTGAAGTTTAACGTCTCCGTTGTCTTTCGGCCCGATTTCATCATGGAATCTGACATCTAGATACCAATTCGGTGAGCTGTGCCGCGCCACGAGGAGGGCAAAGCCGTCGCCGGGAAAGAACTGTGTCTCTGCTTGGCACTGGTATCGTCTTATTACTCCATTCGGTTCTCGGAAACAGAAGGTAAAAGTGTCATTGGCAATAAAGTCCTCCGGCGAGCCGTTTGCAAATGGATAGGGTGCGTAAAGGGCTGAGCTGTGGATCGAGTGTAGAGTGCAATGCTTTTTCGTGTCATCACAGGTCACACTGGCTTTCACCACATTGCTGAGATGCTCGTCGCCAGACAGAAACACAACGCCTTTGATTTCGTTGTCGCAAATGAATTTGAGCAGCGAATTCAGCGATGAGGGGTATCCCTCCCAGGCGTCCGATTGCAAAGCACTAGCGGGATGCTCAGCCACAGACAAGCGGCGGGGCAACAGCGCCGACGCCGTTAGCACGAACTTGGGCAGGTCGCCGTGCGCAGGCGCAATAAGCCATTCGCATAGCTCTTGAAACTGTCCTGGTCGCATAATTTGCGCGCTGCTCAAGCTAAGCGCTGTCCGTCCTTCGCGTTCTGTCCGCGCGTCAGCAAGGAAGAATGGCAGTCCCTTGTGGACCAACTTGTACCAGACGTTAGTTGGAAATTTTAATAGGGCGCGCTCATATAAAAAGTAGGCTGATCTTCCGCGTTCGATGGCAGTATTGCCGCTTCCCAGCTGCTCCGGGTCTGGGTCGTTCGGCGCCCAATTGTCATTAATCTCATGATCGTCGATCATCATTTGCACGTCTAGATCCAGACGTTGCATCACCGCCTTGGCACCGCGACTTTCTCCGCGACGTTCGTGCGGTATGCGATACCTTTCGTCCAATACTTTGGGGTCGAACAGGCCGGCGGTGGCGTCGGCATAGATTTGATCTCCAGCCAACAACAACAGCGTAGGGGCATCTGGTTTGCCTAACAGGTCGCCGAGCGCGAGTAGCGAGGCGTCGGGTGGTCCGCGTGTGGCATGTTCCCCGACCGGCATGTGGTTTAGAATGTCGCTTGGGTAAAGGCAGCTGGCGAGCGCAAAGGTGACGCGCCCCTGGGGTTGTTGGTCGATCAAAGAGCCGCGGATCAAACCTCCTCGTAAATCGTCAATGGTGTCATAGCTCAGGGCTTCCGTTATCGCCCTCGCGATAGGCGATTTCGCTTGGCTGGCACTATCCATCATCCGTCCAGGTGGCCGCGGACTGCCGCCGATACCCTCGGCCTGATCATACAGCAGCAGGACCAAAACCTCGGATGCATTGGATGGCCAGCTTCCGCGTGGCACTTCAAAGAGATATGGCAGGGAGACGTCTTGACGAAGATTATTGACGATGGCGACGCCGGCATTTTCCAGATCTATGTGGCTCGTCGGGATGCCGTTGGGCATGCATAACCGATCCCCTTGCTGCTTGACGGGGACAAGGAGGGCTCTACGCGGTGGACCGCGCCCAGCGCTGTCGCAAGCCTGGACAACGATCTTGTCAGCTTCGACGCGGACGCGCATGCCGAATGCGGGCGCAATCGCCTGATACGCGGAAGCATGGTTCAGCTTCTTTATTGTCGCGGTGGGCCAGTGTGAAATATTGGCCGCTTTGTCGGGTGTCCCCAAATATTTTGCGATTACTCTGCAAATAGCTTGCGCATCTTTGCCGATCAGACAGTCTTGGTGGCCATGCCCACTTATACGCCAGGTCAGATAGGAAGGCTGGCCTAATGCGAAGGCCGCACTATTCTTGTCAATCAATTGTTCGACTTCTTGGGCTGTCTGCGACTTTGTTACCGGGTCGTCTTTTCTGCCCGGCGGCACGCCATCGGACATAGCGTTGAGGTGAGGCACGCCGGCTTTCTCGAGGGTATTGCGCATAAGCGCCAGCGTGGCCACATCGATCAAACCGTTGTCCTCCCCGTGAATGGACATCATCGGGAAATTCAACCGCTGGGAGATACGACTAGGCATGACATAGTCATTGATGCCCCTCCGGTCAGTCACGGTATTGTAGGCCGCAAAGTGGATCACCTGGGATAGCGTTTCGACGCTGATTGGGCCGAAGAAGTCATCTAAATGATGAAGTACCCCTTTCGAGATATTCTTTAGCGAGAAAGTACGCCCATAAATAGCGTCCATCCGGTGCCGGGTTCCTACCCACGGAGTGGCTTTGCCGGGTAGCCAAAACGGGTTTTCACGCCTGTACTCGTGGCTCGGCATTTTCATCGCCGCGAGCGCGCGATCAAGAAGCTGGCCGGCAAGCGAGATCTCTCCCTGGGGGCTGAACGCGTATTCCTCAAAAGGTAGAAAACGCCGGGCGTACCGCATGATGTAGGCAGCAAGCACGTTGGTTCCGCTCAACATCATGGCCGGGCCAACTTGCGAAAATACGACGCGACCGATCTTGTCGTGCAATCGCTCCTGTCGCTGACCATCACCCAGCACTGCCATGCTGAACATCGCTGCGCCCATGCAGTGGGCAACGATATCAAGCTTTTGGATGACGCCATCAGCTTTGCTCGTATTCGCCGCAGCAAGGACATGCTCGATCGCGAGCGGGATGTCCTGGTCGGCCATGACCTCGAACGGCCAGTCTCCGGTCGCACTTGGGAGTCCTGCGCTGCAACGCATGTCGAGCACCCACACGTCGCGGCCTGCTTCATACAGCGTTTGAGCCAGGTTACCGGGAACCTCCGGATGCGCGAAGGTGGTACCACTTGCGCTGTAGCCATGGATCAGCAGCACCGGCCGCGTCGGTCCAACGTTCGCGGGGTTTAGCCGCGCGCCATTGTATCGCGTCAAGCGTATGCGAACGGGTGGTTTGGCTTGGCCATCCGCCGTCAGCCAGTCGATCTCGGGTACCGGTAAGCCAGGCGTTTTTCCGGGGAGCCGTCGAGGTGCCCGCGCAGGCGGAGCATCTGGTCTACGAAAGCTCAAAGCGTGGACCTGCACTACGACACGCAGCATATAGAGCGCGAGCGAGAGCAGATCGATAAGTGCTGTGACACCGTCCTGCTGGCCTACTACGCGCAATAACGGCACGCCTTGGCGCGCCAGAAAACGTTTGTTCAATTCTAGTTTGGGAAATTTGCCAATGATCGGCTTGCGCATCTGAGGGCAAGTCTCGAGCGACATTCCTAGTAGTTGCGTAAACGGGCTGGCGCCACGGGCGTATGTTAACCGCTTAACGCCCCGGATTTGCCTCCCATCAAAAGTGGCGGGATCAAAGTCCGTCGCAGATAAAATCTTGTCTACGTGTAGATTGTATTCGATGAGGCGCGCAGCGCCAGCTCGCGAGCATACGACCAGTATTCCCCAAACAAACTCCCGCACCTGGCGCAATATAGATGTGTTATGTTTTGGTTCGTCGGGTCGGGGCCGCAGGTGCAGCTGTTCTTGAATAAACTGCAACGTACTCTGAACACCGTCGCGCAGCCCGCGATTGACGAACCACGCGCATACCGCCCGTGCGGTTCGCAGACATGGATTGGAGGCCTCAAGCGCAAATAGGCGCAATTCCCCGGAAACTTCTGCCTCCAGCGCAATACGATCCGTCTTGGCTTGGTCGGATGCCAAATCGAAGTTCGTTCCTGTTTTGAGTATTGTAAGCTTGCCCTTGCCCCGTGCGATGCTAAAGCCGCGCAGCCCAGCTGATTGATGTGCAATAAGGTTAGTTACTGCAGCTGGTTCCGTTGTAAGTGTCAGCTCAAGTTGATGAGGCTTGCGGCGCCCATCTCGCGTGCGGAGTTTCACGCATCCGCGGACCTGTTCTGTAAGTTCGATCAGGGTAGGCTTTGGGTTGGTAATGGTAGACTGGATGGCGTACAGCGGTCTTTGCGTAGGCGCAGCCTTCGCGGTCCTATCTATCAGCTGGCCGCCCTTAACTTTCCACTCCGCTTTGAGCTGGGTGACAGCGCGGAACGCCAAGACGGCAATGGTCAGCGCCGGATTGATACCTAACGACGTAGGCACAATTGAGCCGTCCAGAACCACCAATCCTTGATGCACGGATATCCCGTCATGGCCGCTCGCGTTGAACACGCGGCCGCAGTGATCGGTAACACCTTGGCGGACATCCTCGCCCATTGCGCAGCCGCCTAGCGGGTGTACCGTCACCAGGGGCCCGCGTTGAGGCTCGAAGAGGCGCTCAAGCAAGTCCGAAAACGGACGCCAAAGCAGGTTGTTTACCACTCGTCCGCCAACTCTAGAGTCGCTGAGCATCGTCTTCAGCCGCCGATGGTGATCGTCGAAACGGCGGTCCAGTCGAAGCTCGGGCCAGCGGACCGTGAGCAGCCCGTCGGCGTCGTCGCATATAGGGCGATCGCCGAGGCTTAGTTCGCCCTCGGCGTTGTCGCGGCCGATCATTGCGAGCACCAGAGAGTTCTTCATCGCGGAAGGATTTAAAGCCGCGTCATCGGCGCACGCATGATCGCCGCGATGCGCGGACCAATCGCCCTTGCCGAGCTGATTGAGGACGTCAAACGTGGTAGTGCTCTCTTCGAATAGACGACGCAGGGGCCCTGGCACTGCCAAATCCTGGATCACAAGATCGGTGTCTGGGTTGCCGTCCCGAAGGTCAATCATTGCAGTGATCGTGGGGCCTATAGCGCGCGCCCCGCGCTGTCCCGGTCTGGGAGGAGCGGGATCCTGAGTTTCGTTTGCAACTGCGTTGACGGGCTCAGTCAAATCGTGAGCGATCACCAGCATGTCGCCGTTGGCCGAGAACTTTCGCCCCAGTTGAGCGGAGAATTGCAACTGCCCCCTAGAGCGCAACAATATTTCGGTCGAGCCAAACGTACCTGCGGCAAGGATCACGCGCTTCGCGTTAAGCCGGAAAGGCTCCGGCTGACGATCTCGGAGATGATTGTCGGTGTGATTGACGTATAGCAACCATCCGCCTGCATCGTGATCGCTAGCCGCGATGCGCAGCACCGTCGCACCCGTGACAATTTGTGCGCCGGCCCCTTGAGCCAACACAAATAGGTTCAGATCAAGGGAATTCTTTGCTCCGCTGTTGCAGCCAGTGGCACAATCACCGCATAGAAGGCATTGCTTTAGCTTCACGCCAACCTTGTTAGGGCCATCCTCAGCAGCAACGGTTATCCGAGTGAGTGACGCTTTGCCTGGTCCACCGGCCAGCTTGTTAAGCTGGCTTGTCTTGGTTAGCGTGTTCGCTACGTTGTTTGGGAGCGCATGGGCGCCGAGCCAAGGGCGCAACCGCTCGGCCATTTCGCCAAGACCGTTATCACTGCGAATAGCATGGGGCCAACGAGCTTCTCGAAATACCTCGGCCTTCGGCATTTCCATCACGCCAGCATTGATCAGTGAGCCTCCGCCAAGGCCTGAGGCGACCAAAGCGACGGCGTCATCGCTCCAGCGAACGTCAAAAAGGCCCCCGTGGGCGCCGCGCTGGCGCGCGGCGTTAGGAGTAACAAAACGTACGTGCCCAGCTAGTTCGGCCTGGCGGGATGGAAACGAGCCGGCTAAGTACTCCCTGCCACGCTCGAGCACGCAAATGCGCAGCGGTTGATCATTTTCATCGGTGCAGCCGCTAAGTTCGGCCGCGGCAACCGCACCTCCATAGCCGCTTCCCACAATAACAACATCGAAGTCATAGTCGCGCTCGTTGCACAGAGTGCGATCACCCATCCATGGGCGCTGGTGGACCAAAGTTTCGAGTCCACAGGACAACCACGTCGTTTGTCTCGACTCCTCCACGGAGTTCTCTCTGACGGGATTATCTTCTTGCAGCGGCATTTAAGTCACATCCAAGCAGTTCATTCGCAAAAAGATTCACAGCTAACATTATTCAGTATCCGATCGCAGCGGGCCACAGCTCCATGAGCCAGCCGCGACGTCAGAAATGACATAGGTGCCACGAAGCCTTTGCTGTCCCGTGGGCATCGCAAGATAATTTTTAGAGGCGGTCTTGCCTGCGTCTAAGCTCCGCTGCGATCATCGCCTCGTCTTGTCGCAACGACAGCTGCTGGGCAACGGACAATGCCCGATTCCATGTGAGCAATGCCTGATCTTTCTGGCCCTCCAACCAGTACGCTACACCTGTCCATAAGCCGTATTGAGGTTTCCCGACGGGGAATACTTGACTATATCGCCTGAGTTCATGGAGAGCTCGCGTCTCCCACTCAGACCACTGATCGTACTCTCGCGACAAGGAAGTCTCCCGCCCGCGCAATAGCACCTCACACACACCGGAGATGCCAACGAGTGTGCTGTGCGCCGTAGGGCGGCGCATTCCGCGCAGCATCCGAAGCGTTTCGTCGACAGCCTGAAGACTCTCGTCATTCGAACCAATGCGAGCAAGTGCCAAAGCGAGCGATCCTTTTGAGGATACGTAGGCCGCGAGGTCGGCAGATCCGAGCATTGCAGAAGTGATGAGTCTTAAGATTTCGATTGCCTCGCGAGGTCGATCCGCATGAAGCGCGCACAACGACTTGCATCGCAAGGCCCAAATCTCCTGTTGGATGTTTCCGCTGCTTTGGGCGCGCGACAAAAGGCCCTGCGCTGTCTGTTCGAGCGCGCCCCAGTCGCCACGATAGAAGAGGGACCAGAAACGTATGACCTGCGCATTGGACCACCGCAGCTGATCTCCAGCCTGCAAGCTGAGCTGTTGCGATTGCCTTAGACGATAATCGACCATCCGCCAACGGCATTGCCCGACTTGCCAGAGCGCATCCAGATTACACACGTGAGAATGTGTTGCTGGATCGCCTAGGGCTATGGCAGCACGCTCAGCCTTTCTGATAAAATATTCGCAGGTACGCCTATAACCTAGGATTCCAAATCCGCAGCCCACTTGCGAAGACGCTACAGCGAGCTCCGTTGTCGTCCCCGCTCGTTCCGCGTGAACAACAGCATCCATGAGATGGCGCATGGACTCAAGAGAGCGAAGCTCGAAATAATCGACCGTGGCTGCTTGGCTATGGCAGCGAGCCATCTCCCGCTCCCAAGCTTGCACGGTATCGAGGCGAACCGACCACGTTCTTGGAGTAAATAACTGCTGAAACAGTAACCGAAGTGCACTCGCCACAAGCCGCATCGCAACGCCAACGGGCGATCGCGGAATTGATTTTCCCGCTAGAGTAAGTGCTCGACGAACTGCAACGCCCTGAGCATGAATATCGCCTCGGCAATAATGAGCTTCTGCGAGCTGTATCCGCCATCGTACGGCTCTAAGTCTTTGCTCCTTGCTTAGGGTCGGTTGACGCGATTCGTGACTAAAACAGATACCTAAAAAAGCCTCCACTTCGCGGAAAGCGCCGACTTGCAGCGCCCTTGCTGCAGCGATCTCGGCATATGTGACAGCCTTGTCATTGCTGCCGGCTGCTTCAAAATGTTGAGCGAGGGTTGCGATATCTGCGCCGGTGGCGGCTTCCCCGGTTTGCTCGAGCCAGACAGCTAAGATTCCATGGAGTCTTTGCCGCACATCTGCAGGTATCGAAGCGTAAACAACATCTCTGATTTGATCATGTCGAAATTCGTAATCCCCCTCAGCCGCGCGTCTGCGTATAAAATGTGCGGCCACGAGCAAGTCGAGAGCAGACTGGATCGTTTCGGTGGATTTGTCCTTCAGTACTACCTCAAGAGATTTAGACGAGAAAGATCGTCCGATGACAGCCGATGCCTTCAAGACATCCACAACCTTGGGTTCGACACGATCTATTCGTTCTAGTATCACCCGCTCGACACCTTCGAAGTATCGAAGTTCATCTAGCGGGCGGATTGACCGCCAGAAGCCGTCGCGTATAGCTATCAACCCCTCAGTTTTTAGCGTGAGGGTGATTTCCTCCGCGAATAGAGGATTGCCGCAAGCTAAGGCAGATATCCGGTCGGCAAGTTCGTGCTCTGGAGCCACGCTACCGAGCGTACGAGCTGCAAGTTGGCGTATTTCAGCGTCGTCTAGCTCATCAATTGCCAGAACGCGGCAAAATCGAGCGGGATCATCCAAATCAATTCCAGATGCAGTCATTCTTGCGGCTTCAGCACGCCGCTGTAGGCTTCGAAGCTCCTCGGGTACTTCCTCGGACCGCACACACAGCACTATGAGCATTGACGACTGGTTGGCCAGGACCCACTCGACAAGCCGCCACGACGCGGAGTCAAGCCACTGGCTGTCCTCCAGCACCAGTACCAGAGGGCGTGGCGCCACCACCCCAAGTAAATCACCCAGCAGACGCATCGTTGCGTCGCCACGATGGGCACCCTGAAGATGGCGCGTATTCTCCTTCTCGGGAATGTCGATACCCAGAACGCCGTCGAGCAACGGTAGTCGTTCGAGGATTGTCGCATCGTTCTTGACCCGAGACGTGAGCGCGTCCAGTACAACGGTTCCATCGATGTCCGGAGCCAAATTTAAAAGGGAGATTAGTAGTCGTCGCCAGGGTAGAAGCGATGTTCGGCGATCATCCCGTTCGGCCCGTGCGACAGATACTGTCGTTCCCCTTGAACGCAGCCTTTCAGTGAATGAAGCGACCAACGTAGATTTGCCGATACCTGACTCGCCCATGACAACGAGAAGCCGCTTACCCCCGACTCGGGCTTCAACAAAGGTACGTTGCAGCAGCTCTAACTCACTGCGTCTACCGACAAGAAATATCTCGGAGGAGGAAGTCGCATGCGGTTCCCTGGGACGAAAAACCGCGGCCATATCACCAAGTCCAGCAAGCTGGAGAGTGCCTTGTGGTTCGAACTTGAACGACGATCGACTAGCCCGCTCCGTTGGTGCGTCGCAGAGAATACCTCCAGTGTCTGCCATCATCAGCCGCGCAGCACGATTAATTGGTGCGCCGTGCGCCATAAACTGACGGCGGCGCATGCTTCCTACAAACCCAAAAAGTACATCTCCCGTGGCAACGCCGATCGAAGATGATAATCCCAACCGGTCAACGGCTTGATTGATGGCATCGGCAGCATCAACGGCACGACGGGGATCGTCCCGGTGAAAGCTGCCGCGGGCTCCAAATGTCGCAGAAAAAACGAGCCCCTTATCGTCATAGAACAAATCGCCTGGCGGTCCGCCGTGCGCCCGCACGATCTCCTGCAGTGAGGCGCAGAGCGCTTGGTGCTGCGATAGCGCAAGAGGATCGCTGCAACTAAGACCGATAATACGTGCGAAAACCGCGGACACAGGTCTTATCTCGTTTAGAGCTGCCAATTGGGTGTCGATCTGCTGGGAGGAATCCACATCAATCGCCAACAACCCGCGAACCGCGGGGAACCTCGAATTGGCTGAAAGCAGGAGCTCCCTCACCGGGATTGGCAAAAACCCAGTCATCCAGTCGAGGGGAGGGGCTTCTGAAAAGGCTTCTAAAGCACGCCGGGGCCGTGAAAGAACTTGTGCTGCAGCGCCTTCATCAGCCAACGCCTGCTTGGCTTCCGCAGATATCACGTAACCCCAGCTGCGTGCGATTGCCTGTGACGCTGCGGCCTGTGAGACGGCGTCTCCACCCGCCATGAGATTCCAGACCGGTTGCTCGCCCAGAGCCGCCGCCCAAAGGTCGCCCGCGCCTATGCCGATGTGTAAAGCGGGACTAATTTCGCTAACGCTACGATATTTCCCGTCATTGCCGCCTAGGCAGATCCTCTCGGCGCAGGCAACTGCTGACCGTACAGCGGATCCAAGCTCGTCGGCATCGGAGGCCCAATAGGCCAACAGTGAATCTCCGGCGAAGTACAGAACTTCACCTCCAAGATCTGAGACGTACTCAGAACAACGGCCGTAAGAAAGGCTGAGTAACCTGGGAAGATCTTCAAGTCCCTCCTGGCCGCGGCGCGCCAATTGCTCCACTAGGGCTGTGTATCGGGATACGTCGATAAACATGACGGCTGCGGGAAACTGAATAGCCGCAGGGCGGCGAGCTTCGCTGCTGTAAATTCGTCCGAGCAGCCTCAGCGGAAGGAAATCCTCAAGCAGAGAATGGCGCCCATTCATGTTCTGCTCCCAAAACAAATGAGGCCCGGTCAACCCGGTTTAAGCCGAAGACCGAAAAACGTGCTTAAGTTAGCTGTACTTTTATGGCTGCTTCACCTTTGGCAACAGAAATGCCCGAGCGTTAAGGTCGCCTTGGCTCTTTCGGATCAGAGGGCCCCCAAACGGCGAGCCGGTCCTATGTCTAGATCTGGTCTGTTGGCCCCCAGCGTAATTGATTGTGAAAATTATCGCAACCATTGGTTAGATGTGAACTGGATTACATTTGTTCGGCGGTCCCTTGGATAGGCTGACGCTTCCTCGCGGGTTGGGCACTGGAGTTCGGAGGCTGTGAAGTCCTATCGGTAACTACTACCAGGAGGGGGCTATGAACACCGTCGTAAATCACGGGTTATGGATTGCATCTGGCTTACTGTTGTTCGTGGTTGCGCTAATTCGTTTCAACAGACCGCCAACAAACCGGACGGGAACGACATTTCTCCTGTTCTATACCGGAGTGCTGTTCTACTACGCGCTACTGATCGGCCTCTGGCTCCTTGTCATTATTCTTATCAGCGCGGGAGGTTATGGGATTGATGGCATCAGCGCAGCCGTTGCCCAATCCCTGAAGGCAAATGAGTGGCTAAACCCGGCTCTTCCCGTTATCGGCTTTCTCGTCATTACAGTGGCTTCACAGTTCAAGCTCGTCGGAAAAATGGATACCGGCGCGCGGCAGTTCTGCATTCAGCTCGCTGCCATCCCTGCAGAAGCTGAGCAGCTTGCCGTCGAATTGGCGCATGGCGAACTGCAGCTCACAGACCGAACTCTTATTGAGAACATTTCGCGCGAGATTTCGACGAACATTGGTGGGAACGCGCTTCGCCTTACCAACGACGGATCACTGGCATCCCGCTTTACTCGTGCGGTGTCACTCTATTGGCTGTTTATCATGCCGGACAACGCCGGCACTCCGCTTCCTTTTCCTACGAATGTCCATGGACGATCGGCTTACACGCGAATAATGCGCCTTAATGAGAAGGCCGTGGAGCAATCGGTTGCTCTATATGACAGCCTCATGGAGAACGGTCTGGCCTGCTTCACGTCGTCAAAGCCGACCCGGGCAATGGAAGATGCGCTCAAGAAGAATATCCAGGATCTATCATTGACGGTTTGTAGGTTGATCGCGAGATGGGTGCTTTATCTCGAAGTGACCGAAAACCAGCGGCGCAAGCGCCTTTCAAGCATGGGTCTCAATCCACGTGATCATTCCCCGGCGTTTGGTCGCGATCAGTGGGTTGCCTCGATTCTGGCTATAATCATCCTCTTTCTATTTATGTCGATCGTGGTGCCGGGAAAGCAGCCATTCAGTCAGACCTTCATGTACTCCGTCCTGATGGCGATCCAGTTAGGCATGGCAGTCATCGCGGGCACAGCAGTAGCTCAGCGATTTATCCGTCGACAGGAAGAAAATATTTGGCAATTTCCACCTCTCGCAGAACTCACACTATCGGCCCTCGTGGTGGTCGGACTGTGTATTGTGCTGCGCGTCGGCTGGCCTTTAGTGCCGGACTTGCTCAACACGGGACATGTTTCGCTCAGTCAATCGCTTAATGCGCGCGTCCAGGCGGCGCCAGTCTGCCAACAGGTCTTCGACGATGCGCAACATGCGGGGCGAGAGCGCATCGGTTCGCGTCGCAAGGATGCCCGGCAACTCGGCGCGCAGGAAACGCAG
>Ga0137362_10001665_pt1 | contig 13972 bp, 12 predicted proteins | sample MadtaG_2_FD_104801 | JGI IMG/M metagenome (GOLD analysis project Ga0137362, IMG submission 104801) | Vadose zone soil microbial communities from Angelo Coast Range Reserve, California, USA - Mad1_100_16 metaG | ecosystem: Environmental > Terrestrial > Soil > Vadose zone | place: USA: California... | reverse complement strand
TCCTGCTCCATTTTCTTGTGGGTGTGAAACTCTATCCGAATGCACCGACATTACGTGAGCTCTTGGCCAGGAAATCACGAGGGAGCTAAATGACGCTTTTGCGGTGACGCGCCTGGTTAACGCGGTAATCGGAAACTGACCCACCACCAGCGCTCTTCTTTCCTTTGAAGAAGACTCATCATTACCATTCGACCGCTCTTGAGCACGTCTGACTTGTTCGCCTCACGCTCTTGACAGAACATGGAGCGGACGCAGGAAAACGCCTGCGCTTGGTCCATGGCATGACGCCCCTTCTGAAAGTTCAGGACCTGCATGTCGCTTATAAACTGCGCACAGGCGAAACGTTCCCTGCGCTTGCGGGATTGAGCTTTGAGCTGGAGCCCGGAGAAATCCTGGGAGTCCTAGGAGAATCAGGATCAGGCAAGAGCACGCTAGCTGCATCTCTTCTCCGCCTCCTTCCGCCAAACGGAATCATCACGCGCGGCGTCATCCTTTTTGAGGGACAAAACATACTCGAAGCGAGTCCGCGGGAGCTTGAGAAGATGCGCGGCAGCCGGATGGCGCTGATATTCCAGGAACCCTCGATGGCCCTTCATCCCGCGATGCGCGTGGGGGATCAGGTTGCGGAAGTCTTGCGCGCGCATGAATCGATGGATCGCGCGGCGCGCCGAGTTCGAACGCGGCAGGTTCTGGCGGCGCTCTTTCCTTCGGAGACAGAACGCATCGCGGACTCCTATCCACACCAATTGAGCGGAGGACAGCGGCAGCGCATACTTATTGCGCAAGCGATCGTGTGCGGGCCGGCTCTCTTCGTCGCGGACGAACCGACCGCCTCTCTGGACCCCACGACGCAACAGGAAATCCTGCTTCTCCTGCGGACTCTCCGGCAGCAGTTCAAGCTCTCGATGATTCTAATCACGCACAATCCGGCGCTGTTGGCGGATCTTGCTGACCGGGTTCTCGTCCTCTATGCTGGGTGGGCCGCGGAAATAGGCTTGACCGCAAGTGTGCTCGGCTCGCCTAAGCATCCCTACACAAGAGCCTTGCTGCGCTGCATCCCCTCGGATTACGGGGACAACCAAGCAGGCCGCAAGTCCATGCTGCCGGTGATCCCCGGGGATTCGCCCAATTTGTCGGTGCTTGCGAAGGGATGCCCGTTCGAACCACGGTGTACAGAGAGGATGGAGGTTTGCAAGAATTGTGACCCGGCGGCGGTGCAACTCAGCGAGAAGCACAGCGTTTCCTGCTTCAAGTTTGTAGGCGGATGAAGCTCGAGGAGGAAGGGCGTGCAGGAACTGCTGCGAGTGGAAAATCTGGTAAAGCGCTACGCGGCAAAGAAATACCGCGCGGCGGGGGAAGCGCCCGGAGCGCTCGAGGGGATATCTTTTTCTTCGCAACCCGGGGCGACGCTGGCGCTGGTTGGTGAATCAGGTTCGGGGAAGAGCACTCTTGCGTTGTGCATAGCTTGCCTGGAGCGTCCGACGTCCGGAAGCATCTGGTTTGACGGGTGTGATGTGACGGCCCTGGACGAGACGCAACTGCGTGCGGTACGTCCGAAGATCCAGCTCGTGTTCCAGGATCCCGCGAGTTCGCTGAATCCGCGGTTGACGGCGCTTGAAATTGTCGCGGAACCGCTGCTCATCCAGCGACGATTTGACAAGCGGGAACAGTTTGAGAAGGCCCGCGCGTTGCTCGACCGCGTAGGCATCCCTCTGGAGAAGGCGGGCCAAAAACCGGACGAGTTCAGCGGCGGACAAAGGCAAAGGCTCGCTCTTGCGCGCGCCTTGGCATTGGAACCGAGACTGCTCATTCTGGATGAATCGCTTTCAGCGCTTGACTGCTCGGTGCAGGCGCAGATCGCCAACCTGCTTCTCGAACTGCAATCTTCCCTGGGTTTGACCTATCTGCTGATCACCCACGATTTTGCGATGGCCGCGCATCTGGCGGACGAAATCGCGGTCATGGACCAGGGCCGGATCGTCGAAATGGCCGCCGCCGAAAAGGTGTTGCGCGCTCCGGAACGTGAAGTGACCCGCCGCCTGATTGCCGCCACCCCCGAATTCAGAGTCGCGGCGCTTACGCCGAAGGTGGTGTGATGCGCTACTTTTTGCGCCGGTTGGCACAGGTCGTTTTTCTCCTTATTGGCGTGTCGATTCTCACATTTCTTTTTTCGACTTTGGCGCCAGGGAATTACTTCGACGAGATGAAATTGAATCCGCAGATTTCTCCGGAGACAGTGGCATCCTTGCGCGCGCAGTATCAGCTGGACCGGCCTATACTTGTCCGCTACGCGGGATGGGTGAATTCCATCGCTCACGGAGAGATGGGATTCTCCTTTGCGTACAACAGCCCTGTCGCACCACTGTTGCGGGTACGCGCACGGAACACACTTCTTCTCACGGTGACGGCCACGCTCATCGCCTGGGCGCTTGCACTGGCGCTGGGGATCTGGAGCGCGACGTCCCTGGGGCGATTACCAGATCGCGCCATTTCCTGGGCCACGTCAGCACTGCTGGTCATCCCCGATCTCGTGCTGGCTCTCGGGTTGTTGATCCTGGCGGTGCGGAGTGGATGGTTTCCGACAGGGGGGCTCGTCTCTGTGGGGTTTGAAAGCCTCTCGCCGCTCAACAAGCTGCGCGATGTTGCGATGCACATGACGCTGCCAGTTGTTGCGCTTGTCCTCTCGGCTTTGCCGATACTCGTAAGACATGTGCGCGCGGCAGTTTCAGAAGTGCTCGATGCCCCGTTTCTAAGAGCGGCGGCCGGCCATGGCATTCCACGCCGCAGGCTGCTTTATCGATATGCGCTTCGGGCGGCGGCGAATCCGCTTATTTCCCTCTTCGGGTTCAGCGTGGGCGCTCTATTGAGCGGATCTCTGCTTGTCGAAGTTGTGACGAGCTGGCCGGGGCTTGGCCCACTTCTGGTCGAAGCCATACTGGCTCGCGATCTATACGTGGTAATCGGGGGCGTTCTCCTCTCCACGGTTTTTCTGGTAGGCGGGAATTTTCTCGCCGACATGATGCTCTATTGGGCGGACCCAAGAATTCGCACCGAGCCAGGCGGAAGATGATGCGGCGCCGCCGATTAATCATATGGCTTACTGCCCTTGCGGCGCTTCACGCGGTTATAGTCTGCGCGGGGTTTTTCGCACCTTACGATCCTGTAGAGCAAGATCGCCAGCGCCCTTACTTGCCTCCCATGAGAATCCGCATGGTGGACGTGCATGGACAGTTCCACTTGCGGCCGTTCTTCTATGCGCTTCATTTGCGTGAAGGTTCCTTCGATGAGTTCCAGGAGAGCACGGATAATACTGTGCCCCTGCGTTTTTTTGTGAGCGGCTCGCGCTACCGCCTGCTGGGTGTGGCGCCCTGCCGGTGGCACCTGTTCGGCGCGGACGGCGCCCGGGTCTACCTATTGGGCAGCGACGGCTACGGCCGCGACTTATTCTCGCGAATTCTTTACGGCGGGCAAATTTCGCTACTTGCCGGTCTGCTCGGCGCGGGACTCACGGTGTTCCTTGGCGCAGTTCTTGGCACTGCCGCAGGCTACTACGGCGGCTGGCGAGATGAATTGCTGATGCGCGCCGCCGAGCTATTCCTGGCGCTGCCGTGGCTGTATCTGCTCTTTGCGCTGCGAGCGTTCTTGCCTTTGGCGGTCAGCCCGCTCGAAGCATTTCTCTTAGTGATCCTCGTATTCAGCGCCGTGGGGTGGGCGCGTCCGGCGCGGCTGGTCCGCGGAGTGGTATTGAGCGTGAAAGAGCGCGATTTTGTCCGCGCCGCGCGGGGATTTGGCGCGACCAATAGTTATCTGCTCCGCCGTCACATTTTGCCGGAGACCTCGAGCGTGCTGTTGACGCAGGCGGCGATTCTGGCGCCGCAGTTCGTGCTTGCGGAGATGACGCTTTCGTTTCTCGGGCTTGGCGTGCCAGAGCCGACGCCAAGTTGGGGCAATCTGCTGGCAAACTTGCAACAATACAATGTGCTGGTTTCTTACTGGTGGATGTACGCACCTGCCGTGGCGATCGTGCCGTTCTTTCTAGGGTACCTTTTTCTGGCTAGCTCATTGCAGGAGAGTGCGGACGCGTATAAGACAAGATAGGATTGAAGGATATTGGGAGCCCAAAGTGAGAGCAGGAAGAGTCTCTGCGCCGGGCATTTTGCTCGGCTTGAGTTTGCTTCTGGCTTGCGCCGGAATCGCCGCTGAATCCGCCATCGGACTTCCGCCGCAAGCCATTTCCAAGGAGGAGTTTCTTTCGCTTCCGGGCGAGATCGGCCGGGCAGGCGGACGCCTAGTGATTTCGCTGCGCGCGGAGCCAAAAACTCTGAACCCGCTGACTGTCGCGGACGCGCCCTCGCGGGAGGTGATCGCGGCAATGCAGGCAGACCTGATTCACATCAATCGGGCCACGCAACTGACGGAACCCGCGCTGGCAAAGTCCTGGAAAGTTTCTGAAGACGGACTTCAGTACACACTCATCTTGCGGAAGGGATTGCGATTCTCGGACGGACAACCGCTGGATGCGGACGATGTTCTGTTCACCTTCCGCGTTTACCTGGACGAGAGCGTGCACGCCCCGCAGCGCGATTTGCTGATTGTCGGAGGAAAGCCGATTGCAGTTCGCAAAGTGGATGCCTGGACCGTCGTCTTTCAATTGGCGAAGAGGTACGGGGTCGGAGAAAGGCTGTTCGACGGGCTGGCCATTTTGCCGCGACACCTGCTGGAGAAATCCTACGGAGAAGGCAAGCTCGGGCAAAGCGGGACGCTCTCCACGCCGGCAAATCAGTGGGCAGGGCTAGGCCCATTTCGCCTGAAAGAGTACACCCCGGGGCAGAAATTAATCCTGGAGCGCAATCCTTATTACTGGAAAACGGACGCGAAGGGAAAGCGGCTGCCATACCTTGACGAATTGGTTTTTCTTTTTGTGCCAAGCGCGGATGCGCAAGTGCTGCGGTTTCAATCCGGTGAGACAGACATCATCAGCCGGCTCGGGGCAGAGAATTTCTCCGCGCTCTCGCGCCAGCAGCGCGGGTATTCCATGGCCGACGCCGGGGCCGGGCTTGAATACAATTTCCTTTTCTTCAATTTGAATGCCCCGAACGAAAAAACCCCTCAGGAGACGGCGCGGAAACAGAAGTGGTTTCGCGAGGTGAAGTTCCGGCAGGCCGTCTCCGCGGCAATCGATCGCGAGGCGATTGTGCGGCTGGTATATCAGGGGCGCGGGGCCGCGCTCTGGGGGCCGGTTACGCCGGGAAATCGCCGCTGGCTGAACGCCTCGATCGGACATCCTGCGCGCTCGCTGGAGCGCGCTCGCTCGCTATTGAAGGAAGCGGGGTTCTCCTGGACAAGCGGGCCGAATGGAGAAGCGCAGCTGGTGGACGCCGACGGGAAGGCAGTGGAGTTTTCCATCATAACGAGTTCCTCGAATGCCGACCGCGCGAAGATGGCGACCCTGATTCAGGATGATTTGAAACAACTCGGCATGCGCGTTCAGATAGTGCCGCTCGAATTCCGATCTTTACTCGATCGCCTAACGCAGACAAAGGACTACGATGCTTGCATTCTGGGGATCGTGAGCCCGGATGCCGACCCGAACGTAGACATTAACGTATGGCTTTCGAGCGGAGGAACTCACCTGTGGAATCCATCACAGGAGCATCCCGCCACGCCGTGGGAGGCGGAGATCGACCGGCTGATGGAGCAGCAGCTCGTGGTATTGAATTACACGGAACGCAAAAAACTCTATGACCGGGTGCAGGAAATTCTGGCAGAAAATCAACCGATGGTTTTTCTGGCGAGCCCGGACATTTTGGTGGGGGCGAAGAATGCAATCGGCAATTTCCGCCCGGCCGTTCTCGAACCCTACGTTCTTTGGAACGTCGAGCAGCTTTACTTCCGGAATGAGCGGGAGAATGCCGGCCGATGAGCCCGGTTATAACGAGAGCCGGAAAGAAGCCTCCGGCCGCATGGAGTGACACGCGGCTGGTGAAAGAGTGCCTCTCAGGAAATGAAGAGGCCTGGTCCCTGCTGATTGAAAAGTACAAGGCGCTCATCTACTCGATACCTGTGAAGTACGGTTTGCCACCGCAGGAAGCCGCCGACGTATTTCAGGCCACTTGTACGGAACTTCTCATCAGGATGCCCGGATTGCGGGAGCCCCGCGCGCTTCCGAAATGGCTGATGCAGGTAGCGCATCACGAATGCTACCGATGGAAACGGCAGCAGAAACGCGTCGTGAGCCGCGACGCTGAGGATGGTCTGCCCGAACCGGAAACGCCGCCAATTGCGGAGAGCCTGGTGCAACAGACGCAAGAAGAACAAATGCTGCGCGAGGCCATGGCTGTCCTGACACCGCAGTGCCGGCGGCTTGTAGAGCTGCTCTTTTTCGAAATGCCGTCGCGGCCGTACACCGAGGTCGCCAAGGAGTTGGGGCTGGCCGTCGGGTCAATTGGATTTACGCGGCAAAAATGCATCGAGCGGTTAAGACGCCGGCTCGACGAGTTGGGTTTCCACTGATGGCCACGGCTCGGACCAAGGTTTCCAAAGACGATCTCGTTTCCGAACTCGGGAAGCTCGAAACTGACGCTGCCCGCCGCGAGTTTCTAGCCCACCATGGCTCTCTGGTCCGCGCGCAGGTCGTAAGACAGCTCGCCCCGATGGTTGTGGAGAAAATCCGGGTGGATCCGCGCGAGGCGCTCCATCTCGCCGAAGCGGCGGTGTTGATCGCGCGAAAGCTGCGCCGCAAGGAAGACGTGGCCCTGGCGCTGCGCGCGAAAGCCAACGCTTTATATGCTTCCGGGGATAACCACGGAGCCGTCGAACACCATGAGCAAGCGTTCAAGATTTACGAGTCGCTTGGATCAGAGAGAGAAGCGGCGCGCACGCTGAGCAACTCAATCCAGCCGCTGATTCTCATTGGCGAATACGACCGTGCATTCGCGGCATCGGAACGAGCGCGCGAGATCTTTACACAACTCGGAGAAAGCCGGCGGCTGGCGAGCCTGGAGAACAACGTCGGAAACATTTTTCACCGGCAGGATCGTTTCGAAGAGGCTCTGGCGTGCTACGAACGCGCGTATAAGGCGCTGAGCGAGCATGAAGATTGGGAACACGTCGCCGTCACACTCCATAACATGGCGATGGTCCTGATCAGCTTGAATGATTTTCCGCGATCGCTGGAGTGCTACCAAAAAGCGCGCGAGCTGTGCGTGCGTTACGACATGCCGCGGCTTCGCGATCAGGCCGATTACAACATCGCTTATTTGTATTATTTCCGCGGCGAATACAGCCGGGCAATCGAGATGCTCTTTGCGACACGACGCGCCTGTGAATTGACGGGCGATGCCTACCATCTGGCTCTTTGCCACATGGACCTCTCGGACATTTTTCTTGAGCTGAACCTGAGCGAAGAGGCGCGGGAAATGGCTCGCGAAGGCTTTCTGATGTTCGAAAAGATCGGCTTGGGTTACGAAGCCGCGAAAACGCTGGCGAACGAAGCCATTGCCTACGGACAGCAGGGGAAAACGGTGCAAGCCCTGGAGCGGTTCGGCAAGGCTCGCAAGATGTTCGCGCGCGAGAAGAACCTGGTCTGGCCGTGGCTACTGGATTTGTATCAGGGACTTCTTCTTTTCCACGAAGGGCGCCACTTCGAGGCGCGGAGGCTTTGCGCGGGCGCTGCCAAGTTTTTCGATCAGGCGACGCTCCCCGGCAAAGCGGCTTTGGCGCATCTGCTGCTCGCCCGCATTGCGTTGCAGGTTGGAGACCCAGGTGCGGCGGAGGCCGAGACAGACGCGGCGGCGGCCAAGATCGAGGGATTGCAGGCGCCGGTGCTCGCTTACCAGGTCCATTTTCTGCGTGGTCAGCTTGCGCAGGATCGCGGCGACCGCCCAGGGGCACTCACTGCGTTTCAAGAGGCCCGCAAATCTCTCGAGGCGCTGCGGAGCCGCCTGCATTCCGAAGAGCTCAAGATTTCATTCGTGAAAAATCGGTTGCAGGTGTACGAGGCCCTGGTGGACCTGCATTTAAGCGGTGAACTCGACGAAATCTCCGCCACGGAGGCTTTCGCATGCATCGAAGCAGCAAAATCCCGCAGCATGGTTGAAATGATTTTTCAGAGCGGCCAGAGCCTGCCACTGGGCGAAGCGGGACAGAGCGACCTGGTGCGGCGAATCCGCGACTTGCGCGAGGAACTGAACTGGTATTACCACCGCATCGAACTAGAACAACTCCGGCCCGAAGAGCGCCCTTCCAAACGGCTTCAGCAATTGCAGGAAAAGGCCGTGTCGCAGGAAAACGAACTGTTGCGAACGCTGCGAGAATTGCCGGCGCACGAGCGCGAGAATGCGACTCTCCAAGCCGCGGTGGATTTTTCCCTGGAAAAATTGCAGGCAGCCCTGCCCGCGAATACGGCGCTGATCGAATACTATTCTACCGGAGAGCGCTTATTGGCGGTGGTCGTCACAGGCGATAGCATCGAAATTACTCCCGTCAGCGTGGTCTCCCGCGTCGTTCATTTACTGCACCTCCTAAAGTTCCAGCTTTCCAAGTTTCGCATGGGAACAGCATACACACAGCGATTCGAGCAACCTTTTCTGCAGGCGACCCTGGGGCATTTAGAAGCACTGTACGCGGAACTTGTGGCGCCGCTGCGCGAAGGCCTCCGCGCGAAACATCTGGTCTTTGTGCCTCACGGAGCCCTGCACTTTCTCCCTTTTCATGCCCTGCGAAACGGCGAGCAGTACCTCTGCGATCTCCACACCATCTCTTATGCGCCGAGCGCGACGGTGTTTGCCCTCTGCCAGGGGAAGGCCGAATGTGAGGTATCCAACTCTCTCGTCCTGGGGATCCCAGATGAACGCGCCCCGCACATCCTGGCGGAGGTGCAATCCGTAGCGAGACTCCTTCCACAACCTGAACTCTACTTAGGCGAACAGGCTACCGCGGAGGTCCTTCGGCGACGAGGATCGGCCAGCGGTCTGCTGCACATTGCGACGCACGGCACCTACCGCCAGGACAACCCCATGTTTTCCGGTATTCGTTTGGGAGACGGTTACCTGAATCTGTACGACCTCTATCAGATGCGCCTGTCTGCGCGGCTCGTGACACTGAGCGGTTGCGCGACGGGGATGAATTTTGTCTCCGCCGGCGACGAACTCCTGGGATTGCAGCGAGGATTGTTCTTTGCTGGCGCAACCTCTTTACTCCTTTCGCTATGGGATGTTCACGACCGCAGCACGGCCGACCTTATGCAGGCTTTCTACAAGAGTTACATTTCAACGAACGATATGGCCGCCTCACTGCAAATCGCCATGAAGCAGTTACGCGAAGAAAGCCCCCATCCCTATTTCTGGGCGCCCTTCGTGCTTGTCGGCAAACTCACTGAAAAACAAAGAGTTAGCTGAGTTTTCACTCTGGCTATATCATTCTCGACCCTGATGGCCCTTATTCCATGGGTGCGGTTAAGGGCCCATCCGCTGGGGAGCGGAAGAACAGCGAAAGGTAAATGGGGGATGGAAATGACTCACTTTACGGCAATGGAGTGGATTGATTTTGTGAATCAGGCGGCTTCTCACGGCAAGCATAAGACGATGCAGAAGCACCTGGAAAGCGGTTGCAAACGGTGCACGGAGACGGCGGCGCTATGGGAGAAAGTCCGCAACACGGCAGCAGCAGAAGCCAGTTACCAGCCTCCTGCGGAAGCCCTGCGGATTGCAAAAGCGGCGTTCGTAACAGCCGGCTTGGCCGCCAAACGCAAGGAAACAAACAGCTTGATCGAAGTGCTGTTCGACAGCTTTCTGCAGCCAGCCTTGGCAGGCGCGCGGTCGGCCAGCACGGGAACCAGACAGATGCTCTACCGGGCTGATCCTTATCAGATCGACGTCCAGATCGAGGCGAAGCCGGAAGGCAATCGCCTAGCGGTCACAGGACAACTGCTCGACGTCAGCCATCCCGAAGTCGTTGGCCGCGGCGTGCAAGTCACCATCTCCAATCGGCGTGGGAAGTTGCTTCACACGGTTACGAATCAGTTCGGAGAATTTAGCGGCGAGATCGATAACTCCGGCGACCTGGAGCTGTCCTTCCCAGGACGCGATGAAATGCCCATCGTCATTTCCTTACGAAATGCCTTGAGGCAGTTGCCTGGAGGTGGAGAATGACGGACAACAGCATGGCCGAATTTTCAGGTATTTACCGGATGGTACGGAAGTACCGAAGAAGGATAGTTCTCCTGCTTGGCACAGAAAACACAGCCGTACTATTCGCCCAATACGAACATTAGGCAAGACTTAGCGTGCTTCCTATTGTGCCGGCGGTTTGGTGATTCCTGAGCAGGAGAACAGGGAAGGGACCAATTACATGAAACGCAGCTTGCAAATCGTTGTGATGCTGATCGCTTTCACCGCTGCATGTGTGAAGCCAGCGGCAGCTCAGAACCGCTATATCGTCCGCACGACAGGAGGATTGACCTCCGTCCTAAATCTCTGTTCGCTCTTGGGGTGCCAGGTTCAAGGCTCGCTGGACGGCGACCTCAAGCAGACCTTTCTGGTGACCTCTTCCACCAATCTAGTCGTTAATATCCTGAACTTCTCAGTGAATCTGGTGGAGTCCCTCCTGGGCATCCAGAGCATTGAGCCGGACGCGCTTCTGCCGGTTCCGCAAACGCCGCTCAAAAGCATTTCTTCGGGGCTCTATGACACCACGCTGGTTAGTTACTACGGCACGATGGTCGCGCACGGATATGCAGCTCAGCCCGCCGCTCAGATCATCCGCCTCTCCGATGCGCAGAACGGCTTCAACGTACGCGGCACGGGGATCGTCGCCGTCATTGACACAGGTGTGGATCCATATCATCCGGTTCTTTACCCTGTGCTTCTGCAAGGTTACGACTTTACGCGCAACCAGCCGGGTGCCTCGGAATGGCTCGACGTATCCTCCACTAGTCTAGGCACAACTACTTCACCGAATGCGCAGCCGGCGATGGTGCAACAGTCCAGCGCCGCCATACTCGATCAATCTTCCGCCGCGATTCTGGATGGCTCGCCCTACGTGGCCTTTGGTCACGGCACGATGACTTCCGGGCTCGTCCACCTGGTTGCGCCAAAGGCCAAAATCCTGCCCTTGAAGGCTTTCTCGTCTAACGGAACGGGCAATCTCTCCAATATCGTGGCCGCTCTGTACTACGCCGTTCAGAATAAAGCGAACGTCGTGAACATGAGCTTTGATCTTTCTTATCCTTCGCCAGCGCTGTCCCAGGCGATTTCTTACGCCAATAAAGCAGGCGTTGTGCTGGTGGCAGCGGCTGGCAATGAAAATACCAGCGCGCGCGTCTACCCAGCCTCCATCTCCGGGTCCGTGGTGGGCATTGCCTCTACCACGAATTGGGACACGCGCTCTTCGTTCTCCAACTATGGCACTGCCGACGTGTGGATTGCCAGCCCTGGCGAGAACATCATCAGCACGTATCCCGGCGGAACCTACGGAAGCGAGTCCGGAACGTCGTTCAGCGCTCCGCTGGTGGCCGGGACCGTGGCTTTGATGCGTAGCGTCAAGCAGCCGCTCAACCAATCGAGCGCAGCGAACGCTATATCCCACGCGATTCAGCTCACGCCCGATCTCAACCATGGCCGCCTCGACGTATATAATGCGATCTCCGCTTGGCTGAACAGCTCTAGCTCCGGCTCAACATCCGGCGCGTGTTTCTTGTTGTGCCTGTAGGCATCGTGCCGAAGAATCAAATTCCGACAATCACAGAGGCTCCCCACAAGTTGTGGGGGCCAGAGTCTCTGCGGATCAAGCAGGTCGAAGAAGAGGTTTCCGCGCTCCGCAATTCGGTAATCTGCGCTTTCAATCAGCTCCTGGATCTGAAGGATCTCAATACCGGCGTGCACAGCACACGGCTCGCCGAATGGGGCATGCGCGTAGGGCAGGAGCTCGGTCTGGATGAGGAAGCACTGCAGAACCTGGAAGTTGCTGCGCTTCTCCACGACATCGGCAAAGTGGGCATTCCCGACGCGATTCTGAAAAAGCCCGGACGTCTCGACGAAGACGAATATGCTCTTATGAAAAAACACCCGGAATACGGCTGGGTGGTGTTGCGCATGCTTCCTGGTTTCGAACGAGCCGCGCTTGACATCCTTCACCATCACGAGAATTTCGATGGAAAGGGGTATCCAGCGGGTTTGAAGGGAGCGGAGATTCCCATTGTCTCGCGCATCGTGTCGGTCACCGATGCCTTCGACGCCATGGTTTCTTCTCGGCCATACCGGAAAGGTCTTCCACACGAGGAGGCCGTGCGCCGGCTCATCCTGGCGAGCGGTACGCAATTTGACCCGGACGTTGTGCAGTGTTTCCTCTCTTTCGCACAAGCAGAAATGGCCACGGTGTTCGCCGCCGCTGGCACCTCGGTTTCCTCGGCTCTCTAGACCTCTCCACGCCTGCGAAGAAATGGCCGGCGAGTAGAAGAACCCTCTCCCGTACAGCCTCCGGGCCTTCAGCTCCTAAATCGCGGCTTCCGAAATCCTCACTCGTACCCAGCTTTTTCCGCCAGAAATTAGCCCGTTGACTCACCCGGCCGCGAATGGAGAAAATGCCGGAATGAGTAAAGGCATCGTTGAAGAGACTGTATATGTGTTCCTTTTCCGATGCGAGAAGTGCAACAGGCCGATAATTTCTTGGATGCTGTCACCAAAGCACGGCGGTTATTCGTTAGAGAAAGCCCAAACCAAGACTCTTCCCTTAACCTGTGTCATGGAAGGATGTGGATGGTCTGAAGCCCGATTTGGACGTGATGCAATCGAAAGCTGGGCGGTTCCGTGGACATACGCAACCACCGGGCCGTTTGATCAATCGTGAGAATGGTTTGAAACGAGTCCGGTCTTGGGCACTCCGAGTTGGAGTCTCATTCAAAATGTTTCCCTTGGCATTTTGTGGGTTTATAGCTAGCAAGAACGCGACTTCACCTTGGAGAGGCGGCGCCACCGAAGTTGTTTTGTCGCGAATTCTGCATCGAGGAGCGAATTTCCGCACGAAAATGGAGCGGGTCTCTGAGGCTTTGCAGTTCCCGGTAATAATAAAGTGAAGTAGGGCGTCTCCCGTTGAACCTTAGATTTCTCAGCAACTCCATTTCTTCCGTGGTGGCGGACCCGCTAAGGGAACTGTCATTAAGGAATTCTTTGAACCCCGGCTCTACCTCTGGTTTGCCGGGTTCCGTTTCAACAAACTCAAACCTCCTAGGGTCGCCCGAGGCTATTCTTCGATTTAGCACAATTTCCATACCGAAAGTCGTTAGATCGACGTCCCAGGATTCAATCAAGGGATCCAGGAAGGAAATACAGTTTTCAGGCGACAAGCTGAAGACGTCCGTGTCCAGGAACTCAAGGAGGGTAACCCGCATTTGTTCGTAGCTGCGGCCGGCGATTCGAGCCACCAAGTGGAGCCAGTTTTCACTGTTCAACTCTTCTTTGGCGACCTTCTTGGTCACGTCCAAAAGCTTTTGAGTGACGAGGCGTTCGAGTTCGCCGAAGGGCTGCTTCTCAAAAATCGCGCGTATCTGTTTTTCTTTGCCGGGTACGCACTTACGGACAATCAATTCTCGAATTTCTCCAAACATGGGAGCGGGCGGGCCCGCCAAGTCTCTCTTCAATTGTTCCCTGCGCTGGAGCTCGGCCAGCTTCGAAAGTCTATCGCTCGGAAGCTTCAAAAACTTCGCCATTTTTTCATAAATATCTGTTCGCTCAGGCGCGGGGGGCAGTTTCTTGCGGGCCAGCAACTGGGAAACATAGGACTCCGTGACTTCGGCGGCAGTCGCTAGATCTTTCTGCTCAAGCCCCAATTCATCCAATCGCCGTTTAATCACAAGGCAAACATCCACAATGCGCCCCCACGTGGCTTAACTCCACAGCTTAACTATGAAAAATATGCCAGATACTGCTTGACACGTCAAGTTAATTAACCTACTGTGGTTAACGTACTGAGGAAC
>Ga0137362_10001660_pt1 | contig 13980 bp, 12 predicted proteins | sample MadtaG_2_FD_104801 | JGI IMG/M metagenome (GOLD analysis project Ga0137362, IMG submission 104801) | Vadose zone soil microbial communities from Angelo Coast Range Reserve, California, USA - Mad1_100_16 metaG | ecosystem: Environmental > Terrestrial > Soil > Vadose zone | place: USA: California... | reverse complement strand
CGCCTTATAGCGATACCAAATAGTGACATTCAAATTGTTATTTTCACCTTGATGGTCAATCTTGAAGTCCTTGATCAAAAACGAAAATCGTTCTACCAAGTCACCGGATTTTACTGTCGTTGCCCCTGACTTCTGATTGCGCTTTGTAACTGACGGTAGACCATGGAACGAGCCGAAGGCACCGTCAACTGTGCTGGACCACAAAAGAATCCCAAATGCCGCCAAGCACAACGCTGTGCGGCGCCTATAGCGTTCGCGTTTCGTCAAGCTACTCCCTTCCCCTATCCCCACTGGCATCCAGTTAGGATGACACGCCGAATAAATGCTCGAGCCTCCATTCACCGCGCCACACTAATTCTTAATACGTTGGATTGCGGCCGCGAATTACCGACCTATTTTCCGTTGCGGCCTTCACTAAAATAACGATCGACTACCGCTATTAGATTTCGCAGGTTGTCATCCGTTCGGATTTGCGAATCAAGGAGAGCATCAATCTTCACATTCACATTCCGAAATCCTTCAAGCGTCACATTCGCTAACCGGGCAACGATTTCTCCAGTTTGTGCTACCGTCTGTGAGGTAAACTCCTGAGCTTCACGCAATTGCTGAATGTCTGAGGCGAATTGCGCTTGCTGCTCAACGATAAAAGACATTTTTCTTTCGAGGTCTTCATTATTCATCATGAGGATTGATCTCCTAACCAAACTATGACTGAGTTTATCAATAAATTACAAACATCGATACTTTGAAGCTCAATCGACTGTCTGCTGATCAGCATATTGGTAAACACGGTGCACAAGGTCTTCTAGCGCGCCCAAGCTAATACGGTTAGAATGAGGCGCTTTACCTATCTGCAGCTCCCGTTCTGAATAGCACCTTCCGCTCGGCCACAGATGTGACCATTCCTTCGGACAAAAGCCTACGGTGTAAAGGTTCAATATTATGATGGCTCGGTTTAGAACTCACAGCTAGAATGAGTAAGCAACTGTCATCCAATTCAATACTTTCGCACTACCGCGTAGTCTCGAAACTTGGTGAGGGCGGAATGGGTGAAGTGTTTCTGGCTGAAGACACTCGCTTGCGCCGCAGAGTGGCGCTGAAAGTCTTACCGGAAAACATCGCCGCCGACACCGATCGCCTGCTCCGTTTTGAGCGCGAGGCCTTTGCTGCCTCGGCCCTCAATCATCCAAATATTTTGACCATCTTTGAATTTGGCGCTGAAGACCAGACACATTTTTTGGCTTCGGAATTCGTCGATGGCGAATCCTTGCGTGAGCAAATGAGCCGGACCACGATGACGGTCACAGCCACGTTGCAGATCGCCATTCAAATCGCTTCCGCTCTGCAAGCAGCGCATGATGCGGGAATCATTCACCGCGATATCAAGCCCGACAATGTAATGATTCGGGCGGACGGCTACGTCAAGGTTCTCGACTTTGGTTTGGCGAAATTGACCTCGTCACCCGTGGTGGCTGGCAGGTTTGATTCCTCTGAGGAAGCGACGCGAAAACAACTTCAGACACAGGCGGGACTAATCATTGGAACTGTTGCTTACATGTCGCCCGAACAAGCACGCGGCCATGAAGTTGACAAGCGTACTGATATTTGGAGTCTGGGTTGTGTGCTTTACGAGATGTTGACCAGACAGCAGCCGTTTCGCGGCGAGACGATCACAGATATATTAGCCAACCTAATTCATCGTGAGCCGATTTCTGTTCTTACGCTTCGCCAGGACGCAACCGCTGAACTCGAACGCATCATCACCAGAACCCTCAGCAAGAACAAAAACGAGCGCTATCAAACAGCAAGCGATTTACTGGTTGATCTGAAACAGTTGCAGAAGCGCCTCGAATTTGAGGCGGAGCTGGAACGAACATCACCACCGAGCCCTACCGCCGAACTCAAGACCCAAATCATTCGTCCGCAAACAACCGCGTCATCGGAAACGCGCAATTCAATCGCCGTGCTGCCGTTTTCAAATCTAAGTGCCGACCCGAACAACGAATACTTTTGCGATGGTCTGGCTGAAGAACTACTCAATGCTTTGGCAAAGATTGATCATTTGAAAGTCGCTGCTCGCACTTCCGCGTTTTCGTTCAAAGGCAAAAACACTAACGTCAGCGAAATTGGGCAAAAGTTAAGTGTCAAAACTGTATTGGAAGGGAGCGTCAGACGCTCTGGGAATCGCCTGCGAATCACGGTTCAACTTGTCAATGCGTCGGATGGTTATCACCTGTGGTCCGAGCGATACGACCGCGAGATGCAGGATATTTTCGATGTGCAGGATGAAATCACTCTTGCAATTATAGACGTTCTCAAAGTGAAACTGTTCGGCGACGAAAAAGCCGCCTTGCTCAAGCGTTACACGGACAACACGGAAGCTTATCAACTCTATCTGCAAGGTCGTTACTGCTACAACAAATACACTCCCGATTACTTTCAACAGGGCATTGAATACTTTGAGAAAGCGATCGAGCTTGACCCGGAATACGCACCCGCTTATGCCGGCCTGGGCTTTTGTTATGGGACGCTTTTCTATTTTGGCAGTGTCGCTCCGCATCAGATCGTCCCCAAGTGGAGAGCTTTGATCGACCGGGCCGTGGAAATTGATGACCGGCTGGGCGACGCCTATCTATCACGAGCAAGTATTGAGTTTTATTACGATTGGGATTTTGCGAAGGCCGAATTGGATTATCGCCGAGCAATTGAACTAAACCCCAATAGTCCTGATGCTCACTGGCGATACGGCCACTTTCTAGCCAACTGCGAACGGTTCGATGAGGCAATCAAAGAAGGAGAGCGAGCGATAGAATTAGACCCACTTTCGCTTGTAGTGCAGTTTTTCATGGCTCGTATCTATGGGCTCGCTCAGCGCGTGGACCAGGGTTTTGAACAGTTACGGAAGATGCAGGCGATAGAACCAAACTTCGCAGGTGCATTAACCCAATCAGGCGGGCTTTACCTCATGACGGGCAAATATGACGAAGCCATCGAAGCATATAAGAAGGCTCTGACCCTGGGTCACTTTGTCGTTCCTGCACTCTCATATCTTGGTGCAGCTTACGGCGTTGCGGGCAAACGTGACGATGCTGACAAAATCCTCAACCAACTGTTCGAGATGAAAAAGTGCCAATACGTTTCACCGTTCAGTATTGCGCGTGTATATGCCGGGCTGGGTGAGAATGATAAAGCGTTCGAGTGGTTTGAAAAAGCCTTTGAAGAACGAAGCGGCGAGATGGTCGCGATCAAAAGCGAAGTTCTGGCACATTTCATGGGCGATACTATTATTCGGGATGATCGCTTTCAAGATTTAGTGCGGCGCGTCGGTATGCGGGTGGACCAGCCTTCGCTGAACAAGCCGACAAGTGAAGCAGATGAGGCACCGACGGCGCTGCTATCTCCCGTCAGGTTATTAATTACTTTGTTGAGTGTAGTTCTCCTGATAGGAACATTCTTCGGCTACCGTTATTTCTCCTCAAACAAGCAGTTCGAATCCATCGCGGTGCTGCCTTTTCAGAACAGTAGTGCCGACCCGGATGCCGAATATCTTTCCGATGGCCTGGCTGAGTCGCTGATTTATCGTCTCTCCCAACTTCCCAAACTAAAAGTTAGTCCGACAAGTTCTGTGATGCGCTACAAGGGCAAACAATCGGACGTCAATGCAATTGCCTCAGAACTCGGAGTGAGTGCCGTCATGACCGGACGCATCGCTCAACGCGGCGATAATCTAACCATCAGTGTCGAACTCGTTGACGTGCGCAACAACAAACTTCTTTGGGGCGAGCAGTACGAACGCAAGATGGCGGAACTATTGGCCACTCAGCGCGAGATCGCGACAGAGATTGTGCAAAAGCTGAGATTAAAAATATCCGGTAACAACGAGCCGGGCCTGACCAAGCACTACACCGAGAACAACGAGGCGTATCAGCTTTACTTAAAGGGACGGTTTTATTGGAACAAGCGAACCGAGGGGGGGATGCAGAAGTCCCTCGAGTATTTTCAACAGGCGGTAGAAAGAGATCCTAACTTCGCGCTGGCTTACAGCGGCCTGGCTGATGCATACGATCTTCTGGCGGCCCCGGATGCGTCGGGAGCGATGCCAGCAAATGAGGCAATGCCAAAAGCGAAGGCCGCCGCGCTCAAGGCTCTGGAAATCGATGGCGCACTCGCCGAACCTCATGTTTCGCTGGCCCATGTTAAATATTATTACGACCGCGACTGGGCCGGTGCTGAGCGCGAATATAAACGGGCCATTGAGCTCAATCCCAATTATCCGACCGCTCACCAATGGTATGCCGTCTTTTTAATGTCCGCTGGGCGGTTCGACGAAGCTCTGACAGAGGCTAGGCGGGCGCAAGAGCTGGAACCGCTCTCCCTTCCTATTAATATGACTCTGGGATGGGTTCTTCTAACTGCGCGCCAATACGATCGGAGCATTGAGCAATTACGCAAGACCCTGGAAATGGATCCGAACTTTATCCTCACGCATCACCGGCTCGGGCTCGTTTACGAACAAATGGGAAAGTATGACGAAGCCATCGCTGAGTTCAGGCAAGTCCGCAATCTGTCAGCAGGCAAACCGCTGGGAGTCGCGACGCTGGCACATGCGTACGCATTGTCCGGGAAACGAGCGGAAGCGCAAAAAACTCTTGCAGAGTTGCAGAAAATATCGGAGCAGCATTACGTTTCGCCCGCTTCGATCGCGATAATATACGCCGCTCTTGGCGACAAAGATCAGGCCTTCGCCTGGCTTGAGAAGGCAGATAAGGAGCGCGACGGCGTATTGGCACGTCTCAGAGTGGATTCGAGAGTTGACAGCCTGCGTTCCGATCCGCGCTTCAACGATCTTGCAAAACGGGTTGGATTGCCGCAGTAGTCAAGTTGGTTTCCGCCACGGACTTAAATGGAAGAACTATTGCCTAATACAACTCTGTCGCATTACCGCATCGTTTCCAAAATCGGCGCGGGCGGGATGGGTGAGGTGTATCTGGCCCAGGACACCAAGCTTGATCGAAGAGTCGCGCTGAAGATTCTTCCTGCTGACGTCGCGTCGAGTCGCGACCGAATGGAGCGTTTCATTCGCGAGGCGAAGTCTGCCGCTGCGTTGAATCATCCACACATTGCCCAGATTCACGAGATTGGCGAGCACGACGGCACACACTTCATCGTGATGGAGTTCATTGACGGCGTGACCCTGCGAGAGAAGATTCATCGAGAGCGAACCGAACTCAGAAAGCTCTTGAAGTATTTGCAGCAGGTGGCCGAGGGATTGTCAACGGCGCATGCCGCTGGGATAGTCCATCGCGATTTGAAACCCGACAATATCATGATCACGCGCGATGGCTTTGCGAAGGTGCTCGACTTCGGCTTGGCCAAGTTGGTTGAGACGAGCGACCTTGGTCTCGGGCTAAGTGAAGGAGGCGAAGCGCCCACCGCCGTGATGCAACAACACTCTGCCCCGGGCGTCGTGATGGGCACGGTTGGCTATATGTCGCCGGAGCAGGCTCGGGGCAAGACGAACGAGATCGATCAGCGCTCAGATATTTTCTCGTTTGGCTGCATCCTGTTCGAGGCGGCCACAGGCAAGAAGCCATTCGCAGGTGATTCAATCGTCAAGTCGTTGCACAGTTTGATCTATGAGCCCGCGCCTCAGATCAAGGATCTGAATCCGTCAGCACCCGCAGAGCTGCAACGCATTGTGCGCCGCTGTCTCGCGAAGGATCCGGACGAGAGATATCAGTCGATCAAAGAAGTTCGGATCGAACTGAGAGAGTTGCGGCGCGAGTTGGAAACCGGCGCAGACTTTGACTACACGGCGTCACCGCCAACTAACACCGAGAGAGCGCTCAGCACTGACAGTGGCTTGATAAACGAAGCGACTGCCACCAGGTCGGCATCGATTCCGCCGGCACTTTCAAGCGCCGAATACCTTGTGCAAGGACTCAAGCAGCACAAACTCTTCGCCGCGATCGCGCTGGTGGTTTTGATTGGCGCTGTCGGGCTCTTCGCTTACTACCTGCGCGGACGCAACCCGGATGTCGCCATCGACTCCATTGCCGTCCTGCCTTTCGAGAACAAGAGCAACGCTGCCGATACAGAATATCTCTCCGACGGTTTGGCGGAGTCGCTGATTTATCGTCTTTCCCAACTTCCCAATCTGAAAGTCAGCCCCACAAGTTCGGTCATGCGTTTCAAGGGCAAAGAGATGGACGTGAGAACAATCGCCAGCGAACTCGGCGTCAGTGCCGTGATGACCGGGCGCATAGCCGAACGGGGCGATAATCTGACTATCAGCGTCGAACTGGTGGATGTCCGAAATAACAAACTGTTGTGGGGCGAGCAGTATGATCGGAAGATGTCCGACCTGCTGGCAACTCAACGTGAAATCGCCTCGACTATTGCTCAGAAGTTGCAGGTGAAACTCTCCGGCACTGATGACAAAGGAATAACCAAACGCTACACCAATGATAACGAAGCGTATCAACTCTATCTTAAGGGCCGCTTCTACTGGAACAAACGCACCGGAGAAGGCATCAAGAAGGCCATCGAGCTGTTAACGGCGGCGACCGAAAAGGATCCTAATTTTGCTTTAGCCTACGCGGCCCTCGCTGATTGTTACGTTATAAGCTCGAATTACACGGGCGCGCGGCCGGCTGACACGATGCCGCAAGCCAAGGCTTATGCAAAAAAGTCCATCGAGATTGATGGCACACTCGCCGAACCGCATGCCGCGCTGGCCATGGTGACATGGTATTTCGAGTGGGACAAAGACGGCGCCGAACGTGAGTTCAAAAAAGCCATCGAGCTGAATCCTAACTATCCGACCGCGCATCACTGGTACTCGCGTTTCCTGCGAGGTGTGGGACGGCAGGATGAAGCGTTTAGTGAGATCAAACGAGCGGCGGAACTTGACCCTTTATCGCTCATATTCCTAAATAACATCGCCGAGATCTATCTCGACCGAGGCGATCTAAACGCGTCGTTCAATACTTGCCAAAGGATGATCGAGCTCGATCCCAACTTTTGGTCCGCACATTCGGTGCTTGGGATCATTCTTGTGAAGCAGAGCCGCTTTACCGAAGCGACGGCTGAAGGGCAAAAGGCCGTGGAGTTTTCGAATAGATCGAGCGCTTCCCTCGCGTTACTCGGGTATGTGTATGCCCGGTCGGGACGGCGAGACGAAGCACAATCCGTAATTACCGAACTTGACAAGAAATTTGCCGAGAAGACAGCGGATGCCCGCGACCTGGCCATTGTGTACGCTGGCCTAAATGACAAGGACAAGGCGTTCGAGTGGCTGGAAAAAGCGTATCAGTATCGAAGTTTTCAGTTGGGAAATCTGAGGCTGGAGCCGTTGTTGATAGAAGCCCTATCTAGTGATCCGCGTTGGGCAGATCTGTTTCGACGCATTGGTTTGTCTTAATAGCGGCTGTAAGTATGGCTGAAACGTTTAAAGCCAACTCATGCATATCGCACTACCGCATCGTCTCGAAAATTGGCGCGGGGAGATGGGTGAAGTTATGAACCCGCTCCTCAGCGACGAGGAAGATCGGACTTCCTCCAGTCGAGATAGATACAGCGTGAGCTAACGTCTTCTTGCCTCCCTCGGAGGCCGCGCAGCTCTCCAGCGCTTCGATCGAAGGGAAATAGACCTCAACCATGACGTGGAAGGGTGGTATGCCCTGAGGAGAGCCAATCACCTTCGTCGCCACAATTTTGGTTTTTCCGGCCAGGTTTTCAACGGCCATCGGTACGTGCTCTTCCTGATAGCACTTGTCGAAGGCCTCGATGTCGGTAGGACGAGGATAGATCACGATTAACTTTGCGCCAGCCATGTTTCCCTCCAGAGTAGGCCTCTTTATTCTTGCTCGACAACTCACTTGCGGCCAATCTTTCGTAGGACTGGCGAATGTTATTATTTCCTTCTCAATTCCTCGATAGCCCCAACGTCGCCGCGCCGAGAACTCGGCGAGTGCCGCGTTCCTGCGCGAAGACCACCGCGCGCAAATTGTCCCGCTGCCAGCCACCGGCGAGCTTCACTACGGGCTGCGCTTCAAAGCTTTGTTGGCTTGCGCTGATATTTCCCAACACAGACAGACTGCGAACAACTGCACTATGCCTTAGGTAGCGCCCGCCATTTTCACCGCGCGAAACTTCAGAGCGAAGGTTGTTTTCGGTGATCGCCAGCAACACGTCGGCAACGTCTCCGGCTGTGACTTGGGGAATGTCGCTAATGTGAATAGAGAGTTTCAACTCATTGTCATTAGTCCCCTTCGAACTCGACGCGGCAAGAAGTTCAACCTTCGCTTTCGGTGAGCGCGCGGCTCTGATGATCGCATCATGCGCTTTGTTCGCGTTGCCGCCGGCAAACTCGTCTCGGCCATCAACGATCATCTGTGGCGTATAGACACTCTCTCGCCGAAACGCGTCTGCATAACTGCTTTGGCGGTTACTGAATTCCGCGGATGAGTAGGGATCGATCCAGCCCAGCTTATTCCAGTAATCCACGTGCTCGCCCAGCGCGATGACCTCAACACCCTGGATGGGTTGCATCTTATCAAGTTTGGAAAGGACCTCGTCCGCAGGCGGGCAACTCGAACAGCCTTCCGACGTAAACAGTTCAACCACGACCGGCACGGCCTCACGATTGACACCAGCGACTGTCACGTGGTTGGTTGCGACTTCAACTGCGGCACGATGACTCAAGTTCCGAAAGCCAACTACGCCGGACACAATCAGCAACAGAGCAATAAATAATTTCATCTTTGTTGACCCCACAATCTCACTCATCATGCTAGGAGATAAGGCCTTGCCCGGCATTACACTGTGGGCCAATCCGCGTGATGCGATGCCGAGCAGCCCTACCTATTGGTTCTTGTTGCTCGGCATTTTGTCGTTCATCATCTTGTCGCCCGACATCTTGTCGTCGGCTTTGTGCTTACGTGACCTTCTATGCTTGTGCCTCGACATCTTATCGCCGGCCATCTTGTTATCCTTCATCTTGTCGTCCTTCATCTTGTCGTCCTTCATCTTGTCGTCCTTCATCTTGCTGCTGCTCATGTCGTCGTTCTGCGGGGTCTGACCATTCTCCTGTGCGAAGGCCGGAACCACGGCGAAGCACGCACACAAGGTGGCGGCAAAGATGACTCCGGTCAACTTTCTCTTCAGCATTCTGAACTCTCCTTTTCCTGTTTGGTGGCGCGGCGACACCCTCACCGCGGGGATCAGTCGATTTCCATCAAGGTAATACCTGGCTCCGGTTGATTTATTCCATTGAGGCTATGGCATGGCAGAAAATAAGCTGCGGGAATAAATCCTGGCGCCCCGAGTATTAGATTGATAGCTGGCTGGAGTTCCAGAACGTCAAAGGTCGAGAATAGCGCATGTTTGGGATTGCACCGAAGCGAGAGTCTCTGGTGGCAGGTGAGGCCCAGTGGGAGAGGTTTGAGGTCGAAGCTATGCCGCACGCGGCCAGTTTATTCCGCATAGCGCTGTGGCTCACGCGTGACCAGACGGAAGCCGAAGACCTGGTACAAGAGACGCTGACGGAAGCGCTCACTTCGTTTCACCGTTTTGTGCAGGGGACGAACTGTCGAGCATGGCTGGTTTCGATCATGTATCACCGGCAAAGCAAGCGAAGACGCGCCACGACACGTTTGCATCTGGTTAGTGAAGCTGAGGAACGCATCGCCGAAACAATTGCTTTCGAACCGCCAACGCCCCAAGGCCTGACGGACGAAGAGGTCCTGGGTGCGCTCGAACGCCTGCCGCCCGCCTTCCAGGAAGTGGTGGTCCTGGCCGACATCGAGGAAATGTCTTACAAGGAGATCGCCGCGGCTATAGACGTTCCCATGGGTACGGTGATGTCACGCATTTCACGAGGCCGCAAACTTTTACGCGCTGAACTCGCTACTTACGCACAGGCGCATGGCTTCGGGAGATCCGGCCAGCGGCGGACTTCAGAGTTTCCGAAGAACGGTTGAGGGAGTTGTACACATGAAATGCCGTGAATTTCGGGAAATCGCCGATTCTTATCTCAGCGATGAATTAATCGTCGAAACAAATCACGATGTCATTTCGCATCTGGAGCAGTGCGCAGAATGCCGGCGCGAGCTGACGGCGCGCCGCGAGCTACGCAGCAAACTTCGGGAGGCGTTTATCAAAGCGCCAGAGAACCAAATGCAGCCAGAATTCGCGGACCGCCTTAGCACGCGGCTGCATGAATACGCCCTGGGCAAACGCAATGCGCCTATAGTATCGCCGAGGGCTTCGCGATCATCCGTGATGCTGAGGCGGACCTCATGGCTCGCGCTCGCGGCATGTCTGGTGTTGGCTGCGGGATTCGGGCTCGTTCTGGTCCAACAGCGGATATCAAAGCCGCACCAACCTGGCACCCGTGAGTTTGCGGGCGGCAATCCAACACCAAACTATTCGTCCGAGATCAACCCGGCAATACCAGTAAGCATTGTCAAGACAGAGCTCGCCAAGAGTGCGGTGGGCGATCATCGCGACTGCGCCATCCATTTTCGCCTGGCAGAGAAACCGATCGATCTGGAAGTCGCGGGGCGAAAGTACGAGCCCGTGTACATCAACCTGACCAAGGCAGTGTTGTCGCCACAGGCTGATGCACCGCTGGACGCTCAGTTTGTCGAAGCCCATTCGTGCGTCTTTGAGGGACGACGCTTTGCTCATATCGTACTCAAATATCACGGCCGGCTCGTTTCGTTTCTAGTGACTGACATCGGACGCACTAAAGAACCGAAGGCGGATGCCGCGCGGACGCTCGTGGACCAACAACCACAGGTCATCGCTTGTTCTCAAATCGATGGCTATCAAGTCTCTTGCTTTGCGACGGCGCGTCACGCCATTTTCATAGTGTCGGACTTGCCGGAAGGCGACAATCTCCGGCTGGCCCGCGCGCTGGCGCCATCAGTCTTCGCGCACATCACCCGCGCGGAAAATGCAGCTTAAGAAAAAGTCCTCAGCGGATCATTTCCTTCCGAGCCGGACTTGCACTTCAAAACGCTTAGCTTTCTCGATGAGTATCGCAACTTCTTTCCCGCCGGGCGCATGCCGCGAACGGATCATCCGCATTGAGTTCGTCGCATCCTCGGCGATGTCTACTTTGGCGCTGCTTGTCGGGTTTAGTTTGAACCAGGTTCGCGCTTCTTCGCCGCCAATCGTCAGACGCTTTGCCGTCACTACCTCTATGTCAAGGTGATCGGGAGGTTCTCCCCAGTACGAGATCGGAAACATTCGCAAACGCACCTCGGCATGAGCGGGCAACAGGAGCGCCTGAAATCCGCCCGTTCCGAGGAAGTGACCGATGATGACCCGGCCCTCGCCATGCGGCGCGAAGACTTCGACCCCATCGACACCGCCTTTGGTCCCAACCGATGCAGACTCTGGGCCAAGATTACTTGGCAACAGCACCCATAGCGGCTCAGTGCGATCGTTGTGGAGCACGACGTCGAAATAGAGTTCGACCAGCGGCGGTTTGCGCAAACGCATTTCGCGGAAAGTCATTTCCGCGGCGGGGCTATTACTAATCACTCTGACTGCGGCCACGTCGAAGAAGAAGTGCTCGGGGACAGTTGCTACGTCTGTTCGCGTTGTGCGCGAACCGGGAGAGTATCGGAGGATGCCTGTAGCCTCGATAGTCTGACCGTTGAAACTATCAAGAGGGTTAATTTTGGAGATGTCGGAGTCCTGCGCGGCGTAAATATAGACGCCCCAGTTGTCGAATCTAACTATCGAGCTGAGTTTAGCCGAGGCCAATACTCCTACAACTGTAATCTTGCGGCCCACCTTAGGCGTCATTTTTCGTTTGAAGCACGCAAAGTTTGAGGTGTGGCACTTGGTACTGGCCGCGATCACGGTCGTGAATAGAATGAGCGCTGCGATTACGGATACGATTCTTAACAGTCTTGATCTCATATTAACGATATAGACGCTGATGGAAACAACCGAGGATCATCGGCCAACAGAGCCGAGCCACGTAAGAAAACTTCTACCGCTGTCGGCGGCGACGATATAGTCGTTTTTGATAGTGTTGAAGAGGGCAAAGTCGGCGCCCTGACGATCGCGCACCTGCCACTCGTAGGAGGGCGACGACTTCCAAATCTGGTAGTCATGGTCGCCATGAGGTTCGTACGTAGTTGTCCTACCGCTCAGGTACTTACGGCTCTTGCTGTTGTAGAGCGCGAGGTTCTCGAAAGGCGAAACAGTCCGGTGGTCGCGGATGTTCGGTCGCCGGAATTCGAACAGGCCACCGCTTTGGCCCACCCAGCCTACGTCCTCTCGGTCAGAGGACAAAAAGTGTCCTTCCGTCGTATAGCCTAGCTGGCTGCTGAGGTCGAGTTGCCGGCGATAGGTGTTGTGGAGCTCGTAGGGCGTACTCGCTTGCACTGTGCTGGCGTTCTTGACCTGCCACTGACGGGCGACACGCGATTGAAGGGCCGGCTTCGTGATAGGCAGGGCCGATTCCGTGGCGGGCACGGCTACCAGCGCGCTCATAGCCAAGCTTAGGGTCATCATAATAACGCTGATGGGTTTCATTGGACTTTTCATGTACCTCCTCAGACGACTGATGCACTCATGACCTCGTCGTGCGCCGCCGCTCCAGCGAGGCCGCGATCGCCATGCTCAATACGGCGGACACTAATGTGCCAAATACGATCATCACCACGCTCATGAGGATTGCCTTTTGCTTTTCTTCGGCTTGAATACTTCCCATCAACGGCATGACCACGAGGAAGAGCACGCCCTGCAGCAAGCCAAAGATGCCGCCGGCCAGCCCGGCTTCCGTCAATCGCGAAGACTTCTGCGCACTGCGTGAGTACGCGACAGACCGCAGGCCCACCCAGAGCGACATCAGCCAGGCGACAGGCGTGATGCAGACCACGCCCGGTTGTCCGGCAAATGTCACGATGAGCACAGCGGAGAGCCACGAAACAAACGGCACCCAGATCGCTTTTACAATTGCGATAAAATCGAATCTCTTCGTGCGGTCGTGCAACTCTGGCATGGCTGGGTGCCTCCTCGGTGATGAAGTTGATTTGTCCTTTTAATCAGGCTCCCCGTAATTACGGTTGACGAAGAACGCCGGGGTTCGCGTAATTCACGCCATAGGTGAGTTCATAAGCTGCCACTCTGAGTTGAGAAGGTTTGGTGTGGCCGGGGCCGGCAGGCACGGCATAGTGCTTGTCAGATTTGTAAGAGGCTGGACCAATTGGCGGCGGCTGCGCGTGCGCAAGGCAAGAAACTGCGAGAACAAATATTAAGCTCCATGCCAGGCGCAACAAACCAAAACCTATTGTGTCCCAGCCAGGATAATGGAATGAATCTGCTTTCGCAGAAACTACTGTCTCAGTCATAGCAGCACCTCTTAGGGTAAGCAACTCGAACACAATTGGCGCTTTTGCCGTGCGCACGACGGCATCCGCTTTTCATCATCGGCACCAAGTCACGATGCAAATGACCTGCGTAGTTATCAGTAGGGATATAACCCGCTTCCGGCCACTCCGAAAGATACTCCAGACGCACAACTGGACTCTTGCGAGGAGGAGTTGATCCTGTCCCCCAAACGGCTCATTGTGACAGTTACGGTGCATGTGTGGTAACCAACGCACGCATCATCGATCAGTTTCATTTGCTGACCGTGACTTTGACATACCAGCCTAAGTCATCACTGTGACCACTTGTAATATCAATCTTTAAGGGATTGGGGACTGCGTGGTGTGCTTCGCGTAGCTCCTGTCCCTCACCGCCACCAGCGGGGACAATGCGCACGCTGATGGATCCCTTTTTCTCACGCATGTCCTTGATGGCGTCCCTCAATTTGCTTTTGTCTTCCGCCGACAAGGATGCAAGTTCGCGGCCCTGTGCTTCAGTCAGGTGGAAATTGTTCCGGATGAAACCATTCAGGTCGCGAATGGCTTCCGCGCTAACGTCTTGACCTTTCGGCGTGCGGAGTGAGTT
>Ga0137362_10001653_pt1 | contig 14004 bp, 18 predicted proteins | sample MadtaG_2_FD_104801 | JGI IMG/M metagenome (GOLD analysis project Ga0137362, IMG submission 104801) | Vadose zone soil microbial communities from Angelo Coast Range Reserve, California, USA - Mad1_100_16 metaG | ecosystem: Environmental > Terrestrial > Soil > Vadose zone | place: USA: California... | reverse complement strand
GCTGTTACGAGGACGTTACGGCGTGTGAGCATGGATATCTCCGTTAAGCTATTCTTAATTAGAGTGTTCGGGCTGACGTTGCGGCATATTAGCCCGTCTTCAGCAGAACTTTCTCTAGTCTGATAGTTCGAGGTCGCGCTTGTGGTAACGCCCGGGCTTGTTGCGGTGCACACTTGCATCAAAGATGCGACCGAAAAAAGACCGACCAACATGTTCTGGCCAGCCTTCATTGCGAACCCGAGACGGCGCGAAAGAGCCCTTCAGGGAAAAATTTTCAAACAGCCGGTAACAAACGCGGTCGCGGGACCGTCGTGAACATAGCGGCATCAGTCGCTTTCGAAATCGTCTCAAAGGAAGACCATCCAATGACCATTCGCACCCGCATTGCACTCGGCGTATCTGTTGCCGCTCTTTCGCTCAGCCTGGCGCTGGCGCCTGCCGCCTTTGCCCAGGACAAGATGGGCAAGGACGACGCCATGAAGAAAGACACCATGTCCAAGGACACGATGAAGAAGGACACGATGTCAAAGGACGCCATGAAGAAGGATGATGGCATGAAGAAGGACGGCATGAAGAAAGACGACGCAATGAAGAAGAACTAGGCATCGCGCTTCGGCATCCACAGGCCTCCCCCATCGGCCGGGCCGGTGCTGTCGTAGGCGGGACCGGGTCAGGCCGCCGGAGTTATTTTCGCTTTTTGCGGGCGGCGTAGCGCGCGTCGCGCGCTGCCTTGCGTTCGGCTTCGAGCGCCAGCTCCCTGGCGGCGGCTTCTTCCTTATCGCGCGCCAGTTGGGCGGAGGCTTGCGCCGCCGCCTCGGCCTCGCGGCGCTTCTGCTCGGCCTTGGCGTTCTCGCGCGCCAGCCTGGCCTTGCTGCGCTCGGCGGCGTGTGCCTCGCGCTCGGCTTGCCGCTGCTTCACCGCAGGATCGTCGAGACCCGGTTGGCTGCGAAACTTGTTGAGCATGTCTTGCCTGGCTTGCTGCGCTGCCTTCTGCCGGTCCGCAAAGCTAGGTTCCTTAAATCCACTCATAACGGGCCTTATCTCTTTCATTGTCTGTGTGAGACCGGTCTCGCGATCACTAACGGTGTACAGCCGGGGGCGCCGGGAAGCCATCAAAATAGCCGAAGAGGTGGATGGTCGCGCTCATTTCTGGGCCGAGAAGTGATAATAACGCGCGGCGGCACCGGGATATTTGACCTCAACCGTTTTCAGGGACTCGCTGGACAATGACCGACCCCGAACAAGGGCGGAAACCGGCCTGCAGCGATCGCCGGCCTGGCAATTGCGGTTGCATTGCTGGCCGTGGGACTGTGGCTGGCTCACGAGCTGACCGCGAGCAGCAAAATGCAGGATTGCCTGATGTCGGGACGAACGAACTGCAATGTTATTGACGCGCCGACCCGATGAGTGATCGCGTTTAGATCTGCGGCAGGATTGTCATAGGGGAATAGAAGCAATTTGCACGGCGGGCGCGGTCGGAATCCTTACCGACTTGTTTTCCCTGCTTTCGATATACAATTGCCCGGCTACCAACATCACGGCGGCGAATACGATCACCAACATCGCGCTGGCCAACTGCGTGACTTCGTTCATTCAATTCCCCAGGTATCGTTGATACACGCCGCGAATGAAAACGTTAGAACCAGGCATAGAGTTCCGTCGCCCCAGGACTGACGTTCCTCGATTTTCGAGCTGACAGGACGGAACAACTTCTGCAACTCAGGCTTGATATCGGGATTGCGGGGGTATGCGGCCGCTGCGGCGCCGCTGCCGAAATTCAGAAGGCCCAAGGGCTGTACCAGCGCGCCGGTTACACCCGAGCGTTCATTTCACCGCCCAATTCGTGCCCGGCGCGGAGCCGATTGATCGCGGCAGCGAAGTCACGGCGATGCTAGGACGGCCATTCGATCGGCGAGTGATTTAATCGTCGTTTGATCATCTCGCTTCGCAGACTGTCGGCGTACTGACGAACTGTTGGGTTCGCCATGAATTGATGCTTGTTCGCTCGGTCAGCCTGGACCTGTTGTCGAATATTTTCGTAGAAATGAGCGAGCCGCTCGTCAGGCATATGTTCGACGCTCATGATCAACCCCCGCTTCAACTCAACGCTACTTCCCCTTCGCCTTGGACCACAGCCTGCTAGCGTGGCGGTCTTAATTCGCTGGCAAGCCAGCCCACCGCATCGGTCTTCAGAGGGTCGATGGCAAAGGAAATTTTTTCAATGCGATGGCAGGTGCTGCACTCGAAAGTCCGCTCCTCAAAGCCGCGTTCGCCCGGCGAAATCCGAGCCAATCCCATCCTGTGTTTGCAGGTGAGACACATTGGCCGTTCAACGGTGGATGAATTACGCATCGCCCAATACCCCGCTGAAACCATAGGTGTTTCAGCGGATGTTGGTCTGTCCGATTCCCGACCCTCGGCCAAAATTTTGGCGCAAACGTCACGACCTGGGGAGCCGGGCCGGAAGATTTGACTTGGGCTCACAGGCTTGGGTTGAACTTGGCCTGCACGGCCTTTGGCCGTGAAAGCCCCCTATCCCTCGGGCCGGGGTCGGGCTTCTGAGCACGGCGCCGCCTGTCATCAAGCACATGGTCACCGCAGGCGTCCTGAGGGTAGCGACCAGTAACCATCAGGAGCGGGGTGTCCCGTTTGTCTTGCTCCTCAAGCCCACAGGTGATCCAGTGCGCTCTGCTTCCGCGCCGCGGCAAGGTATTTCCTGCACGATTGGTGGTAAATCAGGTTGATGATGATGTCCCACATGATCGAACCCCATTGTTTGGTCGGTGGGTGTTGATACCAGCCATTCGTTTCCCGGTGTCTTCGCGGGACCATGAAAATGGCTTCGTCATCGCGGCGGAATGGTTTCGTGGGTCTTTGGACGATGAAACAACTTCACGGCTTCGCGACCGCTGCAATTCGGACGTCGGCACATGCTGGCTCATGGTGCAAGGCACAACGCGGCCAAGCGGAATATGATCGCTTGGCGGCGTTGTGTATCAATGCTGGACGCTCAAATCCCCAGCAAAGTTTTGCCTGCAGAGGTCGTGCCAAGGTTCGATGCCAGACAGCGTTAAATTGGGAACCCGGTTTCGGCCGGGTGAGCCATGGACCGTTGGGGGGCGGTTCAATCGCAAAAGCCAAGGAGGCATGATCCGATCAATCTCATCGGATCATGATCTACAGCACGCAGCCACAGCGCGCCGAGTTAGCGTATCTGACGAGGCGCGTGTCGATGTCCGGGTTGGCAGAGAGGAAGCCGTCGATAATCGCGCTCACCTGACAATCGTGGTCCCGCTGCCAATGTCCGAGTCCGTGCAAGGCGCTCTCCTGACAGGCGAGCGATTTGAGGCCGAGGATGCTCGCCATCGTTCGCAGTGCGGTTTCTTGCATCGTGGGCAAATTCGGGTCACCGGCCAGGGCGAGGCACGGAAATCCGTCCCACCACATGTAGCAAACGCCATTGAGCGACCCCGCTTCGGTCTCGCTCAAATGGGACAGATGCGGGGTGCAGCGCGGCACGAAAAGTTGCTCGAATAATGAAGCGACCGCTTCAACACAGCGGACGCGGTCCTCGATCGCCACATCGGTTGAGTAGAGCCACCCCTGGTCACCGGAGGCGCTGGTGCTGACCAGATAGGTTAACCCCTGCGCAATTTGGCTGTCCGAATACCAGCGCAACGCCGGCTCCGGGTGCTCGAACAATCGCGTAAGGTAAGTCACCGCAACGGCGGGTTCCGGATCCCACCAATCGCAGTCATGATCGAAAAACCAGGCAGCCTGCTGGGTACGCACCTCGCGACTGAAGGCGTGTTCGAGCCAGTCCTCATAACTGAGATCTGTTAGCCGCACCTCTTCACCTAATTGGCGCGATGCTCTCGGCGGTTTCCGCGGTGCGAATATGCACCACGGCGGTCTCGTCTGAGTAGACACGCTGCCAGCCGTCGAGATGATCAAGCAGACTTGCCGCGGGAGTTGCCGGCGTCAAGAGCACTGCATCGATCTCGTAGCCTTTGAGAATACTGAGAAACCGATTGACGTCCTTAAGCTGGAGAGCGCGGTAATAGGCCATATCGAATTCTTCGCCATACAACTCGGCCCGACCATCGATGAAGACCGGCATCTGTCGCGAGATCAGGTACCCCCCGAATGGAAGATCATTGAGAACGCGCTTGGCGCCCCGGTCTTTCAGCACATCCACGGCTGCTGCCGGCGATTGGATGGCCGACGGCGAAAACCTGTAATTAGCCGCGACTGCCCAGGTCGAGACACCCAGAACTGTGACCAGCATCGCGGCCGACGCAATCGGGAAAATCATCTTGCCAAATCGATCCGTTTGCAGGCCGAATTGCGATGACACAGGCGTCAGCACCACGAGCGGCAACAACAAAGCGAAGATATCGACGTTTCGGACATGTGAAAGGGCCATGTGAAACAACCCCAGCACCAAAACAATCCGCGGCGGCGAAAGCTTTACGCCGAAATAAAGCGAACCCGCTATCAAAGCCAATACACACGCTTCGAATATGCTGAAATGGCTGAAATCCGCCGGAGTCCATTCGGAAATCAGATTCAGCAACTCTCCGAGTCCGAGAATTTTGCGCGACGCGAGGATTGACCCCCACCCGTAAGGCGTCGCGCAACAGGCGACAAATGCACAGACGCCGAAAACGATCCAACGTAGCGCCAATGGCCCTCGTCGCGAAGCCTCCGCGTTCCACATGGCGTCAAACGCCAATGGTACAATCAATGCGAGCCCGAGGATGAATCCTCCGTGAAGGTTTGCCCAGAGAACCATTAGTGGCAACAGCCAGAACGATGGTGGTTCGTGTCTCTCGCTCGCCTTCAGAAGTCCATTTACCCAGGCGAGCATGACCGGCAGCGCAAGCACATGTGGGCGCGCCAGAAAGTGAGACGCCGAAACTGACAAAGCCACCAGCGCAATCGTGATTGCATGGATCGAGCGAATGCGTCGGCCGAGAACGAAGGCGAGAAGGGCGAACGTTCCGGCGATGCACGTCGCAGCGAGAATTGCCGGCCCGGCCCAGCCGCCTATCTCGTAAGTACCGGCATACAGAACTTGCGCGAACCAGGAAGTGGAGATCCACGGCTCGCCTACTTTCGTAAAGGAATAAATATCGGCGTGCGGAAAGCTGTTGTGATCAAGAATCCATTTGCCCACTGCGATATGCCAGTAAGTATCGGAATCGTTGAGAAGACTGTTGCCGTTGACCAACAGAAGCACATACAGGCCGGTCGCCAGCCAGAACCAGGCCGGAAGACGGAAGCCGGCGTTTGCGGTTGTGAATAAGGGCGTCTGAATGAGCATGGCGGCGCGGGGCCTATCTCCAGCAAGCGGGGCCTATGTCCAACAAAACGGGTACTGACTCCGTCGGGTCTTCCAGCTTAAAGAAGTTTCCTTCAAAATCCCTCCGCTGTGTCGACAGAGCCGGACAGGGCCGGACTCAGTTCGCTTATGAACGGCCCGCGGAACGAGACAGCGGGATGAAGCCAATGCGCTGCAGTAACCATCCGTTAATCCATCACTTGAAGCGGAGCAGCAATGGGAGTTCGCCTAACTGATGAGGCGTGTCAATGGCCGAAGTTGGCATCGGGAAAGCCGTCGCGATAATGGCGCTCACGATCGCCATAAGTCTTACTTGGCGCGCATCGAAGGCGTCCATGCGGATAAAATATAAAAGCAGATCGCCAGTATGAGTAGATGCCGAAAGCCGAGGAGGGTTGAGAATGATTCGGCCAAACCCCCGACCACCGATCCTGCGATATTGGATCCGAAAGCTTGATCAGGATTGGCTTCGTCGCGGAACGACCGGGCGAAGATGACGCCTGCGAAGAACATTGGCCCAAGCGCGAGCAGGCAAGGAACAACGTAACGCCAGAATACTCCCCCGCCCAGGAACCAATCGAGGGGCACAAGCACCGATGCCGACAAGAAGAGGAGCAGTCCGGCGTAATGCGGACCTAGCCGGAGGTCCGGCAACTTAATTACACATAAGTTGGCTGTGAGGATTAGCACCAGCGCGGTGAAAAACACAGCCGAATTGACAATCCACGTGCTGCCAAACAGCAGCGCCATCTGCACAACCGCCTTGGTTTCAAGAAGCATGAAGGCCGCTCCAAGGAAGAACATCCGGTTGTTGAGCCGCCAACGACCCTTCGGCTTGAAAAAGTAGACCATGGCGATCCCAAGGACGCCGAGCAGGGCCATTGAGCGGAGCGTTAAATCGGGGATCAACTTTCCGCTGACATAGAGAAATGGCCAGTCATCGGTGGTTGATTGCTTGGAAGCATCGTTGTCGGAAACCAGCCTTGTCGGCGCAATCGGCTCCCAGTGACCGGACTGCGCCGGGGGCGTCGAGGCAAGCGGCGCTGCAAACCCATCTACCGAAAGATTGTTGGGCGGCAGGGTATTCAGCAAAAACTTGCCATGTTGTCGAAACGCCGCAGGGATGCGCGGATTACAGCCCGCAATGATGGTCGAGAACCCGGCCTGTTCTGATGATTTTATCGTCTCAGCATAAGGCAGAGGGAGCACAATTGGATCACAGCCGAAAGCCCGCTTCGCCATCGCGGCGACGCGTTGGACGATCCAACCCTGACGATAGAAATTGTACATCACGAAGATGCCGTCGGGTTTTAACACGCGCCGGACGTCCTCAAAGGCTTGTTCTGTGAACAGGTAGCTCTCGAGGCGGATATTGGCGTAACCGCTGTGGAGGATAAGGGAGTCGACAAGGGCGTACACGACCAAATCGTATTTGCGCTCGGTCGTTCGCAGGAAATGGCGGCCATCATCGAGATGAGGGATTACCCTGCTGTCCTGATAGGGCCGGTCGGGATGATAACGAATGCCGATGTCCTGGATCACCGGGTCAATCTCAACCGCATCGATGCTCTTCACACCAAAGCGCAGCGCGTGCGCTATGTCGTTGCCGGACCCTGCGCCGATGATCATAACGTCCTGGAACGGCGGGCCGCCGCTTTGCCGCTGCAGCAAATGAATCAATGAATAGGAGGAGCCGCCAACGTCGAAGGGCACCATCGTTTGATGGCCGATATTGTTGACGGTGATTTCGCCGTTCGCTTTGTCTCGCTCGACAGCGTAATAGGGGGACCAGCGCGTTTCATATTGGCTGGACAGATCCCTGGGTAGTGCAGAAAACACCACAACTATCGCGAGCGTGAGCAGCCGCGGGAGCGACAGGGCCTTGCCTTGATAGAGCAGATAGGCCACTCCGGCGCAGCCTATCAGGAACCAGACCGCGGGCGGCGCCTGGGCGAATGAAAGCGCGGAGAATCCCAGGATGCCCGCGAGGCTTCCGCCGATGTTCAACGAATAGGCGATCACCCGGTTAGGATAGGCGTCGAAGGCCCGACCGAGCGCCTGGCCGAGGCCGACGAACATCAGCGCGACCAGGATAAAGAACAGCGCGGCAATCCATTCTATCGGTAAGACGAATTGAGCTAGATCGGGATTGCGATACTCGGTGCCGAAAAAAACCTCCTGTGGCAATGCCTGATGTCCGACGTCAACAGCGAACCCACCCCAGTAATTGTACAGCGCCATAATCACGCGCGCCGCTGTAAAGGTTCCGAATGCCAGCAGCGGAAACGAAGCAAGCCAGTCCCAGCGCTTCCGGGCCGCCAGGCAGCCGCATGACATCCCCAGGAAACAGGCGATCAGGACAATATTAGTGAAGAACTGGAGGAAAACGACGTTGGCCGAGAACCAGCGAATGCAGGCCAATTCGAGGAAGAGGATCAGAAATCCGATTAGAAAAAGATTCACACTGTGTTGCCGCACGCTGAGCCAATCAACGATGCGTGCAATGGACATGGTTCCCATTTTTCTTACCTGCGCGGAAACGAATATCTTACGCTTCGTATAGGACAGTCCGCTACTGAATGATTCGGACGTGGTTGACCATCGCGCTGCCGCGTTTCGACATTCATATTTTAAATATTCATATTTTGTATAAGGCGTTTTCGAAATCACACCGATTCGGTCTGTACACCTGCCTCGGCTTTTCCAGCTTCAAGTATCATCCCCACGCCGATTCGTCTTGAGACCACCATGTCCATCCGCGACGACCTTTTTCGTTTGGGGTTTGAAACCTTCGAAGCCAGGCTCGATGCGCCGCTGTCACCTTCGAGAGCGACCAGGACTCCAGGAATTTTTGCAAAGCGGAGCCAACGGCTTACCGACGCGCGTCTTGGCTATGAAGGGGCGAGACGTCTTCATTCGCTGCTTCAGAGGAGAGCGCCATGACGGCTGATCGCCGAGCAGTTTATGATCAATCCGTCGAGCCGAGCGTCGCCGTTACCTATCCAGGTGTTCACAGTCGGTTTGCCGGAGGCTACGACCACGCGCTCATAGTCGTGATCGGTGGAGTTATCGGACTATATAGCTGGCTGGTGTTCGTGATGGCGTTTGACCATGACGGGCTGATTGGGCCGCGGTATAACGCCCCGGGTGTAGACTACATGGTGTATTGGCTCGCCGCTCGCGCGGCGATGGCGGGTGACTTCGCTCTGCTGGCCGACCCGGTGGCATTCACTGATCAGATCAATGCGCATTTCCACGCTTGGCTGAGCGCTCCCCTCCCACTGCTTCCTTGGGTGTATCCGCCGCATTTCCTGCTGATAATGTGGCCATTTGCAGTCCTGCCGTTCGCGCTCTCATACGCGGCATTTCAGATGACGAGCTTTGCCGCCGCCATCGCCGCCGGTTGTTGTTTCTGGGCCGGCGACGCAAGGCGCCGGGCAATGTGGCTGGTCGGGCTGGCATTGGCACCCGCGACGTCGATCAACGCGGTCGCGGGGCAGAACGCGCTTCTGACGCTCGCGCTGCTGTTGGGCGGTGTAGGCCTGCTCGGCCGCCGCGACTTCGCGGCTGGCGCCGTCCTTGGGTTGCTCAGCTACAAGCCGCAATTTGCAATGATGGTCCCGGTGGCTTTGCTGGCGGCACGAAATTGGCGCGCGCTGGCGGGTGCCGCCTTGTCCGCATCGTCTGCGGTGGCACTCAGTGCCGCCACGTTCGGCTTCGCACCGTGGTGGGACTGGCTAGGCCATACTGTGCCCGGCGGCCTGATGGGCGGAGCGGCCGACCCGGCGTGGTCGCAGACAGGACGGCTGTGGGGCCTGAGCGTTTGGGCTTGGGCGACGGTGCTCGGCGCGCCGGGCTGGCTCGCCAATGCTGCACAGGTCGCGGTAGTCATTCTGGCTGCCGCCTGCACGTGGATCGCCTTCCGCGGGCAACTCGGACGCGACCGCCGCATGGCGGTGCTTCTGACTGCAACGCTAATAGCAGCGCCGCATTGTTCGTCCTACGACCTGGTCTTGCTCGCCGCTGCCGTGCTGCTGCTGTACCGAGCCACGCTCGATGAGATAGTGATTATACCCAGTCTATCGCTGTTGGTGCTTCCCTGGTGCGCGCCGCTCGCGACGGTGCCGCGGTCGTCGGTTTTTGGTTTGGGTGTGCCGGTGGTGATTTTAGGCTTGTTGTTAATGCTGCTGCGTCCGTTGCGCAGTCGACAGCTTTCCTACTGAAATTAACTCACGACAACCGCAGTTCGCCACATTGGCACTGCTCGCGCAGGGTGCAAAAGCACAACGCGGCCAAGCGGAATATGATCGCTTGGCGGCGTTGTGTATCAATGCTGGACGCTCAAATCCCCAGCAAGGCTTTGTCTGCAGAGGTCGTGCCAAGGTTCGACGCCACACAGCGTTAATTTGGGAAACCCGATTTCCTTCGGGTGAGCCATGGACCGTTCGGGTCGCGGTTCAATCGTCGGTCCACTGACCCTTCAGAACGTCCCACCGGCGGCGCGAGGCAAAATGTTTTCTCATTCTCTCCAGGCTTTTTCTGTCGTGGCGGCGTTGTCGCCACTCCTGAAAGAGCGGGTAGATGATCATCGCCAGATAAAGGCCGATGAGAAATCCCCACATGATGGCCTTCGAGCGTTGGTTGACACCGGTCGTTGGGCGCGCTCAGCGCCCGTCCTAATAAATACCCGTCATCGGCAGCACTCTTTGCAAAATGGCACCGAGGCAAATCAGTATCACGAGCAGCTTCAGCAGATTTGCCAGTCGGCGGTCGGTGGCAAACCTATCGATGGCCCAAAAGCAGATTGCGCCGACGACGATAATGGTCAAAACCGAAATTAGGACTAAAATCATGGCTATCCCCTGTAGCGCCGATCTTCACTGCGCCGAATTCCGCGGATCGATTCCTGTGGCCAGGCTACCCAGACAACATGCTTAGCATGGCGCCGGCCGATTCCGTCATCGGGTCCTTTGTTTGCGTCATGACAATCTGCCGGCCCACGCCGGTTGGCTTTTCATGGGGACCTGTTTTGACGCCGGACAGCATTGATAGCGTCTTTGATGGTTGTCACGCTTTCTTTCACGAAGATCGGCCTGCCACCGGCGTTCACAGCGCTTTTCGCCTCAGCTCGAATGTGGTCCCAAGGCTCGATGGCACGAAAAAATGAGACTGAAGAAGCCTTCACCCATACAGGAATCCCGTCCGGCAATGTCAGCGATATGAAGTACTGTCTCAGATTCAAGCGGTCCAACAGACTATTGGCTGTTTCGCCGACTTCCTGCGGTCCGCCGGAGAGCCCGATAATGTTCGTTATTGAGCCGCTGCGGCTAGGTGACGATCCCAGGGACCGGGCAGCATATAGACCATTCTTATCTTGCCCGGATCAAACACCACCGTGATGCCATTCACCGTATTCATTTCAGCGAGATCACGAGTTTCGAGATCGAGCAACTCGTCCGCAGCCGCGTTGGAGAGTCCAGCTATCAGATGCAGGTGAATGCAAGAAGCGCCCCTTTCGCAGCATTCATTCCATTTGGTCCCCAAAAGCGGCCGGCCCCTGTCCGTGCAGCGAGCTGCGCAGACCTGCAACATTCAGTGACGACAAACTGGGTCCGCCGCCCGCGGAATTGTCTTGGCGGAAGACTTGCGCCAGGCGTGAACTCTTGCGGTGCAATGCGGGACCGCCGGCAGAGATCAAAAAAGCCGACGGTCCCTGTCGCGCAATTGAAATCGTGGTGGTGATGCGACTCACGACCAGCTCTGCTCGACCTGAATCAAATTTTCAAAACCATGATCGGTCCCGGTGGATCTTCGGAATTCGCGATCAAAAACCTGTGATCGTGAGGAACTTAAATCAACTTCTGGCCGGACGGAGGGGAGGGCGGTTACGGGCCGGTACCCCATGAGAAAGGGCCGCCGGGAGTATCTTCCAGCGGCCCCAGCCGGGCTCAAAATTCATTGGATCTCAAACACCGCTCAGCCCCGGTATTTCTGAGCCTAGCCGCGGTTCACGGCTGCTGTGAAGTCCAAAAAGCTGTTCCGCGCGAGGAACAAGAAGAGCTGTTGCAATGATGTATCGCGTCCGAAAGCTATCAACGTCTCAAGTCCGGTGGCATTTTCCTTGCCGATGGTCGAACGATGCGAGGTGATGCCGCTTTGAGCTATGCGAGAAGTCGCAACTGCGGTTTTTTCGGAGCGGGGTCGGGATGCCCCTCCATGGATCGTTCTCTAAGGCGGCTCGCTTCGATCGCTTGGAGATAACGCCGCAATTCAGCGCTGTGCTGTCTGATCTGGTTGCGAGCTTCGCGACGATCGAATGGTGTGAGCAGCGGATCTGCAAGCTTGCTCCACGCGACCCTCAGCAATTCCTTCAGGCCATCGACGGTACGAAGCAGATCGTCTGGCCCTGTCATCCCCGGTCGCTTTCGAAATAGACGAAGGCAACATTTTGCGAAGGATAAGCCTGATTCGCACTATCGGCGAAACGCCTCGGTGGTGTTTAGCTCAGCCATCGCTTTCGGGCTTTGTTCGTCAGGGCACAACCGCAAATCGGTCCGCTCCCCCCAAGTGCGCCATAATCCAGAGTTTCCAAGTGCTTAGCTCGTCCAATTCGCCTGGAAAGGCATGTGGAAATACTGGCAACTGCGCGAATCGTCCAACCGACCCAGTAACAAGCCGACGAATTGACCGCAGGGCCGGACCAAACGCCGTCGGAGCTGTCACGATCAGGCCCGTCGGTTGCCATTGGCGCGCCTTCTCTTTCGCGCCGGCGCGGAACCTTTGGCGGATGTGATCGGTTAGAACAAACGGTCTTCCGGGACCGGACTCACATTTGAAGGGGAGTTTGATAAATGCGCGCACTGATCATTCCCGTGGCCGCCATAGCGTTGGCATTGTCGGCAGCGGGCGCCATGGCACAAACTGGCGGCGCAAGCGGCACCGGTGGTGGAACGGCAGCAAAGTCAGGGTCCGACGCAACCGCGCCGATGGCCATGGAGTCAAAAGCCAAGATGTCAAAATCAATGGCGAAAGCGAAAAAGAAAAAGAAGAAGAAGATGTAATCCGTCGATTCAGTCTTTAAGACACAGGCCCGCCGGCCCACTCCGGCGGGTTTTTCTGTGGAAGCTTCTAAATCTGGAGTTGTTCTCCGCGAAGCCGATGATACGGTTCGCTTGGCGCCTCCTGAGCGTCATGTGATGCGACCACACACCATCTGCTTGCCCCGTCTGGAACGGCATTCCGGACGGGGCTTTTCTATTCGCTGCCCACCCCCTAAAGCCAATGAAGAATGGCGGACAGCACGTCCTCTGTGGGGCTTCCTGACGATCGTGCAGGCTCTGTCATGGTGTAAACTTAGCCACAGCCAACAGGGTTTATGAAAGGCTCGGTTGCCAGTGCGGGTCAGGGATGCCGTGCAGATGCTCCCCCCATTGGCAACGGCGATGCCCGCTAATTGGCGTGGCATGCTCCTGTCGGCCAGGACAGGAGGGCACGCGAATGTGTGCGGCGAGCCAGGGACCTGCCCGCGGCGCCGGCTGTGGTGCTGGACCGCTTGGGTTTATTCAGAACCACTCGCCGGGGATGTATTGATCCAGGATCAATACGGACAAAGAGAACAGCAGACCAACTCCGCTAAACAGCGCGACTGTGACGAATGAATCGATGCTGGCGACAGATGTTGCCGACGCGCGCGGAAGAAGCCTTGCTATTGCAGCGTTCAATTTCATTCTCCAAATTTCTGAGGGGCTATTGCCCTAAAAGGTTTTGTCTGCGATCGACGAGGCAATGTTCAACTACCATGCATTAATATTTCGTTTCCTGATAAGGGGAAACGGCAGGCGGGGAAAATCGGCATGGTTCCCTGTTAGGCGGCGCGAATCAGCGCATCGCCGCTGATGCTTACCGAATGGGCGCGCTTGTAGTCGGAGCAACAAACAAGAGGCCGCGAACGCCTGACGATCGCGTTCGCGGAGGGTGATTTTTCTGCGGGCGTGCCAGCGGGGTTAGTTCTGGCATGGGCGCCATCAAAGCGCCGCGCGAGGGCCGCAGGCAATCGTCCGTTAGGTTGGGTTTAGGCTAGGACGAACTGCCGCAGCGTCACTTGAACTGCGGAATCGTCGGGACGCTGATGTTCGGCGGCGGTGGCGAGGCTACCTTGGAAGCGTTTCCGATCCCGCTCGGGTCGACCAACACACTGGTCGCCGTGCCAATTGCGGCACCGGTTGCTCGACTCCCTCCTGAACCCGTTGCGGCCGAGCCTGAATGTCCCGCTACGGCCGAACCGCCTCCGCCTCGCGCAAATGAAGCGGCAGGCGTGGCCACGACCAGGAACAATGCTATAGCGAATTTTGTCGTGGTGTTCGACATGGGAAGCTCCGTTCAGTAGACCGCCCCCCGAATGTGAAGCTGATGCTAGTCGGTCGATTGATTCAGATTGAAGGGTAGAGGTGATGCGCGCGGTGGGTGTAGTGAACTGCCAGTTGGCCTTGGTGTGATTGGCATTGCGGTCGTGCTCCCAGGCGGCGATTTCCTAAGTTGCCTCCACTCGTTCGCTTCCGCCAGCCAGTATTCGGCTTCTACCAGCCAGTCCTCCGCTTCCTTTTTGGCAAGCGTAGCGCGCACCACGCCTGCCGCTTCATTTGCGCGAGGCGGAGGCGGTT
>Ga0137362_10001645_pt1 | contig 14020 bp, 12 predicted proteins | sample MadtaG_2_FD_104801 | JGI IMG/M metagenome (GOLD analysis project Ga0137362, IMG submission 104801) | Vadose zone soil microbial communities from Angelo Coast Range Reserve, California, USA - Mad1_100_16 metaG | ecosystem: Environmental > Terrestrial > Soil > Vadose zone | place: USA: California... | reverse complement strand
ATCACCATGCCACAGATGGAAGGGATCGAGGCGGTGGAGCGCATCGTGCGGCAGCACGCCAGCGCGCGCATCGTCATGGTCTCGTCGGTGGGGTACCAGGAAAATATCCTGGCGGCCCTGCAGAAAGGCGCGAAGCACTTCGTGCAGAAGCCGGTGAAGCCGGAAGTTCTGTACGAAATTCTGCGGTACGTCCTCAGCGACGATCCGAACGCCGTCGGCGCGCCGGTGGCGATGGCAGGAGAACACCGCTCATGAGAATGGAACTGATCCAGCCGTTCATCAGCGCCGCGGATGCGGTTTTCGCGGAGTCGCTGCAGGCGCCGACGAAAATCGTGGACCTGGAAATGGACCAAGAAGCGTATCGCCGCAAGGGCGTTGCGGCGCTGATCGTCATTAAGGGAGACATTGAAGGGCGCGTGATTCTCGATTTGTCGCCGGAAGTGGCGATGAAGGTGGCGACCACCCTTGCAGGGACGGAAGTGGAGGCGAGCGACCAAGTGGTGCGGGAAACGGTTTGCGAGATGGCCAACATGGTCATCGGAAATTCGGTGACGCTGCTGAACGACCAGGGATTTCACTTCAAAGTGTTTCCGCCTGAAATTCACATGGACGAAACGGGGCTGGCGGGAAGCGCGGATACGGAAGCGCTGGTGATTTGCATCGAGACGCCGTGCGGCAACGTCCATTTGAACATTGCCATGCGCTATCTGCATCGGCGGCGGCAGGAACGGAAGGAAGTTCCCACACTGGACTGAAGATTCTGTCCGTAGTCCTCGCCAAATCGGGATCTTGGATCGACAGTCCGGACCGAGGTGGGATCCACGATTGAAAGTCCCGCCCGAGGCGGGATGTGCGATTGAAATGTAAGAGCAGGCAAAACCCTGCTGTGATCTTTCCGCGCTCGAGTTCCGAAATGAGTGGCAAATAAAGGAGATAAGTCGAAGCAACGTACCGGTAATGTGGGTATGACCATGCACCCCCACCCCCTATGTTTTTTGTAAGTGTTGCATCTAAAGGGTTTATCTCCAAATGTAACTGCTTTAAAATCAACACTTAGGAGCGTCCTCATAAGTGTTGCATCTAAAGGACTTGAGGGGGGACGGTTGCGGCTAAAAACCGACAAAACACGGTGTTTGTCAGCAAGTGCGGATTCTAAAAGGCTTAGGGGTATAGCGGAGCAGGGGGATAGGGCAAAGAAAGAGGCAAGGGAGCGGCGCGGATGATGAGCGCGAATCACATGGGTAAGGATAGCACGAAGTAATCAGGATGTTAAGCGTTTTGCAGTGGATGGTCGAAATTGAGGGCCGAACGGCTATTAGGGTGGTTGGATGTCGGCCGACGTCGTCCAGCAATCAGCCCCTGGGCGAATCAGATGATGGCATTCAGGAAGGTCTTGCCATACGGGCATACTGGTCGGCCTCGGCGCTTAGCCCCAAGGCGCGGCACGTCATTTCCAGCCACCTCCAGATTTGGGACTCCTTGATATAGCTAGGATCTGCTTTCTGCACGCCTTTCTCGAATTCCTCTTTTGCTTTGGAATAGCTTTCAAGGTGGTAGTAAGTCGTGCCTAATTGGCAGTGAGCGCGATACTCTAGATGGCCGGGTAAGCCAAGGTTCAGGGCTTCAGTCAGTTTTTCCTCGGCTCTATGGTAGTCGCCTGCCTCTGCGTAGCAGTGACCCAAGTAGAAAGCAATGCCTTCCTCGTATTCCTGAGGAGACTTTATTCCTTCCAAGAGGGGCAGGGCCTCTTTCCATCGGCCAAGATCGGCAAGGACAAAGGCGCGGCGCGTTTGAATAGCCGTGTAAAAGTCGCCAGAACGAGGGTCCTTCAGTGGCAGTCTGTGTTTCTTGAGCGCTACCTCAAATCTATTTAGGGCGGCTTCCGGATTTTCACCTCGTAGCCAGAACAGGTTTGCGTCCTCAAAATCGAGGAAGCGTTCCAAGGCCGCAAACTCTTCGTCTCTCTCCGACTTAGGGTAGTCTTCCAGCAGGGCACGCACAGCGCTCAATTTTGTCGTAGCGGCTTCGCGCTGCCCCGAAAATTCCAGCGACTTAGCGGCGTAAAGCAACCCTCTTGCTTTGTCCAATGGATCTGGCGAGTTTTCTGCGATTTGGATGAATTCGTTGTAGGCTTCCATGAACTTCCCTTCGTCCTGCAGTTGGCACGCATTCAGGAGCCTTTGTTCATCCATGGTAACTGTTTATTCTAACTGGTTGCCCCTACAGTGTTAATACATTTGGGGACAGGATATACCCCCTGGTCCTAACTGCGGCATCGCTCCTGATTCACAGGGATTAAGGAATATAAAGGGACTAACTTCAGTTCGTTCGAATGTCCCTTTAGCGATCAACCCAAGAATCTCTCTCCATTTTTCGTCTATCCACTGAAGCTGGGGCGGGGGGTCCGTCGGGTTTATAGGTGGCTTTTGGAACGTAGGGCCCTCATTTGGCGGATACGGGGGTCTCATGCCTTTGGGATTGAAATACGGCGGTGCTGCGAACGCAAAGAATGGCATGCCGAAGAATGGCATGCCGTCGGATGCGGTGGCGATTGGCACGTTCATCAATCCTTGCCATCCCATGCTTTCGAGGGTGGTGCCAATGCACCCAGTGTCATCACAGTACGTCGGCCTAGAAAACGAGAGGGAGATGATGACTTGCATCTCTATATAGAATTTGCCATCGCCCCCGAGGGTCACACCATTGCAGTCGTTGTTTGGGCAGATTGCACCGGCCCCAGACTGCAAAACGCCTGCGACCAAACTACACGCGGTCTCCTCATCATTCAAGGTGCAACTGCCTCCGCCTCCGCCTCCACCGCTAGGACCGGCGCAATTGTCGCTGAGGCCCAAGATACAGACCAGGGTTGGATCACTACCAAGCCCTATTGGGTCGAGCAGGCCAATTGGATAATTGGTGACGTAAGTGTAGTGATTCAGGGATTGGGGGTTGGCGATGGACCCGGATAGGCGATCTGGAGACGAGAAGCGGCCAAGCCGGTTGACGTAGTAGCGGGCCATGGCGTAATCGTTGCCGGACTCGGAATCGCGCTCATAGGTGGTGAATTTGTTCTTGGTGGTGACAGCACCGTTGTCGTACCAAATTTCTCCGAACGGATATTGTCCGAGGTGTGCCGAGTAGTTCTGATTCGAGTCTGTGGAGAAGCGCTGGGACAAATGGTCCGTGTGAATGTAAGTTGTGGCACCAGCTTCGATCTTGGCGATGGTGGCGCCGCCCGAAACGACGTATTCGCGGGAAGGCGAGCTGACGGGGGCGCCGTTATCGTACTCGGCGATGACTCTGCTGCCAGAGAAGACGTAGACGGTAGTGGTGCTGCCAGAGATTCTTTTCACGCGCAGGCCGCTTCCATCATAGGTATACGCCGCACTTAAATAGCTGACCATACGGTTTTCGGCGTCGTAGGTATAAGTGGGCGAAGGACAGGGCGGAGCTGATTCGGCCAAGAGGTTTCCGTTTGCGTCATAGCAGTCGCCAGAGATGCGATTTGTTGCCGCGTCGATTAGGAGATGGTTGGTTGGCGGATTGCCTGCTGTGTGATTCTGGTCTGTGCGATTGCCGTAGCGATCGTAGGTCCAGGAGAGGCCCCACTGCGGGTAACCTGATGACCCGACCGATAACGCAGTGCCCAGCCGACCCAGCGCATCGTAGGTGTAGTTGACGCTTTGACCTGATTCACCGGGGTTTGCGACGCTCGTGATCTGGCCATTATTGCCACCGTTTTGAGTATAACCGTAGTTCAGCTGAAAGAGATTCGACCCTCCTGAGGTGTGATAGGTCAGCGACGCCAGCTGTAGCCGGTCAGCGGAATAGCTAAGACTCGCGGTTACGCCGTTGCCGTAGCTGAACCCGGTAACCTGTTGCGCCGCGTTGTAACCGTATCCGGTGGCGTAGGGGCTGGAGGCAGTGCCGCAGCCGGTGGTTGAGGTAGCAATCTCGCACAGGCGGCCGATGGCGTCGACGCTCTGCTGGACCGCGCGGCCTGAGGGATAGGTGATCTGCGTAAGCTTTCCAGCGAGGTTGTACACATAGCTGGTAGGGTACGCGGCAGTGCCGATGACTTTTTGAAGCTGGGTCATCTGCTCAAGCGAATTATAGGTGTAATTCTCCGAGCCGACGCCATCGGTCATGGTGATGCGCAGCCCAATGCATCCAGCACCGTGCGCGCTGGTGCAGGAGGAGTCGAGCCCGTAAGTGAGGGAAACCGTGGGCGTGGCGGGAACACCTGTGGCGCCGCTCACGTTATAGCTGACACTGTTGAGGCGATTAAGACCGTCATAGCCGTAAGTGGTCAGTACGCCGCGGGCATCCGTCCTCTTCAAGAGATTATCAAAAGAATCGTAGCCATCCGCGTTGCAAGTGCTCCCCGTCACGGAACCAAAACAGACTCGGCCAGCCTCCGGAGTGGTGGCACTTAGCAGGCGGCCGAACGCATCGTGTACATAAGTGCGCGTCTGTACTCCCTGCGTGACCTGCGCCAGCTGGTTCAGCACATTGTAGGTATAAGAAGTCTGCAGGGTCAGGCTGTTATTAGTCGTGGGATCCGGCTCCCAGACGCTAGACAAACGACCGACGGCGTCGGACTGAGATTTGCGCTGCTTGCCCGTGGGATCTGTCACGGTTGTGGTAGTCGTGGCATAGGAATAGGTTGTGACCGAGCTATCCGGAGACGGGCGCGTCACTGAAGTAGGTCGACCAAGGACATCAAATTGCGTGGTCGACCAGTAGGAGGTGGTCGACCCTGTGTACGGATTGCTCGATTGGTAAGTGCGACCGACGAGGTCATATAGGGCACTGACCTTGGAGACGATGTTGTTGCTGGCATCTTCGGTCGTTGATAGGACGGGGCGGCCCACGGTGTCCAGCGTGGTAATCTGCTGAACAGACTTCGTGGAGTCGATGGTCGCCTTCGTGGTCGAAGTAAAGTGCGTGTCGTCGTAAGCATAAGAAATGCTTGCGCCGCCTGTCGAGCCATTGGCCTGCGAAATCGTCAGGGGACGGCGCAGAAAATCGTAAGTGGCAGTTGTCTTGAGATTATTGGGATCGGTCGAAGTGAGGAGTAGGCCTGTATATTGGTTGTATGTATTAGAAATAGTTAAAGTCGGCGACGTCCCACTGACAACAGAATCGGGCTGGGAGTACTGCGTTGCTGCGGAATAGGCCCAGGTCTTATTCTGGCAGCAATTCAATTGTGCGGTAATCACGTTGCCGAACCAATCGAATGTGAAGTTCTTGGTAATGGGATTGCCTTGTGTAGCGGGCGCCAAGTAAGTCTTGATTTGTGTCGGATTTCCTCGGTAGTTAAACGTACACGGGTAACCGGCGTCGTCATGTTGTGCGGCACCGGTCTCGCAGTTGCTGCTGAGGAGCGCGACCCCGTCGTAGGTGACATCTTGGCGGTACTGAACCACGCCGCTTCCGTCTTTGATTTGCTTTGAGGTGACGAGGTCCAGGATATTCCTGCTCGTGTAATTCGTTGAGGTCTGATAGGTGAGTGTGGTTGTGCGCAGAAGGCTGCCGCGCGTTCCTGTGCCCCAATCATACTCAGCGACTGAATCTAACAGTCCGTTTGAATCGTAGGTAGTGTCTATTTCAGACTCTACTGTGTTGGCCTCCAGAACGGTGGTTCGTGTTGCGGGTGTGCCGTTCGCGGCCCATGTCGTGTTGATGGTGCGGAGCACAATAGTCCCAGGTGAGTCCTGAAAGACTGTCCGGGAAGTCTCGTGCCCAGCACTGTTGAAAGAGATTACTGTGTCGTTGGCATTCGGTGTGTCGACCAACTTGGGAGTGGTGACCGTCGTGGTGAGATTTGACGTGTTGCGAACATAACTCCACGTGGCTGAATTTGTGCCGTCGCTCACGACTTTGTTCATGCTTAGCGTGGTACCATCCGCGCAGTTGAGGCCGCCGTTCGATCCCGTATAGTCGTACTCATAGTAGCCGCCCGTGGGCAAGGTAACCCTCTGCAAACGGCCCGTGTAATAGGTCGTTGAATTCTGGACGTAGGACTCATACGTGAATGAATATTGCTGATTATTCGGAAAGACAATTGATTGGGGCACGCTAGCCGTGCCCGTGTACTCCACCACGCCGGAGCAGCCGAAGTTTGTTTTCACGCTGAGGTTTTGAAGATTGAGCGTGGTGGTTTGATAAGCGCCGGTGGGGTCGAGGAATTTGTATTGGATGGAGGAAGACCCAGTGACGATCTTTAGTGCCGTGCGCCCCGCACTATCGGTCCAATCCGTTTCTGTGGAGTTGACGACAACAGGAGTGATTTTGTTCCCGTTCCGGTCATTCATAGCACCGCTGGAATTGATCTTCACTCCCCCACGGCCGTAAACGATCGGCGTTTGCGGAAGTGTCGCATCAATATAGTATCCACTCGCATCTACCGCGTAACCTGTTGGTCCGCTGGACAGCCCGCAATCACCCCCAATCTGCCTAACGACGTCCACAGGGAAGATGTGGCTCGTCCCCTGGGTGTCCACATAGCTGTATTCATTCCATTCGTCCACAACTACGGGATTCCCTGTGTTGATGTCAGAACACATCCATGTTGTAAAGACAAAGGGAATTGAACCTGCAACCTGCGTGGTCTTCCAGCCGAACGTGAGGTTGCCGTAAGCATCCGCGACGGGGCTCCAAGCGTTCCCGTTCTTTTGCCAAATGAGGGAGTCATACACCACTGCGTGAGACAAGCCGATCCCTCGTCCCGGCGACGAAACGATCGGGATCGAAAAATTGACATTCAAATTCGAGAGATTGACACCGTCGAATCCGTTGAAGCCAAACGAGCCATAGGAAGGAAACCCAGTAGTGGAATTCTGCGCCCTCGCAGCGATGGCAAAGGAAAGCGATGTTACGAACAATAAGATCTTCAAGCGCATCGTTTTCCCCTATTCGACTTGAAATTGTGCGTCTGTCAAGCCGGTGTTGAAGGACACACTCTGAATGGTGATCGTTTGCCACGGAGTGCCGTTGTAGGACTTGTTGATATGAAAGGGGTACAGCACCCCGGCGACATAAGTGTAGTTCGAGAAGAAGACTTCGACCGGGATGCTTGGAACAGCGCCACCGCCTACACGGCGAGAATAGGCGATTTTGACTGGCAGGCCGGATGAGGGATCGAACCAAATGTCTTTCGTTGAGAACGGCGCAAGTTTCTGGAGCTGAGGCTTCGACGCGAAGGTATCCCACGCCTGGACGTGCTGGACGGAGATACCGTTAATGGTTTCCGAGCCTATATAAAGCAAGGCCTCATCGGAGTTGTTCAGCGCCGACAGGAGGAGTGGAAGAGGAAAGTCCGGGCATTGGTCGGTGACGATGAGTTCCAGAGGCAGGTTGGTAGTCTGGTTGCCGTAAATTTCCTTGGCGTCTCCGTTAGAGAATGTGACACTTCTCTGACCGCCCGGAAGGTTCAGCGTTTCCATTGTTTGCGCGGTGCCACGCGTAAGAATCTGTATGGTGCCGCTTTGCGTGGTCGAGCCTTCCACAAGCGTCACATTCCCGCTTGCCGAGGAATCTGTGGGGGCATTGCTACCCATCGCGGCGATTGACTGTCGCAGGATTGCGGCCGCCTGGCTGGAGCTGCTAGATGCTGGAGCGCTGGACTGCTGGGCGGCTCCCGAATTTGAAAAGGTAAGAAGGAGTGCGGATAAGAAGGAGAGAATTTTCATTTGATTGAGACCTCCCGCGAGAGAAAGTGCTATTCCGCTAAAGTGCGGGGCACGCGAATGCCGGGAACACAAATACCAGCATCGGCTGGGGCTGGATGTACTTCACGTCAACTGGTGAGCGGGGAACTATTCCCACGAGCGACTAGCGCGCGTCGCCAATTGAGGGAGAGTTTACGTGCGGCGATTTGTACTCTTGCGCGGAAATCTTGTCAAGTAAAATTTAGTACTAGTAAATGTTGAAGAATAGGGATGGGCGGGGAAGAGAGGGAAAACTAGATCATCGTGCCCATCATTGACCCGGAAGGATCGGTTGTGGTGGGAACGATCGACGTGGAGAGCGAGGCGCTCGATGCGTTTTCTGCTGAAACGGAGAAGCTACTGGAGGAGTGCGCCCGGATTATCCGCTCGCTGTGGAATAGAAAATAGAAATCAAAGACTACTAGCGGGAATGTCCACTTGTGTAAGCAAACCAGTGCGATTGGACGAGTAGTGAGTCTTTAGCGAGTGATGAAGTAGAGATCCTTGGAAGTCCTACTCCATCCTCGGATGAATTCAGGCTTTATCAGCTTTGGAGTTTGGGTCTCGGCTCTGTCGCTCATGTGGAGAGAATAGCCATTGGCAAGGTAAGAGGAGATATCGCGATAATCGGTGATCGGAATATAGGGGCCTCGTTTTCCCAGTTGGACGCGGTAGCGTTCGTCTTTGAAGCGATGGGGAAGCAAACGGGTGCCGCGCTTTTTGCCCCGAGATACTTTAGCAACCAGCATGGCTTTTCCCCCAAGGAGGTAACATCTCGCCTATTCTACAAACGGCGAAGCGGTGCTCGTAAGTAGTAAGACTGTGGAAAAATGTGCATCGTTTATTTTGGGGTGCGGTTGTATCAGGGGGGAACTGTACATTCTATTTCGATTAGCTTCTTGTTTTTGCGCGCTCCAGAACCAGGATGTCGAAGAGGCGTGATGGTCTTTATGTTGCGGCTTAGGGAGCGCTATGGCCGGCGCACTGGAGCACGCCAAGGTAGGCGCTCCACGGGCCGACGGCTTCGCGGTATTGGTGGGCCATAACTCTTGAGATTTGGTGGAGATGAGTTAGGTCATGAGTTGCCCAAGTTGCCAGGAGCTGTGACACAGTCACTGGTCCGATGTCGGGATGACGTCCACGCCGCTGGAGGTCTTCTTGGCGCAGATTCAAAGCGCGCAGCTGGTCCAGGCTTTCCGAGCGTACGCGAGCAAATTCATCGAGCAGTTGCGCGAGGGACCTACCCTTGCTCTCGCGTTCCTGTCCCCAACGATCGAGTGGCTCAAAAGCCTTGGTCTCGCCAAATTGCATGATTATCGTCGCTCGCGGCATCCAATCAGTGCGGTCGCAAAAAATCAGATGGCCGACGACGTCGAACGCGCTCCAAGTGTTTTCCCCTTCATTCCGGAGGGTCCAGGTTTCCGGCAGATCGCGGAGAAACGCATTGAGAGCGGCTGGAGTGCGAGCGAGAAGCGAAATTGTGTGCGGCAAGCTGTGTTCCATCATGGCCTCCAATTCGCGGGCGGCAATCTTGAGGAGATTCTGATTGTAGCGGTTGTGGTTCGGATGCGTCGCGCGCGTCGAATGCGACTTATGCGTGTTAGGGGCCATATTGGCGGTAGGGAAAAAGGCGTGTGCTAGACTTTCACGGTGATGACAAAAGCGTTGAACGTTGTTGAATTGGAGTGCTCGGCGTGTGGAAAGAAATACGATGCGAACGTAGAGCAGCACCTGTGCACGTGCGGGAAGCCGCTGCTCGCGAGGTATGATCTGCGGCGGGCGGCGGCCACGCTGACCCTTGAAAATCTGAAGACTCGGCCGCGCACGCTGTGGCGCTACGCGGAAGTATTGCCCAACGATCCGCCGATTTCGCTCGGGGAAGGGATGACGCCGCTGGTGCACGCGGAGCGGCTTGGCGCATCCATACGTTGTGGAAGCGAGGGCTTGCGGCGACTGTTCATCAAGGATGAGGGGCTGAATCCTACAGGGTCGTTCAAAGCGCGTGGAATGACGGCGGCCGTATCGCGCGCGAAGAAGCTCGGCGCGAAGGCCTTGGCGGCTCCTACGGCGGGAAATGCAGGCGGCGCGCTTGCAGCATATGCCGCGGCGGCGGGGATTCCGGCGGTCATCGTAATGCCTGCGGACACGCCCTCGGCCAACGTGATGGAGTGCCAGGCGTTCGGCGCCAAGGTCGTGAAGCTGAACGGCTTGATCTCCGATTGCGGCAAATATGTTGCCGAACACAAAGACCGCGAAGGCTGGTACGACGTTTCGACGCTTAAAGAGCCGTACCGCGTCGAGGGCAAAAAAACGATGGGCTACGAACTGTGGGAGCAGTTCGGAGGAAAGCTGCCGGACGTGATTTTTCATCCGACCGGAGGCGGGGTCGGGTTGATCGGCATGTGCAAAGCATTTGACGAGATGCAGGAAATGGGGTGGATCGGCGCGGAACGGCCGCGAATGGTCGCCGTGCAGGCCGAAGGATGCGCACCAATCGTGCGGGCCTGGGAAGCGCACCAAACTTCGGCGCAATTTTTCCCGAATGCCGCGACAGTGGCATCCGGGCTGCGCGTTCCCGGGCCGCTGGGCGATCAGTTGATCTTGAGAATGCTTGGCCAAACGAAAGGGACCGCGCTGACGGTGACCGACGAGGAGATGCTTCATGCGGGAAGGGAACTCGCGTCGCTTGAGGGCATGTTTGCTGCTCCCGAAGGCGCTGCAACCGTGATCGCTGCAAGAAAACTTGCGGCGTCTGGGTGGATCAAACCGGAAGAAACCGTCGTGCTTTTTAATACGGGCACCGGCTACAAATATGCCGAAGCCTGGCAGCGCGCGCTGCAGTCCTCCGATGGAGGAGCAGCGTGACCACGCGCAGACTCTATCACGACGATGCCTATGAAAAGGAATTCACCGCGCGGGTGATGCACTGCGAAGTGCTCCCACCAGATGTGAGCGCGGGAATCACTGGAACCGTCTGGGGACTGATTCTGGACCGCACGGCGTTCTATCCGACGTCCGGGGGCCAGCCCAACGATTTGGGGAAAATTGGCGACGCGAATGTGCTCGACGTCCGAGATGAAGGCGATGAAATTCTTCACCTCGTTGACCGCAAACCCGCTGATCCGGACGTGAACGGCTGCGTCAACTGGCTGCGGCGCTTCGACCACATGCAGCAGCACACCGGACAGCATCTGCTGTCCGCCATGTTCCAGGAACGCTTCGGTTTGCCGACGGTATCCTTCCATCTTGGCGCCGAACTCTCGACCATTGACTTGCGCGGCCCCGAACCAACAGAAGCAATGCTGGAAGGCGCCGAGCGCGCCGCGAATCAAGTTGTGTTCGAGGATCGTCCTGTCAACGTGCGCTACGGAACCGCGGACGAATTCGCGCAACTGGGAGTACGAAAAGAAGTGGACCGCAAAGGCATCCTCCGCGCCATTGAAATCGAGGGCGCAGATTTGCAACCCTGCGGCGGCACGCACGTCAAGCGCACCAGCCAGATCGGCGTCGTGCTAGTGCGACGGTGCAGCAAAGTTCGCCAGGATTGGCGCGTCGAATTTGTCTGCGGCGGCCGAACGGAGCGCGTCGCGCGCCACGATTTCCAATTGCTGCGCCAGACCGCGGAAAAATTGAGTTGCGCTCCCGAAGATATTGCCGCAGTCGCCGCGCGCGCTCTTACGGAACGCGATGCCAACTTTAAAACGCTGCGGGTCTTGCAAGAACGACTTGCAGAGGCGGAGGCCACACTGGCGCTGCAATCCATATCTGCCGGCAAAGGCGGATTCCGCGTCGTCTCGCGAATCTTCGATGGAGTTCCAGCGGATTACTTGGGCTTCTTTGCGACGGCATTCGCAAAATCCGAAAAGGCGATTGCACTCTTGGCTGCTGTCGACGGCGGCCACCTGCTCTTTGCTCAGCATTCTTCTGCCGGCAAGGACATGAATGCACTTCTTAGAGAAGTCCTGGAAAAAGTTGGCGGGAAGGGCGGAGGGACGCGCGATTTCGCCCGAGGCCGGCTGAACGACGCGACACTGGCTGACCGCGCGCTATCTCTCGCCAAAGAAATGCTGGCGGCTGACTAGATGCTGAGCTATAAGGTTGGCCAGTCTCATGATTGAAAAAATCACACGGCGCAACGCCCTCAAGATGGGTACTACTGCCGCTTTCAGCGCAGCGATTGCGCCACATGTGCCGGCGACAACGCATCCAGATTCTCTAAGACCGGATGATTCTCTCACGGGGACTGCCGCGGATGCGGCTCCCGCAGCGACAGCGGATTCGGAAATCTGCTTCCTGTCGGCACGCCAGATGGCGGATTTCATCCGGCAGAAGAAACTTTCTGCGCGCGAAGTGATGGAAGCGCACTTGAAGCAGATCCAGCGCGTGAATCCCATGGTCAACGCGATCGTCACGCTGGTCCCAGAAGATCAGTTGATGGCGCAGGCTCTTGCTGCTGACGAAGCGACGGCGAAGGGCAATAGCAGAGGGCCATTGCATGGACTGCCGGTGGGCGCAAAGGATTTGCATCCGACGAAAGGCATACGAACTACTTTTGGATCGCCGCTTTATGCGGAAAACATTCCGAATTTCGATTGTCTGGTGGTCGAGCGCGAGAAAAATGCCGGAGCGATAGTCGTGGGCAAGACCAACGTACCGGAATGGGGGCTCGGCTCGCAGACTTTCAACCCAGTTTTCGGAGCGACCCACAATCCCTACGATTTGACGAAGACTTGTGGAGGGAGCACGGGCGGAGGAGCGGTAGCCCTCGCGTGCGGCATGGTGCCGCTGGCCGATGGCAGCGACATGGCCGGCTCACTCCGAAATCCACCCAATTTTTGCAACGTGGTCGGCCTTCGAACTTCCCCTGGACGCGTCCCTAATCCTCCCAGCGCGCACGGTTGGTTCACTGTGAGCGTCGCGGGGCCCGTGGCGCGAAGCGTCAGCGATTGCGCGTTTTTCCTGAGCGTTCTTGCGGGCTTCGACCGACGCTCTCCCATTTCCATTGATCAAACTAGCGGCCAATTTTCCCGATCCTTGGCAGACCGGAGTTTCAAGGGCGTGCGTGTCGCGATGTTTAAGGATATGGGTTTGCCCTGGGAACCGGAAGTGAAGGATGCGGTGAAGGCGCAACGCAAAGTATTTGAGAGCGTGAGCTGCATCGTCGAGGAAGCTGAACCGGACTTTTCCGACGCCAACGAATGTTTTCTCGGCTGGCGGCACTGGTGGGTTGAGGCTCAGTTTGGCGATATTCTGGAAGCCAATTCGAGCAAGCTAAATGAGTACGTTCACTAGCACGTGGAGGAAGGACGCAAACTAACTGGCCCCTACTTGGCGCGGCTGGATGCCAAACGGACAGGGCTTTACCAGCGCATGCGAGCGTTCATGGAAAAGTACGAGTTTTTCATTTTGCCGGTGAATCAGGTCTTGCCGTTCGACGTGGAGACGCATTACCCAACGGAAATTGCCGGCGTGAAGATGGAGAACTACATTGCTTGGATGAAGTCCGCTTATTACATCTCGACGGTGGGAAATCCCGCTATTTCCGTCCCCTGCGCGTTCTCCGGCGGCGGCCTGCCCATCGGAATCCAGATTGTTGGCCGCCACAACGACGATTGGAGCGTTTTGCAGTTGGCTTACGCCTTTGAACAGGCGACGAACGTTGGGAAGCGCCGCCCGGCCATTGTTTAGTGCGGCTCCGGGAGCAGTTGGCGAATCAGAAGAAGCGCGTGCGCACGCGATCCGGAAGCGTTTTCAAATCTACTAACGTCAGGAAATCGATGGTCTTGAATTCCCAGTCAATCGCGGGCGGTCCACAGATGCGGGCGGAAATATCGAGATAGGCGCGGAACAACCGAGGCGTCTGCGGAGGGTTTACGGCCAAATTGCTAGACCTGCACCGATGACCCTCAACTGGATTGGTCCTTAGCGACGGCTCCGCGAGATACTTTTCCCGTAACGCTTCATAGAGCGCCATGCCTTCGTTTTCGTCCTGAGACGACAAGGAACTGCAGCCGAGCAAGTAGCGCGCTCCGCAGCTTAGCGCATATCTGGCGATCCCTTTCCAGAGCATGTGCAGGACGTTGGTGTTCCTGTATTCCCCGTGGACACAAGCCCTGCCCAGTTCAAGAACCTCACTGCGAATTGCCTCGAATGGCAGGAAGTCGAAGAATTCCTCACCGTAGTAGCCGAGGTTGCCCTTGGCGCGGTATCCGCTTTGCATGCGGTAGGTTCCGGCCAGCCTTCCGGTGGCCGCGTCCTGCACCATCAAATGGTCGCAGATGAAATCGAAGCGGTCGCGGTCCAATCCT
>Ga0137362_10001640_pt1 | contig 14042 bp, 12 predicted proteins | sample MadtaG_2_FD_104801 | JGI IMG/M metagenome (GOLD analysis project Ga0137362, IMG submission 104801) | Vadose zone soil microbial communities from Angelo Coast Range Reserve, California, USA - Mad1_100_16 metaG | ecosystem: Environmental > Terrestrial > Soil > Vadose zone | place: USA: California... | reverse complement strand
TGATTTCCTTTCTGGATGCTAACTATTTACTGGTTGCTTGTCAAGCACAAAAAGAAAACAGGACAGCAGGTGCTATCCTGTTGGGGTACAAATTACTTGTGTCGAGGTCTGTCGAGATACTTTTACCTGGGCAAGCACAGACTGAAGAACAGCAAGGATTTCTTTGTAGTCTCCTCTATTGGTAAAATTGGGCATTGTTCCTGGTCGATGGGCATTCAACCGATGGCACTGTGGCAGTGGCACAGCAGCTACTACCAACCATCCGTATCATCAAACAGACGGGTAACGGCAAAGGTGACGCCGTCAGGGCCGGGGTTGCTGCCTGCACGGGCGATATCATCGTGATGTTAGATGCCGATGGATCAGCCGACCCGCGCGAGATCCCACGTTTTGTGGAAGTGCTCACGGCAGGCAACGATTTTGCCAAAGGCTCACGCTTTGCTAAAGGCGGAGGAAGTCTCGATATTACCTTTTTGCGCTGCGTGGGCAACTACGGACTCAGTACGCTGGTCAACGTGCTTTTCAGAACAAATTTCAGCGATTTGTGCTATGGCTACAACGCCTTCTGGCGACACTGTCTTGACTACGTGGAAATTGATAGTGACGGTTTTGAAGTAGAGACGCTGATCAATATACGTATCCACCAGGCCTGCCTCAAAATTGTCGAGGTTCCTAGCTTTGAATACAAGCGTATTTACGGGACGAGCAATCTACATACCTTCAAGGACGGCTGGCGGGTATTGAAGACGATTGTGAGGGAGCGTAGCAGGAATGTTGCATCTCCACCACAGTTGCGCCCACCTGCAACCTCGTTGAATTCTATAACTCCTATACCAGATGCCGCCGTTCAATCGTCCCAGTTGCGCTCACCTGCAACCTCGTTGACTGTTACTGGAAGAACACCAACGTTTGAGTGATCAAAATGACACCAACAGCACACGATATTTCCGTGATTATATGTGCATACAATGAGAAGCGGTGGGACGACCTGCTAGCTGCCGTGGAATCGGTGCGACAACAAACGCTACCGGCCACTGAGATCATCTTAGTGATTGATCATAACCCCGGTCTACTGAAACGGGTGCACGACCACATACCAGATGTGATTGTGGTAGAGAATACAGAGGCGCGTGGGCTATCAGGCACACGCAACAGTGGCATCGCTGTAGCTAGCAGCCAGGTAGTAGTGTTCCTTGATGACGATGCCGTGGCAACTCCGAGCTGGTTAATGCTGCTCAACGACGCTTTCTCTGATCCCCAGGTGCTCGGCGTCGGTGGTCTGGTGATACCGTGCTGGCTGGATAACGCACCGGCCTGGTTGCCAGAGGAATTTCACTGGGTTGTCGGCTGCACCTATCGAGGTATGCCCGAAACCGCCAGCATCATACGTAACCCGATCGGCGCTAATATGTCCTTCAGGCGAGAGGTCTTCGACGCTGTAGGCGGCTTCCGCACTGACATTGGGCGTGTAGGGACGCGCCCTCTTGGGTGTGAAGAGACAGAACTGTGTATTCGGGCTCGCCAATACTGGCCTCAAAGAGGATTTCTCTATCAGCCACACGCCAGCGTATTTCATCGTGTGCCCGGCAATCGCACAAGCTGGCGCTATTTCTACTCTCGCTGCTACTCCGAAGGCATATCGAAAGCCTGCGTGTCCCGCTATGTTGGTGTCAAAGACAGCCTTGCATCTGAGCGCATCTACACGTTTCGAACATTACCACAAGGAGTAGCACGCGGCCTGGTTGACGCCCTCTTTCATCGTGATCTGAGCGGATTTGCACGAGCTGGAGCCATTATCACTGGAGTAGCGGTGACGACGGCTGGCTATCTGGTCGGCAGTATTTTGGTACAAGTGTCAAAGTCCAAAGGGGGTGTCGCCAAGAAAGTCGTTTTTCGTCATGTACGAGGAGATTTATGAAAAATGCAACACTTGCTACCTCGGGCGTGCTGTGGAAAAGGGAAACGGGTCCAGTAAAGATCTTGCTTCATTGGGCTAAAGTGAATAGCGTCATATTAGTCAACGCCGGGTCATTAGTCGGTACAACGGCAGTGACATCGGCTCTTGGATTCGTGTATTGGTGGTTAGCAGCGCGGCAGTTCTCGCCGGAAGCCGTAGGTCTTGCCTCCGCAGCTATCTCGGCGATGACGCTGCTTGGGACGTTTGGCATAGTAGGATTGGGAACTCTGCTGCTTGGTGAGTTACCGCGCCAACAAGGCAAAGAAGCCTCGCTCATCAGTGCAGCTCTAATCCTGGTTGGAGGAGTGGGAGGGTGTTTAGGTATTGTCTTTGCGGCTGTTGCACCACACCTCTCAACTGACTTCCGGGCGCTGGGGGCAAGTATCGAAGATATAGCACTGTTCGCGCTTGGCGTCAGCCTCATCTCGATTACCGTGGTCCTTGACCAGGCGCTTATCGGATTGTTGCGAGGCGGCCTGCAACTCTGGCGCAATGCACTCTTTGCCACAGTAAAACTTGCTGCGCTCTTCGTAGCGAGCCTCTGGCTGTCGCATGTCACGGGACTGACGATCTACACGACGTGGACAATCGGTAATGCATACTCATTGGTGGCTCTAGCTGGATTTGCGATAGCGAAAAGGGGCTGGCCAGGAAGAAACTACCTGCCACAATGGGGATTGCTACGGAAACTGGGACCTGAGGCTCTTAGGCATCATGCACTCAATTTAACGCTTCAAGCTCCTGCCCTCATCCTACCAGTGCTCGTCACGATACTGCTCTCGGCTACGGTAAACGCCTGGTTTTACGCTTCCTGGAACTTAGCAAGCATTGCAAATGTGATCTCAGTTGCCTTCGCAACTACACTCTATGCCGCAAGTTCTGCACAGCCCACTGCATTAGCACACAAGTTGCGTCTGACATTGGTCCTTTCGTTCATGGCATGTGTGTTGGCAAATGGCGTGTTGCTGCTTGGCACCCAGCAGGTATTGGGGCTGTTCGGTCACAGCTACTCCCAACAGGCGGCCTGGAGCCTGCGTATCTTAGCACTCGAATCATTTCCATTTCTTATTAAGAATCATTACATAGTGATATCGCGTATTCGTGGCCGGGTTGCACATACTACACTGCTCACGATAGCTACTGGCTTCCTTGAATTAGGAGGATCAGCTATAGGCGCACGTTTTGGCGGCTTAAATGGATTGAGCCTTGGCTGGTTCGCAGCAATGTGTATCGAAGCAGCATTCATGTCTCGCACAGTGTACAAAGCTGCCCGGTTCGTGAAAACATTTCCGCAAGTATCCTCGGAACAGCATTCTATGGAGGTGCAAGCAATTTGGCTTGTCGATACGTTCGTGCTGGCTGCTATAAAACCAAGCAACGTGGGAACAAGCACAGATATGCATAAGACGCATTTACAGCGGAATAGGAGTACGAGATACATCAACAATAGTAGATTACGCCTGAAACCTACTCGACTAGAGCGATTATCGCAATACGAGGAAGGGAACGATATACATGAACAAAGTGAGATTAGTATCAAGTTCTACTAATGCTATTTTGATAAAACAGAGAAATACATCGATTAAAAGGAAAACAGATATGTACATAATAGAAGTGTATAGAGAGAGTAACAAGGCCACGGGCCGTAACGCCCAATTTGCAACAGGCCATGCACGCTACGACGCATTAGTGCTTGATGCCAGGTTGCGGCAATCACTGATGACAGTGCGTTCTCTTGGCAGTCGAGGGCTGCGGATTGCTGCGCTCGAGACCTGTGATGATGCACCTGCCTTCTCATCTCGTTGGTGTCAACAAAAGCTTGTCTGTCCGGCGGATGAGGGCACAAAGGATTATCTCAGGTATCTCGAGCATGTACTCGACTGTACTGGAGCGCGAGTGCTTATCCCCTCCTCAGATGGCACCATAGCCTTAATACGCCAACATCGCGAGCAACTTGAGCAACGGGTACGTATCGCACTGGCAAAGGAACCAGCCCTGGGAATAGCCATCAATAAAGAACAAACGCTGGAAGTTGCCAGGCGATTAGGTTTGGGAGTTCCTCGTGGTGTCACCGTCAGGGAAGTGAGCGAAGTAGAGGCAGCATTGCGTGAGATTGGACTACCAGCAGTTGTCAAGCCCACAGAATCGTGGGTTTCGGATGAACAACAAGGAAGCAGAATCGCATCCAAGTTGGTGACGACGCCTGAGGAGGCTCGTCGTGCGGTTGAAGAATTGACCTGCTTTGGGGGAATTGTTCTCTTCCAGCAGTTCCTCTCGGGTAGGTGTGAGGCAGTGGGTTTCCTCTATGCAAATGGTCAAGTGTACGCACGTTTTGCCCAGTGGGCCAGGCGTATCAACCCACCTCTGGGAGGAACACGGGTCCTTGGTCAAAGCATTGCCCTCCCGTCGGACACTGGCGAGCAAGCAGAGCGTTTAGTACGTGAAATCGAGCTGGAAGGCTACTCACTGGTAGAGTTCCGGCGTGACAGTGCCGGAAAGCCCTACCTGATGGAGATCAATCCGCGCCTCAATGCTGGGGTTGAGCTTGCCGTGCGTGCTGGAGTTGATTTCCCTTATCTCCTGTATCGATGGGCGAATGGGGACCACATCGATGTCGTGAAGAGCTATCGTGTGGGCGGCTGGATGCGCCACCTGGGAGATGATATCGCAACAACAGCAGCATCAATGCGGCAACGAGGTAGACCTGGAGTGACTCCGCCCGCTCGGGCCATGCTCGAGTTCTGCGCTTCTTTCTTCGTTCCCATGAGGTATGACTACCTGGACTGGAGGGACCCTGTGCCAGCGTGTGTCGCAACGATTGGCTGGGTTCGTGATGTGCCGAAACTGATAAGAAGTGCGTCTTCACGGAGAAACACTCCGAGGAGTATGGTACCAGACGCACAGGGTTAGTTTAGTCCACTGCATTATGGAGGATGGTGAGGCGGTGTGTGACAGACGCAGTAGAACATCAAGAGAGGAAGAAACAACTCATGTTGAGGCGACTGGAGCTACTGATTGCCGCGTGCCTCTACTATAGCGGGCTGGTGAAACTAGCTCGCTGGTGGGCACAGAGATCAGGACAAAGGCTGGTGATCCTCTGTTACCATCATGCTGCCGGAGGGCACTTACGGCAGCATCTGCTCTACTTAAGTCGTCACTATCGTGTCCTCCATCTCGAGGCGGCACTGGAAGAACTCTACAAACTGGGCAAGGATGAGCTACAGAGGAGGGATTGCCGCACACGACTGGTATTGACCTTCGACGATGGATACCACGATCACTATACGCATGGCTTCCCACTCGCATGTGAGCTGCAGATTCCTATCACCATCTTCCTGGTTCCAGGCTATCTTGAAAATGGAAGCCGTTTTTGGTGGCAGGAGCCCGATCATCTTGTACTTCATACACAAGTAAGGGCGGTAAGGATGGGGGGATGTACGCATGATCTGAGTAAATTAGAAGAAAGAAAAGCGTTGGTACAAGCAATCGATACTCGTTTACGACACGCCTCGTCGATTGCCGAACCTGAAGAGTTCCTGGTTACTGTTCGCAAGGTCCTGGCAGAGTCTGTATCAGCGAATGCCGCAGAGAAGGCTACATTACCTCTCACATGGGCAGAAGTGCACGAGATGGAAGAGAGCGAATGGGTCTCATTTGGAGCTCACACCATGCATCACCCTATCCTGGCATATCTGGCTGATCCTACTGAGGCACAGTATGAGGTAAGTGAGTGTCGTGCGGTACTAGAAAAACATTTGGGACATTCAGTACGTACTTTTGCCTATCCTGTTGGAAAGCGCGAGCACATTGGAGAACACGGACTTCATGCCGTGCAGGCTGCAAAGTACGACTGGGCACTCACTACTATTCATGGTTTCAACACTTCACAAACTGACCCGCATCTCCTTCACCGTATCGTCGTGGATGTAGACCAACATTGGTTGATGATAGCCGCAAAGGCGTCTGGTGCGTGGGACTTCTTCACAGACCTGTGCCGGATGCCAATAACTCTCATGAGTAAGCAGGCAAAGCTGCGCACACTCCGCGGGAAAGGAGATCAAGGTTGATGACAGGAGAAACGAGTAGACTTAACGTCTTAATGGTGACTGCGCGATACTTCCCTTATATGGGTGGTATTGAAACGCATGTCCATGAAGCCGGACGTCGTCTTGCCAGTAAGGGAAACAGCATCACGATTCTCACAACTACCTCAGCCACTGCTCTTCCTAAAGAGGAAGTGATTGAGGGAATGCGCATTATTCGTGTTCGGGCCTGGCCGTCACAGCGTGACTACTACATCGCCCCGGCGATGTTTTCTCTTATCAAAGATGGCGCCTGGGACCTCGTTCATTGCCAGGGGTGCCATACATTCGTTCCACCTCTGGCGATGCTGGCGGCTAAAGAAGCCAATATCCCCTATATCGTCACGTTCCATACAGGAGGGCACTCATCAAGCTTTCGTAGCAGGATAAGGGGCATCCAATGGAAACTGCTCCGCCCCCTCCTGGCTGACGCATCAAGGCTGATAGGTGTATCACGCTTCGAAGCTGACTACTTTCGTGATCTGTTACATCTTCCGGCAGCACAGTTTGCAGTTATCCCTAATGGGGCTACATTGCCAGACTTCACGCAACTGCCTGCAAAAACTTCAGTGCAGACGCTGATCGTCTCGGTTGGGCGATTAGAACGCTACAAAGGGCACCAACATTTAATCACCGCACTTCCGAACATACGTAAGTGGCGTTCTGATGCACGACTCCTTATTGTAGGGGCAGGTCCTTACGAAGCAGCACTATGCGAATGGGCACAGAGTGTCGGCGTTGCCGAGCATGTTGAAATCCGTGCAGTTCCGGCCGGTGATCGGCGAGCAATGACGGAGCTTCTTTCACAAGCGGCACTGGTAGCATTGCTGAGCGAGTATGAAGCACATCCTGTCGCTGTGATGGAGGCGCTTGCTCTTCGACGCCCGGTGCTGGTTGCAGATACGTCTGGATTGAGAGAACTGGCCGAAGAGGGACTTGTGCGTGCTATACCCCTGAAGAGTTCTCCAGAGCAGGTCGCACTGGCGGTACAACAGCAGATTGAAGAACCGATTGTTCCCCCAGCACATTTTGTCTTACCAACCTGGGACGATTGTGCCAGGCAGTTACAAATGATCTACAACACACCAATCAAGAGAGAATCATGCGCATCTTAATGCTTGCACAATTTTATCCACCCACTATCGGTGGGGAAGAACGTCACGTTCGTAATCTCAGTACCGAGCTTGCTGCGCGGGGGCATGATGTTTCTGTTGCGACACTCTGGCACAAAGGGTTCCCACAGTTTGAAATCAATCAGGGTGTGCGCATACACCGCATACGAGGCACTATGCAGCGTATGGGCACGCTTTTCAGCGAAAGTGACCGCCAATATGCGCCACCATTCCCTGACCCGGAGGCGCTCTGGGCACTGCGTCGTATTATTCTAGAGGAGCGGCCCGATATCGTCCATGCTCATAATTGGATTGTCCACTCGTTCACTCCTCTGAAGACGTGGAGCCAGGCCAAACTCGTCGTGACCTTGCATGATTACAGTCTTGTTTGTGTGCAGAAGCGCCTCATGCATTATGGAGTGCGCTGCACTGGCCCAGGTTTCATGAAGTGCTTGCAATGCGCCACCGACTTTTACGGCATCGCCAAGGGAGTGCCATCAACTTTTGCGAATTGGGCATGGGGAGAGATCGCAAGACGGGCTGTCGATATGTTCTTGCCTGTGAGCCAGGCTGTAGTAGAGGGGACCCAACTGGCCAGACACAAGGTACCCTATCGTGTCATGCCAAACTTCATCCCCGACAATGCAGACATAGCGTGCGATGATGCAAACCCCTTGCTAGCACAGTTGCCAAAGGAAGACTTCTTACTTTTTGTGGGTGATGTGACACCCGATAAGGGGGTGGACGTATTGCTTCAGGCGTGTACTGAAATGGACGGTCAGGTGCCACTGGTACTCATAGGACGACCTGCTGCAGGTCTCTATGAGCATCTACCGCCGAACGTCTTACTTATGGGGAGCTGGCCTCATGACGCCATCATGGGTGCCTGGAGTCGCTGCTCTATCGCTCTTATGCCTTCAATATGCCCTGACGCCTGCCCGACAGTGGCGATGGAGGCGATGACGATGGGACAGCCTGTTATCGCCTCGCGCATCGGCGGACTTCCGGATATTGTCATCGATGGTGAGACTGGCTTTCTTGTTCCTCCGGAGGACCCACGAGCGCTGCGAGAGGCCGTCCAGTGTTTGTTAGCTGATCCAGTACGGCGGGAGCGTATGGGAGCTTTGGCGAAGCAACGGGTCATGGCATTTCAAGCAAAGACAGTAGTACCACGCATTGAGCAGGTCTATCACGAGGTATTGGGGGTCATGAAGCCTACCGACACATCATCGCTGCTACAGGCTGGAAGCAGGTAGCAGCGATGATGAAGCGTCAATTTAAACCATTCAAACCTTTTCAGGACGATGGGAAAGTACTCCCACGGCAAGCTACCTACATGCAATATTTGTCGACGAAATCCACACCAGCGACAGAATGGGCCACAGTGCGTAGATCACCCCCCATCTCCTCGCATAAAGCGAGAGGTAATCTAGCAATGGCGGTGCAGCGAATGATTATCACAGGGCTTGCGCGATTACAGGACCCTCAACCTGAGGGACTTTTTACCCGCGGTCTGGAATCAGTGAAACCAGGAATCAGCCCCCTGGGGTTGCTTCCACTACTGACCCTCTCAAGTACATTAGGCCTGCTCGTCGTGTCTCTTTCTTATTACCTCTCACAATACGGGAAACTGGCATTAGAATTTTTTTTCCTTCCTGGCCTGATTCTCATTTTTGTGCCTCATGTGGTGCGGCTCGTGTCCCCGGCACCTTCACGGCTTGAGCGCATATGCCTGCTCTGTGTTGTTGGGCTCTGTTTCTACTTTGTTCAGTTGATGATAAGTCCTCTCCATTTTTCCTCTTTTGACCAATTTCTCCATTGGCGTACTGCCGATGATATTGCCAGGAGCGGGCACCTCTTCAGCGAAAATGCTATGCTTCCTGTGAGCCCTTACTACCCTGGACTCGAAATTGTGACAAATGCCTTTAGTACAATGAGTGGACTGAGTACCTTTCATGCAGCTGTTGCCATAATAAGCACAGCACGCCTATTAATGATTTTGTCGCTTTTCATGCTTTACGAGCAAGTAACCAGATCGAGTCGCATGGCAGGAATCGCGACGATCATCTACATGACAAATCCACATTTTGTTTTTTTCGATGCACTATTTAGTTACGAAACGCTGGCACTTTCACTTGCTACATGTGTGCTCTATATACTGGCGCGTTATGAAAATACAAACAAAGACTATCGCTGGATTATGGTCGCTGCTTACATTGTTCTGCTAGCCGTTACCATTACGCACCATATGACAGACTACGTCTTCAATGGATTGCTCATCCTCTGGGCAGTGGTCAGTCTATTTGAGGCTTCTTCACGGGACATGCGAGGCACTCTGGCTACCATAGCCTGTTGCGGGGTTCTTCTCTCTCTCGCTTATGCGTTTTTCTTTCAGGGAAACCCTGTTTGGGGGTACCTCTCCAGCTATTTTGAAACTGCATTTACTGAACTTGGGTATATCATTGCAGGTACCAGTACAGCCCGGCCATTATTCGTCAATCAAGCTGCTCCACCGGCACCAATATGGGATCGACTATTGATGATAGCGTCTGTAGGGCTCGTCGCATTTGGCCTGCCGTTTGGCCTGCTCTCCCTCTGGCAACAGCACCGTCACGATGCGCTGGCAATCATGTTCGGTATCGCTTCGCTCGCCTATCCCATCGTTCAGATGTTTCGCTTCACCCAATTTGGTTCCGAAATTCCAGGCCGCTCTGCCGCTTTTCTCTTTTTACCCATTGCCTACGTGTTGACCATTTTCATTACGCATTTCTGGCCAACGCGGAATCTCAGCTGGAAAGCAACCTCGCTCATCACCTGCGCAATAGCAGTGGTGCTCCTGGGGGGAGTAATCTTCGAATCTGGTCCAGCTCTCTCAGGTCTACCAGGTTCTTATACGGTTGTAGCTGATGGTCGCTCCGTTGAACCCGAGGGTATTCAAGCTGCGTCATGGGCCTTCCCATACCTTGGACCGGATAACCGAGTTGGGACTGATCGCATTAATCAAATGTTAATGAGCACTTATGGCGATCAGCGCGTTGTGACCGGCCTGGAAGACCATGTGGATATTTCACCTGTTTTTTTCTCATCACGTGTTGGCCCCGAAGAAGTAGCCATTCTGCGGAGGGCTAAAATACGCTACCTGGTCGTTGATTTGCGTTTAAGCACGTCACTCCCGTTAGAAGGGTTCTATTTTGAGTCTGGTGAACCTGATGCCTTCCGGCTCACCAGCCCGATTAGCAGAGATGCTCTGACAAAATTTAACACTATACCCCAGATCAATCGCGTATTTGATAGCGGCAACATAGTGATTTATGACGTGGGAGCATTTGCCGATGAACCAAATCAATTATGAATTTTCACGACCAAAGCCGGTCCTGTCATGCTGAGCGCAGCGAAGCATCTCTCTGCCCATCGAGACAGACCCTTCGCTGCGCGGAGGCGTGACAACACATGACCGATGGTGCTTGTGAAAGTTCATAATTTAAAAAATCTTGGCACGCCGGACATGTCATACTCTCTAGCACTCATCAGTGGAGGTCTCAGCAATGCGTCTAAAAAATCTTGATCTCATAGGGGCGATATACTTTGCAGCTCTTAGTGTGGGATGGGCACAGCTGCCCAGTCGTCCCCTGATCATAGGGATCATTCTTGCCGTGCCTTTAGTCTTCGTCTTGCCTGGCTATACGCTCACGCAGGTCCTGTTTCGCAAGCGAGCGCCTGATCAATCATCTGATCCTTCTAGTAATCTTATTCGCCAGCCAGGTTTGAAAATAGGGCAACCAGTCAGTGCTGTTGATCACATTATTTTCAGCCTCGGCTTAAGCATGGCGATTGATGTACTGATGGGTTTTATACTCAACGTGTTCCCCGCAGGATTACAACTGCGCTCATGGGCATTCTCCCTGGGACTCACAACGACCATACTTGCTCTGCTTGCAGCGTACCTTCGACGAAGGGAGCTCGTGAAGGTTGCAAGAATACCGCGATTTCGCATTACCATCTCCGAATGTCTTCTGCTGGGACTGGCAATACTCGTAGCTGTCCTGGCTGTCTGGTTCTCTGCCAACATACCGCCGCAACCACAACCCAGTTTTACTCAATTCTGGATGCTTCCGTCAAAGCAGGCGAACAATAGCTGCATCGTTTCTATCGGCGTACAGAGCTTTGAGACAACTTCTGTCTCGTATCGTGTTGTGGTGACGGTCGATGGCGCTCAAGCAGATACATGGCCATCAATCGTTCTGGCACCCCAGGAGAAATGGGTCCAGTCAGTGCCAGTAACACCGGACACTGCCAGCACCATGTCTATTGAAGCGCAGCTTTACCGGGCAGATAAACCGAATATAGCCTACCGGAATGTCCACTTGATATTTCATATTTCGACAGGAAGCAAAAAATGTGGAAGCCTCGCCTCATGATGTCAAATCCATGCTACTAAACAGCCAAGCGCAACGTATTTATTTAGAGGGCGTTGCCAAATTGTTGGGATCCCCATAACCAACATTTCCCCCTGGCAACGCCTCCCCTTTGTGACATAGAGCTACTTCCACAGCAGCATATCATCATTGCCGGGTATCGCTTCATTGCGCACGTCCGTGGCGGGTTTTTGTCTCCATTCACAGCGTACAACGCCACTCGCCAGGAGTTGCTGCATCACCTCGTCGTACTCACGTACAGTATGATGCCCAAAGTCCGCATTGAGCAGGTGTTGGCGCAGGTCGGGCCAACGACGTATACGCTGGGCGCGACCCTGCTTGAGAACACGCTGATACAACTGTTGCATCTCTTCCTCAAGGCGTTCTTGCTGTTGTGTCGCAAACCACGCTTCAGCCAACACCCCCTGGTGGCTCTGCTCGTGCAGACGACGACGGTACAAGCACAGCGCGTCGTTCATGCTTGCCAGGCTGTCCTGGCGACGAGTGGCAAAGATCAGTGTGTAGGGAGCCGTCTCGACCACGGCGGGACGTACCTGCATAGGAAATCTGAAGCGCTGCACCGCGAGAAAATGCCGCTGCATCGAAGCGATGAGCAGGTCAATAACTCCATCGATTGTGCGCTCCCTCTCCTCATCATTGGTGGGAAGGGTCTTCCAACGATCACTGCGCAGCAGCGCCGTCAATGTCGTCACACCCCTTGCAGCCACCAGGTGAGCCAGCACCTGCTTGTGCGGGATGAATAGACACAGTTCAGTCGGTGCAGTGCGCTGATAGAGGGGAGCCAGGTCGTCGTAAGTAAACAGGGTGTGCCCGAAGGGATTGAGCAAGAAGACGGCAGGGGATTGACCAAGCAGATCGAGCACGGTTGGGGCAGCCTCTAGCCAGCTTGCACGCACGATACCGCTTTCTTTGGGCAGTGTGCTTGCTAATTTTGTTGAGGCGGTTGTATGATGGTTCTCTCTCTGCTCACTCTGCGCTGACCTGGTCTCTTTGCGCTTGCTGCTTCCGGCCTCGAAGACGATGCCATGCAGCGTTATTGGCCTGCCCTCCTGCGCGAGCATCCCGGTGAGTGAGACGAGCGGTTGAAGCGTGGCGGGAATGGCCTGCCCGGTATCTTGCTTGCGACCTTTTGCCGGATGATCTTCTGGCTCATCTCCGTTTGGTGTTGATGGTGCCCCCGCTTCTGCTCGCGACTTGATACTGCCCAGAGCGTCGATCCAGTAACAACGGCGGTAGATACGAGTGGCACTGAGGGTGCGACAGTAGGGGACCAGGTAGTCATGCAGAAGCCAGTCGCGTAGCGCTGCAAGCAGAGCCGGCTCGGTGAGACGGCGACGTTTGAGCGATTCCTGCACGTGTCCAGGAGTGCCTGGAGCTGATTGTTCGTTATTCAGTTCGGGCCATAGGTTCTGCACAAGTCCTTCCTACTTCTGTTTGCGCAACTTCCAAATGTTCTCCATCGGCCAGTGCCTGGCCCATTCATTCTCGGCCTCGTTGCGGTATGTACTGCTAACGCCAGCAGCCGGTCGCGTTTCGATGAGGTCCTCGATCACGAAGCCGCTGCGTCGAAAGAGACGGATCCACTCGCCATAGGGCAACTGAAAATCCACCTCGTCATTCCATTCCATGCGTATCATGCCAAAGTAGTCGTTGACGAGGCTATGCTCAACCTGGTCGGTTTGCAGGTTGTGACATACATCGTGCATCGGCGTCGAGGTTGCGAAGGCAAAGAGTCCGCCAGGTCGCAGCAGACGAGCCGCCTCGGGGACAGTGCGATAGGGATCACAGAAGGTCATCGCCCCCCAGTCGCAGAAGACAATGTCGAAGCTGGCGTCAGGGAGCGGTACGTCTTCTGCACTGGCCTCGACGAGGGGAAAGTCAACACTTGCCTCATCCATGAGGCGGCGGGCGTGCTGAAGCTGTCGAGACGAGACATCGAGTCCAACAGGCCGTGCCCCCCATTGAGCCAGGGCAATCGACCAGCGTGCCGCACCGCAACCAAACTCTAGCACATCTTTTCCCGCAACGTCACCGAGAACGCCGAGCTCTGCCTCTGGAATGCGCCAGAGACCCCAGGCCATTGCCTTCTCGCCTTCCAGAGCCGCTGCATGTTGTTGTTCGTAGCTGTCGCTGGTCGTCTCCCACATCGCTCGGTTCTTGTGGGCATGAGTTGAGAGCCAAGGAAGTGGCATATCTGAGGCTTGATGCTCGCTCATAACTTCTCCTTTGCTATCCCAGGCGGCATCACGCCCCGTATCGAAGCATCCACCAGTTCCACCGGATGCAGCGTTGGGATACGTTCGCCCAGGCGTTGCAAAGCCGTGTTAATTTGCAGCAGGCAGCCTGGATTGGCGGTGGCGATCACATCGGGTGACGTGCTCAGGATGTTCTGAGCCTTGCGTTCCCCCAACTGGCTGGCTGGTTCCGGTTCGATCAGGTTGTAGATACCGGCGCT